>Ga0134126_10003771_pt1 | contig 18973 bp, 16 predicted proteins | sample KB31752_FD_96881 | JGI IMG/M metagenome (GOLD analysis project Ga0134126, IMG submission 96881) | Terrestrial soil microbial communities with excess Nitrogen fertilizer from Kellogg Biological Station, Michigan, USA - KB3-175-2 | ecosystem: Environmental > Terrestrial > Soil > Unclassified ...
CTGGTGATCGGGAAGGTGAGCTCGCCAGGCGTATTGCTCATCAGCGCGTCGCAGATGCTGCCGGAGTGTTTCGAATTGGCCTCGCGCCGGCCGCTCTTGAACGAGCGCGCGGTGTCGTCGAAGCCTTCCGGCTCGGCGGTGTAGAGTTTCGCCGCCGCGGCCTTCGCCTTGACGCCGAGCGAAATGCCCGCGGCAAGCCCGCCGCCCGAAGCGCCGACTACGACAATCTCGGGCTTGAGCCCGAGCCGGTCGAGATCCTCGACGATCTCGAAACCGATGGTGCCCTGCCCGGCGATGATGAACGGATCGTCGTAAGGCGGAACCAACGTCGCGCCGCGCTCCTTGACGATGCGTTCGGCGATTGCGGCACGGTCTTCGCTGTCGCGGTCGTAGAGCACGACGTCGGCGCCGAGCGCGCACGTACGCGCGAGCTTGAGCTTGGGCGCATCGCGCGGCATGACGATGGTCGCCGGCAGCCCGGTCAACTTTGCCGCCGCCGCCACCCCTTGCGCGTGGTTGCCGGACGAATAGGCGACGACGCCGGCGGCGCGCCGCTCGGCGGGAATCGATGAAATCTTGTTGTAGGCGCCGCGGAACTTGAACGAGCCGGTGCGCTGCAAGGTTTCTGCTTTCAGGAACACGCGCGCGCCGATGCGCTCGTCGAGCACCGGCGAGGAGATGAGCGGCGTGCGCACCGCGACGCCGGCGATGCGCTTTGCCGCCGCTTCGATATCGGCCGCCGTCGGCAGGATGGTGGTGTCGAGCTGGCCCATGATCGCAAGGCTAGCGCCACAGCACGGGGCGCGGCAAGGCGTCCCCGCACGCATCGGAACCGGCAAGCCATTGCGAGGGTTCGGCGACAGCGAATACACTGCGGCCATAAAAACCGTTTCGCCGCAGGGAGGCTCCATTGGATCTCGGAATTGCCGGCCGCAAGGCCATCGTTTGCGCGTCCAGCCGCGGGCTCGGCAAGGCCTGCGCCCGCTATCTGGCCGAGGCCGGCTGCGAGGTCGTCGTCAACGGCCGTGACGCAAAGCGCCTCGAGGCGACCGCCGCCGAACTGCGCGCGAGCGGCGCAAAAATCACCGCGGTCGCAGCCGACGTCGCCACCGCCGAAGGCCAGGCCGCGCTGTTTGCCGCCTGCCCCGCCCCCGACATCCTCATCAACAACAATGCCGGCCCGCCGCTGCGCGATTTCCGCGAGCTCAACCGCCAGCAGATGATCGACGGCGTCATCGCCAACATGGTGGTGGCGATCGAATTGATCCAGAAGGCGATCGACCCGATGCGGCAACGCAAATTCGGCCGCATCGTCAACATCACCTCGAGCACGGTGAAAATGCCGCTCGCAGGGCTCGATCTGTCGTCGGGCGCGCGCGCGGGCCTCACCGCGTTTCTCGCCGGCATCGCCCGCACGGTCGCCGCCGACAACGTCACCATCAACAATATCCTGCCCGGCGCTTTCGACACCGACCGCCTACGTTCCACCTTGAGCAAAAACGCCGAGACGAGCGGCAAGAGCGTGACCGAGGTCGCCGCCACGCGCATGTCCGGCATTCCCGCCAAGCGCTTCGGCAGTCCGTCGGAATTCGGCGCGGCTTGCGCCTTCCTGTGCTCGGCGCAGGCCGGTTACATCACCGGTCAAAATCTGTTGATCGACGGCGGCTTATTCCCCGGCGCGCTCTGAAGCGCGATGTCCCCGGCGCGCTTTGAAGCGCGATGTCCCGGCGCGCTTTGCGGCGCATACGGCCCCGGAGATGTGATCGCGCTCGCGCGGGCAATCGGCTACACTTTGCGCCGACCGCTCGCATACAGCCTGGCGTTGTGGCCCTTGGGCGACGGCGATTGAGCCGGCCGGGTTGATGGTAGGACGCAAAACCAAGGCGTCATGTCGAAGCACGACCCGATTGTTGACGTGCCGAACCCCGAGGAGGTGCGGACGGCGCTGGGACGCATTGTCGTCAGCGACGTTTTCCGCTCCTCGCCGCAACTTGCCTCGTTCCTGAGCTTTGTCGTCGAATCCGTCCTGCACGGCCGCAGCGAGCGCATCAAGGGCTACACCATCGGCGTCGAAGTCCTCCGGCGCGACACCAAATTCGACCCGCAGCTCGACCCGATCGTGCGCGTGGAGGCGACCCGCCTGCGCCGCGCGCTCGAGCGCTATTACGCCGGCCCCGGCCTCGACGACACCGTGATCATCGACCTGCCGCGCGGCTCATACGTGCCGACGTTTCGCCGGCGCGGCGAAGCCGTCGACAAGGAGCCAGCCGATCGGCCGACGCGCTTGTTTGCGTTCGGCGGCCGGCCCGCCTGGCTCGTGCCGGTGCTTGGCGTCTCGGCTCTTGTCATCGCCGCGGCGGTCGCGGGCGCCGTGTGGTTGCAACGCACGTCGGCGCCGGCGGTCACGGCGAAAGGTCCTGCCGGTGCCGAGCAGTTGCAGCCCGGAAACGGCTTGCCGGTGCTGTTCGTGCAGCCGTTCAAGGTGACGGGGACGCCGGACGCGCAAAGCATTTCCGCAGCCTCGCTCTTTGCCAGGCTCACCGGCGCCTTCGCCAATTTCGATCTGGTCAACGTGCATTGGCAATTCCCCGATGCGAACGTCAAACAGACCGCCACCGGCCAGCCGACCGACCTTCAGCCGCACGTCGATTATCGCCTGATCGGCACCGTCGACTACACCGGCGGCGGCGAAGCACGCCTGCGCTTCTCGCTCGTGGATACCGTCAACGACAACGTCATCTGGTCGAAGGTGTTCGAGCATGTGGCCGGCAACGGCGATCCCGCGGCGGCGGAAAATAATATCGCGCGCCAGTTGTCCGAGATTTTGGTGCAGCCGTTCGGCGTCCTCTACAGCGACGGCCGCAACAAGAGCCTGCGCATGCACCTCGGCGATCCGCGCTACCGCTGCCTGCTCGACACCGCCGAATCCTTCCGCTCGTTCGATCCGGCGCAGCAGGCGCACGGCCGCGCCTGCCTCGAAAAGCTCACGGCGCTCGATCCGAATTTCGCCATCGGCTTTACCTATCTCGCCGCGCTCGATCTGCGCGAGTACCAGTTCCGGCTCGACGAGCAGAATACTACTATGCCCCCGCTCGAGCGCGCGTTGCGTGCCGCCCGGCGCGGCGTCGAATTAAATCCGGAAAGCTCGCGCGCCTACGAGATGCTGTTCACCGTCCTGTTTGCCCGCGGCGAGCTTGCGCCCGCCTTTGCCGCCGGCGACAAGGCCGTCGGCCTCAATCAATACGACATGCGCTCGGTCGCCGTTTACGGCTCCCGCCTCATCGCCAAGGGCGACATCGATGCCGGCATGGCGGTGCTGGCCAAAGCCGAGCCCGCCGGGCGCATCATCCCCGGCTTCGAGCAGTTCTACCTGTTCCTCGGCAATTATCTGCGCGGCGACATAGGGGCGGCCGCCTTCAACGCCGGCCAGTTGACCGGCGACACCTTCCAGCTCGGCCTCATCGCCCGCGCGATCGTGGCGCAGGCGAAGGGCGACCACGACGCCGCGCGCGGCCTGCTCGGCCGGCTGGTCGCGCTCAATCCGGCCTGGCGCGACGACCTGCGCGGCAGCCTGCAGCGGTTTTTCCAGTCCGATTCGATCGTCGACCGGCTGGCCGGCGACCTGACCGCGGCGGGGATCGCCGAAACCCGCTGACCGCGGGCACCGATCCGCGCCCCGCGACGATCCCAGGACTGCGCCGTCAAAGGCTTGTGATCGTTTACATTTCCGGCCCGCTTTGCCCCACTTAACAGCTAATTTCTTCACCTCCGCGCAATTCCACGGCAAAAGCCCGCCAAATGCCGCTGAGGCAATCAATCGGGTAAGGGCTAAAATCAATGTCGAATGGAGCTGGGGAAGCTGCCGGCTGCGAGGCGGCCGTCGCCGCGCGTGCCGAGGCCGTCGCGTTACCGAACAGGGCCGAAACCGCCGCGCTGACCATCGGTTCGGTCGCGCGGATGTTCAAAATTCCAACGCTGACGCTGCGCTATTACGAGCTGCGCGGGCTGGTCGGCCGCCACCGCGCCGGCGGCGAGCGGGTCTATAGCTGGTCGCAATGCGAGCGCATCGCGCTCATCGTCAAGGCGCGCCGGGCGGGCCTGCGTCTGAGCGATCTGCGGGCTGTGATTGTGGCGATGGATGAGCGGGGGGCGCGCGACGCCGCCGAAGCCGGGCGGCAGCAGTGCCTTTCGCTCATCCATATTCTCGAAGCCCAGCAGCAGGCGGTGGGCAACGTTCTCGGCGAGCTTTACCGCATCGACTGGGAGCTGTCCGCGCGCCTGGGCGTCGCCGATTCGGGCGGCAACGGGATCTGAGCCGGCAGGCGCCGAAGCGCGGCGCCTCAGCCCTGAAATTCCACGCCCATGCGCGTCGCCGTGCGCCAGATCACATGGCACGGCTGCTTGAGGTGCTCGCTGCCGATCACCAGCGTGAAATCGTCCGGAATGCCGGTCTGGCTCGCGACCTCGAGACAGGCGCCGATGCTCGACAAATTGCGCACCCGGCAGTCGATGCCGGCGGCGCGGTTGAAGCTGATGCTGCCCGCCTTCAGCGTGCGGTGACGCGGGAGCTTGCGTCTTTCGTCCATGGTCCTTCTCCATCGAACTTGAGCCAAATTCTAGGACCGGCGGTTTATCGGACGATGAAATGGATCGTCGAAATGCGCGGGATTGCGCAAGGAGTTGGTAACCACGCGGCGGACGGCGGGCCGCAGTTCCGCGCCCGCTTGACAATGATTACTTTCCTAGGATATATTTCCTGCCATCCCGCCCCGTTACCGGGGGGCGTTTGATCAGCGTCTTCAGACGCGGGGCGGGATGCGGTGGCCGGGTGGGCGCGTTCGACGTGACGCGCGCAGCCGGCAGGGGTCAAGGTCGCGGCCCGCCAGTCGGCTACTGGCGAAGCGGTGGAGGTCTGTCCACCGGGGTAGACGCGAAGCAGCCCCTTAAAACATCGCGCGCGGGACGCCGGGCAACCGGCGGACCTTGCGGCTTCAAATACCGGACTTCGGCAAGCCTCGGTGCCGCGAGGCGTCGAGGTCCGCGGGGTCCGGCAGGACCCGGCGTTCCGCGCGCCCTCGGCTTCGGGGGCAACGGACACCTCGCCGACAGGCGTTCCCGGCGCCTGACAAAGAACACGGGGGCTTGCGCGCGCCCGCCGACCACCTTGCCCCTGGGCCCCTCCCCGTCGCATGATCGGTCCCGACCCGCTCGACCTTTCGTTCAACCAAAAAACAAAACTGGAGTAACTGCATGAAGCTCGTCCGCTACGGCGCGCCCGGCCGCGAAAAGCCCGGCATCATCGGAGAGGACGGCAAGATCCGAGACCTCTCGCGCGTCGTCAAAGACATCGACGGCGAAATGCTCGCGTCCGGCGGCCTCGCCAGGATCAAGAAGGCCAACCTCAAGCGCATGAAACCCGTGTCCGGCAAGCCGCGGCTCGGCCCTTGCGTCGGCCATGTCGGCAACTTCATCGCCATCGGGCTCAACTATTCCGACCACGCCGCCGAAACCGGCTCGCCGATCCCGAAGGAGCCGATCATCTTCAACAAGGCGCCCTCCTGCATCGTCGGGCCCAACGACGACACGGTCATTCCCAAGGAGTCGACCAAGCTCGACTGGGAAGTCGAGCTCGGCATCGTCATCGGCAAGCGCGCAAGCTACCTCACCAAGGAAAACGCCAAGAACGCCATCGCCGGCTATTTCTTGGCGAACGACGTCTCCGAGCGCGCCTTCCAGATCGAGCGCTCCGGCGGCCAGTGGAACAAGGGCAAAGGCTGCGCGACCTTCGGGCCGATCGGGCCCTGGTTCGTAACCCGCGACGAGGTCAAGAATCCGCAGAACCTCGACATGTGGCTCGATGTCAACGGCGAGAAGCGCCAGCGCGGCAACACCAAGACCATGATCTTCGGCGCCGAATATGTGGTCTGGTACTGCTCGCAGTTTTTTGTGATGAACCCCGGCGACATCATCGTTACCGGCACGCCGCCGGGCGTCGGCCTCGGCATGAAGCCGCCGGTGTTCCTCAAGGAAGGCGACGTGGTCACCCTCGGCATCCAGGGCCTCGGCGAGCAGAGGCAGAAGGTAGTCAGGGGGAAGTAGATTGGTCCGGCAAAAAATATAGCCCCGGGCGGTAAGCCCGGGGCTTCGTCAACAGGGCCTTAAAGAACGCGGTCGATCAGAAGCGGTAGTTGAGACCGGCGCGGACGATATTGGTCTTGAAGCTGACATTGTCCGGGATCGCGCCGCAGTTGAGGCCGCAATCGAATTTGCCGAGATCGACGTAGAGATATTCGAGCTTCACGCTCCAATTCGTCCACATCGCGTATTCGACGCCGAGGCCCGCGGTCCAGCCGAGCTTATCCTTGCTGGTGCCGCCGATCGGCGAGCTCGCCTTGACGTCGCCGAAGGCGGCGCCGCCGGTGATGTAGGGAAGCCAGTTGCTCCAGCCGGCATAGCCGAGGCGTCCGCGCCCGGTCGCGAGCCAGGAGAGCTTGGTTTCGCAGGAGCCGCCGAAGCAATCGGCGCTGTTCTTGATGCCGGACCAGTCGCCGTCGGCTTCGAGGCCCCAGACCCAGAGACCGGTCTGGAAATTATAGCCGAGGGTCACACCCGCGAGCGGGCCCTTCGGTTTGAGCTGAAGCGACGGCACGTCCCAGTTGGATTTGCCGAAGCCGTAGCCGCCGTTGATACCGACGTAGAAGCCGGTCCAGTTGGCATAGGCTGGCGCCACGTAGGCAGGCGCCTTGTAGCTGGGCGAGGGCAAATCGGCAGCTCGCGCAGCAAGCGTTCCCAGCAGCAGCGCCGCGATGGCGAGGCAGGTGCGGGTCAATCTTGTGTTCATCGTATCGGCCCTTTGACTGTTGCTAACGGGCGATCGCGCGGATCGTCCCGGTCGCCGGTGAAACACTGAACCGCAAGGCACGAACCGACGTGGCCGTGCATCGGCAATTCCATGTACCGACACACATCAACCGAAAACGGTTAAAGGCGGGTTAACCATAAAAATGCCCGTGGCGCGGGCATTCGTCGCACGCGTCACAGGCCGGATGGAGGGCGATCAAAGCTGCGCGCGACAAGCGCGAATCACTTGGCGCCGGAAGCGTCAGGCGCCGCGCGAGGTCAGCACCGATTCAATCGAGACGCGCGACCACGGCGCGGTTCGCTCGCGGAAGGCCGTGTAGGATGCGTGCACCTTGCCGCTCACCGCGTCGCGGCCTGCGACTTCGGCGAGCACGTCCACGGCCTGCTTGCGCGCGCCGGCGATCAGGTCCTCGGGGAACGCGGCAAGCTTGACATTGTGCTGCGTGGTCAGCGCCGCGAGAGCTTCGGCGTTGAGCCGCTCCATTTCGGCGAGCGCGAAATTCGCTTCCGCAGCGCAAGCGTGCGCAACGATGGCCTTGAGATCGCCCGCCAGTGCGTCCCAGGTTTTTTTGGCGACGATGCATTCGCCAGTGCCGTTCGGCTTGTTGAAGCCGGGGTAATAATAAAACGACGCCACGCGATAGAGGCCGAGCGCGATGTCGGTTCCCGGCCCGACGAATTCGACGCCGTCGAGCACGCCCGATTGCAGGCTGGTGAGGATCTCCGACGGCGGCGTGGTTTGCGGCGTGGCGCCGAGCCGGCGATAGACCTCGCCGCCGAGGCCGAGCGAACGCAGCTTGAGCCCGCGCAGGTCGGCAAGACTTTTGAACTCGCGGCGAAACCAGCCGCCCATGCAAACGCCTGTGTTGCCGCCCATGAACGGCTTGACCCCGAACGGCGCGTAAAGCTCATCCCAGAGCGCCTGCCCGCCGCCGGCGTCGATCCAGGCGACGTGCTCGCCCGGCGTCAGGCCGAACGGCACCGTGGTGAAGAAGGCCGCCGCCGGCATCTTGCCTTGCCAGTAAAACGCGGCGGTGTGGCCGATATCGGCAACACCGTTGCCGACCGCATCGAGCACGCCGAAGGCCGGCACGATTTCGCCGGCGGCATGCACGGCAATGTCGATGCGGCCGCCGGAAAGAGCGCGGATGCGGTCGGCGATGCGTTCCGCCGACATGCCGGGCCCGGGAAGCCGCTTCGGCCACGACGTGACCATGCGCCACTTCACCGTTTCCGCGCGGGCAATCGAGGGCGCGGCAAGCGCGCCGGCAAGTGTCGCGGCGACGAATTTGCGGCGCGTGGTCATGGCGTACTCCCATAAAAATGATTGAGCGGCCCGGGCCCGTGACCGATCTGCAACCGGTCGGCGGCGGCGATGGCCGAGGTCACGTAAATTTTGGCCTGACGCACCGCCTCGGCGAGATCGAGACCCTTGGCAAGTCCGGCGGCGATGCCGGACGACAGTGTGCAACCGCTGCCATGCGTGTTTTGCGTGGGGATGCGCCGCGCGAAAAAGCGCACGACCTCGCCCTGCCCGATCAGCAGATCGACGCTTTCGTCGCCGTCGAAATCCGCCGCATGACCGCCTTTGATCAGGACGGTGCGCGCGCCGAGCGTCAGTATTTCGCGCGCCTGGATTTCCATTTCCTGCTCGTTGCGGGCTAGCGTTGCGCCGGTGAGCGCGGCGGCTTCGTGCAAATTCGGCGTCACCACGAGCGCGCGCCGGATCAGCGCGCTGCGCAGCGCATCGACCGCGTCCGGCGCCAAAAGACGCGCGCCGGAGGTTGCCACCATCACCGGATCGAGGACGATGTTTCTTGCCCGGTGGCGGATGAGACCCGCGGCAATTTCCTCAATTCCCGCAGCGTCCGGCACCATGCCGATCTTGACCGCGCCAACGTCGAGGTCGGAAAACACGGCATCGATCTGCGCAGCGATAAATTCGGGCGGCACGTCGTGGATGGCGCTGACGCTTTGCGTGTTCTGCGCCGTCAGCGCCGTGATCACGGTCGCGCCATAGACGCCTAGCGCCGCGAATGTCTTCAGGTCCGCCTGGATGCCGGCGCCGGCGCTCGAATCCGAACCGGCGATGCTCAGCGCAATCGCGGTCATCTAACGCCCCGCTCCAGCAAGGCGCGGTCGACCGTACCGCGCAAGGTCTTCGCCGCCGCCGCCGGATCGGGCGCGAGCGACAGAGCCGAGATCACCGCGATGCCGTCGGCGCCGGCAGCGATCACCTCACCGGCATTGCCCGCGTTGATGCCGGCAATGGCACAGATCGGAAAGCCGGGCTTGCGCGCACGGATCGCCTGCACGATGGCGCGCAAGCCGGCGATGCCGATCGGCGCACTGGTGTTGTCCTTGGAGGTCGTCGCATAGACGCCACCGATGGCGACGTAGTCGAGATGCTCAAGCGGAGCGGCCTCGGCCTGCTGGACGGTCTTGATGCTCAGCCCGATGATGGCCGTGCGGCCGAGCAGCAGCCGCGCGTCGGCTGCCGCCATGTCGTCCTGCCCGATATGCACGCCGTCGGCTTCGGCGGCGAGCGCCACGTCGACGCGGTCATTGATCAGCAGCGGCACACCGGCCGGCGTGAGCGCCGCTTGCAGGGCGCGCGCCTCCTCGACCATGGCGCGTGTGCTGCCAAGCTTGTCGCGCAACTGCACCAGCGTGGCGCTGGCCGCTATCCTGCCGGCAAGATCGGAAAGCGAGCGGCCGCCGGCGACGGTCGGATCGACGATGGCATAGAGGCTGAGATCGGCGTCCATTACGTCACTCGCGCGCGTTGCACCACCGTTGCGCCGTCGAGCGCGTGCAGGGCATCGAGTATCGCGACCGCGAAGCTGCCGGGACCCGCGGATTTTGCCGCTGCAAGCTCGCCGGCGACGCCGAAAATCGTCAGCGCGCCCGCGGCAGCGCGCCAGCCATCGGTTTCGACCGCAAGGCAGGCGGTGACCAAAGCCGACGCGGCGCATCCCATCGCCGTGACTTTCGCCATCAGCGGGTGGCCGTTGCCAATTGCCGCAGCCCGCGTCCCGTCGGTCACCAGATCGGTTTCGCCTGACAGGGCCAGCACGATGGTATTGGCGCGGGCGGCAGCGATCACGGTATCGCGGCTCGCCTGCACACCGAACAGCGTCGAAAACTCGGAAGCATTGAGCCGCACGACGGACGGCCCGCGCGCCGCCAGCTCACGCGCGAAATCGGCCCGGCCCGGCGCGCGGTCGACAAAGACCGGATCGAGCACCCACGGGCGCTTTCCTTCCGAAGCGGTCTCGACGGCAATCTCGGTTGCCTCGCGGCGTTCGCGGTCGAACGTGCCGAGATTGACCAGAAGGGCGTCGCTGCGCGAAACGAAATCGCCGATTTCGTCCGCCGAAAGCGTCATCGACGGCACGCAGCCCACGGCGAGCAACGCGTTGGCGGTGAAATTCTGCGCCACCGAATTGGTGACGCAGTGAACGCGCGGGGCCTTTGCGCGCAGACTTTCGAGCAGCGCGGCCGCAAAGAGCGGCATTTCGCCGGCCTTGGGAATGTCAGGACTGTGCATCTCATCTCCCTCCGCCGGCATGACCCGGATCAGGTTCGTTGGGTTGGCCTTGCAAGAGCGGCCTCTCAGCCCGGCCGCAGCCGGGCACCCCGCGAGATTGCTCACAAAAAACTAAACCGCGCCACTGCGCCATGCAAGGCCACCAGCTTGCGAAGCTGGCCGCGACCTTGCAAGACATACCGTTGTAAGACTTGCCGTTGTAAGACATGCCGCCTTGCAAGACGTGCCGCTTTTTGCTGGATTGCGAACGCTCGATCCCGTTGGGCCGCCGGAGGCGCACATGACCCCGTTTTTCGTCCAGATCAAGTGTGAACTCGGCAAGGCCTACCAGGTGGCCAATGCGCTCGCCGAATCCGAGATCGCGTCGGAAATCTATTCCACCGCCGGAAATTACGACCTGCTGGTCAAGTTCTACGTGGACGCGGGCACCGACATCGGCCACTTCGTCAACGAAAAAGTGCAGTCGCTGCCGGGGATCAAGGACACCTATACCATCATCGCCTTCAAGGCCTTCCAGGGCTGAGGCCGGCGCACTCAGTTCAGGGGCGCGTTGAGCCTGGTGCCCTTGGTGATGATGCCACCACGGTTGCCGATTTCGATCGAGCCGTAACGCTGCTTGAAACAATCGGGCAGCGGCCGGTCGCCGGCAACACTGAGCCACAGCCGCAGCAGATGCCGCTTCTTGTCCGCATCCGGCCAGTCGCGAAAGCCGGTGCGATCGTGCAGCAGGGCGTGGTTATAGACGAATTGCATGTCCCCCGGCTGTAGTTGCATGCCGAAGTGCAGGCGCGGGTCATTCGCCAGCGCGTCGAACATGTCGAGCGCTTCGACGTGCGCGGGCGTCAGCCGCGGCGCGTCGGGAAAACGCTGCGCGCTGTCGATGTACTGACGCTGGTAAAATCCGGTGAGGAAGCCTGCGTGCCAGCTGAACGGGGGAATCTGGAGATAAGGCTTCTCGCCTTCCGGCACCTCGCCGCGGCGGTCGGTGGCAATCGGGCCGAACATCAAGGCGGCGAGGTCGGGACGCTTGCGCGACATCTCGTTGTAGATCGTCGCCGTGCTCACGAGCAGGGACTTGCCTCCCTCCATCGCCTCGCGAATGCAGAGCAAGCCGACCACGTCCGCAGAATCGGTATGGAACGTCTGTCGCTCGGAGGTCTGGTAGATGCGCGTGTTGGGATTCTTGGCGTCGGCGCCGATGTCGCGCACATGCCCGAGGATATGACCCATCGCATTTTGCGACCGGGCCGAGCCAAGATGCGCGCCGACGCCGCAAAAAATCGTGGCGGCGACCTGCTGGCTGTATTTTGCTACCGGCAGGCCGCGGATCACTTCAAAGCCGATCCCGTGGATCAGCGTGTCCTTTAGCTTTTCGAGGTGAGCGCCGAAGCGGGGCAGCGGAAACTTCTCCTTCGTGATCTCGCCGATTTCGCTCGTCCTGGAGAGGAACGACTGCGCCGCCTGCTCAAGCTCCGCGATGTCTGCGGCGCTGAGCTGGACGATCCACCGTTCGGGATGCGCCGCCATATCTTCGCCGCGCCACGCAGACGGAATGTCGATCTGCCCCGGGGGCATATTCGTTGTGGTCAACATGGAAAGTTCCTTCTCACTACGCGTGGCAAAGCCGAATTGTTCTGGAAATTGTCGGCCAATGTGGGGGCTTCGCGCAAGGCTATTCCGCAACACGAAAAACCCCGGCGCTGAGGCCGGGGCTTGGCGATCAGGGCTCAAATCTCCGGCCGGCGCGGTCCTTGAGCGCGCCGAAGGCCGAGTTGCCGCTCGCGCCAGATCACGAACAGCCCGGCGCCGGCAACGATTGTCCCGCCGACGTAAACAAGCGCGCTCGGCAATTCGCCGAAGACCCAATAGCCGAGCAGCAGCGCCCACAGCATCGACGTATAGTCGAAAGGCGCGACAACCGACGCGGTGGCGTGGCGATAGCTTTCGGTCAGGAAAATGTGACCGATGCCGCCGAACACGCCGATCGTGACCAGCATGGCAAGCTCGGCCCGGTTGGGGGTATGCCAGGCAAATGGCAAGGTCAGCGCGCCGGCGAGCGCGATGCCGGCCGAAAAATAAAACACGATCGACGACGTCGCCTCGCTCTGCACCAACCGGCGTGTCTGGATCACGGTCCCGGCATTGAAAAAGGCGGATATCAGCGCCAGCACCGCGCCGATTGCGGCCGCGACAGCGGCGCCGTCGGCGGCGTAGTTTCTCGCGTCGAATTGCGGAACGAGCATCACGATCACGCCGGCAAAACCGACCGCAACCGCGCTCCAACGATAGACGCGGACACGCTCCTTGAGAACGAGGGCGGCAAGCGCCACCGTGATCAACGGCGAGGCAAAGGAAATGGCTGTCGCGTCCGCCAGCGGCAATCGTGCGAGCGCGGAGAAATTGGTGAACATGCCGCCCACGCTGAGCGTCGCGCGGCCGATATGCCCGAACGGCCGGCCGGTGCGCACGGCAACGCCGAGCTCGCCGCGCAACAGATAAATCAGCGCGACCGGAAGGACCGCGAAAACGCCGCGGAAAAACACCATCTGTCCGACAGGCGTGACGTCGCCCAGTTGGCGCACCAGCGCCGACATGCCGGCAAATAAAAGAGCAGAGAACAGCTTGAAGCCGATGGCCTTGAACAGATTCATTCCAAGCAATTCCGGCGCAATCGGCCTACATAGCCACGATTGCCCCGGCTTGTCATGCCGGCGTCCGTTTTATTGCGATGCCGCCGCTATTTCTTCTGGGTCCGGCCTTGGACCGCCGGCAACGACTTGATGTAAACGGCTATCGCATCGCGGTCCCCGGCCGTCAGTTTCGAGGTGTTGCCGACGACCTCGATCATGTTGCCGCCGACCAGGCCCGCATCCGGCGTGACGCCATCGGCCAATGTGCCGGCGATGTCCTTCGCCGACCAGTCCTTGAGACTGTATTGCGTGATGTTGGGAACGCCGCCCTGCCCGTCGGGGCTGGGACCGCCCGTGAAGCGCAGCCTCTCGATCACCGCGCCAAAGATATTGCGCGGCGAATGGCATTCGGCGCAATGGCCAGGACCGTTGGCCAGATAGCTGCCACGATTCCATTGCGCCGATTGCGAGGCGTCGGGCTTGAGCGGCGTGCTGTCGAAGAACAGCAGTTTCCAGAGCCCGACCATGCGGCGAATATTGAACGGAAACCGCAGATCGTGGTCGCGCACTTTGCCCGCGACCGGCGGCAAGGTTTTGAGATAGGCAAACAGATCGCGCAGATCGTTCTGCGTGATGTTGTGGTACGACGTATATGGAAATGCCGGATAAAGATGCTCGTCCTGCGGCGAAACGCCGAGAGTCATCGCGGCGATAAAATCGACCTCGCTCCAGCCGCCGATACCATCATGCGGATCGGATGAAATATTGGGAACGTAAAACTTGCCGAATGGCGAATTGAGTGCGAGCCCGCCGCCGAGCCTCGTCGAATCCTTCTGCCTTGGCACGGCATGACACGAGGAGCAGCCGCCGGCGAAAAACATTTCGCGGCCGTTATCGAGATTGGACGAATGAGGTTCCAGCGCGATCGCTGGCACTGCCGGCGCGGTCAGGAACCAAAGCACAGCGGCCGCTAGCACGGCGGCAAGACATGCCACTGCGACCAGCCCGCGAATCATCAGCTCCCCCCAGACGCGCTGCCCGCTTGTACACGAGACATCGCACAGGCGCGATCCGACGGCGTCGAATCGCGTGGCCAGCCGGCCGAACTGCGGTGTAAACTCGGCATAACCGCACAGTTATCATGAGCAATGGCAGGCGGCAGCCGATAAGTTTTTCAACGCATAAGGAATATCTCGCCGGTGTTTATAGACAGGGCGACACTGTCGAGCATCCTTCCGACGCCAAACGACATCGAGGTTCCGAATGACACGCATGGTTCCAGTCTTCCTGTTCGCTGCAACTCTGTTGCTCCCCGCCGGCCAGATCTCGCTCGCGCAAACGGCGCCTGCCCAGATCGTCAAAGACCGGCAGGACGCCATGGACAAGATGTGGCCCGATTATTACCGCGACATGGCGCAGACGGTCCGCTCCAACAGCCCCGATCTGGCAGTCGTCGCGGCCAAAGCCGAGCAGGCAGGCGAACACCTGAAAAAAGTCGCGCAACTCTTTCCTCCGGGAACCGGCCGCGACATCGTGCCGAAGACGCGCGCCAAGCCCGAGATCTGGACCCAGCGGGCGGATTTCGAGGCTGCCCTGACCGCCCTGGCGGATGCGACTAAGACGATCGGAGAGGACGCCAAGGCCGGCAACGTGGAAAAGGTCAAGGTCGACTGGACGAACGTGGCGAAGGCCTGCGGCGCCTGTCACGGCGGGCCGAAGAAATCCGGCGGCAAGTTCCGCTTCGAAGAGGAGTGAGACGGCGCTTCGACTAGACGCCGCGGGCGGCTTCGATCGCCGCCCATATCTTCTGCGGCGTCGCCGGCATGTCGATGTGGCGGATGCGATAGGTCCGCCACAGCGCGTCGATCACTGCATTCATCACCGCCGGGCACGAGCCGATGGCGCCTGCTTCGCCCGCGCCCTTGACGCCCAGCGGATTGGTCTTGCACGGCACGTTGCGCGTCTCGAACACGAACGCGGGCGACTGATCGGCGCGCGGCAGCGCGTAGTCCATCAACGTCGCGCTGAGCAGTTGCCCGGAGGCGGGATCGTAGACGGTGTCTTCCATCAACGCCTGGCCGATGCCTTGCACCGAGCCGCCATGCACCTGTCCGGCTAGCATCAGGGGATTGAGGGTAGCGCCGAAATCGTCGACCACGACATAGTTTACGATAGAGACCGCGCCGGTCGCCGGATCGAGCTCGATCTCGGCGATGTGCGTGCCGTTCGGATACGTAGGCTCGCCCGGCGTAAAGGTGTCGTCGGCGCTCAGCGGCTTCCTGCCGGTGTCCGCCCGCGCCGCGACATCGGCAAACGAGATCACGCGGTCGGTGCCGACGACGCGCACACGGCCATCGGCAATCTCCATGTCGCCGGGCGCTGCCTCCAGCGCATCCGCGGCGAGACGTTTGATTTCCTCGGCGAGTTTCTTGCTGGCGCCGTCGAGCGAGGCGCCGCCGCAGGGGATCGAACTCGAGCCGCCGGTACCGAGACCGGTGGCGATGCGGTCGGTGTCGCCCTGCACCAGACGCACGCGCTCGGGCGGAATATCGAGATGGTCGGCGACGATCTGCGCGTAAGCGGTGGCGTGGCCCTGCCCGCTCGACTGCGAGCCGATCAGCACCGTGACATTGCCGTCGCCGTCGAGCCGCACGTTCGCCGTTTCCGGCCCCATGTTGCCGCAGGCTTCGATATAGGTGGAAATGCCGATGCCGCGCAGTCTGCCGGCGCGCTTGGAAGCCGCAGCGCGCTTGTTGAAGCCGTCCCAGCCGGCGATCTCCTGGGCGCGCGCCATCTGCTCGGCGAATTCACCGGAATCGTAAATTTTCCCGGTCGCGGTCGTGTACGGCATCGCCTTCGGCTTGATGAAGTTGCGCCGACGCAGGGTGTCCGGCGCGATGCCGGTCTCGATCGCCGCGGCGTTGACCAGACGCTCGATCACGTAGGCCGCTTCCGGACGGCCGGCGCCGCGATAGGCATCGACTGGTACCGTGTTGGTATAGACGCCACGCAGCCGCACATACGCGACCGGAATGTCATAGACGCCCGGCGCCATGCCGACGCCGAGCCACGGAATATAGGGCGCGTAGCACGACAAATAGGCGCCCATATCGGCAACGATGTCGAGCTCGAGCGCAAGAAAGCGGCCCTTCTCGTCCATCGCCACGCGGGCGGTGGTGATGTTATCGCGGCCGTGGCTGTCGCCGAGGAAATGCTCGGCGCGTTCGGCGACCCATTTCACCGGCTTGCCCAGCCGCTTTGCCGCCACCGCGGCCAGCGCATATTCGCGATAGGGGAACAATTTGGTGCCGAAGCCGCCGCCGACATCGGGCGTGAGCACGCGCATCTTGTCGGGAGCAATCTTGAGCACGTCGCCGCAGACGATATCGCGGATGACGTGGCTGCCCTGGCTGCCGACGGTCAGCGTATATCGTTCGCCGTCATACTCGGCGATGACGCCGCGCGTATCGAGATAATTGGCCACCAACCGCTGATTGACCAGCGTCACCTGGGCGCTGCGCGCGGCCGTCGCAAAAATCTCACGCGTCGCCTTGGCGTCTCCGACCGCCGTTTCAAAAGCGAGATTGCCCGGCCGCGTTGGCCAGACGGGCGGCGCGCCGCCTTTCAGCGCGGCAACCGCACCGACAACATGCGGCAGCGGCTGCCAGTCGATCACGACCGCTTCGGCGGCGTCTCTTGCGATCTCCAGCGTATCGGCGACGATGAAAGCGACGGCGTCGCCGACGTGGCGAACGAGGCCGTTCGCGAGGATCGGATAGACCGGCACCTCGATCGGCAGATCGGGAATGACGCCGGGCGTCGGCAACGGCCCGAGATCGGCAATGTCTTCGGCTGTGAGCACCAGCCGCACGCCGGGTATGGCGCGTGCGGCGGCAAGATCCGTGACTTTGAAGCGCGCATGCGCATGCGGCGAGCGCAACACGACCGCATGCAAACTGCCCTTGGGCGTGAAATCGGCGACGTAGTGGCCGGCCCCGCGCAACAAAGCGTCGTCTTCCTTGCGCGTCAGGGCCTGGCCGAAGCCGAATTTCATCGCCGTCATGGGTTACTCCGCCGGCTGCGGGTGCTGCCGGCGTGATGCCGACCGCAGCGCGATCCAGCGACAGACGACATAGAACACCGGGGTAAAGATCAAGCCGAAAATCGTCACGCCAATCATGCCAGAAAAGACGGCGGTGCCAAGCGACTGCCGCAATTCGGCGCCGGCGCCGATGGCAAAAGCGAGCGGCGACACGCCGAGGATGAAGGCGAGCGAGGTCATCAGGATCGGCCGCAACCGCAGATGCGCCGCCTCGACCGCCGCGGCGAAACGGTCGCGGCCGCTGTCCTCGAGCTGCTTGGCGAACTCGACGATCAGGATCGCGTTCTTGGCGGCGAGCGCGATCAGCACGATGAAGCCCACTTGCGTGAGGATGTTGTTGTCCTGCCCGCGGATCACCACCCCGACAATGGAGGCGATCAGACACATCGGCACGATGAGGATGACAGCCAGCGGCAGGGTCAGGCTTTCGAACTGCGCCGCAAGCACTAGGAACACGAACACCACCGCCAGCACGAAGGCGAAAATGGCCGTGTTGCCGGCGCGGATCTGCTGGAAGGCGAGCGTGGTCCATTCATAGGAAAAGCCGTCGGGCAAAGTTTCCGCCGCCAGCTTTTCCATGATCTTGATGGCTTGACCCTGGCTGTAGCCGGGCGCGGCCGAACCATCGAGCTCGGCAGCGGGATAAAGATTATAGCGCGGCACGCGATAAGGCGCGGTGACGCTGCGTACGGTGGTGAAGGCGCCGAGCGGAACCGTCTCGCCGTCCTTGTTGCGCACGCGCAGCCTCAGCACGTCCTTGCTGTCGGTGCGATAATCGCTCGAGGCTTGCGCCACCACGCGGTAAGTGCGCCCGAACAGATTGAAATCGTTGACATAGGCCGAGCCGAGATAAATCTGCAATGCCGCGAACACGTCGGGGATGTTGACGTCCAAGAGCTGCGCCTTGGTGCGGTCGATATCGAGATAAAGCTGCGGCGTCGTGTTCTCGAACAGCGAATAGACCTGGGTGAGACCGGGCGTCTGCGCCGCGCGTCCCATCATCGCGTAAACCGCGTTTTGCAGCGCCTGATAGTTCTGCCCGCCGCGGTCTTCCACCATCATGCGGAAGCCGCCGGCATTGCCGATGCCGGAAACCGGCGGCGGCGCCGCGACGAAAATCAAGCCCTCCTCGATCGCCGACAGGCGCTGGAATAGCTGGCCCTGGATCGCGGCGGCCGATTGCCCCGAATGCTTGGCCCGCTCGTCGAATGGATCGAGCGTAACGAAGATCGCGCCCGCGTTCGGCGCCTGGGTGAAGGTGGCACCGGAGAATCCGACAATGTTGACCGCATGGGCGACCCCCGGCACCTTCAGGGCGATATCGACAGCGCGCCGGTTGACGTCATCGGTGCGGTCGAGGGAAGCCGCCGGCGGCAGTTGCGTCACGATGATGAGGTAGCCGCGATCAAGCTGCGGGATAAAACCGATCGGAGCTTTGGTGAACAGGAAAAGGCCAAAGACGATCGTCCCAGCATAGACAACCAGCATCAGCGCCGCGATACGCACGATGCGGGCGGAGAGCCAGCCATAGCCGCGCGTCAGCGAGGCAAATCCGCGGTTGAAGATATTGAAGAATCCGCGCACCGGCGCACCCAGCCATGAGCCGCCTTCTCGCTCATGCTTGGGTTTCAGAAGCAGCGCGCACAAGGCCGGCGACAAGGTCAGCGATACGGTCAAAGAGATGATAGTGGCGCCGGCGATGGTCAGCGCGAATTGTCGGTAGAATTGACCTGAAATGCCGGTGATAAACGCGGACGGGATGAACACCGAGATGAGCACAAGCGCGATCGCCACAAGCGCCGCGCCGACCTCTTCCATGCTTTTGACCGC
>Ga0134126_10003772_pt1 | contig 18972 bp, 17 predicted proteins | sample KB31752_FD_96881 | JGI IMG/M metagenome (GOLD analysis project Ga0134126, IMG submission 96881) | Terrestrial soil microbial communities with excess Nitrogen fertilizer from Kellogg Biological Station, Michigan, USA - KB3-175-2 | ecosystem: Environmental > Terrestrial > Soil > Unclassified ...
CAGCCGACCCAGCGCTCGAGCGCGGTGGCGGACCAGACCCGGTCCCGCAGGCCGGCGAGCACCCGCTCGTCGCGCAGCTCGCGGGCCGGCGGCACCGCAGCCGGCGCGGCCTCGCCGGCAACGCCGGCCAGCTCGCCGAGTGCACGGCGCGCGCGCCCTTCGCCGAGGCTCTCCTCGAACAGGTCGCACACGTCGTCCACGAACAGCGAGCGCGAGGACGGGCCCGCGTCGTCGTCGGTCTCGTGCCAGCTCAGGACCAGCAGCTCCTCCGGCCGCGAGAGGACCGCGTAGAGCAGGTAGCGCTCGGCCGCGAGCACGTCCCCCTGCTCGCCGAGCAGCAGCCCGGAGGCTCGCGCCACACGGGCGCGCTCCGCGTCACCGAGGAGCGGGTGCGGGCTTGCGCGCAACGGGAACGAGCCCTCCTGCATCCCGGCGAGGAAGAGGGCGCGCACCCGGCGCGCGCGGAGCTGGAGGGGATCGAGCACGGAGACGAGGCCGGGACCGGGCAGCTCGCCGCTGTTGACCTCCAGGCGCGCGAGCACCGCGGCCAGCTCTCCGGCGGAGCCCGGCGCAGCGTCGCGCGCGACACGTGCCAGGTCCCGGAGCTCAGCGAGCGCGGTCCGCCCCCCGGCGAGCGCGCGGGCCTCGTCCATCTCGGCGTCCCCGAGGAGCGCGGCGCGGCCGCGCCGCGGCGCCGTGAACAGCCACAGCAGCTCTCGCGAGGCCCGCTCGGCGAGCGCGGCCGGACCACGCTGCTGCGCGGCCTCGAGCCGGTCGATCGTGTCGAGGTCGAACAGGTGCTCCTCCCAGCGCTCGCGTGCCTGCTCGACGCTCCGCAGCCCCAGCCTCCGCACTTCCAGCTCGAGCCGGTCGGCCAGCTCCGGACGATCGAGGCGGCCCGGCGCGCGCAGCCACGCGAGCAGGTCGGCGGGCGCGCCCGGCGCTGTCCCCCCCGGTGCGGGCACGCAGCGCAGCAGGCCGATCAGCGCGCGCCCGGTGCTCGTGTCGGAGAACGGGCGCTTGACCGGCATCGCGATCGGCACGCCCGCCGCCGCGAAGACCTCGGCGGCCAGCCCCGCGGAGCGAGCCGGGTTGCGCAGCACGACCGCTATCTCCTCGGCCTGCCAGCCTTCGCCGAGCAGCCGGGCCACGCGCTCGGCGACCAGCTCGAGCTCGGCGCGCTCGCCGCCGCCCTGCATCAGCGCCACCGCCGCGCCGGGCGCCACGCGCGCCGCCGCGGGCTCGAACAGCGAGCGCTCGAGATGCGCGAGCGCCCGCCGCGAGGGGGGCGCGTAGTGGTCCTCCCGCGGCGGCAGGCTGCGGTGCTCCCCGGCGAGTGGGCGCAGCTTCTCGAACGTGCTCGCGCGGCCGGCGAAGGCCGTGCGCCCCGCCTCGTAGGCGAGCGAGACGATCACCTCCGCACCGACGACTCGACCGAGCGTCTCGATCGCGTCGAGCTGCAGCGGCGTGAGGTCGTCGAAGCCGTAGAAGAGGACGGGGATCGGCGGCTCGCCCCAGAGGAACGGCTGCTCGCGGAGCGCGTCCAGCGCGCGCATCGCGCGCTGCTGCTCGTCGATCCGCCCGATCCGTGCGAGCCGCTCCTCATACGCCGCATACGCCCCGGCGAGATCGAAGCCGAGCGCGGCCACGGCATCGCCCAGCGACGTCTCGAGCGCCGCGGCCAGGCGCCGCGGGGGCACGCGTGCAAGCCGCAGCTCCGCGAAGAGCTCGCCGAGCGCCCGCACGAAACCGGGCTGCGTGGCCGCCGGCCCGCCCGCCACGGCACCGATCAGCCGCTCCCGCGCGAGCGCGCCGATCACGCTCTCGCGAACGCCCGCCCGGCGCACCATCTCCTCGAGCAGCCCCTCGAAGCGGAGCACGCGGACACCCGCCACCGCCTCCGCGCCCGCCAGGTCGCGCAGGTAGTACTCGACGTCGGCGGCTGTCGGCACGACGAGCGCCGGCTCGCGGCCCTGTGCGAGGTGGCGCCGGACCTCGGCCATCACGACCTCCGCCTTGCCCGCGTTCGCAGGCCCCGTCACCAGCGTGATGCTCACCGATCAATCCTGGCGCACGGGGCCGACGCGGCCCGGTCGGGGCCCAGGATCCTAGGCGGCGCTGCCGGCCACGGCAGCCGTGCTCTCGCCGCCGGCGGCAGCGGCCGCCTCGGCGTCCCCCTCGGCATCGGGCGGCTTGGCGCCCTCGCGGGCCCACGGCTCGTCGAACTCCACACGCCATTTGCCCTCGTCGGTCTGCTGCAGCGCCAGGCGTGCGCGGAAGCTGCGCCCGCTGCGGCCGCGGAAGCCGGTCACCTGCTGCGCCGTGTAGCCGCGCCGGATCAGCTCCTTCGCGGTCGCGACCGGGAGCTGCTTGCCGGCTTTCGCCTTCCAGATCACGAAGCCACAGCCGGGATCGTCGCGCGACCAGCACGAGTAGCCCTTGCGGTTCTCGACGATCTCGTGACCGCAGACCGGGCACGGCCCGAGCCGGGCACGCGGGATGCGCACGTCCTTCAGCGTCTCGTCCAGCGTCTTGACGGTCTCGGTCGCGAAGCCCGCGATGTCGCCCATGAACTGCTTGCGAGAGTCCTCGCCGCGCTCGATCTTGCCGAGCCGCTGCTCCCAGCTGCCCGTCAGCCCCGGTGAGGTGAGCGCATGCTCGCCGAGCAGCCGGATCACGTTCAGGCCCTTCTCGGTGGCCACGAGCGCGCGGCCGTCGCGCTCCAGATAGCCGACGGTGATCAGGCGCTCGATGATCGCCGCGCGGGTCGCGGGCGTGCCGATCCCCGAGTCCTTCATCGCCTCGCGCAGCTCGTCGTCGTCCACGAGCTTGCCGGCTGTCTCCATCGCGCCCAGCAGCGACGCGTCGCTGTAGCGCCGGGGCGGTTTCGTCTCCTTGCGCGCGCTGTCGACCGAGGCGGTCTGGACCTCCTCCTCGGCAACAAGGCGCGGCAGCTGCTGGTCGGCGGCCTCCTCCTCCTCGTCCTGGCCGCTCGATGCGCCGCGGGCGTCGGCGGCGACCTCGTCGTACACGCCGCGCCAGCCCGGGACGAGCAGCAGCTTGCCGCGCGTGCGGAAGACGTGACCGCTGCCGTCCTCGCCGGCGACCGTCGTCTCCACACGGGTGTTCTCGAACACGGCCTCGGGATGGAAGACCGCGAGGAACCGTCTCACCGCCATGTCGTAGATGCGGCGGTCGTCGTCGTTCATCTTCTCGACCGGGTGCCCGCCCTCTGAACGGGTCGGGATGATCGCGTGGTGGTCGGTGACCTTCTCGTCGTTGACCACGCGCGCCAGCGGCAGCACGTCGAGGCCGACCACGTACTCGGCGCCCTTCCTGTACTCCTCGCGCCCCCCGACGAGCTCGGCGATCGGCTTGATCTCCTCGACCATGTCGGTGGGCAGGTAGCGGGAGTTGGTGCGCGGGTAGGTCAGCGCCTTGTGCTCCTCGTAGAGACGCTGCGCCGCGGCCAGGGTGCGTTTGGCCGAGAAGCCGAAGCGGGTGTTCGCCTCGCGCTGCAGCGTCGTGAGGTCGTAGAGCATCGGCGCTTTCTCGCGCTGCTCTTTCTTCTCGAGCTTCGTGATCGTGCCGACCCGGCCGCGCACGGCCGCGACGATCGCCTCGGCCTCCTCCTCGGTGCCCAGGCGCGGGCCCTTGGTGTTGCCCGGGCTGCCCGGGGGCGCCTGGTAGTGCCCGACGTAGACACGCTCGGCTCCCTCGCCTTCCAGGGGCGGCGCCTTGAAGGTCGCGTCGACGAGCCAGTAGGGCTCAGGCACGAAAGCTTTGATCTCCTCCTCGCGGCGGGCCACGATCGCGAGCGTCGGCGTCTGCACGCGACCGAGCGAGACCGCGCCGTCGAAGGAGCTCCGCAGCCTGATCGTCGCCGCGCGCGTCGCGTTCATGCCGACGATCCAGTCGGCCTCCGAGCGCGAGCGGGCGGCTTCCTCGAGCTGCGAGAACTCCTCCCCGGGGCGCAGCGAGGCGAGCGCGGCCTTCATCGCCGCGCTGGTCATCGAGTTCAGCCACAGCCGCCGGACGGGCTTCTTGGCTTTGGCCTTCTCGTAGAGGTAGGCGAAGATCAGCTCGCCCTCGCGCCCCGCGTCGCATGCGTTGACGACCTCCTCGATGTCCTCGCGGCCGAGCTGCTTGGTGACCACGGACATCTGCTTGCGCGAACGCTCGTCGCGCACGACCAGCTTGAACTTGCCGGGCACGATCGGCAGGTCGGCCATCCGCCAGCTCTTGTACTTGGCGTCGTAGGCTTCCGGTTCGGCGAGCTGCACCAGGTGGCCGACGGCCCAGGTGATCACGTGGTCCGGGCCCTCGAGGAAGCCCTCGCTCTTCTTGAACGGCCCCGGCAGCGCACGCGCGAGGTCCTGCCCCACGGAGGGCTTCTCGGCGACGAGGAGCGTCTTGGACATGGCGGTCAGCGTAGCGGCCACCGGCGGCGGGGAAGCTCCACGCCCACGCGGTGGCTGCCACCTAGCCGGCGGTGCACGCGCCCGTGCCGACCTCGGGCCCGGTGCCCGCGCCGACGCGGCCGAGCAGCCCGGCGACGGTTTCGTTCGCCACGCCGTAGCCCCCGCGCCCGCTCGCTCCCACGGTCGAGGCGAAGACCGTCGTCAGCACGTGTCCTCTGCCGTCGACGACGGGACCGCCCGAGTTCCCCGGTCGCACGAGGCCGCGCAGCGGCGTCAGCAGCCGCGTCACCGGGCCCTGCCCGTAGGCGTCCTGCGTGACGACGGGCTGCGTGTGACCGATGCGGGCCGGCTCTGCGTCGAAGGCGCCGTTCTCGGGGTAGCCGAGGATCGCCCCGCTCGCGCCCGAGGGGGTCGAGCTCGCGAGCGAGAGCGTCGGGACGCCGAGCGTCGGCACCCGCAGGATCGCGATGTCCACGCGCGGGTCGTACAGGATCGGTTCCGCCCGCAGCTCGACGTTGCCCCCGCCCGCCTCGACCGTCGTGTCTCCCTCTCCCGCGACCACGTGCGCGTTGGTCACGATCAGCCCCGGCGCCGCGGCCCACCCCGAGCCCTCGATCGCAAGGCCGCACGCGGTCCCGAGCACGCGCACGACGCTGCGCGAGGCCGCCCTCACACCCGGCAGCCGCGTCGAGCCGGGTGAGGGCGGCGCGACGTCGGGCGAAGGCCCCGTGATCGACGGCAGCGGGTCCAGCCGGGCGAGCGCGTCGAGGATCGGCCCCGACGGCGGCAGGATCGAGTTGAGCTCGCGCAGGATCGCCGAGCGCTGGATGTCCGCGCGCAGCTGCTGGGCGCCCGGAGTCTGCGCGGCGACCGCCGCGGCGATCCACACCACGCCGAGCGCGAGACCCGCGCCGAGCGCCGCGCCCAGCATCCCGTCGGCCATCCCCAGACCCGGCAGGACGAGCGTCCGGCGCAACCGGAAGGCGATGCCCTCGAGCCCGGTGGCGAGGATCGCGCCGCCGAGCAGCGCGCCCAGCAGGCCGAACGCCGGAGCGTATGGCGAGGCCGCGCCCTTGGGCAGCAGCAGCGGGGCGATGCGCGTGCCGAGGAAGGCCCCGAGCACGAAGCCGGCGAACGACAGGGCACCGACGATGAACCCCTGTCGGAAGCCGAGGATGGCGAGGACCGCCGCGAACGCGACAATTAGCCAGTCCAGCCCTGTCACCAAGAGATGTTCTACAAGCTCCTTGTCCGATAGCCGCCACCAGCGCCTGCGGCGAGCGCGTCCGGTGCTCGCTCTCGCCGCCGTCGCGTTCATCACCGGCGCCATCGTCGGCGCCCACCGCGGCTCCTCACCCGACATCGGGCTGGCGGAAAGCTACGCGCGCTCGTGGGTCCACCGCGACTACGCGCAGATGTACGGGGAGATCTCCCCGGCGGCCAAGCAGCAGACCTCCCCCGGCGCGTTCGCCGCGGCCCACCGCGAAGCGCTCCGCACGGCGACCGTGACCGGCACCGCGATCGCCGGCAAGGCGCGCTCACATGGCGCCGGGCGGGTGACCGTGCCCGTCCGCGTGCACACCCGGCTGTGGGGCACGCTGACCTTGCCGCTGACGCTCGAGATCGTCTCGAGCGAAGGATCGCCGAAGGTCGAATGGTCGCGCTCGCAGGCGTTCCCCGGAGTGCCCGAAGGCGCGACCCTGACGCGCCACACGACCCTTCCCCGCCGCGCGACGCTGCTCGCGCGCGACGGCAAGATCCTGGCCGTCAGCCCGCCGGAAGGACAGCCGGGTCCGCGCAGCTACCCGCTCGGCGAAGGGGCGAGCGCGGCCGTCGGCGAAGTCGGGGCGATCCCAGCGGCTCGGCGCTCGGCGCTCGAAGCCGAGGGCGTGCCGTCAGACGCCGAAGTCGGCACGAGCGGGCTCGAGCTGGCCCTCGACGGGCGCCTGCGCGGGCACCCCGGCGGCGAGCTGCTGGCGGGCCAGAAGGTGCTCGCCTCGGTCCCCGCGAAGGGCGCCCGCGCGCTCCGCACGACGATCTCCACTTCGCTTCAGGAAGCGGCCGTCAGCGCGCTCGGGGGGCAGCTCGGGGGGATCGTGGCGATGCAGCCCGCCTCCGGCCAGGTCCTCGCCGTCGCCGGGATCGGGCTCGACGGCCAGCAGCCCCCCGGCTCGACCTTCAAGATCATCACGCTCGCCGGCGTGCTGGGCGCCCACATCGCCACGCCGCACAGCCAGTTCCCCTATGCGAGCTACGCCACGCTCGACGGTGTGCGCCTGAACAACGCCAACGGCGAGAACTGCGGCGGCTCGCTCGAACTCGCCTTCGCCGTCTCCTGCAACTCGGTCTTCAGCCCGCTCGGGGTCAAGCTCGGCGCGCCGCGCCTGGTGGCGACGGCCGAAGCGTTCGGCTTCAACCACGACCCGGGCCTGCCGGGGGCCGAGCGCAGCAGCCTGCCGGCGGCCGGCTCGATCCAGGGTGAACTGGATGTCGGCTCGACCGCGATCGGGCAGGGCCAGGTGCTGGCGACGCCGCTGCAGATGGTCACCGTCGCCTCCGCGATCGCCGACGGCGGCCACCGCCCGGCGCCGACCTTCGAAAGGGACGCGCCGCGGGGCGGCGCGCAGGCGGTCAGCCCGCAGGTGGCGCGCACGGTGCGCCACCTGATGACCGAGGTCGTCCGCGAGGGGACCGGCACCTCCGCGGCGATCCCGGGCGTCGTCGTCGCCGGCAAGACCGGGACCGCCGAACTGAAGTCGTGCAACAGCAGCTCGCCGGAAGGCGAAGCAAGCGAAACCAGCTCGAGCTCCGAAGGCGGCGAAAGCTGCTCGGGCCCCACCAACACCGACGCCTGGTTCACGGCCTTCGCCCCGGCGGTGCACCCGCGAATCGCCGTGTGCGTGCTGCTGGTCAAAGACGGCGCCGGCGGCGACACGGCGGCGCCGGTCGCCCGGCAGGTCCTGGAAGCCGGGCTGCGCTAGACGTCGAGCTCGGCCGAGACCGACGCGAGCAGGCCTTCGGGTTCCGTGATCTTGATCTCGAGCGGCCGGTTGTCCAGCGAGATCGTTTTGATCTTGAACAGCATCAGCGCGCCCTGCGTTGGACCGAACGCCGGGGTGCTGTCGGGGGTCGGCAGCACGCTTTTCGGGGGCAGGACGCCGCCGCGGTAGATGTAGTGGTTGGTCGGCAGCACCGGGAGCGGCCGGTAGACGTTGCCCTCGGTGTCGCTGATCGTGATCGACTCCGACGCCGCGTGGGCGTGTTCGGTGTTGTTGAAGACCTGGATGAAGACCCCGAACCACTGCTGGCCGGGCAGCAGCCTGCCTTCGGAGTACGGCACTCCCTGCAGGTAGCCGGCATCCTCGCTGTTGGCGGGGTTCAGCTGGCGCGAGAGCTGGACCTGGTAGATCAGCGGACCGAGGTTCAGGTACGGCGCGTTGGCGCCGGACTCACCGGCGTAGGTGCCGGTGCTGACCTTCGTGTGGGATGACCCGCACGCGCCCAGGGCGAGGGCGGCGAGCACCAGCGCAGCGAGCACGGCGAGCTTGCGGAGGGGGCTTCTCATGCGCGCGGCAGTCTACCCACCGGCGACCGTCACGCGCGCGCCCCGCCGGGCCGCGCGCGCGCTCGTGCCCGGGTCCTGCTCGAGGATCGCGCGCAGGCGCCGCAGCGCCCGCTGGTGCTTACGCCGCAGCCATCCGCGTGCGCCGAAGCTCTCCATGATGCGGTCGGAGAGCTTCGCGGGCCACGTCTGCAGGGTGAACGTGACGCGGGTGGCGCCGCTCGGCCCGGGATCGAGCTGCCAGACGCCCAGGGTGCGTATGCGGTTGTTCTTGCCGCTGCGGCCGACCTCGACGATCCGCGCCGGGCGCTCGACCTCGGCGAAGATCACCCCGGCCCAGCCGAAGCGGTTGGCGGGCGCGGCGATCCGGAAGCGCGCGCCGGCGCCGCGTCCGACGGAGTCGATCCGGGTGAGCCGCCAGTCGCGCAGGAAGTGGTCGGTGAACTCCGCGTGGTTGGCGATGTCCTGCAGGTAGTCGAAGACGACCTCACGGGGCGCCGAGATGACTGTCGAGACACTGAGCGGGTCCACGCCGCGCGCAAGTCTAGTGCCCGCCTCTGCGCGGGCTCGGCCGGCCGGCTCAGATCGCGCGCGCGGTGAGACGCACGGTCTGCCCCGCGCAAGCGTGCCGAACGGTCTCGCGTGCGACCGGCGCGCCCCGCCGAAGCTGGCTGCAGAGCTCGCAGACGAGCCGCGGCGGACGCCCCGGCCGGTCCTCGTAGAGGTCCACCTGCTCGCCGATCAGCGGCGTGCGGCCGCAGTCGGCGCAGGCGCTGCGATCCGCCTCCAGCGCGTCGAGGCTGCGCATCATGAGCTCGCGCTCCAGCTGGTCGATGTCGTCCTGGATCGATGCCATGCAGATGCTTTCGGCGGCCGCGGCGATGCTCCTGCCGGCGGGGTTTCGCGCCCGCGCCGCACGGGGTAGATGCCCATTCGCGCCCCTTGGCGCCAGAGGGGATTTGGAGAGTCAGAATCCGAACGCGGTGGGGAGAGAATTGTTATGATCGGCACGAGAATTCCCCGGCGAGGGAGCGCCCAGTTGGCAGCGCATCCACAGAGGGAGGGCTTCATGGAGTCACTCAGCGCAGGCACGTTCGTGGGCTCCGGCTCGTTCCGATGCCAGCGCTGCGGCTACGCCCTCACGCTCGAGGGCTCCGACGTCCTTCCGGCCTGCCCCAGCTGCGGCGCGCAGACCTTCCTGCGGGCCTCGCTGTTCAGCACCGAGCGGATCTCGCACGCCGACAGCCAGCCCACCGAAGCAACTCTCGTCCAGGACGCGCCGCCGGATCTCGGCGAGCGCCTGGAGAAGGCGCGCAGCGAGATCGAGCAGCCGGGCGAGTACCTCGTCTACGAGGAGAGCGACGAGCTGCGCACGGTCCCGCTCTCACGTGAGTGGACACGGATCGGGCGCAGCCTCGCGGCCGACCTGCGCTTCGACGACCCCACGGTCTCGCGGCGCCACGCCCTGATCGTGCGCCACCCGGACGGCGTGCGGCTGCTCGACGACCGCAGCCTGAACGGGGTTTTCGTCAACGGCGCGCGAATCGACGGGCGCCTGCTCCAGGACGGGGACGAGATCATCGTCGGGCGCTACCGGCTCAGCTTCATGCGGGTCGGCTCGGAGGCTCCGGTGGCTCCGCCGTCGGGCTCGGGCGAGATCTCCTCGGCCGGCTGAGCGCCCGGCCTCCCGCAGCAGCGTAGTATCGCGCCGATGGCCAAGACGATCGCGGTGCTCTCGCAGAAGGGCGGGACCGGCAAGACGACCACCGTGCGGACGCTCACCGACGTGCTTCGGCGCGCCGGCCTGCGTACCCTCGCGGTCGATCTCGACCCGCAGGGCAACCTGTCGGACTACTTCGACCTGCCCCCCGATGCCGAGCCGACGATCGCGGACGTGCTCTCCGGGCGCTCGGCGATCGACGAGGCGATCCTCCAGGACATCGTCCCGGCCAACCTGTCGCTGGCCGAGGCGGAGCTGATGCTGGGCGGCCGGATGGGCCGCGAGCTGACGTTGCGCAAGGCGCTTGGGAAGGCCGGCGCCGACTACGAGCTGATCCTGATCGACTGCCCGCCCTCGCTCGGGCTGCTGACGGTGAACGCGCTCGTCGCGGCCGACTTCGCCCTGATCACCGCCGAGGCGCAGTACTTCGCACTGCAGGGGGTCGAGCAGGCGATCGAGGTCGTCGAGCTGGCGCGCGAGAACCTCAACCCGGACCTCGCGCTGCTGGGCGTCCTGCTGAACCTCGCCGACATGCGCACGGTGCACTCGCGCGAGGCTCTGGCCTCGCTGCAGGAGCGCTTCGGCGAGCAGGTCTTCGACACCGTGATCCGCTCCTCGATCGCCTATGCGGAGTCGGCCGAGCGCGCGCGCTCGATCCTCGACCACCGCCCCGACCTGGGCGCGGACTACATGGCCCTCGCCGGCGAGATGGTCGAGCGTGTCGGCGGCCTGAACGGCGCCGGCGAGCGCGTGCGGGCGCTCGCTCAGAGCTCCTCGACGTAGGCCCCCTGCGGCTCGAAGGGCGCGCGCAGCACGCGCGCCCAGCCCTCGGTCTCGCGGCCGAGCGCCTCGGCCACGCTGCCTGTCTGCTCGTAGAAGCACCAGACGAGCACGGTCGGGCCGGCGCCGGAGATCGTCGCCCCGAGCGCGCCGAGCTCGCGCGCCCGCTCGGCGAGCTCGAACGAGCGCGGGAACAGATGGGCGCGCTGCTGCTGGTGCAGCCGGTCCTGGAGCCCGCGGGAGAGCAGATCCCAGTCGCCCCGCGCGAGCCCGAGCGTCAGCAGCGCCCCGTGAGCGACGTTGAAGACCGCGTCGCCGAGCGGCACCTCCCCTGGCAGCGCGGCGCGCGCGGCGCGTGTGCGCACGGCCTCCTCGGGGACCACGGCGAGCGCCTCGAGGCCCGTCGGCGGCTCGAAGCGGGTCGCGGTGCCGTCGGCGCAGATGACGAAGCCCCCGCGCAGAGCGGCGGCGACGTTGTCCGGGTGGCCCTCGAGCTCGATCGCCAGCTCGAGCAGGTCCGCGTCGAGCTCGAAGATGTGATCGGCGGCGGTGAGGCCGGCGACGATCGCGGCGGCGCTCGACCCGAGGCCCCCCGAGAGCGGGATCTCAGAGGAGATACGGAACGTGAAGCCGTCGGCCGGATGCAGGCGCTCGAACGCGCGCACGCAGAGGTTCTCGCGCCCCTTCGCGATCGGCAGCGTCGACTCGACGCGGAACTCGCCGGTCTCCTCCACCTCGAGCGCCAGCGTCATCGAGATCGCCGCCGCCATGCAGTCGAAGCCGGGCCCCAGGTTGGCGGAGGACGCCGGCGCGCGCACGAGGCGACGTCTGATCACTGGATCGGCGCGCGCGGCACAGGAGAGGGCCGGCCGGCGCAGCGTGCCTCAGGGATCACCGAGCACCGCCTCCTCGATCGCACCGAGCTCGACCGGCGCGGTCATCATGCGCCCGTCGTTGTTGGCGATCGCGGTCTCCGGGTCCTTCAGGCCGCGCCCGGTGAGCACGCAGACGATCTGCTCCGCGCCGTCGGCGCCGTACTTCAGCAGGCCCGCCACCGAAGCCACCGATGCGGGCTCGCAGAACATGCCTTCGCGGTAGGCCATCAGCCGATACGCCTCGAGGATCTCCTCGTCGGTGACGACACGGATCGCTCCGCGGGAGTCGGTCGCCGCCGCCATCGCGTCCTCCCAGCGCACGGGGTTGCCGATGCGGATCGCGCTGGCGATCGTTTCCGGGTGCTCGATCGGATGCCCTTCGACGAGCGGCGCGGCGCCGGCGGCCTGGAAGCCGAAGATCCGCGGCTTGGCCCCGACCTCGGTGAACCCGCGCCAGTAGGAGGTGATGTTGCCGCCGTTGCCGACCGGGATGCAGAGCACGTCGAGCGCGCCGTCGAGCGCCTCGTGGATCTCGAAGGCGGCTGTCTTCTGCCCTTCGATGCGGTACTCGTTGACCGAGTTGACCAGCACGATCGGGTTGCTCGCCGTCAGCTCGCGCACGAGCGTCAGCGCCTGGTCGAAGTTGCCCTGCAGCGAGATCACACGCGCACCGTGCATCAGCGTCTGCGCCATCTTGCCCTGCGCGATCTTGCCCTCCGGGACGATCACCGCGCAGGTGATGCCCGCCCTGGCCGCATAGGCGGCGGCGCTGGCGGCGGTGTTCCCGGTGGAGGCGCAGATCACCGCCTTCGCCCCGTCGCGCACGGCCGCCGACAGCGCACACGTCATGCCGCGGTCCTTGAAGGAGCCGGTGGGGTTGCCGCCCTCGAGCTTGAGGCGGACGTTCGCGCCGACCATCGCCGAGAGCACCGGCGCCTGCAGCAGCGGCGTCGAGCCCTCCTGCAGCGAGACGAGCTTGTCGCCCGCCTCGAACGGCAGACGGTCGAGGTAGCGTTCGATCAGCGGCACGTGCGTGCCGGTGGGGGCGCCACCCTGGATGCGCGGCAGCGGGACGGGCGTGTAGCTGAGACTCACAGGAACTCCTCTTCGATCACCCGGATCGTCCGGGGGGCAGAGCGTATGAAGTCGAACGTCGCGAGCCGCTCCACCGCCGCGTGCAGCGCGGACTCGAGCACCGGGTGCGTGACCATCACGAGCCGGGCGTGCTCGCCCATCCCCCGCTGCACGACGGACTTGATCGAGACGCTCTGCTCGCCGAGAACCTGGGTCACGGTCGCGAGCACGCCGGGCCGGTCCGCGACGTCGAGGTGCAGGTAGTAGGCGCTTTCGACGTCCTCGATCAGGGGCAGCGCGAGCGGTGGCGCCGGCGGTCGCGCGCCACCGGTCATCACGCTCACCACGTCACCCAGGACGGCGCTGGCCGTCTGGCGCCCGCCGGCGCCGGGGCCCGAGAGCGTGATCTCGGTGATCGTCTCGGACTCCACCGTGACCGCGTTGAACGAGCCCGAGATCGAGGCGAGCGGGTGCCCGGGATACAGGAACGTCGGGTGGACCGACACCGACAGCCCGCCCTGGCGCCGCTCGGCGGTGCCGACGAGCTTCAGGGCGAGGTCGAGCTCGCGCGCGTAGGCGAGGTCGTCGGAGTGCAGGTTCTCGATGCCCTCGTAGCGCACCTCGTCGAGGCGCACGGGCGCCCCGAACGCCAGCCGTGCGAGGATCGCCATCTTGGCGGCCGCGTCGCGTCCGGTCACGTCGTCGGTCGGGTCGGCCTCGGCGTAGCCGTTGCGCTGGGCCTCGGCCAGCGCCTCGGCGTAGCTCGCGCCGCGGCTCATCTCCGTGAGGATGTAGTTGGTCGTGCCGTTGACGATGCCGTGGATGCGGTCGATCGGCGTCGCCGAGAGCGATTCCTCGAGCGTGCGCACGACCGGCACCACGCCGCCGACCGCCGCCTCGAAGCGAAGCCTGACGTCGTGCTCGCGCGCCGTCTCGTACAGCTCCTCGCCATACCCCGCGAGGAGCTGCTTGTTCGCGGTGACGACGTGCTTGCCCGAGCGCATCGCCCGCAGCAGGTACTCGCGGGCCGGTTCGATCCCACCCATCACCTCGACCACCAGGTCGGACTGCGCGAGGATCTGCTCGAAGTCCCCCTGCGAGCGTGTCAGCACGCCGCCGAGCACCGGCCGGCGGCCGTTGAAGCGCTCGATCTCGTCCGCCCGCTCGTCGAGCAGCTGCGCGAACGCTCCGCCGACCGTTCCGTGGCCGAGCAGCCCGACTGTGAAATCGCCCGCCATCAGGCCCCGGCCTGGTCCCGCGCGACCAGGTCCTCGAAGCTCTCGCGGCGCACCACCGCGCGCGCCTCGCCCCCGGCGCAGAAGATCACGGGCGGGCGGGGCACGCCGTTGTAGTTGTTGGCCATCGCGTAGCCGTAGGCACCGGTGACCGGCGTGACGATCACATCGCCGCGGCGCGGGTCGTCGAGCTGCACGCCACGAGCGATCACGTCGCCGGACTCGCAGTGCTTGCCCGCGAGCACGCACTCGACCGCGCCTCCGAAGCGATCGACGACCTCGGCCTCGTAGCGCGCGCCGTAGAGCATCGGGCGCAGGTTGTCGGACATCCCCCCGTCGACCGCCACCCAGCGGGAGACGTTCTGGGAGACGCTCTCGACGGTGTAGAGGGTGACGCCCGCGTTCGCCGTCAGCGCGCGGCCAGGCTCGACCAGCAGCCGTCCGCTGTGTCCGCCGAGCTCCTGCACGGCCACGGCGAGGTAGTCCTCGATCGCGGGCGGCGCCGGCTGGTCATCGAGGTAGCGGACGCCGAGCCCGCCGCCGACGTCGAGGACCTTGAAGTCGCCCAGGCCCGCGAGCTCGGCGCACGCGCGGCGGAAGGGGTCGAGGTCCAGCAGCTGGGAGCCGATGTGCGCGTGCAACCCGTGCAGCGAGAGCCCGGTCGTGGCGCCGACGCGGTCGATCGCCTCGGGCACCTCCTCGATCGAGAACCCGAACTTGGAGTCGGCCTGACCCGTCGAGATCTTCTCGTGCGTGTCGCCGCGCACGTCGGGGGTGACGCGCACGAGCACCGGCTGGCCGCCCTCGCGGTCGCCGAGCGCGCCGTCGCCGATCAGCTCGCCCAGACGCTCGATCTCGTCGAAGTTGTCGATCACGATCAGGCCGACGCGGTGGCGCAGCGCCATCCGCAGCTCGGCCTCCGACTTGGCGTTGCCGTGCATCACGATCCTCTCGGGGGCGAAGCCGGCATTCAGCGCGAGGTACAGCTCGCCGCCCGTGGCGACGTCGCACCACAGCCCCTCGCGGGCGAACAGCGACAGCACGGCGGTGCAGGGGAACGCCTTGGAGGCGAACACCACGTGCATGTCGGGGTGCAGCTCGCGCGCGGCGCCGACGAAGGTCCGCGCGCGGGCGAGCAGATCCTCTTCTGCGACCACATAGGCGGGGGTGCCGAACTCGCGCGCCAGCTCGAGCGCGTCGCAGCCGCCGATCTCCAGCACGCCGCGCTCGTTCAGGCGGCTTCCGAGTGGGAAGACTGGTGAGAGCGTCGTTCGGGTTGCCATGTCGGCGGTGATTATGGCCGTCCGGCCAGGGCTGCGCATGGCGCGCCGCGTTCGCTCGCGCGTCAGGCCGTGACGGCGCGCTTGGAAGGCTGCCCGCGCGGCGGCCCGTCCGCCCGCAGCGACTCCACGCCGCCGCGGCGCACCAGCACGCCGAGCCATGCCAAGCCGACGGCGATCGCCAGGATGCTCTCCAGCTGGGGCCCCGTCAGCCCGAGCGCGACCTCGCTGTTGCGGCGGATGAACTCGATCATCAGCCGCTCGAACCCGGAGCCCACGAGGTAGAGCGCGAACACGACGCCGGGCCGCACCCGATCGCGCAGCCGCCACAGACCCCACGCCAGCAGGCACATCAGCACCGTCTCGTAGATCGGGGTCGGCAGCACGGTCACGCCGGGCGGGGTCGGCACGGTGCCGTGCGGGTAGCCCATCGCCGTCGGCAGCGTCGAGCGGATGCCGTAGTCGCCGTCCCCGGACACCTGGCAGCCGATGCGCCCGATCGCGTAGCCGAGCGCGAGCGCGGTGGCGCACATGTCGAGCATCTTCAGTTCGAAGACCCGGCGCCAGCGCATCCAGCCCACCACGCCGATGGCGCCCCCGATCGCGCCGCCGTACCAGACCAGTCCCGAGCCCGAGAAGACGTTGCCGAGCACCGAGCCGTGCAGTTTCGAGGCGTTCTCGATCAGGTAGTAGACGCGGGCGCCGATGACGCCCCCGATCAGCGCCGCGAAGGTGATCTCATACGCCCAGTCGACCGGGCGGCCGAGCTCGCGCAGGCGCCTGGCGACCAGCGCGCCGCAGGCCAGGAAGCCGAAGGCGAAGGCCACGCCGAAGGTCTTGATCGAGATGCCCAGGACTTCGACTTCGGGCTTCATGGGCGGGGGGGTCGCGTCATCGGGGGACCGCCAAGACTTTAGGGGAACTGAAAGGTGGGTCTGCCAGAATTGCGGTGATGGCTTCCAGCTCCCGCACCAAGTTCGGACGCGACTCCGGCCTGCAGGCACGGATGCTGCTGACGATCTTCCTGCTGGGCCTCCTCTACGTCGTGTTCGTGGGCGTGCTGTTCGCGGCCGGCGCGGGCGCCGGCATCATCGTCGCGGTGGCCGTCGTGCTGCTGCTGGTGCAGCTGTTCGCCTCGGACAAGATCGCGCTCGCCACGATGGGCGTCAAAGAGGTCTCGCCCGCGGAGGAGCCCGAGCTGCACGGGATCGTCGAACGGCTGTGCGTCCAGGCGGACCTGCCCAAGCCCCGCGTCTGCGTGATGGAGACGCCGATGCCCAACGCCTTCGCGATGGGCCGCTCCAAGAAGACCACGACCGTCTGCGCCACGCGCGGGATCCTCGACATGCTCGACTCGGCCGAGCTCGAAGGCGTGATGGCGCACGAGATCACGCACGTCATCAACCGCGACGTGATGGTGATGACGCTGGCCGGCTTCTTCGCGTCGCTGGCGTCGCTGATCCTGCAGTTCGCCTTCTTCTTCGGCGGCGGCTACGGACGCGACAACGAAGAGGAGCAGGACATCATGATCGTCGTGCTCGTCTCAGCGCTCGTGTACGCGATCTCGTTCCTGCTGCTGCGGGCGCTCTCGCGCTACCGCGAGTTCGCCGCCGACCGCGGCTCGGCGGTGCTGACGGGCCGCCCGAGCGCGCTCGCTTCGGCCCTGATCAAGATCTCGGGCGCGATCGAGCGCCAGCCGCGCGAAGACCTGCGCCAGGCCGAAGGCATGAGCGCGTTCTTCATCATCCCGCCCAAGGCGAAGGAATCGCTGCTCAACATCTTCTCCGACCATCCGCCGCTCGAGCAGCGCCTGGCCGCCCTGCAGCGGCTGGAGACCCAGCTGCAGCAGGGCACCGCCGCCGCTTGATGGTCGATCCCACGACCATCTAGTGGGTCTCCGCGACGCCCTCTTCGGCCGCCACGAGGTCAAGGGCCCCGCGCCCGACAAGCTGTTCGCGATCACCACCGCGTGGGTGACGCTGGAGAGCGGGCACTCGATCTCCCCCGCCGGCAAGGCCGCGATCGTCTTCCAGGCGCTGGCGAACAGCGAGTTCGAAGCGACCGTGAAGGAAATGGAGGAAGTGGTGACGGCCACCGGCGGCGAGAGCGGCACGACCGTCGCCACGCAGGACGACAGCTACGGCTACCGCTGGATGGTGCTGAGCAACCCGGCGGGCGCGCCGAGCGTCGAAGACCTCGCCGTCGGCATCAACGCGGTTGCGGGCTCGATCGAGACGGCCGGCTACGGCGAGCGGCTGCTGTGCGCCGTGTTCGCGTTCACCGACGCGAAGGGTGCGCCGATCTACTTCATCTACAACTACAAGCGCGGCCACTGGTACCCGTTCGTGCCCAAGCCGGGCGCGAAGCAGGAACGCGACACCGAGCGCGAGCTGCAGATCAAGGCGCAGGTCGGCTCGGAACTGCCGGTCGAGCCCGAGATCGAGCGGTGGTTCCCCCTCTGGGGGATCCCGATCTGAGCGCCGCCGAGGCGGCCTTCAGTCCGGGATCAGCCCCTCGCCGGTGAATTCCGACTCGGCCTCCTGCAGGGAGGTGTCGGAGGGCGGGAGGATCACGTCTGAGCCCTCGAGCGTGTCCTCGGCCACGGCGCTGCCGGCCGAGCGCACGTGATCGAGCAGCGCGCCCAGCGCCTGCTTGAACGTGGCCTCGTCGCGCGCTTCGACCGCCGCGACGACCGCGGCCTCGAGCTCGTTGAGCCGCGCCGACTCGCTGTCGGCGAGGTCGAACTGCCCCTCGCCGGATATGCGCACGATCATTGCTGGCCGCTCTCGCCCGCGGGAGCGCCCTCACCGGAGGAGATCTGCGCGGCCTCGCCCGAAGCCGCGGCCGGGGCCGCGCCGCCGCCGAGTTCGCCCTTCATCTTGGCGAGCTCGTCGTCGACCGCGCTCTGGCTGGAGAGCTGCTTGAGCTGTTTGTCGATGTCGTCTTCGCCGGAGCCGAGCTGGGTGATGTCGTCGAAGGTCCCTGCCGCTTCCAGCTCCTGGACCGCGTCGGCGCGCGCGCGCATGTTTTCGGTCTTGTCGACCGCGCGCTGCATCGCCAGGCCCACGTCGGCCATCTGCTCGCCGACGCCGGTCGCGGCCTCGGAGATCCGCACCTGGGCCTCGGCGGCCGAGTACTGCGCCTTGATGACCTCCTTCTTGGTGCGGAAGGCTTCGATCTTCGCGCGCAGCTGTTTCTCGGAGTCGGTCAGCTTCTGCTGCTGGGCTTCGAGTTCGTTGACCTGGGTGTCCAGCGACTGAAGCTCTGTCTGCGCGACGTTCTTGCGCTCGAGCGCGGCGCGCGCCAGCTCTTCGTTGTTCTGGGAGAGCGCCTGGCGGGCCTGCGTGTCGAGCTTGACGAGGCTCTGCTGGAGGCTGCTCTCCTGCATCTGCAGGCGCTTCTTGGCCGTGACGACGTCTGCGATGCCCTTCTTGACGTTCTGGAGCTGTTCGACCTGCTTCTGGTAGCTGTAGTCGAGGGTCTCGCCCGGGTCTTCGGCCCGGTCCAGCAGCTTCGAGACCTTCGCCTTCACGACTGTGGACATGCGCCCGGCCAAGCCGGCCATCCGATCCTCCTATGGGTTGCGGCGGGGGGCCGGCGCGGGCCGGCTGAACTACCTTCAGCCTAGCCGACCCGCGGTGCCTGGAAGCGCAGCTGCCTAGAGGCCCAGGGGGTGCCGCACGCGGTAGCCCGAGTTGGCGTGCCGCAGCGGGCGCCAGCGCGGTCCCTGCTGGTTCGACGGGTCATCCGCCGAGCTCGTGTCGAGCCGCAGCCCGGCGACCGTCATGTAGGCGTGACCGGGGTTCGAGAAGACCGCGATCCAGCGGCCGGCGCCGTGCGAGCCGTAGCCTTCGAATTCCGAGGAGTCCTCGGGCGTCTTGAGGAGGCTCGCGCCGTGCAGGGCGAACGAGACCGTGCCCGAGCAGTCGTAGCCGTTGTCGGTGAAGGACCCGTGCCCGCCGCCGTAGATGTACGGGAGCCCGATCAGCTCGTTGCCGGCCCAGATGATCTCCTGGACGGAGAGC
>Ga0134126_10003775_pt1 | contig 18960 bp, 22 predicted proteins | sample KB31752_FD_96881 | JGI IMG/M metagenome (GOLD analysis project Ga0134126, IMG submission 96881) | Terrestrial soil microbial communities with excess Nitrogen fertilizer from Kellogg Biological Station, Michigan, USA - KB3-175-2 | ecosystem: Environmental > Terrestrial > Soil > Unclassified ...
CACCCACCAGATCAGCCAGAACTGCGGCGTCTTCAATGCGTCGTAAACGAAGACGTCGTTCCGGGTGATCAGTCCCACCGACTGCGTCGGCGCGACGTAGCCTTCCGGCTTCCAGCCCGGTGCCGGCACGCGGACGATGATCGAGCCCACGATCATGAAGACGAAGTAGACGATGCCGAGCACGATGAAGGTTTCGGCAACGCCGACATGAGTTGCGCTGTTGAATTTGCTCATCAGCCATACTGAAAGCGGCGCGGCGATGAACGCGCCGCCGCCGAAGCCCATGATGGCCATGCCGGTCGCCATGCCTGGACGGTCGGGGAACCACTTGATCAGCGTCGAGACCGGCGAGATGTAGCCGATGCCGAGTGCGCAGCCGCCAATCACGCCGTAGCCGATATAGATGAGCCACAACGTGTGGATATAGACGCCGAAGGCGGAGATCAGGAAGCCGCCGGCCCAGCACAGAGCGGCAGTGAACATCGCGCGTCGCGGTCCGCCTTCCTCAACCCAGCGGCCGAACACCGCCGACGAGACGCCGAGGAAGAAGATGGCGAGCGAGAAAATCCATCCCAACTCGGTGAGCTTCCAGTCGCCCGGCCCCGATTGCGTGATGCCGAGCAATTTCGTCATCGGCAAATTGAACACGCTGAATGCGTAGGCTTGGCCGATGCAGAGATGCACGCACAACGCGGCGGGCGGCACCATCCAGCGGCTAAAGCCGGGTTTTGCGACCGTATTCTCCCGGTCGAGGAATGACGTTAGACTCATAGTAGGTTTTCTCCCCTGATCTTGATGCGCCCTCGGCACCAGCTTTTGAGATTTATGCGCCTTGCCAGCAGAAAATGGCTGCACGGTTGCATCAAGGAGGCAAACACAATCCTTCCATTGAAAAATGCAATGAACGGGCCGGAGCGGTAAAAAGGTGCTTAGGCGGCGGGCACGAAGTCCCGCGGCGACAGCCCACGGGCTTCGGTCATCAGCGCGGTCACAATGGGCGCCATCGGGTAGCGCTCGGAGACAACGAACCCGATCGTGTGCGACACGTCCGGCTCGGTGATCGGGATCGCGCGCAAAGTGCCGGCTAAATCGTTCGCATCCAGCGACGAATTCGGCATGATGCTGGTCCACCGCCCCAGCCGCACATAGGCGATCAGCGCGGCGATTGAATCCGTTTCCATCATCGGCGTCGGTTCGGCGCCCACGCGGCGCAACACGCTGTCGATAATGCGCCGGTTCTGCGAATCGCGATCGAGGAGGCAAAGTGGGGTCTCGCCCGCCTGCGCCCATGTCACGCGGTCGGCAAAGCCGAGCGGACCATTCGGCGTCGTCAACAACAAATACTGTTCGCGGTAGAGCGGAACCGCGCTCACGTCGCCGATCGGCTCATTGGTGAGGTAGGTAACGCCGACATCGATCTCGCGCTGGTGCAGCAAATCCAGCAATACGCTCGAAGACCGGCCGATGACGGAAAAGCGTACGCCGGGGTGCCGCTGCTGGAAGGGCATCGTGACTTTGGCAACAAGCGCCATCGCGGATGGAATCGCGGCAACGCGCAGGCACGTATCGGTGCCGCCATTGAGGCCAAGAATATCCTGGCGCATCGCGCGCGCATCGCCGACGAGACGGCGCGCCCAGATCAGCACGCGCTCGCCTTCCGGCGTGAAGCCCTGAAAGCGCGAAGACCGCTTTACCAGCGGCACATTGAGCATTTCCTCAAGGCTACGAATGCCGAGGGAGAGCGTCGGTTGCGCGACACCGCAGCTTTCGGCGGCGCGGCCGAAATGCTGTTCGCGTGACAGCGCGATCATGAATTCCAGCTTCTCAAGCATCGCGAAAATCGCTCTTCAACCTTGCGTCATCTCGCTTCGGACTATCGTACGATAAGCGCGGTGAGGATGACCATAAAGCAGACTCCACGTGCGCCGGCGTGAACACGCGACGGTCGTTTTGGCGCTGCGGCCCATCTGTGAGACCAAGTGACGCAGCGGTAAAAGCAATGTCAGCGGTGGTTTGCGGGCTGCGCTCCGTTGCCCAATCAAACATGCATTCGCGGCGACCCGTTTTGGCGCCGCCGCGGTACGAAACACGATTGGCGAGGACCGTTCTGCGTAGGTACGCGCGCCGTTTCCATCCCAAACGCCATCGGGCGCTGAGGAAATGCTTTCAAAATGCGTTCGACGGGCAAATGCCGGCCTAAATAGAGTGCCGCTGACGAGCATGCCGTGGACCTGCTTCCTATGGGTGGAGCTGCGGAGATACCCTCTACGGCGCAATCCACCGGCTTCCCATGTAATATGAGCTTATCTTGCCCAAGATATCAAAACCGCGATCAAACGATAGATATTTTCTATTCTTTAATCCCAAGAAGGGCTTGCATATTTCGTTCCAGAGCGCTTTCTGAGACGGGGAGGCCAAATATGACTCTAAGCGTAGATGTTGCCGACGCCGAAAAAGGCCCGACGAAAGGCGGCCGCCGCCGGCCGCCGCGGACCCCGAAGGGGCGTCAGCTCGATACGGCGGCGGTGCAGGAAATACAGGCATTGCTGACCGACAGGCCGCGTCGCCGCGACCTGCTGATCGAACACCTCCATCTTATTCAGGATCGCTACGGCCACCTCTCCGCCGCGCACCTCGCCGCCCTCGCGGCCGAGATGAAGATGGCGCTGACCGAGGTCTATGAGGTTGCGACCTTTTATTCGCACTTTGATGTCGTGAAGGACGGCGCTCCGCCGCCGCCGGTGACGGTGCGCGTGTGTGACTCGCTTTCGTGCGCAATGGCCGGCGCGGAAAAGCTGTTGAAGGAACTTTCCGGCAAGCTCGGCAAGGATGTGCGCGTCGTGCGGGCGCCGTGCATGGGCGCTTGCGATCGTGCGCCGGTTTGCGCCGTCGGTCACGTGCAGACGTTCCACGCTACGCCCGAGAATGTCGCCGCCGCGGTGAAATCGAAACCGCACGCGCACGCCTGGGACAAGCACATCGATCTCGCCGCCTACCAGAAGGCCGGCGGCTACACGCTGCTGAAAGATTGCCTTGCCGGCAAGCGCACGCGCGATGACATCATCAAGATCGTCAGCGATGCCGGCCTGCGCGGCCTCGGCGGCGCCGGATTTCCCACCGGCCGTAAATGGTCGCTGGTGCGCGCGGAACCCGCGCCGCGCATGTTCGCGGTCAATGCGGACGAAGGCGAACCCGGCACGTTCAAGGACCGCTTCTATCTCGAGCGCGATCCGCACCGTTTCCTCGAAGGCATGTTGATTGCCGCCTGGGTGGTGGAAGCGCCGGAAACGTACATCTACATTCGCGACGAATATCCCGAAATCCGGCTGATGCTGATCGAGGAGATCGAGAAAGCCGAAGCGGCGGGACTTTCGCCGCACACCAAGTTGCATTTGCGCCGCGGCGCCGGCGCCTACATCTGCGGCGAAGAATCGGCGATGATCGAGTCGATCGAGGGCAAGCGCGGCCTGCCGCGCCATCGGCCGCCTTATGTCGCGCAAGTCGGCCTGTTCGGCCATCCGACGCTGGAACAGAACGTCGAGACGCTCTATTGGGTGCGCGACATCGTCGAGAAGGGCGCGGCATGGATGACCGCGCAAGGCCGCCACGAACGCAAGGGTTTCCGCAGCTTTTCGGTGTCGGGCCGCGTGAAAAAACCGGCTGTGGTGCTGGCTCCCGCCGGCGTCACCGTGCGCGAATTGATCGAGGAATTCTGCGGGGGCATGACCGATGGTCATGTTTTCACCGGCTACCTGCCGGGCGGCGCCTCCGGCGGCATCCTGCCGGAGTCGATGGCTGACCTGCCGCTCGACTTCGGAACACTCGAGAAATATGGCTGCTTCGTCGGGTCGCACGCCGTTGTGATCCTGTCAGACAAGGACGATATGAAAGCCGTAGCGTTGAATCTGATGAAGTTCTTCGAGGACGAAAGCTGCGGCCAGTGCACGCCTTGTCGGGTCGGCACCGAGAAGGCGGCGAAGCTGATGGAAAATGGCCCCTGGAATCAGGAGCTTTTGACCGAGCTGTCGGCGGCCATGCGCGACGCCTCGATCTGCGGCCTCGGCCAGGCGGCGTCGAACCCGTTGACCTGTGTGCTAAAGTATTTTCCGGATGAATTGACTAAGCCGCTACGGACTTGGTGAACCATGGCTGACACGAACAATAAGACGATCAAGTTCACGCTCGACGGCAAGGAAGTTGTCGCACGAAGCGGCGAGACCATCTGGCAGGTCGCTAACCGTCTCGGCACCGAGATTCCGCACCTTTGCTATTTGCCCGAGCCCGGCTATCGCGCCGACGGCAATTGCCGCGCTTGCATGGTCGAGATCGAAGGCGAGCGCGTGCTGGCGGCAAGCTGCATCCGCACCCCCTCCGAAGGCATGAAGGTGAAGGTTGCTTCCGACCGCGCCAAAACCGCGCGCAAGATGATCTTCGACCTGCTGGTGACCGACCAGCCCGAGCGCGAGACCTCACACGATCCACAGTCCAAATTCTGGAACTGGGCCGACAAGATGGGCGTTGACGTCGGCCGTTTCCCCGAACGGGAAAAGATGCCTGTGGCCGACCGCAGTCATCCGGCGATGGCGGTCAATCTCGACGCCTGCATCCAATGCAATCTTTGCGTCCGTGCTTGCCGCGAAGTGCAGGTTAACGATGTCATCGGCATGGCCGGCCGCGGTCACCTCGAAAAGATCGTGTTCGATTTCGACGATCCGATGGGCCAGTCGACTTGCGTTGCCTGCGGCGAGTGCGTGCAGGCGTGCCCGACCGGCGCGCTGATGCCGTCGACGCTGCTTAACGACAATAACGTTCGCACCGAATACCCCGACCGCGAAGTGAATAGCGTGTGCCCTTATTGCGGCGTCGGCTGCCAGCTCACTTATCACATCAAGAACGACAAGCTGCTCTACGTCAGCGGCGCCAACGGGCCGTCGAACCAGCAGCGGCTGTGCGTGAAAGGCCGCTTCGGTTTCGATTACGTCAGCAATCCGCAGCGTTTGCTGCGCCCGATGATCCGCAAGGACGGCGTGCCGAAAGTGCCGCACGAGCAGATCGATCCGCTTAACCCGTGGACGCATTTCCGCAAGGCAACCTGGGAAGAGGCGCTCGATCGCGCCGCGTCGGGGCTGAAGAAAATCCGCGACCGCGACGGCTCGAAGGCGCTTGCCGGCTTCGGCTCGGCCAAGTGCTCGAATGAAGAGGCTTATCTTTTCCAGAAGCTCGTGCGCGCAGGCTTCGGCAACAATAACGTCGATCACTGCACGCGGCTGTGCCACGCATCGTCGGTGGCGGCGCTGCTCGAAGGCGTCGGCTCCGGCGCGGTGTCGGCCTCGTTCAACGAGTGCAAGAATTCCGACGTCATTATTGTCATCGGCGCCAACCCGACTGAGAATCATCCGGTCGCGGCGACATTCTTCAAGCAGGCAGCCAAGCGCGGCGCCAAACTTATTGTCATGGATCCGCGCGGGCAGGCGCTCAAGCGCCACGCCTGGAAGACGTTGCAATTCAAGAACGGCGCCGACGTGGCGATGCTCAACGCCATGCTGAATGTGATCGTGGAGGAAAAGCTCTACGACCAGCAATACGTTCAGACCTACGTCGAGGGTTTCGCGCCATTCGCCGAGAGCATCAAGGATTTCACGCCGGAGGAGATGGAGCCGATCTGCGGCATCCCCGCGGATACGCTGCGCGAAGTCGCGCGCACGTATGCACGCGCCCACAGCGCCATCATCTTCTGGGGCATGGGCGTATCGCAGCACACCCACGGCACCGACAACGCGCGATGCCTGATCGCGCTGTCGTTGATCACCGGCCAGATCGGGCGGCCTGGCACCGGCCTGCACCCGCTGCGTGGCCAGAACAACGTGCAAGGCGCTTCCGACGCCGGTCTCATTCCGATGTTCTTCCCCGACTATATTTCGGTTGAAAATCCGGAAGCCCGGGCCAAGGTCGAGAATTTATGGGGGACCAAGCTCGATCCCAAGAAAGGCCTCACCGTTGTCGAGATCATGGACGCGGTTCATGCCGACACGATCAAGGGCATGTACGTCCTCGGTGAAAATCCGGCGATGTCGGATCCGGACCTCAATCACGCGCGTCAGGCGCTCGCGCATCTTGAGCATCTGGTGGTGCAGGATCTCTTTCTGACCGAAACCGCGGTGTATGCGGACGTGATCCTGCCTGCTTCGGCGTGGCCGGAGAAGGACGGTACCGTCACCAACACCAATCGTCAGGTGCAGATGGGTCGCCAGGCGCTGCCATTGCCCGGCGAAGCAAAACCAGACTGGTGGATCACGCAGGAAATCGGCCGCCGTATCGGGATGAACTCGGACTACAAGCACCCGCGGGACATCTACGCTGAGATGACGAAACTGATGCCGTCACTCGACAACATCCCGTGGGATCGCGTTGAGCGCGAAAGCTCCGTTACCTATCCGGCGGATGCAATCGACCAGCCGGGGCACGACGTGGTGTTCGACAAGGGCTTCCCGCGTCCGGGCGGTTTCGGCAAGCTTGTCGCGGCGAAGCTCCAGCCGCCGAACGAAACGCCGGATCACGAATACCCCTTCATTCTCACCACCGGCCGCATGCTCGAGCATTGGCACACCGGCGCGATGACGCGCCGCGCTTCGGTGCTCGACGCCATCGAGCCGGGCCCGACCGCCGCGGTGTCGCGCGGCACCCTCGCCAAGCTCGGCATCAAGGCCGGCGACATGGTGCGGGTGTCGACGCGGCGCGGCGTGGTCGAGCTTAATTCGCGGCAGGACGACGCCATCCCCGACGGTGTGGTATTCATCCCTTTCGCCTTCTTCGAGGCGGCGGCGAACAAGCTCACCAATCCGGCGCTCGATCCGTTCGGCAAGATTCCGGAATTCAAATTCTGCGCGGCCCGTGTCGAAGCAGTGACGTTGCAACGCGAAGCGGCGGAGTAATTTCGGTACTTAAGAGGCTTAATGGCCGGACTCGTCCCGGCCATTTGCATTCTTCAGTGAAGCGTCCGGCGGTCCTCGCCCACCACCCGCAATTCCATCTGTCCGATCATCTCCGCGCGCAAGCTCTCGGACGCACGCAGCGCGTCTTGCGTCTGCGCCCAGGTGGTCTTGTTCGAACCCAGCAGGACGGTGCCGCCGATCGCGGCCGCAAGCGCAGCGACGACAGGGCCGGCCGCGAATGGGATCGCCCCGAGCAACGTGAGCGCAATCCAGGCCGCGCCAGCCGCGATGGCGAGCTTGGCGGCGAAGGAAATCTTGCGGCAACGCCCGATTTTCTCAGCCAGCGCCTCGATGCGCGCTTCGATCTGCGCAATATCGTCGTGCAAATCGCCGGCCATTGTCTCAACCAGACTTCGTGTCGGGCTTGAGAAAATTCACTGACAATGCGTGATAGATGCCTTGCGGCGACATGAGTCGTGATGTTGCGTAGCCGATCAGCGATGCAGCCATCAGCGGGACGACCATTGCGTGATTGTCGGTCATCTCGGTGACGATGACAAATGCGGTTATCGGCGCCTGCACCACGCCGGAAAAATACGCCACCATGCCGAGCAGGATGATCGCGCCGATGGGCGCGTGCGGAAAAAGTTGCGCCACGTTGACGCCGATGCCAGCGCCAACCGCGAGCGAGGGCGAGAAAATGCCGCCGGGAATGCCGCTGACAGTCGAGAAAGCGGTGGCGATCAATTTGAGGACGCCAAAATCCAACGGCAGCGGCGTGCCGCCTTCGAGCGCTGCCTTCACTTGCACGTAGCCGGTGCCGTAGACCGTGTCGCCGGATGCAAAGCCGCATAGCGCGACGCCGAGCCCGCACACGATCGCGAGGAAAAGCCGATGCCGCTTGATCGTAGCGCCAAATTCCCCAGGAAGCCCGCGCGTCATAATCACGACGATACGGCTGAATAGCCCGCCGAGCAGACCGCCGGCGATGCCGCATAGCGGAATGGCTAGCCAGTCGATGCCGTTTCGCAATACGGCTGCGCTGGTGCCAAAGTACGTGTAATTTCCGACCATCGCGAGCGATGTGAGGCCTGCTGCGATAACCGTGGTTATGACTAGCCCGCTGGTACGTGTCTCGAAGCTGCGGCTCATTTCCTCGATGCCGAACACGATTCCGGCAAGCGGCGTGTTGAAAGCCGCGGCAACGCCGGCAGCCGCGCCCGCGAGGATCAATCCCGGCTGATGCCGTGGCGACATGCGGCCGATCGCAAACATGATGGAGGCACCGACTTGCACGGTTGGCCCTTCACGTCCGGCGGACGCGCCGCACAGCAGACCGAGCAACGTCAGAAAAATCTTTCCGACCGCGATGCGCGCCGACACCAACCGGCTGCGAATCCCGGGATCGGTGAGTTGGCGAGCAGCGATGGCTTGCGGAATACCGCTGCCCTGGGAATTCGGAAAAAAGCGATTGGTGAGGAAAACCGTGAGAGCGAAGCCGAGCGGCGTGACCACGAACGCCGCGTAGTGCCATTTGCCGAGCAGCATCATGAAAGCAAGCTGCGCCCAATTGGCAAGCAAGGTGAGCACGACCGCCGCGGCCCCGACGGTTACGCCGCCGAAGAGAAAGATGGCACGCTGCTGCCAGCGTGCGGACGTTGCTTTGACGAGCCGCTTATGGTGCCCGGTGATAAGTCGCGTCATTGAAACGGCATAACGGGAGGCGTCAGCCAGCCTTTGGGTTTTTGAAATACGGCTCGACCTTGCCGGAAAGCTTGATCGTGAGCGGGTTGCCTTGCCGGTCCTTGGCGGTGCCGGCGGCGACGCGAATCCAGCCCTCGCTCACGCAATATTCCTCGACGTTTGTTTTTTCGGCGCCCTTGAAGCGGATGCCGACGTCGCGCGCCAAAGTGTCGGCGTCATAGTGCGGGCTACGGGGGTCGGAGGAGAGGCGGTCGGGCGGGGTGTCGGTCATGCCGATCTTTTGGCTTCAGACCCGGCCGCCGGTCAAGCCGTATGGCGGAACTCCGCCTGTTCCCGCGGGTTTATCGCCGGGGGCGGACGATGGATGTTGCCTTGCAATGGCTTGCCGGACAGATGGACCAGTTTCTCGGGCTTTCGCTGAAGGCTGAGCAAATCACGTTCTGGCAGAGCGCGGCGCGCGCGGTCGTCATCTATATAGCGCTCATCGCCATCGTGCGTTTCGGCAAGAAACGCTTCCTTGGCCGCGCCACGGCGTTCGATATCATTCTCACGATTATCATCGGGTCGATCGCGAGCCGCGGCATCACGGGTAATGCCCCGCTCGGCGACACACTCGCGGCCTGCGTCATGCTCATCGCGGTGCATTGGCTGTTTTCGCTGATCTCGCGCTCGTCGCCGTTGTTCAGCGATCTCATCAAAGGCTCATCGACGCCGATCATCAAAGACGGACGCGTGTCACGCAAAGCGATGTGGGACGAACATATGTCCGACGACGATCTGCGCGAGGATCTCAGAAGCGAAGGCGTCGGCGATCCGGAGGTGGTCGCCGAGGCGCGGTTGGAGCGCGATGGAAAATTGTCGGTAGTGAAGAAGTAACCGGTAAATGAGCAGCCAAATGGCACGCAAATATTCACGCGGTGCATCGAAAGACGTGCAAAGCGCGATGCGCCGCCGCAAGCGCGGCTTGCTCAGGCGCGGCAAAGGCGGTAAGGGCGGTAAGGTTAAAAGCCGCAAGCAGGCCATCGCCATCGGCCTCTCGCAAGCCCGCAAAAAAAGCAAAAAAGTGCCGCGCAAGCGCAAACCCCGCCGCTAAATGCCGGTGAAACCGGCAAAGTGCCGCCAGCGGCGAAGTGGCGCATTTACGCCGGAATGAAATAGAATAGGTGGTATGGGAAAGGGGGAGGAGCAGCCCATGCGTTTCGTTCGACTAGCCGTTATCGCCGCCGCTATTGCCGCCGTGCCGCTTGCGCAGGCTTTTGCGCAGGACGCCGACAACCATTTGAGCCCGGAGCAGCGCGCCGCAAAGAAGAACGCGGCCGTCAACGCCGCTTACGAGGAGACGCTCCGGAACACCGCGCCGCTCACGAAAGTGACGCCCAATAACGATCCCTGGTCCAATATGCGCGCCCCGGCCGCCAACACCGCCAAGCGGTGACACCGCGCATTGCCGTTGTCGATCGGTGGAAAGTTACCGCAAATTTATAGGACAGCGGCATAGACTGGACATAAGAGTTCCTCGGGGGTGGCCTTTTGCGAAAGGCCTGCTATGGGCAATAGGCCGGCGACCACAGGCGTGATTTGCAAACGGTGCGAGGCGGCGATCGCGGTTAATGCGGTCGAGCGCGTGACCGAGGAATTTGCCGTGCGATGCCCGAAGTGCGGCCATCGCGCCTTCTATCGCATCAAGGAAATTAAAACACTCGAGCAGCAATAGCGCCGCGGCGTGCTTATTTTGCCGGCTTGTCGAGGTTGAGCGCGAGGCCGATGGCGACCGTCACGACCAGCCATACAGCGATCCCCGCCGGGATAGCGATGTAGAATTTAGCGCCGAGCCCTCGTTCCAGCCCGAACACAGTGGCCGCGCCGATCAGCATGCAGGCGACCCGGCTGATCCCGTGCTTGTCCATCCCGTCCTCCGTTACATCGGCGATGCTAGGCCGTGCGCGCGGTAATCCCAAGGGCATAAAGCGCCGCTCCGTAACATTATTATAATATGCTATAAGCGCGCGCTTGCATTGCAACGATTGTTGGAATTCGAGGATTTGAAATGTCGCTTGCCGTCGAAAATCCGGTCACGTCCCATCATATGCCTCGCCACGACTGGACCCGGGTAGACGTGCGCGCACTTTTTGCGCTGCCGTTTCCGGACCTGATGTTCCGGGCCGCGCAGGTGCATCGCGAAAATTTCGATCCCGCCGAAGTACAGATTTCGACGCTGCTGTCGATCAAAACTGGCGGCTGCCCGGAGGACTGCGCCTATTGCCCACAAGCCGCGCGCTACGACACCGGGGTGAAAGCGGAAAAATTGATGAGTCTCGACACAGTGCTCGCCGAAGCACACTCGGCGAAAGCCGGCGGCGCCTCGCGCTTCTGCATGGGCGCGGCGTGGCGATCGCCGAAAGATCGCGATCTCGATTCCGTCTGCGCGATGATCGAAGGCGTCAAGGCGCTCGGCCTCGAAACCTGCGTCACGCTCGGCATGCTCACCGGCAATCAGGCGCACCGGCTGAAGGATTCCGGCCTCGATTACTACAATCACAACCTCGATACGTCGCCGGAATATTACGGTGAGATCATCACCACGCGGACTTACCAGGATCGTCTCGACACGCTCGATCACGTGCGAACGGCCGGCATTCACGTCTGCTGCGGCGGCATCGTCGGCATGGGCGAAGGACTGGAAGACCGCGCCGGCATGATCGCGACACTGGCGAGTCTTCCGGAGCATCCGGAAAGCGTGCCGATCAATATGCTGGTGCAGGTCGAGGGCACGCCGCTTGCCACCGGCAAGGCGCTCGATCCGCTCGACTTTGTGCGCACGATTGCTGTTGCGCGCATCTGCATGCCGGCCTCGGTGGTGCGGCTTTCCGCCGGACGCGAAGACATGAGCGAGGAGACTCAGGCGTTGTGCTTTCTCGCCGGCGCCAATTCGATTTTCTATGGACCGAAGCTGCTCACCACGCCCAATCCGGGCCGCGACCGCGACATGGCGCTGCTCGATAAACTCGGTATGAGGCCGATGGCGTAGCGCTATTTTGCGGAAGCCGCGGCCGGCCGTCCGTACTGCAAGACCTGCACTTTCTCCAGCGTCACCAGCCCGCTTGACATCATGCCATCGAGCACCGGCAGGAAACGATCTATCTTTTCCTGCGTATCGACGATTTCCAGTACGATCGGCAAGTCCTGTGACAGACGCAATATTTTCGTCGTGTGGATCCGGCTGTCGTGTCCAAAGCCGACGTGGCCGCGCAGGACGGTAGCACCGGCGAGCTTCATCTCGCGCGCCTTCAGCACAATGGCCTCATAAAGGGGCAGGTTTTCAAACTTGTCGTCCTCGCCAAAGAGGACGCGCAGCATAACGGCATCGCGCGGGAGTTCCATGATTCAAATCCATTTCATCGCGTTGAGATTTGCCGCGAGGGCATGACCTGCCCACACGCCGAGCATGCAGAGGACTACAGAACCGGCGATGTTGCCGCCGGCCTGGAGCCATTCCCGGTTATTCATGAGGTTCAGCGTTTGCAGACTGAATGACGAGAATGTCGTGTAGCCGCCGCAAAATCCGACCATAACGAATTGCCGCGCTACGCTGCCGATAAAAACGCGGCCGTCGGGGCCGGTCAGAGTCGCGAAGAATCCGATGATAAAGCATCCAATGATATTGACGATCAACGTACCCCAAGGAAAGGTTTCGCCAATCATGTGCGCGACGACACCGGAGCAGAAATAGCGCGCGATTCCTCCAAGTGCACTGCCAATTGCGATCCAGAAGTAACTGACCATTTTTTGAGCTTCCTCGCTGCTGGTGACGACTCGACAGCAAGGATACCAGACCGGGGAAGCCGGTGGATTGCTGATGTGAGTCCCGTGTTTCACTTAATGACGAGAACGGGGCAGGGTGCGAGCTGGATCAGCCGATCGGCCGGCTGCCGATCATGCGCTCGTGTCCGGTCGCGCTAATCACGAGCAGACCGGCCTTCTTTGTCTTCGCGGGCTTCCTCGATGTATTCCGGCACATAAGAAATTTCCTCACCCGACCCTATATGCAGGTCGGATTTATTTTGTTTCGCAATATCGAGCGCGAATGACAGTGCCTTGAAAGCACGTTCTGAGCCGTCGTTGGCGTGCAAAATCTCTTTGAACATGGGTGCTTCGCTACTCGGCGGCCGGTGCCGGTTTGCCAGAGGACACGGGCGCCGTCTCCACGGCTTCGTCGTCGGATTTAGGCAATAGGTGTTTTGGTAAGTAGAAGGCGTTCGCAATCAGTGTCGGAATGACCGCGCTTCCGATCACGCCGGCGACGAGTATCGAATACTGGGATTGATTGATAATTCCGTGCGAGAGGCCGAACAGCGAGGAGATGGTCCCGAAGGTCAATCCCGTGGACATTAGCAGCGTCGTATACATCGACTCTGGATTCGGTGTCTTGAACGCTCTCGTAACAGGATATACGCCGACGAACTTCGCCACCATTTTTGCCAGCAACATGAATACGAATGCAAATGGCGCAGCGACAAGAGCCGGGATCGAGACGAAGGAACCCGCGCGAATGAAATAGAATGGCGTTAGCAGACCGAAAGTCAGGGTACGAAGCCGGCGAATGAGAACGTGATCTTTGCCGACAGTTCCGGCAAGCACCATGCCGATGATATAGGCGGGCAGCACGGCTTCGCTGTCAGCCCACTCGGCCAGCGCGCCCAGGGCGAGCAGACAAAGCAGCAGGAATTTCGTTTCCAATTCAGAAGGCCTGTTTCCATAAAGGCGGAAGAATCTCGGCGTCAGCCAGGGCAAAATCGCGAATGCAACGAGGGCAACCACAGCGAAAATCAAGGTTTTCATCGTGAAAGGCGCGAAGATGAAACCGAGCGCAAGCACGGTGCCGAGATCGTTGATGAAGCATGCGGCTAGCACGGTCTTGCCGTATTCGGTCTTGTTCAGGCCTGACTCGATCATCACCGCGTAAACAACGGCCACCGAGGTAGTCGAGAGGGCAACTCCGGCAAGCCAACTCGGCATCACTTCCCAACCGAGAACGTAATAGGCGGCTGCGGCGCAGACAAAAAATGGAAAAAGGAACCCCACAAGCCCAAGGGTTGTCGCTTCCTTCCATTTTCTCTTGAAGACTTCCGGATCGAGTTCTGCGCCGGCAAGAAAGGTGAGAACGATCGCACCGATGCCGGACAAAAACTTGACCCAAGATTCATCTGTGCCGAGCAGCGCCGTACCCACGACCGCGCCGATGATCAATTGCGCGACGGTGCCGACGACGATTTCGGAAAGCGCGGTTGAAACGCGGAGCCAGATCGACAGGAGTGACGCGATAAGCGCCAGTGCAAGCCAAAGCGCCGCCAATGCCCAAACGTCGGTCATGTCCCACCTCACCGCCAATGGCCGTAGCCGGCCAATAAAAAAGCTCGCCTTGCGGCGAGCCGTGTATTGGCCCCTACCGCATGTGATACGGTAGGAGTCATCAGCCCTGGCGGGCGGTTTTGGGGGACTCCATCCCCATTCGTTAGAATCTAAACACAACCTCGCCGGTGGTCAACCTCGGTTCATGCACGGCGTTGCAGAGCTGTCTCCTGCGCTCGAAACCACATCATGATATTTTGAGTGTTACCGCCGGTGCGCTGGCGCCATCGCTAAGCTCTGGTGGCTTGCTTCTGTCCGTTTTTCCACCAGTACTCAGCGGCCATCATGGAGCGGATCAATGCGCGTGCCGGCGTGCGCGGCGGGGAACCGCGAGGCACACGAAATAAACCAGCGCGCTGAGGAGCGCGATGCAGAAACTCACCGGCCAATCGGTTCGGTACGCGAGCAAAAGGCCGAGCACGGCTTCTATAAGGGCGAACAAAGCGGACAAACCGAGGCCTCCCCAGAGCCCGGTGACAAGGCGTTGCGCGGCTGCCGGCGGCCCGACCATCAGCGTGAACACCAGAAGAACGCCGACGATCTGCGCGCAAGCGGACACGGCCAATGCGACGATGGCGAGAAACGCGGTGGAGACAAAGCGCAGCGGCACGCCCTTGGCTGCCGCCAGTTCCGGTTGCAGGCTCGCGAAAATCAGCGGCCGCATGATAATGCCGAGCGCGACGAGCGTGATGGCGCCGAGCACCGCGAGCAAAGCGATCGTCGGCCGATCGACGGCCAGAACATTGCCGAACAACAGCGCTGTCGCCTGCGTCGCGAACGATGTATAGTAGTGCAGGAATAGAAGGCCGAAGCCGAGTGCAAGCGCGAGCACGATGCCGATAGCCACGTCGCGGTTGCTGATGCGCTCGCTCAAGGCGCCCATGACGATGCCGGCAACGAGCGTGAAGCCGAGCAGTCCCCAGATTGGGGCAAGCCCGATCAATCCCGCGCCGGTCGCGCCGGCAAAGCCGATATGCGAGAGCGCATGGCCGGCGAATGTCTGCCCGCGCATCACCAGAAAATAGCCGACAATGCCCGACACCACCGCGACGATCGCAGCAGCGACGAGTGCATTGTTCATGAATTCGTAGGCGAACATTGTCAGTTGTGATGGCGATGGTCGTGATTATGCGCGTGATGGTCGTGCAGATGATCCGTTCTTTCCACATCTCGTCCGCGTGACATGACGAAGATGTGTCCATTGGCACGCACCACATCGATGTCGGTGCCGTAAAGCTTTGACAGCACAGGCGCGGTGACGACCTCCTCGACGGTGCCGAGCACGGCCTTTTTATTGCCGAGATAGAGCACGCGATCGAGCGTGCCGAGCAATTGATTGAGCTCGTGCGCGCTGAACAGAACGGTGATGCCGCGCTCGCGGCAGACCTTCTTGACCACGTCGATGACGACTTCCTGATGGCGTTGGTCGAGGCTGATCAGCGGCTCATCGAGCAGCAATAGTTTAGGTGAGCCGATCAACGCCTGCGCCAGCAACAGCCGTTGCCGTTCGCCGCCCGACATTTCGCTTAAGGGACGCCTAGCCAATTCATGCGCCCCGATAGCGCCGAGCGCCGCGTCGATTTCAGCACGGCCAGCGCGTGAAATGCCCGGAAGGCCCCATCGCTCGCCGTCGAGCGAACTGGCGATAAAATCGAGGCCGCGCACGCGCAGATCCGGCAATACAGTGCGCACTTGCGGCAGATAGCCGATCACCCGGTCGCCGCAATGGGGTTGACGGCCAAGCACGCGCACGGAACCACTGCTCACGGGAATAAGGCCGAGGAGGGCACGCATCAGCGTGGTCTTGCCGGCGCCGTTGGGGCCGAGCACGCCGATGAATTCTCCGCCGCGAACGGCAAAGCTCGCATCGACCAAAACAAGATGATCGCCGAGCTTGAGCGTTGCCCGGTCCAATTCCACGGCATTCATCGCCGCGTCTCCGCCAACGCCTTCTCGACCTCGCCGAGCTGGCCGAGCATCCAACCCTGGTACGAGGTATTGGCGGGCTCGGTCTCGGTGACGCCGACGACAGGCACGTCTTTCTTGTGGGCGAGATCGACAAGGCGCTGCGCCAGCTTGCCGGTGACCTGTTTGTTGTAAAGCACGAGGCGAACCTTGCGGCCGGTCAAATCGTCCTCGAATGCGGCGATATCTTTGGCGCTCGGTTCGGTATCGTTCATCGTTGCACGCTGAAAAGACTCATTGCGCATCGTGAGGCCGAGCGCCTGCGCCATGTAACCGAACACCGGCTCGGTCGCCGTTACCGGCGTGCCGGAATATTTGGCGCGAAGTTGAGCGATTTTGTTGTCGATGGCTTCGAGGGATGCAAGAAAAGTCTTGAGCCGTGTGGCGAAGTCCGCCGCATGCGCCGGATCGGCTTTGCTCAACGTCGCTGCCAGCGCCTTGGCAACCGCCGGCATGGTTGCGGGATCATACCAGAGATGCGGGTTGTCGCCGGCTTTCCTGTTGACGAGCGTGGCCGCGATAATCGCGGTGCGTTTGGGGCGCGGCGAGGCCGATAGCAGCTTCTCCATCCATGGGTCGTAATCGGCGCCGTTGAAGATCACGATCCGTGCGTCGGCGAGGTTGCGCGCGACGGTGGCTGTCGTCTCGAACAAATGCGGGTCCTGATCGGGATTGTTGAGGATGCTCGTCACCGCCACGCGGTCGCCGCCAATCTGGCGCGCGACGTCGCCGTAGAAGTTTTCGGCGGCGACGACGGCGAGCTTGTTTTCAGCCGCGCGCGCGCCTTGCCCCGTGGCGGCGGCGAGGATAAAGGCGACCAGGATACCGGCGGGAATCGTCACGGGCTTGGATCGCTGCAATTTCTCGAGGAAACAGTCCTCAAATATGTAACATTATAACATATCGGTGACAAGGTGTGGGGACGCGTAGCGGGGCTGAGCGTGATCCGTGCTTTGTCGATGAATTGAAAGTGTCGCGTACCCGCTAGTGCGCCTTGATGCCGCCTTCCTTGACGACGCGCGACCACTTGGCGATTTCGGTTTTGATGTAATCGCCGAATTGGGCCGAGGTCATCTCCACGGTCGAAGCGCCTTCGCGCGAAAACTGCGCCTGCACGGCGGATGATTTCAGCACCGTCTGCACGGCCGCGTACAACTTGTCCACGATCGGCTTGGGCGTGTTGGCCGGTGCGAGAATTCCCCACCAGTTTTCCGCGTCGTAGCCAGGCACGCCGGCTTCCGCGATGGTCGGAACATCAGGCAGAACGGCACTGCGTTTTTTGCCGCCGGTCCCCAGCGCGATCAGCTTGCCGGATTTGATGAACGGCGTGGTCTGAATCAGCGAACTGAAGATGATCTTCACGTTGCCGCCGATCACGTCGAGCATCGCCGGGCCGCCGCCCTTGTACGGCACGTGGACGATTTTGACGCCGGCGTCCAACTTGAACAGTTCGCCGCCAAGATGCTGGAAACTGCCGATGCCGGCGGAAGCGTAATTAAGTTCGCCGGGCTTTTGCTTGGCGAGCGCGACCAGTTCTTTCACGGAACGCACGGGCAGCGAGGGATTGATCACGAGCACGTTCGGCCCGGTCGCGATAATGGAAACCGGCGTGAAGGATTTGATCGGATCGTATTCGAGCTTGTACAGCGATGGATTAACAGCATGCGCGATCGACACGATCAGCAAGGTATAGCCGTCCGGCGCCGCGGTCGCGGCCGCCTGCGTCCCGATCGCGCCGCCGGCGCCCCCGCGATTGTCGACGAAAACCTGCTGACCCAAGACGTCGCCTAGTCCCTTGGCCACCAGGCGGCCGACGACGTCATTGCTGCCGCCGGGTGGGAACGGGATGATCATCCGGATTGGCTTGTTCGGATAATCGTCGGCGGCTGCAACGGATGAGAGCGCCAACAGCACGATGGCTGCCTTGGCCAAGCGCGATAACAATGTCGTCATGGACATCCTGCCGTGGCCGCCGCCTTTGTTGGAAAGCGGCGGTGGGGGTGGAATTAGGCGCCAGCGCGCCCAATTTACCCATCCCGGAGGGCTTTTCCGCAAGGGGGATGGCCTGTTGCCGCCAGGAGCGGGCCGTTTTGTAGTCCCGTCCGGAATTGCCTATATGTCCCCTGAACGGAGTCCCTTTCTATGTCCGACAAGATTCCCGTAAGCGTCCGTGGTGAGCGGATGTTCTGAATTCCGAATGATGTGATATTATTGAAATCATGAGTCCAGCGATCAAAGAACTGCTGCTACACGTCGCCTCTTGGCCGAAGGAGGATCAGGAAGAACTTGCCGATGTGGTGCGCGACATCGAGGCCCGGCGCACTGGCGTCTATAGCGCTACAGCGGACGAGCTGAGGGCTTTAGATGAGGCCGATCGCAGCGGCATTGCCAGCGAACAGGATGTGGAGACCGCCTTCCGCTCGTTTCGGCGTCGATGAAGGTCGAATATACGAACCGCGCGGTCGGCGATCTGCGCAAAATATCCACTCAAAGCCACAAGGAATTTGGCGAGCGGGTTACCACGGCGCTTGAGTTGCGCATCCGCAGCGCTGTCGAGCAAATCGGCAAGGCGCCAGAAAGCGCGCCTCGCGTTGAGCAACGGCCCGGCATGCGTGTGCTTCCGCTCGTTCGTTACCCATTCAAAATCTTTTACAGAATTATTGGCGACACGGTCCGAATCCTCCACATCCGACACACGGCGCGGCGACCGTGGACTGAGGATGGAGAGTAGCGCGCCGCGGGCGGAGATAGCCCACTCGCCCACCGTAGCCCGCAACGGCGAAGGCGGGAGGCAACCCACTGGTCTCTCAGAGAATGGCGAATTACGCTACGCTAATCCGCCCTTGTAATAGCAAAACCGATTATTGTCGGCACGTTCCGAAGGGAACGACCTGCCACGGATGGCGATCCGTGGCAGGCCGCTGACGATCGGATCGAGTCCGCCCTGAGC
>Ga0134126_10003776_pt1 | contig 18957 bp, 15 predicted proteins | sample KB31752_FD_96881 | JGI IMG/M metagenome (GOLD analysis project Ga0134126, IMG submission 96881) | Terrestrial soil microbial communities with excess Nitrogen fertilizer from Kellogg Biological Station, Michigan, USA - KB3-175-2 | ecosystem: Environmental > Terrestrial > Soil > Unclassified ...
CCACGTTGGTTTGCTATTGGGTGCTGACGCAGGTGGTGAAGCGCATTTACATGCGGCGTTATGGAAGCTGGCTGTAGAAGCGAACGCGCTCGCGACAGCTTGATAATGAAAACGACGCTTCGCGCCGATCGCCTGCAAGCAGGTTCCCAAGGCCCTCCCTTTCAACGGCGGGGTTGGGCGGAGATGGTGCCGTTGTAGAAGCCTGCTTGCGGAGGCCATGATTTCCGGCGTGACGTCACGCGACGGCGTGGCCAAGGGCTCACTTCGATACGGCCATCCATGGCCTGCATCATCGAATGCACTACCATCATGGTTTCGGAGAATGCGCATGACCGACATCTACGACTTCGAAGCGAACACGCTGGAAGGCGAGCCGCGCAAACTGGATGCGTATCGCGGCCAGGCATTGCTGATCGTGAATGTCGCCAGCAAGTGCGGCTTCACGCCGCAGTACACGGGATTGGAAGCGCTGTATCGCGAACACAAGGATCGAGGTTTCACAGTGCTCGGTTTTCCCTGCGATCAGTTCGGCCATCAGGAGCCGGGCGACGAGAAAGCCATCCGCAATTTCTGTTCGCTCAATTACGACGTGAGCTTCCCGTTGTTCGCCAAAGTTGAGGTCAACGGCGGGAACGCGCACCCACTATACAAATACTTGAAGCACGCCGCGCCCGGCTTGCTCGGCAGCGAAGCGATCAAGTGGAACTTCACCAAGTTCCTGATTGACCGCGAAGGCAAGGTGGTACGCCGCTACGCGCCGACCGATACGCCGGAGAAGATCGGCAAGGATTTGGCGGGGCTCTTGTAGGGGCGTGCTTGCGCCGGACCTTCTCATTTGGCATTTTGCTGCCATCCCGCGACGGAGCTCTTGGATGGCGGCTGTTTGCCGGGGGCCCAGTGCCCCTCATGCAGATTGCCGCACGACATCCATGTCTTTTCCGCGTCGTCCAACGACGCGGGTTACTTTCGTTCGGGGAAAGTAACCAAAGCCGTTGGCGCCGGGCATGACGGTCTCGTCAACGTCCGGTTGGCTCGACTCCGCTGCGCTTCTCGCGCCAAGCGGGCCGGCGCGAACTCGCACGTCCTTGTGCTCGAACAGTCGCGCCTTGCTCTCGGTTGGCGCTGCGATGCTTGCCGCCATACGACGGCGCCCTTAGCTCACTTCGACACGGCCATCCATGGCCTGCTATGTGGGCTCCGTGCGGGCGCTGGGTTTCCTCGCCAGCAACTCGCGCAATTCGTTTTTCTCCTCCGCATCCAGCGCGCCTTCGGACTGTTTGCGGATCAGCGCATCGAGTTTTTGCTGCATGGTCTGTTCGCCCAGTTTGCGCATCGCATCGGCGAATTCCTCGCGCAGCACTTCTCCTTCGCCCGGAAATTGGATCATTGCGAGCTTCTGCAAAGCGGGCGATTCAGCGCGGCCGGCGAAATGCTCCAGCAATGCGGCGGTATTGATCTCCGGCCGCGCGCGCGCGACCTCCAGCAATTCGATCAGCAACGGTACGCCGGGCTTGTCCAGCGTGGTGAACGCGTAAGGCGCCTGTGCTTCGCTTGCCAGCGCGGGCTCGCTAAGCAGCATCGCGATCGCGCTGCGCACCAGTGTACGGCGCGGCGTGTTGTCGGCCGCCGATTGGCGCGACGACACGCGAGTCGGTGCACTCGGCGCCGCGGTGCCGCTGTTGAGGCCCGTGCGCCTTTCAAGCTCCGCGTACATCAGATCGCGGAAGGCGCCATCCGGCAGTTTCGCGAGCAGCGGCTTCGCGTGCTCGGCCAGCCGCGCGCGGCCATCCAGCGTGGCGGTGTTCACGTCGCGCGACAGTTCCGCGTAGAAATATTCCGAAAGCGGCATCGCCAATGCAATGCGCGCTTCGAATCCGACGCGGCCTTCCTTGCGAACCAGGCTGTCGGGATCTTCGCCTTCCGGAAGAAACAAGAAAAACGCCTGGCGGCCGTCGCGCATGCGCGGCAACACCGATTCCAGCGCGCGCCACGCCGCAGAGCGCCCGGCGCGATCGCCATCGAAACAAAACACCACATCCGGCGCGGCGCGGAACAACAGCTCCGCATGCTCGTGGGTGGTTGCGGTGCCGAGCGTGGCGACGGCCTGGGTGATGCCGGCCTGATGCAGCGCGATCACGTCCATGTAGCCTTCCACCACCAGCAGTCGCTCCAGCTTGGTGTTGGCCTGCCGCACCTGCCACAACGCGAACAGCTCGCGACCCTTGTGGAACAGCGGCGTTTCCGGTGAGTTGAGATATTTCGGGCTGTGTTGAGAAGTGTCGGCAGGGATGCCGGTTTTTTGATCCTCGCGTGCGGGATGCGCGCTGGGCTTTGATTCCAGCACCCGACCACCGAACGCAATCACCCGTCCGCGCCGGTCCAGGATCGGGAACATCAGCCGTTCACGGAAACGGTCGTATTTGTTGCCGCGATCGCCACTGGACAACATGCCGGCCTGGTCAAGCAATTGCAGGCGGTGCTCGTTACTGCCCAGCGCGCGCTTCACGCCATCCCAGCCGCCCGGTGCCCAGCCGATACGGAAGCGCTGACAAGTTTCCGCATCCAGGCCACGTTGCTCGCAATATGCGCGAGCGGGTTGGCTGTTGCTGAGTTCCTTCTGATAGAAGCTCGCTGCGGCATCGAGAAGCGCGTAGAGATCGGTCTTGTCTTCGCGCGGGCGATCGGCGCCGCCTTCGTGCGGCACCTTCAGGCCGACCGATTGAGCGAGTTCCTCGACCGCGTCCGGAAATTCCAGCCGCTCGTAATCCATCAGGAACTTGATCGCGCTGCCGTGCGCGCCACAACCGAAGCAGTGGAAGAATTGTTTGGTGGGGCTGACGTAGAACGAGGGCGAGCGCTCATCGTGGAACGGGCAGCGCGCGGTCCATTCGCGCCCGGCCTTTTTCAGCGGCACGCGCCGCTCAACCACCTCGACGATGTCGACGCGGGCCAGCAGTTCGTCAATGAAGCGTTCGGGGATGCGGCCGGGCATGAGACGGGTAGGATGCCATGCGCGGGCATCGCGCGCGCATGAATGCCGAGGTCATTCCCGTGAAAGCGGGAATCCAGCGTTTTTGCTGTAGGCGCCCATGTCTTTTCCCGCTCGCGTCACGCGAGCGGGTTACTTTCGTTTCAGGGAAAGCAACCAGGCCATTAGTCCCGGCACGACGGTTTTCAGCAACGTCGCGTCGCTGAAACTTCCCTGCGCTTCGCGCAACGCGCGCCGGCGCGAACTCGCACATGCCTGTGCTCAAGCGATCGCGCCTTTCCCACGCGTAAGGCTGCGATGCTCGGCATCATGCGACGGTGCGGAAGCTCTCTCAATACGGCCGTCCATGGCCTGCATGGTTCGTGGTCGAGACCTAAAACGCCAGATGGAACACGCCCACGACGAAGAGGATCGCGATGATGAACAGGATCAGGAAGATCACAAACAGGATCTTCGCCAATGTCGCGGCCACACCCGAGATGCTGGTGAAGCCCAGGCCGCCCGCGATCAGGGCGATGATGGCGCAGATAATGGCCCACCACAGCAGATGACCCATGACACGTTCCTTGTAGGGTCGTCCGGATTGGACGTACTCCGATTGTGAGCTGCCCGGACTTCCAGGTAAAGCGTGCGTGAAAGGCCGGCGTTTCAGGCCGCGGGCCGCGTGTCGGGCAGCCGCGTGTGCGCTGGCGGCTGCCGGTCCAGAAACCCGAGCCCGTGGCAATACGGCATCACGTGCACGCCGCTGGCGCGTTGTTCATCGCGGATCAAATCCCGCAGCGCGCGCATCTGCGTCCAGTGCACCTTGGGCCGATAGTGGTGCTCGGCGTGGAAGCCGTTGTACAGCCAGGTCCAGTTGTAGAACCGGTTGTAGGTGCTCACGCCCCAGGCGATCGGCTGATCCGGGTTGCCCTTGTAGTGCTCGTAGTAGCCGTTCAACGACGACAACGAATGGCCGAGATAATAGAACGGCACCAGCATCAGGAACGCGCGCCAGTCATAGATCAGGCAGGCGAGATATACGATCACCACCGTGGCGATTTCGAGGCGGATCCAGCGTGCCAGTTCGGGATGTTTCGCTTTCAGCCGGGTATAGCACTCGCCGATGTCGTCGCGGAAATACGAATAGAAGGTATATGTCCACGGGCTTTCCGGCTTGCCGTTCTTGCCGTGGCGATAAATCGACAGCGGATCGATCGTGGTGCCATTGGCGCCGATCCGATCCATGTTGCCGACGTGATGGCGCAGGTGCACGTGATGGTAGAACTCTTGCGAGAAACCGTCGGTCAGCGACAGCAGAAAACTGTAGGCGCGGTTCAATGCGGGCGATACGAAGAAACGATTGTGGATGAAATTGTGGCTGGTGGAGTTGATGCTCCACGAGATCGAGATCGCATACAGCAGCGCACAGGGAACCCACACCAGCCACGGCGTGCGGTGGAAGCCGAAGAACAGCCAGGCGACGAACGCGGCATGCGCCACGCCCATCAGCGCGGGAATCGCATCCCGGCCGGTGTAGGCGAAGAAGCGGTGTTGCGGTTTGGAAACGGCGGCGTTCATTGGAGGTACGGAGCGCGACGACGGCGCGGGGTGCACATCATTTTACGCCGGCGAATGGACGCGGATGTAACGACGTGTCGGCATGCTCGCCATCGCGGCTTTCGGCAGGCTTTCTGGTCAAGAGTGCGGGCAGGATCTCCGCTTCGGGACTTTGGCGATCAAGGATGATCGCAAGATAAAGCCGCGATCAGCCGCTACACTCGCGCAACGATGAGCTTTCGGACGTTCCCCACACGCCACGGCCTGCGGCATCTGCCGCTGCTTGCGATCTGCGCGCTGCTGGCTGCCTGCGCCAGCGTGGCCGTGCCGCCGTTGCCACGCGGCGATCTGCCCGCGGCGTGGCGCAATGCGCCGGGTATCGCCGCGCCGGCGCCTGACCTGCGCGGCTGGTGGAAGGTATTCGACGATCCCGAATTGAACTCGCTGGTGGATCGAGCATTGCAAGACAATCTCGACGTGCGACAGGCGACGCTGCATCTGCGCGCGGCGCGTGCGCTGGGCCGGGCATCGGGCGCGGCCTACAAGCCGCAGCTTGCCTTCCAGACACTGTCCACGCCCACGCCACAGGCGGATGCGGATTTTTTCCAGGCCGGCTTCGACGCCGAATGGGAGCTCGGCCTGTTCGGGCGCGCGCAGGCCAGCGCGCACGTGGCGCAAGCGGATGCGGATGCCGCGGCGGCGGATTTGCAGTCCGCGCGCGTGTCGCTGGTGGCGGAGGTCGCGCGCGCGTATTTGCAATTGCGCGGCGCGCAGGCGCGCGAGCAGTCATTGCAAGCCGTCGCCGATGCGGCGCGGCGCAAACTGACATTGATGCGGACGCGCCAACGCCTGCGGCTGGCCTCGCAACTGGAAGTAGAGCGCGCACGCGCGGAGGCCGCGCAGGCGCAAGGTGCGCTCGCCGAACCACGCGCGCAGAGCGCGCAATATGCGCAGACGCTTGCACTGTTGCTGGGCCGCAGCGCACCACCCGCGGAATTGCTCGATGCGAAGCCGCTGCCCGCGCTCCCGGAATCCGGTTTCGACAGCGTGCCCGCCGACCTGCTGCGCACGCGTCCGGAAATCGCGCGCGCACAGGCGCAGGCGCTCAAGGCCGTGGGCGAACTGGGCCTGGCGCACGCGGACCGGTTTCCCCGCATCGGCCTTGGTGGTGCCATTACCTGGGCCACTCGGGTCAGCGGCGTGAATCTCGGCGGCACCAACCACACTGCCGGGGTCGGTCCGGTGATCGATATCCCGCTGTTCGACTTCGGGCTGCGCGCGGCGGCCGAACACGCGCGCAATGACGCATTGCAGGCCGCGTTGCTGGCCTATCGGCAAGCGGTGTTGCAGGGCGCGGCGGAAGTGGAAACCGCGCTGGCTGCATTGCATCAGGCGCGCCTCGCGACCGAACAGGCCAATGCAGCGGGCGAGGCGATGCAGCGCAGTGCGCGCATGAGCGCCACGTTGCGCAGGCTCGGGCAGGCGGATGATCTGGATATCGCCGACGCGCAAATCGCGTTCGCGAAAGCGCAACTGGACGACGAGGCCGCGCGCGAACGCGAAGGGCTGGCTTTCATCACGCTGTACAAGGCGCTTGGTGGCGCGCCGTTGCCTGAGGGAATCTCTGAATAACCTGCTGCGCTCGGCCTGATTCAAAACGATGCTTGCGCGCCGGCGGGCTGGTGCTCGACCGGCCCGGTACATGGATGTACCGCTTTGCGGGCCGAGGAAATCTTCATGTATTGACATACACTCCGGTTCCTGCGCTTTGCGACGCACCACCTGCCTTCGCTCGCGACGGTTCTTCAGAGGTTCCAAGGAATAGCCACGTGATCGCGCTCGCCCGCAAGACTCTGATTCACGAATGGCGGCGATTCCTGCCATCGGCGCTGGCGGTGGCGTTCTCGGGCCTGCTGCTGCTGATGCAGGCGGCGCTGGTGTTCGGCATCTTCGGTTCGGCGGCGGTGTACATCAACGCTTCCAGCGCCGATCTGTGGGCCGGTTATCCCGGCACCCAGAGCATCGAACTTGGCCGACCGATTCCGCCGCGCACGCAAGCCGATCTGCTCTCGAATCCCGCAGTGCAGCGCGTCGAGCCGTTCGCCTGGATCGACGGCGACTGGCGCGGCCCCGCCGACAAGGGTGGCGTGTCGGTGTTCGTCTCCGGCATCGATCCGCGCCCGGACGGGATGATGTTCGCGAAGGTGCTGACGCTGCAACAGCGCGCGTTGTTGCGTGAACCCGGCGGCGTGATCGTGGACGCCGCCGATCTTTCGAAACTCGGCGTGCAGGTTGGTGCGCAGGCGCTGATCAACGGACAGCTCGTGCGCATCGTCGGCGTTGGTCACGGACTGCGCGCATTGGGCGGAGTCAACGTGATCGCCTCGCTGGATACCGCGCGCGTGCTGGATACCGACACCGGCGGCGCGCAGGTCGCGTACTACGTCGCCCGGTTACGGCCGGGTGTCGACGCGAACGCCATTGCCGCGCGTCTGGACACGGCTGCGCCGCAACATCGTTACGCCGTGTGGACATCGCCGGATTTCGCACGCCGCGCGGTGCTGTACTGGATGTTCGAAACCGGCGCGGGTCTGGGCGTGATGTTCCTCGCCGCGGTGGTGTTCGCGGTCGGCGCGGTGATCACCAGCCAGAGCCTGATGGCCGCGGTGGCGGGTTCGGTGCGCGAATATGCCACCCTGCATGCGCTGGGCGTGAGCTTGGGCTCGTTGCGCAAGGTGGTGCTGGAGCAGGCCGCGTGGATCGGCCTGTTCGGCCTGCTGGTCGGTGGTGTATTCAGCGCGATCCTGATCGCGCTGGCGCGTGGACAGGATGTGCCGGTGCAGCTGGATCTCGCGATCGCGCTGGCCTGCGCGGGCCTGGTCATGAGCATCGCGCTGGTGTCGGGGATCGCGTCTTTGCGCGCCTTGCGCCAGGCCGATCCCGCGTTGTTGTTGCGGTGAGCGCCATGTCGCAGGCACTGGTCGCCGCCGATCTGCGCAAGGGTTACACCAGCGGCAAGCTGCGCACCGAAATCCTGCGCGGGTTGTCGATCAATATTGATACCGGTCAGCTCACCTTGATCGCGGGCCCTTCGGGTTGCGGCAAAAGCACGTTGCTCTCGATCCTGTCCGGCTTGCAGCGGCCGGATGCGGGCAGCGTGATCGCGCTGGGCGAGGATCTGTGGCGCGGCGATCGTCGCGCGCTTGATCTCTTCCGGTTGCGACACACCGGCTTCGTGTTCCAGGGGTTCAATCTGTTTCCCGCACTGACCGCGCTGGAACAGGTGATGCTGCCACTGGGCTATCTCGGCGTGGACAATGCGCACTCCGCGCAGCGCGCGCGCACCGCGCTGGAGGAAGTCGGCTTGGCCTCGCGCATGCATTTGCGGCCGGCGGAGTTGTCCGGTGGCGAAAAGCAGCGCGTGGCGATCGCGCGCGCGCTGGTCAAGCAGCCGCAATTGCTGTTCGCCGATGAGCCGACCAGCGCGCTGGACGCGGCCAACGGGCAGATCGTGATCGACACCCTGCGCCGCATCGCGCATACGCACGGCACCACGGTGTTGTGTGTCAGCCACGATCCGCGACTGGTCACCCACGCCGACCGCGTGCTTGAAATGGAAGACGGCGCGATACTCAGCGATCGACGCGCGCCCGCTGCAATACCCGACCTGGAGATGCGACCGTGAAACCGCTTTGCCGCGCCGGCGCCTTGCTTGCCACGATCCTGTCAGTTGCGACGCTCGCGGCTTGTTCCGGCGGCAACACGCCGGCGGCGCCGCAGCCGCCTCCGGCGGATTCGGCGCAATCTCAATTCATTGCCATTGCGCGCGGACGCGTGGATGTCGAAGGCGGGCTGGCGCGCGTGGTCGCTCAACGCGACGGGGTGATCAGTGCGGTGGATGCGCAGCAGGGCGATGCTGTGAAAGCCGGCCAGCCGCTGGCGCAACTGGATCCGCGCGCGGCGCAGATCGAATTGGAAGGCGCCAAAGCACAGGTCGAGCAGGCGCGCGCGCAACTCGCCGGATTGCAGGTGCAATGGCACGCCGCCAAACAGCGGGCACCGCGTCTGGCCGAGGCGGCCAGGGCAGGAGCCGCCAGCGAGGACGCGGCGACGCAGGCGCGCGACGAGATCGCCGGGTTGCAGGCGCAGCGGGATGCGGCGCAAGCCGCGCTGGATGTGGCACGCCAGCATGTCGCCGCGGCGCAACTGGACGTCGACGCGCGCAGCCTTCGCGCGCCGGTGGCGGGACGCATCGTGCAACGCGACGCGCAGATAGGGCAAAGTGTTTCGGCGCAGTCGGGCGCCGCGCTATTCGTGATCCTGCCGGATCGCCCGCGCATCGTGCGCGCGGAACTGGATGCCGACGACGCCGATCGGATCAGGTCGGGCATGGTGGCGCAGGTGGTGCGCGACAGCGGCGAAGGCGCGACCTACACGGCCACGGTGCTGCGGGTTGGAGAGGTGCTGGGGCCGGGCACGCTCAATGACGATCCGCTGGCGCGCGCGGCTTCGCGCGAGGTGGAGTGCGTGCTGCGGCTGGATTCGGCAGGTGCCGCGCAGCCGTTGCGGATCGGCCAGCGAGTGCTGGTGCGGTTTCCGCGCCGGTAGCGGCCGGTTTGTCGGCGAGCGTCACCGGCCCATATCGGGCGCTTCTGCACGGCCGGACAGGCCTCGTAAGCATCCCGAAAGCCTTTCGTCCTACACTGCACGGGCTTTTCCGAGCGGAACCCACGATGGGCAAATGGAACATTCTTTGCGACTTCGACGGCACCATTGCCATCGAGGACGCTACTGACGCCCTGCTGGAGCGCTTCGCGCATCCGGATTGGCAGCGGCTGGAACGCGACTGGCGCGAGGGCAGGATCGGCTCGGCCGAATGCATGGCGGGGCAGGTGGCGTTGCTGGATGCCTCGCGCGAAGAAATCGATGCACAGCTTGCGACGCTGCGGATCGACCCCGCGTTTGCGGCGTTCGTCGAAGCCACCCTCGCCGCCGGCCTGACCCTGTGCGTGGTCAGCGATGGCCTCGATTACGCGATCAAATCCATCCTGCGCCGCTATGGGTTGCACTGGCTGCCGGTGCAGGCCAATCATCTGGTGCAAACCGGTGAGCGTTCCTGGAAGCTGGAAACGCCGTTCGCGGATGCGCACTGCCGCATCAACAGCGGTCACTGCAAATGCGTCAGCGCGGTGCGCGCCCACAACAAGCATCGCCGCGTGCTGCTGATCGGCGATGGCGCTTCGGATTTTTGCGCGGCGGGCGAGGCGGATTTCGTATTCGCCAAACATCGTCTGATCGAACATTGCCGGCACGCCGACATCCCGCACGTGTCGATCGTCGGCTTTGCCGATGCGATCGGCCTGCTGCCGGCGCTGCTCGCGGGCAAATTGCACACGCCTCGGCGCGTGCTGATTCCCGAAACCGCCCTTTCCTGATTCCCGTCCGGATTTCAAACCATGAGCGCCTTGATCCGTCCGGCTGCCCAGGCCGACTCTCCCGTGTCCGACACGCAACTCATTGCCGGCATCAATACTGCCGGCAGCGCCAGGTTGTTCGACGCTGCATGCCGGCCCATTCCGGGCGGTGTCAACAGCACGGCGCGCGCGACGTGGGCGGGCTGGACGCCTTATCCGCTGTTCGTGGAGAGCGGCCAGGGCTCGCGGCTGCGGGATGTGGATGGAAACGACTACATAGATTATCTGCTGGGCCTCGGCCCGATGATCTTCGGTCACCGGCCGACGCGCGTGACCCAGGCCGTGGTGGATTTCATCCAGCAGCGTGGCACCGTCTTCGCACTACCGACCGCAGATGAGGCGCGACTGGCCGAAAAAATCATTGCTGCCGTGCCCAGCGTGGAGCAGGTGCGGTTGTGCAACACCGGCACCGAAGCGGTGCTGTACGCCACGCGTCTGGCGCGCGCCTTTACCGGGCGACACAAGGTCATCCGGTTCGAAGGCATGTATCACGGCTTTTCGGATGGCGTGTACTGGAGCAAGCACCCGGCCATCGACAAGGCCGGTCCCGACGATCATCCCGTAGCCGTGCCGCAGGGTCCGGGCATGCCGCGCGGTGTGGAAGAGAACCTGATCATCCTGCCGTGGAATGATGCGGACGCGCTGGCGGATGCGATCGGGCGCGAAGGCGACCAGATCGCCGCGGTGCTCACCGAGCCGGTGATGTGCAACACGGGCTGCATTCTCCCGAAGCCCGGTTATCTGCAAGCGATGCGCGAATTGACGCAGCAACACGGCATCGTGCTGATCTTCGACGAAGTCATCACCGGCTTTCGTCTTGGTCTGGCCGGTGCGCAAGGTCGCCTGGGCATCCAGCCGGATTTGTCCGTGTTCGCCAAGGGCATCGGCGGCGGCTTCCCGGTCGCGGCGCTGGGCGGTCGCGCCGACATCATGGGCTTGGTCGCCAACGGCACCGTGTCGATGGCGGGCACCTATACCGCGAATGGCATCGCCGTGGCAGCGGCCAATGCTGCGTTGGATGAACTGGCCACGCCTGGGTTGTACGAAAAGCTCGACGCAGTTTCTGACGCACTGCGGCTTGGGCTGGCTCAAGTGATGCGCGACGCGGGCTTGCCCGCCTACGTGGTGGGCGTGGGGCCGCTGATGCAGGTGTGGTTTGCCGAAGAGGCGATCCACAACTATCGCGACGCCGAGCGCCACGCGGATCAGAAAATCTTCCGGCGCTGGTGGGAAGGCATGCTGGCACAGGGCGTGCTGTTTCACCCGGGTGCCTACGAAAACCTGTTCGTCTCCACCGCGCACACGCACGCCGATGTGGCGGCGACGCTCGAGGCGGCAAGAGCCGTGGCTGCCGATCTCGCACGTACACTCTGAGCACTGAGCGGCGGAATACGGCCGTTCATGCTCTGCGCGGCATGAGCCCATGTCGCCATATCCTTTCCGTGGACCACGACGCGTGACGTAACGTGCAGGCTCGCATTTTTCGCCGAGCCGCCGATGTCCGTTGCCGCCGCCCTGCGCCGCACGCCGTTGTCCGACGGCAAGACTCAGGCGCTCGCCCGCCTTGCCGATGATCTCGACGCCGCCGGCTTGCTGTGGCTGTCGGGTTATGCGGCCGGGCTGGCACGGCATCGCGCATTCCCGAGTGCCGCGCCCGCGCTCGCGGATGCAGCCACTGCGCAAGTCGAAGCCACTGCGCGGCTCATCATCGTTTACGGCAGCCAGACCGGCAATGCGAAGCGCGTCGCAACCGAACTTGCCGAGCGCGCGCAAGCACAAGGCTTGAATGTGCGCCTGCTGCGCGCGGATGCGTATCCGTTGCGCGAGTTGAAGGACGAACGCCTGCTGTATGTGGTGATCAGCACCCAGGGCGATGGCGATCCGCCCGACGATGCGCGCGCGTTCATCGGATTCATCGCAAGCCGCCGCGCGCCGAAGCTGCCGCAGTTGCGATTTGCGGTGCTGGGTCTGGGCGATTCCAGCTATCCGCAGTTCTGCGCAGTGGCGCGCACGCTGGACGCGCGGCTCGCCGAACTCGGCGCCACCCGGCTGCTCGCGCGCGGCGATGCGGATATGGATATCGATGCCGTCGTCGCGCCCTGGTCGCAGCGCGCGCTGGAAGAAGCGAAAGAAGCGCTGAAAATCCGCGCCGCGCTGGCGACGGTGACCCCGCTGCGCGCCCCGCAAGCTGCAACGACCGAGCGCGAAGTCGAAGCGGAAGTGCTGGCAAACCAGCGCATCACCGCGCGCGATTCCGCAAAGGACGTGCGCCACCTCGAACTGGCGCTGGAGGGCGTCGAATACGAAGCCGGCGATGCGCTGGCGGTAATGCCGCGCAATGCTTCCGCGCTGGTGGACGAGGTGCTCGCGTCGCTGCATGCGAACGGTGACGAGTCGATCGCACATGGTGGCGTCGAGTTGCCGCTGCGCACGTGGTTGCGGGAAAAGCTGGAACTCACCCGTTTGTCGCGTCCGTTCGTCGGCGCGCATGCGCTGCGCGCGCACGATGCCGAGCTCGTTCGTCTGCTGGAACCCGCGCGGGCTGAAGCCTTCGCAAAATGGCTGCGCGCGCATCAGTTGATCGATCTGCTGCAAGCCACGCCCGTCGCATGGAATGCGCAGGAGCTGATCGCTGCGTTGCGGCCGCTGACTCCGCGCGCCTATTCGATCGCGTCCAGCCGTACCTCGGTCGGCGCTGAGGCGCATCTCACCGTGGCGCATCTTGAGTACGAACACGCCGGTGCCGCCCGCTGGGGCGCCGCGTCGCATTTTCTCTCCACCCGCGCGGAAGGCGAGTGCGTGCAAGTGCGCGTGCAACGCAACGATCGCTTCCGCCTGCCGCAGGACGGTGCTCGCGACATCGTGATGGTCGGCGCCGGCACCGGCGTGGCGCCTTACCGCGGCTTCCTGCAGGAACGCGCGGCCACGGCTGCGCGTGGACGCAACTGGCTGCTGTTCGGCGCCGCACATTTCCACTCGGACTTTTTCTACCAGACCGAATGGCAGGCCGCGCTGAAGAACGGCTCGCTGCACCGGCTGGATCTCGCGTTCTCCCGCGATCAGGCCGAGAAGATTTATGTGCAGCACCGCCTTCGCCAACACGGCCGCGAGCTGTACGCGTGGTTGCGCAGCGGCGCGCATCTGTATGTCTGCGGCGACACGCGCATGGCCAAGGATGTACATGCCGCGTTGATCGACGTGATCATCGAACACCACGGGCGTTCGCGTGAGGACGCAACCGAACATCTTGCCGAGTTGCAACGTGCGGGTCGCTATGCGCGGGACGTCTACTGATGGGCACGCTCTCGGCCATCGAGGCCATCAAACGCGACAGCGATGGCCTGCGCGGAAGGTTGCGCGACAGTCTGGCCGATCCGGTCACCGGCGCGTTGCATGACGACGATACGCAAGTGCTGAAATTCCATGGCGGCTATCAGCAGGATGACCGCGATCTGCGCGAGGAGCGCCGATTGGCAAAACTGGAACCGGCCTACACTTTCATGATTCGTCTGCGCGCTCCCGGTGGCGTGCTCACGCCCGCGCAGTGGCTGGCCCTGGATGCCATCGCACGCACGTATGCCGAACGCGGACTGCGCATCACCACCCGCCAGACCCTCCAGCTGCACGGCGTGATCAAACGTGAGTTGAAAGCCACGCTGCAGGCAATCGATGCCGCATTGCTGGATACCATCGCGGCGTGCGGTGATGTCAACCGCAACGTGGTGGTCGCGGTCAATCCGCGGCAATCCTTCCTGCACGCGCAGGTATATGCACAGGCCGCCGCGCTTTCCGAAAACCTGTTGCCGCGCACCCATGCCTATCACGAGATATGGCTGGACAAAGAGCGGGTTGCCGGCAGCGAAAATGATCCGCTGTACGGTCAGGCGTATCTTCCGCGCAAGTTCAAGATCGGCTTTGCCATCCCGCCGCGCAACGACATTGACGTGTTCGCGCAGGATCTCGGCTTCGTCGCCATCGTCGAAGAGCGCAGGCTGCGCGGTTACGACGTGTGCGCGGGCGGTGGCATGGGGATGACTCACGGGGACCCTAAAACCTATCCGCGCGTGGCGGAGGTCATCGGCTTCGTCGAGCCGCGGCAGGTGCAAGCGCTGGCACGCGCGGTGATCGAAACCCAACGCGATTTCGGCGACCGTGGCGAGCGCAAGCACGCGCGGTTGAAGTACACGCTTGCCGACCGCGGCATCGCGTGGTTCAAGTCCGAATTGGAACGGCGCGCGGGCTTCGCATTACAAGCGGCACGCGGATTTGAATTCATCGAGCGCGGCGATGCCTTCAGCTGGAGCGAAAGCGAAGACGGCCACATGCAGCTGTGCCTGCGCATCCCGGCGGGACGCGTGCGCGACGATGGACGTGCCGCGTATCAAACCGGCTTGCGCGAACTGGCATCGCTGCTGCAGGCGTGCGCGCCGGAGGCGCAGTTTCGCCTCACACCCAATCAGAACGTCATGGTGGCCGGCGTGCTGCCAAGTTTGCGGGCGGAGATCGACGCGATCCTCGCGAAGCATCGTCTCGATCTGCACGGCAGGACCACGCCATTGCACCTCAATGCGCTCGCCTGCGTGGCGCTGCCCACCTGCGGCCTGGCGATGGCGGAAGCCGAGCGCTATCTGCCACGACTGCTTGATGCATTGCATGCCTTGCTCGAAAAGCATGGCTTGCGCGAGGCGCCCTTCGACTTGCGCATCAGCGGCTGCCCGAATGGCTGCTCGCGGCCGTATCTGGCTGAGATAGCGCTGATCGGCAAGGCGCCGGGTGGCTACAACCTGATGCTGGGTGGAGATCATCGTGGCCAACGCATGAACGCGCTGTATCGCGAGAACATTGCCGAGTCCGACATCCTTGCCGCGCTCGATCCACTGCTTGCGCGCTACGCGGGCGAGCGCGAACCCGATGAGCGCTTCGGCGATTTCCTGCAGCGCACCGGCCTGCTCGAGCATGGATGCACCGACGCAAAGGTGTCGCTATGAATGTTCCGGATCTGTTGGCCGCAGCCGAATCGCCGCGTGCGCTGGACGAGGTGAATCGCTGGCTTGCCGCGCGCAGCGCGAGCCAACGCGTGGAATGGGCGCTCGCCGCGCTCGCCGGCGAACACGCGCTGTCGACCAGCTTCGGCGCGCAGTCGGCGCTGGCGCTGCATCTGGTGACATGCGTGCGGCCGGATATTGCGGTAATCCTGATTGATACCGGTTACCTGTTTCCGGAAACCTACCGCTTCGCGGACGCGTTGCGGGCGCGATTGCAACTGAACCTGCAAGTGTTCCGTCCGCAACTCGGCACCGCATGGATGGAAGCGCGCCACGGCAGGTTGTGGGAGCAGGGCCTGGATGGCATTGTGTTGTACAACCGGTTGCGCAAGCTGGAACCGATGCAGCGCGCATTCGAGCAACTCGGCGTGCGCACCTGGATCGCCGGCATTCGCCGCGCGCAGTCGCGCAGTCGCGCCGATACGCCATTCCTCGAACTGCGCGAGGGCCGCTGGAAACTGCACCCCCTGGCCGACTGGAGCGACAACGACGTCGCCGAGTACCTGCAGCGCCACGATTTGCCGTGGCATCCGTTGTGGCACCAGGGCTATCCATCGATCGGTGATCGCCACAGCACGCGCCGCCAGCACCCCGGCATGCGCGCGGAAGATACCCGCTTCTTCGGCCTGAAACGCGAGTGCGGATTGCATTACGAGGATGTGAGCCAGCGCGCTTGACCCAAGCCTTCTGCGCGCGCGCGAACGGCGAAGCTGGCCCGAGGGGGAGCGTCATGCATGCGCGAGCGCATCGGCCGCGCTGGCGGATCTTCGACGCAGAAGCCGAGCAGAGGGTGCCTGACGAATGCAGAACACGCGAGCCTGGCAACGCCACGCGCGGCAAGCAACGGCTGAGCAGGTAAGCTTTTGCCAGGATGCTACGGGAGAAACACGACATGGTACGCAAGCGTGCGCGCAAATCGCCGGCGGCAAAATCGCAAGTCGAGGGCGCTTCGAATTCCCCAGATCCGGCCAAGCCCGATCTCGCTGCCGTGCGCGCGCAAATCGACGGCATCGACCACGAAATCCAGACGCTGATCGCGCAGCGGGCGCAGTGGGCGCACCAGGTCGGGAAGGCCAAGGGCAAGCTCGCCGCGGCGGTGGATTATTACCGGCCCGAGCGTGAGGCGCAGGTGCTGCGGCGGGTGGTGGATCGCAACGATGGCCCGCTGGCGGACGAAGTGCTGGTGCGGCTGTTCCGCGAAATCATGTCGGCCTGCCTGGCGCAACAGGAACCGCTGAAGGTCGGCTATCTCGGCCCCGAAGGCACGTTTTCGCAACAGGCCGTACTCAAGCATTTCGGCCACTCGGCGAAAGGTTACCCACTTGCCAGCATCGAGGAAGTGTTCGACGAAGTCGCGGCCGGACACGCCGACTTCGGCGTGGTGCCGGTGGAGAATTCCGGCCAGGGCACAATCCAGTCCACGCTCGACATGTTCCTTTCCTCGCCGCTGAAAATTTGCGGCGAGGTGGAATTGCATGTGCATCAATACCTGCTCTCGCGCGGCGGCCACATCGAGGACATCGAACGCGTGTACTCACACGCACAGTCGCTGGCGCAATGCCGTGGCTGGTTGCGCCAGCATCTGCCGAAAGCCGAGCTGCAGGCGCTGGCCAGCAACGCCGAAGCCGCGCGGCGCGCACGCGGCGCCGACGATGCCGCGGCGATCGCCGGCATGAGCGCGGCGCATGTGTACGGCTTGAAGATCGTGGCCGGCCCGATCGAGGATCGGCCCGACAACACCACGCGATTCCTGGTGCTCGGCCGCGCGCTTTTTCCGCCCTCCGGACACGATCGGACTTCGTTGCTGGTCTTCGTGCATGACCAGCCGGGTGCGCTCTACCGCGTGCTGGAACCACTGGCGCGACGCGGCATCAGCATGAACCGCATCGAGTCGCGGCCGGCGCACACCGGCCTCTGGCAGTACGCGTTCTTCATTGATGTCGGCGGCCATGTGGAGGAAGCGCCGTTGCGCGATGCGCTGGCGGAGCTCGGTGATTTCGCCGCGCAGGTGACGGTGCTCGGGTCGTATCCGGTCGCAATCCTGTAGTGGCGTTTTTGCGCGCGTCACTCCGCGCGGGCGCCCGCGAAGTTACGCCGTGCTGTGCCGCCGCAACTCGCTCCAACTCGGCGGTTGCGGCCATTGAGGTTGCGCATGGCCGGCCACCGCGCGGCGCAAATCGTGGCGATCCAGTTGTGGCGCCAGCGCATGCAGCAACGCCAGCGCGTAATCGCGCAGCACGCGCTCGCGCGGCAGTACCGCCCAGGTCACGCATTCGGGCAGCGCATCGGGCGCCGGTAAAACGCGCAGGTCGGTGGTGTGCGCGTCCACCGCCATTTCGGCAAGCACGCCGATACCCACGCCTTCGCGCACATAGGTTTTGATCAGATCGGCATCGATCGCGGTCATCGCCAGGTGCACGTCCACACCGCTTTCCGCGAACGCGCGGCGCAGCGACGAGCCTGGCTGCTGCGAGGAGGCATAGCTCACCAGCGGATACGCGGAGAGTTCGCGCAGGCTCGGCGCGCGCGTGCGGCGCGCCAGCGCATGCGCGCGGGGGACCAGCACCACGCGTTTCCAGCGGAACAACGGCACCGCGATGCCGGCGTCGGGCGCCGCGCCACTGCTGCTGATGACCGCGAGATCGGCGTCGCCGCGCGCGAGTTGCGGCAGGATTTCGCCCTCGTCGGCGGGCTGCAAATGCACGCCGATTTCCGGGAACTCGCGCTTGATCGCCGCGATCGCGCGCGGCAATACGTGCCGTGCCTGGGTGTGGGTCGTCACGACGGTCAGCCGGCCGCGCCGATCGCCACGCTGGTTGGCCGCCAGCGCGCGGATATTGCCGGCCTCGTTCAACACGCGCCGCGCGTAACCAAGCACTTGCGCGCCGGCCGCGGTCAGCGTTTCGAGGCTGCGCCCGCGGCGCGCGAACAGCAGGAAGCCGAGTTCATCCTCGAGTCGCTTGAGCTGCTTGGAAAGTCCCGGCTGGGTGGCATGCACGCGCCCGGCGGCCTGCGTGATGTTGAGGCCGGAATCAGCAATGGCAACAAGATAGCGAAGCTGGGTAAGGGTCATGACGGTCGTTCCGAATGTGATGGCGCAAAGCGGCGTGACACGCGTATTGCACGCGTTTCATCACGGGTTTGCGCCAACACATCGAGCGACGTTGCAGCGGCATCGGGGACTTCGCATCACATGACCGGGTGGAGAGGCTAACAGATGGACGTCTAAACGTCCAACCCGCACTGATAACCGCAAGGCATGAGCCGGGTCGGGATGCTCATTTCCGTACCTGCGCCGCAGCGTGCACGATCGGTGCATGAGTGAATCCCCGGTGCCGCTATTTCCGCTGTTCGCGAACCTGCAAGGCCGCACGGCGCTGGTGGTGGGCGGCGGGCGCGTGGCTTTGCGCAAGGTCGAAGCGCTGCTTGAAGCCGGCGCGCGCGTCACGGTCGGCGCGCTGGCGCTCGATCCGGCTTTGAACCATCTGGCCGCCGCTGGAAGGATCGCGTATCGCGATGGCGAGTTCGATCCAGCCTGGCTGGATGACGCATGGCTGGTCATTGCGGCGAGCGACGACGCGCAGGTCAACGGCGCCGTCGCGCAAACGGCGCAGGCGCGTCGTGTCTTCGTCAATGTGGTGGATGACGGCGAGCGATCGAGTTTCCACATGCCCGCGCGGGTGCGGCGCGGGCGTCTGCAGGTTGCCATTTCCAGCGGCGGCGCGGCGCCGGCGCTTGCCACGCACCTGCGCGCGCAATGGGAAGCTCTGCTGGATGATTCGTTTGCCGATCTGGCCGAACTGTTCGCGCGTGAGCGTGCGTGCATTCGTGCGCGCTTTCCACATCCGCGCGCGCGGCGCCATTTTTTCGCGCGTGTGCTGGAAGGTGAATTGCCGCGCCTGCTGCGGCG
>Ga0134126_10003777_pt1 | contig 18955 bp, 16 predicted proteins | sample KB31752_FD_96881 | JGI IMG/M metagenome (GOLD analysis project Ga0134126, IMG submission 96881) | Terrestrial soil microbial communities with excess Nitrogen fertilizer from Kellogg Biological Station, Michigan, USA - KB3-175-2 | ecosystem: Environmental > Terrestrial > Soil > Unclassified ...
CGAGCCTGTCCACGACGGGATGCCTGTTCGTCGCCGCAAACGCCTTGCGGCGCTCGGCGCTCGGCGTGAAACAGGCCGCGATCTCGACGCGGTCGGCGAGCTCTTCGAGGCTTTGCAAATGCGGCTTGAGCGCCATGCCGAGACCGACAACGGCAACGTGATGCTTGCTCATCCGTTCCGCGCGCCGCCGTTTGACTTTGCGGCCTGCCCGTTAAGCTTTGCCGCCTTGGCGCCGTCATAGGCCCAGGTGAGATAGGCCCCGCCCCAGGAAAAGCCGCCGCCGAAGGCCGCGAGCAGCAGGCGGTCGCCGGTCTTGAGCTTCTCCTCGTAGTCCCACAGGCACAGCGGTATCGTCGCCGTGGTCGTGTTGCCATATTTTTGGATGGTGAACATCACCTTCTCGAGCGGCAAGCCGAGACGCTCGGCCGTCGTCTCGATGATGCGGCGATTGGCCTGATGCGGCACGACCCAGTCGATCATATCGGCGCGCAGATTGTTGCGGGCCATGATGTCGCGGGTGACTTCCGACATGCCGGCGACAGCGAATTTATAAACCTGCGCGCCTTCCTGGTAGACATAGTGCAAACGCTTGGCGACGGTTTCCGCGCTCGGCGGCATGCGGCTGCCGCCGGCCTTCTGGTGCAGATGCTTCATTCCCGAACCGTCCGAGCGCAGGATGGTGTCGAGGATGCCGTAATCGGTGTTGGGCTCGAGCAGGACCGCAGCCGCGCCGTCGCCGAACAGGACGCAGGTGGCGCGGTCGGTATAATCGACGATGGCCGACATTTTATCCGCGCCGACGACGACGACCTTCTTATGCGTGCCAGCGGTGATGAACTGTCGCGCCACCGTCAGCGCATAGACAAATCCCGAACACGCCGCCTGAACGTCGAAGCTGCCGACATTGCGGATGCCGACCATGTCGCAGATCAGGTTGGCGGTGCATGGATGGACGAAATCGGGAGTCGTCGTCGCGCAGATCAGAAGCTCGACATCCTTCGGGTCGGTCTGCGTCTTGGCGAGAAGGCCACGCACGGCCTGCGCGCCCATATGCGACGAGCCGAGTCCCTCGCCTTTGAGGATGTGGCGCTCCTTGATGCCGGTGCGTTCCGTAATCCAGGCGTCGGTCGTATCCACCATGCGCGAAAGCTCGGCATTGGTCAGCACGTCCGGCGGAACGTAGCCGTGGACGCCGGTTATTGCTGCGAGGGCGGGAATAGTCAAAGCCGAGAATCTCTCTAATGCCGCATGCGGCGGTATGACCCTAGCATTACGCCGTTAAATGCGGCGGCGCTACTGTCTCACGCTGCGGCTCCCCAGCGCACTCAAGAACGACTGCCGCCGCGCGGTCGCTGGGGTTAGCCTTTCCGATCTCCATGATCGCATCGAGTCGTCCGAACGCTTCCAGTTGTCGACTTCGCTCGGGCGTGTCGGACAGCAACGGGGCGAGCGCCGCAGCAAGATTGGCCGGAGTACAGTCCCGTTGTAGCAGCTCGGGGACCGTCTTATCGCCCAGAACCAGATTGGCGAGGATCACCGACGGCACCTCGATCATCAGGCGCGCAACCAGTTCTTCGAGCAGCGACACCTTGTAGCCGGCCACCATCGGCACGCCTGCAACCGCAAGCTCAAGCGTCGATGTGCCTGATTTGGTGAGCGCCGCCCGCGCCACGCGAAACGCGGCGTCCTTTTCGGTGGGATCGGTGACCACCCGTGTCGGTATCTTCCACTGTTCGACCTTGGTCCGGACCAGCTCGGCAAGCCGCGGCATCGTCGGCACAACCACTTGCAGGTTGGGCACCCGCTCGGCGAGCAGCGCCGTTGCCTGGCCAAAAACGTCAGCCATGCGCCGGATTTCGCCGGCGCGGCTGCCGGGCAGAACCAGCAATGTCGGCCGGTCGGCAAGGCGCCGGCCCGCCTCCTCGGCGTCCGGCCGCAACTGCGCCGCTCGCTCGCCGATCGGATGCCCGACATAGGTGCACGGCGGGCCGCCCAATCGCCACACGGCGGTCGGCTCGAACGGCAGCAACGCTAGGACGTGATCGATATATCCGCGCATCGCCGCGGCCCGGCCGGGCCGCCAGGCCCAGACCGACGGGCAGACATAATCGACAATCGGAATTTTCGGCGCGCGGGCGCGCACGCGCCGCGCTACACGATGCGTGTATTCCGGGCTGTCGATGATCACGATAACCTGCGGGCGCGCGGCGATCGCCGCATCGGCGGTTTCCCGAATGCGCCGCAAGATTTTCGGCAGACTCATCGGGATTGCGGCAAACCCGACGATTGCCAGATCGCCAAGCGGAAAAGGGCTCATCAGCCCTTGCGCCGCCATTTGCACGCCACCGACACCGGAAAATTGCACGCGGCCTTCGCAGCGGCGGCGCAGCGCCTGCATCAATGCCGCGCCGAGCCGATCGCCGGATTCTTCGCCAGCCACGAGAAAAACGTGCAAATCGTTCGCACTCATGCCTTTGTCCCGGCAACACCGGTCACAAAGATATTCGCTCGATCGGCTTTCTCCACGACGCGTTCGGGCTCGGCGACAATCGTCTCCCCCGCGACGACCGCGATGCCGGCAAGGCCTGCCTCGACGACGCCGTCGACCGTGCGCGGGCCGATCGAAGGTAGATCGAAGCGCCGGTCCTGACCGGACTTTGCCGCCTTGACCAGCACGCCGTTTCCGGGGCTTGCGCGCACGCGGCCATTGGCGCGCATCTGCGCGACCCGCGCCAGCATGTGATCGGTGCCCTCCGCCGCTTCCACCGCAAGCACATGCTTGCCGGCCACGACGACCGCCTGGCCGACGTCGAATGGCCCAATGGCGCGCAGACAGTCGAAGCCGACCGCGATGTCGTCCCGATCGCTCTGCGACACTTTGCCGCGCCCAAGCAGACCCTCCGGCACCAATATTTCAGGCGCTACCTCGTGCGCACCCAGCAGACGAAAGCCGTCCTGTTCAAGCAGCCTGCCCATACCGGACAACAGATGATTGTCGCCGCCGCGAAATGCCGCGAGCACACCACCCAGCATTCGCAGCCCTTTCAGGTCGGGATGCACGTGCCACAGAGACGGGCGCACCAGCGAACCGATGAAGACCACGTCGCGGCAACCCGCGGCGCGTGCAAGGCGCATGAACTTTCCGATCTGGCCGATATGCACCCAATGATGCGGGAAACGTTCGACGACGGCGCTGTCGGCAGCGCCACGCAATCCGAACAACACGACCGTGCGGCCCCGTTTGGAAATCGACTCGGCAACCGCAAGCGGCAACGTGCCCCCGCCGCAGACCAGCGCCAGCGGGCCCTCGTCCGCGCTCGACGCCGCCGGGACGGTACTCATGTATCCTGGTCCGCTTCTTGGCGCGTATCCGCCATCGTCAGCGGGCGCTTTCCGGCGCGGATAAATTCGATCATAGCCGACACCAGCGCATGATCGGCGTGCGCAGCCGCGATGCGGTCAAGCCGGGCGCGAAACTCGCCCTCGCCGGAGAACAACAACTTGTACGCCGCGCGATAGCGGTGAATATCCTCTCTGGCGAAGCCACGCCGCCGCATGCCGACGACGTTGATGCCGACGAGGTTCGCCAACGGCCCTTGCGCCATGCCCCAGGGAATAATATCGGCGCGGATGCCGCTGAGGCCGACCAGCATCGCACCGTCGCCGATGCGCACGAACTGGCGCACCGCTACGCCACCGCCGAACGTCACATAATCGCCGACGGTAACGTGGCCGCCGAGCATGACGTTGTTGGCGACGGTGACATCATGGCCGATCTTGCAATCGTGCGCCGCGTGCGAGCCCGCCATGAAGAAACAGCGGTCGCCGATTTCGGTGACGCCGCGGTCGTCCTCGGTGCCGATATTCATGGTGACGTTTTCGCGGATGTCGCAATCCGCCCCGACCATAAGGCGCGTCGGGCCGCCGCGGTATCGCACCGATTGCGGCGGAGAGCCGAGCGAGGCGAACGGGTGGATCACTGTGCGCGCGCCGATCGCGGTATGGCCGGTGAGATTGACATGCGCGACCAGGCGGCACCCGTCGGCGAGCGACACATGCGCGCCGACCATGCAGTAAGGCCCGACCGATACATCTAGGCCAATCGTCGCGCCATTTTCGATCCGCGCCGTGGGATCGATCATCCTTGCGCTCATGCGTCGTTGATCATGGCGCCGACCTCGGCTTCGGCCACGACGCTGCCGGCGACCTTGGCTTCGCAGCCGTACCACCACATGTTTCGCCGCTGCGCGATGCGGTTCATGTGAAATTCGACGGTGTCGCCGGGCAGCACCGGCTTGCGGAACTTGGCCTTGTTGATGGTCATGAAATAAACCGACTTCGGCTTGGTTTGCCCGGTCGCAAGAATGCAGAGCACACCGCCAGTCTGCGCCATGCCTTCGATCAGCAGCACGCCGGGGAAAACCGGATTACCCGGGAAATGTCCCTGGAAATGCGGCTCGTTGAACGTGACGTTCTTGATGCCGACGCCCGATTCATCGCCGCGGATGTCGATGACGCGGTCGATCATCAGAAACGGATAGCGATGCGGCAACAGCTTGAGAATTTCGGCGATGTCGGCCGAGCCCAGTTTGCTGACGGCATCATCCATGACATTTGCTCATTCGTTTTCCGCCGTCCTGTCTCCGCTCGCCTTGCGCGCCATCTGCGCGAGTAAGGCCATTTCGCGAAACCACAATTTGACCGGCTTGGCCGGCGTGCCGCCCCAGCGCGCACCGGCCGGCACGTCGCCGTGTACGACGCTGACGGCGGCAATTTGCGCGCCTTCGCCGATGGTGACGTGATTGTTCAAGCCGACGCGCGCTCCCAGAACGACGAAATCTTCCAAAGTCGAACTGCCCGATATGCCGGACTGCGCGACGATGACGCAATGCCGGCCGATGCTGACATTGTGGCCAATCTGGACGAGGTTGTCGATCTTGGTTCCCTCGCCGATCACGGTATCGCGGATCGCGCCGCGGTCGATGGTCGTGCCGGCGCCGATCTCGACGTCGTCCTGAATGATCACGCGGCCGACCTGGGGAATTTTCAGGTGCCCGTTCCGCCCCATCGAAAAGCCGAAACCGTCCTGACCGATCATGCAGCCAGGATGCACGATGACCCGGTCGCCGACGAACGCATTGCTGATGACGACGCCGGAGCCGATCGCGCAGTTGCGGCCAATGCGCACGTCGGCGCCGATCACCGCATTGGCGCCGATTTGCGAGCCGCTGCCGATCTCGACCCGCGGGCCGATGACGGCGCCGGGACCGGCGATGACCTCGCTTTCGAGCCGCGCTTGCGGATGAACGTGCGCGCCGGCAAGCCCAGTGGCTTCGTACAAGGACGACGGCCGCAATGCCTGCGGAAACATGTCGCGCGCCGCGGCAACGAAACTCACAAACGGCTCGCGCACGATAAGCGCTGCGACATTGGCCGGCAGATAGCCGGCGAGCGCGGAGGTCGTGAGACAAGCGCCCGCTTTGGTCTTCGCGGCGGCTTCGGCGAAGGTACGCTTGTCGAAAAAGGTCAGATCGGACGGGCCGGCACTGTCGAGCGGCGCGATATTATCGAGGATGCGGTTGCCCCTCGCCGATGCCGGAGCGGCGGCGCCGGTCAGCGTCACGATTTGCTCGAGCGTTAGCCCCCGCTCGCAAGTTATGAATATCGGCTCGCTCATATTGCTGCTGCCGCGTCGCCCCGCCCGGGACTCAAGCCCGCGCAAACGCGGCCCCGACCCAACCGGTCAGAATTTCGTGCCGCCGCTAAACCGGAAGAACTGCGTGTGATCGTAGCTTTCCTTGGTCAAGGCGTAGGCGAGGTCGAAACGGATCGGCCCGAGCGGAGAATCCCAGATAATGCCCACGCCCACCGACGAGCGGATCGACGGTGAGTCTCCGACCGTCAGCGACTCGCCGGTCACACCCCAATAGGTCGGCCCCTGATATCGCCACAGCGATCCGGCATCGACATAGGTCGCAAGCTTGATGCCGACTTCCTTGGGCAGGAAATAAAGCGGCGTCTGCGCTTCGAGACTCGCGCCCCAGAACATGGTTCCGCCGAGCGCATCCTGCGTCGGCGAGGTCAGGTCGCGCGGTCCGAAGCCGGACGGCGCAAAGCCGCGGACCAGATCCGGCCCCATCTGGAAATGATCGAGCGCGCGCAACTGCTGCCCACCCCACGAATTCACGACGCCAGCCTGCAAGTGAAGAACGCTGACGACGTCAGGGAACACTTCGTAGTAATTCCGCAAGTCCGTGGTCGTACGGACGAAATCCACGTCGCCGCCGACGCCGGCAAAGTCCTGCTTGATCTGGGTGAACAGGCCGCTGGTCGGGACCTTGTTGTTGTCGAGCGTATTGTACGACAGAGCGTAACCGACGAGCGATGTCACCGTCGGGCCGTTGGCGAGCGCAATACGAACCGGCAACGAGGTTTCGCCGTTGGCGTAACAGCCGCCGATGCCGTTCCAGTTGGAGGCCGATTCAAGCGCCGGCGTCACGCCGGGGCCGCCGTTGACCAGCGCATTCGGCGACAGGATACAATCGTTGAGATAAGTCGGCAGCGTGATTTCCTGCCGGTAGATCGAATAGTGCGGCTGGAACGCAATTTCCTCGGTGAGCGCAAAGCCGATGCGCAAATTCGTGCCGATCGTTTTCGTGTTGTACGACAGGAACGAGTTGGCGAGACCCTCTTTCCAGAAAAGATCGACGCCGGCCGCCATCCGGTAGCCCAAGAAATACGGCTCGACAAACGACAGGTTGACGCCGCGGTTATACTGTCCGTAGGACACCGTCGCCTTGGCGAACTGCCCACGGCCCATGAGATTTCGCTCGGCGACGCTCGCCTCGGAGATGAAGCCTTCCGAGGTCGAATAGCCGCCGGAGATGGAGAACTCGCCGGTCGATTTTTCCTCGACATCGACGTTGACGACGACGCGGTCGGGCGCCGAACCCGGCTCGTTGGTGATCTTGACGGTCTTGAAGAAGTCGAGGTTTTTCAGCCGCCGCTCGGCGCGGTCGATCAGCGCGCGATTGTAGGCATCGCCTTCGGAGATATCGAACTCGCGCCGGATGACGTAATCGCGGGTTCGCGTGTTGCCGCGAATATTGATGCGCTCGATATAGGCGCGGATGCCTTCTTCGACGACGAAAACGAGATTGATGGTGTGGGCCGTCGCATTGCGCTCGCCGCGCGGACGCACATTGGCGAAGGCGTAGCCGCGCTTGGCGGCCTCGATGGTCATCGCCTCGACGGATTTCTCGACGAGGTCGGCATTGTAGATGCTGCCCGAGCTGAATTTTAGCCTGCTGCGCAAGGAAGCCGGGTCGATCGCGCGCACATTCGAGACGACGTCAACGGTGCCGACGTGATATTGGCTGCCTTCATCGATGGTGAAGGTAACGATGAACCCCTTCTTGGCGGGATCGTAGATGCCGGTGGCGGACGTGATGCGCACGTCGGCAAAACCGTGCTGGAGATAAAAGCGGCGCAACAGATCGCGGTCCGCCTCGATGCGGTCGGGATCGTAGATGTCGGTGGTTTGCAGGAAGCTGAGCCAGTTGCTGACGCTGGTCTTGATCACGTTTCGCAGGCGGCCGTTCGAATAGGCATGCGCGCCGACGAAATCGATCTCCTTTATCCCGGTCTTTTGACCTTCGCTGATCTCGAACACCAGATTGACGCGGTTGTTCGGTAGCTCGATGATTTTGGGGTCGACGCGAACGTCGAAGCGGCCGCTGCGCTGGTAGATCTCGATGATGCGCTGCACGTCGGCCTGGACGACGGCTTTCGACAGCGTGCCGCGCGGCTTGGACTGCACTTCGGCCTTGAGCTGCTCGTCTTTGGCCTTCTTGTTGCCCTCAAAGGCCACCTGATTAATCACCGGGGCTTCGACCACGGTCACCACCAGTCGGCCACCCTGGTGGCTGAGGTGGACGTCCTGAAACAGGCCCGTGGCGTAAAGGGCCTTCAGCCCGTCGTCGATCTGCGCGGCATCCATCCGGCCGCCCGGGCCGGGCTTGAAATAGGACCGGATTGTCTCGGATTCGACCCGGCGATTGCCCTCAACGGCAATAGAATTGACCGTTTGCGCCGCGGCAACGCCTGCGGACGCCACGCTCACCAGTCCGATACCGACAAGGATACTGCCGAGGACTACCCAGCTAAATGCCAGCCCTCGCACCACCCGCACACACAGTCCCATGCGCTACGCGCCCTTTTGATCCTTGCGGCCGCCCCCGCTGCGGATTCGACCGGCTGTCGGGCTAGCTTTTGCCCGCTTTGTACAGCGTTTCCTTCGCGCTGCAAACGAACTTCCCAGGCCAAGTTTCCCTTTCCACTCAAAACGTTGCCCCCAAGCAACGACCGCGATGTGGCGAAATAGAGGATGGCACTAAAGGTTGCAGAAATCATCAACAGGACGGTCAAAGGCAGCCCGTTCCGCCACCGTTTTCGGCGAATTTTTCGGTTCAGGAGCCACTGCAGACACCGATTCGCGCAAACCAGCTCCACTGGCAGAGGTCGTTGCGCATCGCAAAGCCCATGAGCAGCAAAACGAGGACAAGGCCGACGCGAAATCCGACTTCGAGCGTGCGCTCAGGCAAGGGCCGGCCGCGGACCGCTTCGATTGCGTAGAACAAAAGGTGACCGCCATCGAGCAAGGGAATCGGGAACAGGTTCAACAGCCCGATCGATATCGACAAGACCGCCGTCAGATCGATCAGCGCGGCAAAGCCGGCGCTCGCCACCTGCCCCGACACTTGCGCGATACGAATGGGACCGCCGAGCTGGTCGGCCGATTCTTTGCCGGTGAAAATGCCGCCAATGTAGAACAAGGTGCGATGGATCACGTACCAGGTCTTCTGCACGCCGAGGCCGATCGCCGTCAGCGGGCCGACCTTCTCGGTCTTGATATCGCCCTGCGCCATCGAACGGCTGATGCCGAGCACGCCGATCTTCTGAGCGTTGCCGAAATTATCCTTGAGCTCCTTGAGCTCGGGCGTCGCCTTGAGCGTGCGATGCTCGCCGCCGCGGTCGATGTCGATCGACAACGTGTCGCCGGCGCTGATGCTGACGATGCGCTGCATGTCGGCAAAGCTCTCGATCTTGTCGCCGTTGATCGACAGCACGAGATCGCCGGGCTGGAACCCGGCCGCGGCAGCCGCGCTGCCCGGCTGCACGGCATCGACACGCGCGCTGGTCGTCTGCTTGCCGACGATGAGGAAAATGCCGGCAAAGATCAGGATGGCCAAAATGAAATTGGCGATCGGCCCTGCGGCGACGACCGCGGCACGCGACGCAACCGGCTGATGAACGAAACTGTCCTTCTTTTCCGCTTCGCTCATCGCCGCCGCAGCCGCATGGTCCGGCGCGCTCGCGGCGTTGTCGTCGCCGAAGAATTTTACATAGCCGCCGAGCGGCACCGCGGCGATTTTCCATCGCGTGCCGTAGCGGTCGTTGAAGCCGACGATTTCGGGGCCGAAGCCGATCGAGAAGGCAAGCACCCGGATGCCGCACAGACGCGCGACGAGAAAATGGCCAAGCTCATGAAAAAACACGACAATCGTCAGGACGAATAGAAATGGAACAATATACTCGGCAACGCCGCCGCCGAAGGCGCTCAGTCCCCCCATAATCTCAGTACTCATAACACCCTCGTCCCGTCGTCTTGGCGCCTAAACGGTTAACAAAAAGCTTACTAGGATGCCTTTACGGCAATTTCGAGCAATAGGTCCCGGGCTAAACTTCTCGAAATATGGTCAACGGCGAGCGCGGCGTCGATTTCCGCAGGTTCCGCCATCAGGCCCCTCGCTTCGGCCGCCTCCAGCGTCGCCTCGACCAGGGCCGGAATGCCGGTAAAACCGATGCGCCCGGCGATGAATTCGCCGACCGCGACCTCATCGGCTGCATTGAGCACGGTCGGCGCCGCCCCACCCGACTGCAACACGCGCCGCGCCAGCGCCAGCGCAGGAAAACGGACGGAATCCGGCGCCTCGAAATTGAGCTGGCCGAGACGGGCAAGATCGAGGCGCGCCGCCGGCGTATCGATCCGGCGCGGCCAGGCGAGGCAATGCGCGATCGGAATGCGCATGTCGGGACTGCCGAGCTGCGCCACCAGCGACCCGTCGCGAAATTCGACCAGCCCGTGCACCGCCGATTGCGGATGCACCAGCACGTCGATCTCGTCGGACGGAATCGCGAACAGATGGTGCGCCTCGATCAGCTCGAGACCCTTGTTCATCATGGTCGCGGAGTCGACGGTGATCTTCGGGCCCATCGTCCAGTTGGGATGACGCAGCGCCTGCTCGGGCGTTGCGCCCTTGATCGCTTCGAGCGACCAGGCGCGGAACGGGCCGCCCGAAGCGGTGAGGATGATGCGCTTGACGTCGTCGCGGCTGCCCGCGCTTAGCGCCTGGAAGATCGCATTGTGTTCGGAATCGACCGGCAAAACGGTCGCGCCCGTCGCCGCCGCGCGCCGCATGAACAAGGCGCCGGCGCAGACAAGACATTCCTTGTTGGCGAGCGCGACGGTTGCCCCGCGCTCGATCGCGGCAAGCGTCGGGCGCAAGCCGATCGCGCCGCTGATCGCGGCCATCACCCAATCGGCGGGACGTTCGGCTGCTTCCTTGAGCGCCGCTTCGCCGGCCGCCGCCTCGATGCCGGACCCCGACAGCGCAGCCTTGAGATCGTCATAGGCGGCCGCATCGGCAACGACGGCAAACCGCGCGCCGACCTCGCGGGCGGACTTTGCCAGCAGCGCGGCGTTGCGCCGGGCGGTAAGCGCCTCGACGCGATAGCGGCCGGGTTCGCGCCGGATCAGATCGATGGTGCTAGAGCCGACCGAGCCCGTGGCGCCGAGAATTGTGACCCCGCGCGGCGCGGACGATGTTGTCGATTGACGAGCGGATGGGTTCATAGGCTCACCATACCAGCAGCCCGTGCGCTGCGTCATCGAAACCTCCGCGCGCGATGCCGATGACCGCGCCGACCAGCGCCGCCGCCCAGAAACCGTCCAACCGGTCCATCACGCCGCCATGACCGGGAATGATCTGGCTCGCATCCTTGAAGCCGAAACGCCGCTTGATCCAAGACTCAAACAGATCGCCGCACTGCGCCATCACCGACAGCAAGAGCGCGATGCCGGCAATCGGGCCGAATTTGGCGGCACCGAACCATTGCGCGACGAGCAAAGCCGCAACGACCGCAGCCACGATGCCGGCGATCGCGCCGGACCACGTTTTCTTCGGGCTGATCGCCGGCGCGAGCTTTGGGCCGCCGATCGCGCGGCCGGCGAAATAGCCGCAAATGTCGGTCGCCCAGACGATCGCGAACAAATACAGGATCGCGAACAATCCAAACCCGGCATCGGCGCGAAGCAGGATGGGCGCGAGCGCCAGCACAGCCGCATAAGGGATGCCGGCAAGTCTCCACGCCGGGCCCGTCACCAGCGCGACCCATTCCCACAGCACCGCGGCGGCGGCGACGCTCCACAACAAAGCAAAGGGGATGCCGCCGAAACAGGCCGTGCCAATCGCCAGCGGCGCAAGCACAACGGCGGACGCTATCCGTAACGTCAGATTGCTGCGCGTTGCCGGCACCGCATCGGTCTCGTCGCTGGGTCCGGACACCGGATCGGCACCGACCACCGTCAGGATCCGGTCTTTGCGACCAGGCCGCCGAAGCGCCGCTCGCGCTGGCGATATTCGCGGATCGCCGCCTCAAGCGCGGCCCGGTCGAAGTCCGGCCAGTTGACCGGCACGAACACCAGCTCGCTGTAAGCCGATTGCCAGAGCAGAAAGTTGGACAACCGCTGCTCGCCGCTGGTGCGGATAATGAGATCGGGATCGGGAATGTCGGGCGCATCGAGGAAGCGGCCGAGCGTTTCCATGTTGACGTCGGCCGGGGCGAGACGTCCCTTGGCGACGTCTTCGGCGACGCGGCGCGCGGCCCGCGCGATCTCCTGGCGCGCGCCGTAATTGAACGCGACGACCAAGGTCAGCTTGTCGTTATTCTTTGTCAGCTCTTCGGCTTCCGTCAGCAACCGTGCGATATCCGGATCGAGGCCTTCACGTTCGCCGATGATGCGCACGCAAACGCCGCTCTTGTGCAGTTCGGCAAGATCGTTGCGGATAAAGCGGCGCAGCAGACCCATCAGTTCGCGGATTTCGTCCGGCGGCCGCGTCCAGTTTTCCGCGCTGAAGGAAAAAATCGTGACGATCTCGATGCCGAGCTCGCCGGCGGCGCGGATCGTGCGGCGCAGCGCCTCGACGCCCCGGCGATGACCCTCGACGCGCGGCAATCCGCGCGCCGCGGCCCAGCGCCCGTTGCCGTCCATGATGATGGCGACGTGACGCGGCGCATCGAACGCCGACGCGGCATTCGGCTTGTTCGATTTGGCGCTTTGCGGACCTTCGGTCTCGGCCATGGTCGTTTGCGATCCTCAAACGGTGAGGATTTCCTTTTCCTTGCCCGAAAGCATGTGGTCGATTTCGGCGATCGAGGAATCCGTCGCTTTCTGGATGTCGGCGGAAAAGCGGTCGTGGTCGTCCTTGCTGATCTTGTGATCCTTCTCCTGCTTCTTGATCACGTCGAGGCCGTCGCGGCGGACGTGACGAACGGCGACGCGCGCCGTCTCGCAGTATTTGTGGGCGACCTTGACGAGTTCCTTGCGGCGCTCCTCGTTCAATTCGGGAATGCGCAGGCGCAGCGTCTGCCCTTCGGTCGCCGGCGACAGGCCGAGATTGGAATTCACGATCGCCTTTTCGACCGCGTGCACGAGCGAGCGATCCCAGACATTGACGGCGATCAGCCGCGGCTCGGGAATGGTGACGCTCGCTACCTGATTAAGCGGCATCTGCGCGCCATAGGCGTCGACCATCACCGGGTCGAGCATGTGGGCGGAAGCGCGCCCGGTGCGCAGGCCGGACAGTTCGGTCTTGAGTACGCCGATGGCGCCCGTCATCCGGCGCTTGAGTTCGTTGATATCGTGGGTTGCATCTGCCATGGCGTTTTCCCCCCGGCATGGTGCCGTTATGTCAACGAGCGCGAGCTAACCTACAACAGTCGCCCGGCCCTTGCCGCGCAGCACGGCCGCGATCGCACCCGCCTCGCGGATCGAAAAAACAATGATAGGCATCCGGTTCTCGCGGGCAAGCGCGAAGGCGGCGCCATCCATAACGCGAAGGTCCTTTTCGATCGCTTCCTGGTGGCCGATCCGCTCGTAACGGGTAGCTTTCGGGTCCTTTTTGGGATCGGCGCTATAGACACCATCCACATTCGTCGCTTTGAGCACCGCCTCGCAGTCAAGTTCCGCCGCCCGCAGCACGGCGCTTGTATCGGTGCTGAAATAGGGATTGCCGGTTCCCGCCGCCAGCAGGACGATGCGGCCCTTGCCGAGGTTCTTGACCGCGCGCTTGCGGTTATAGGTTTCGCAGACGCTGGTCATTGCCAGAGCCGACAGGGTGCGCGCCTCGTGCCCCTGCCGCTCGATCGCCGCCTCGAGCACCAGGCAGTTCATGACCGTCGCCAGCATGCCCATGGTGTCGCCCACCGGCCGCGGCACGCCGCGCGAGGAGACCTCGACGCCGCGGAAGATGTTGCCGCCGCCGACGACGACGCCGAGTTCGACGCCGAGCTTGGCCGCGGCCACCAGATCGGCGGCAAGCGTTTCCACGGTCGGCTGGTCGATGCCGAATTCCTTGGCGCCGCTAAGCGCTTCACCGGAGAGCTTGACGATGACGCGTCGATAGGCCGGGTTCGTCATCGGTTCGATCCATCGTTCACATGATCGTTCACATGGCGCATGGAATTCAATTCGGCCGATCAGCGCTGGCCCGCGGTGGCGGCGACCTCGGCGGCGAAATCGGTTTCCTGTTTCTCGATGCCTTCACCGAGCGCAAAGCGAACGAAACCGGTGAGCTTTACCGGCGCGCCGACCTTGCCTTCGACTTCTTTCAACGCCTGCGCGACACTCTTCTTGCCGCTGTCGTCGAAGATGAAAGGCTGTTCGAGCAAGGTTTGCTCCTTGTAGAAAGTCTTGAGGCCGGACTCGACGATCTTTTCGATCATGGCTTCCGGTTTGCCCTGCTGGCGAAATTTGTCGGCGAGAATATCCTTTTCGCGCTTGATCGTCGCTGCATCCACGCCTGAGGGGTCGATGGCGATGGGGTTGGTCGATGCGATATGCATCGCGACCTGCCGGCCGATGGCGGCAAGCTCGTCGGCCTTCCCGCCCGACTCAAGGCCGACCAGCACGCCGATGCGGCCGAGCCCGTCGCTGACGGAAGCGTGCACGTAGGAGCCGATCACGCCCTTACCGACGCTGACGGCGCCGGCGCGGCGCAGCGTCATGTTCTCGCCGATCTTGGCGATGGTATCGTTGATCGACTCCTGCACCGTGATGCTGCCCGCCTTCGCAGTCTTGATCTTTTCCACGTCGGTGCCGGCGCCGAGCGCGACATTGGCGATCATCTTGACGAGGCCCTGGAACAGGTCGTTGCGGGCGACGAAGTCGGTTTCGGAATTGACCTCGACCACGGCGCCCTTGGTGCCGGCAACGGTAACGCCGATCAGACCTTCGGCGGCGACGCGGCCGGCTTTCTTGGCGGCTTTGGAGAGGCCCTTCTTGCGCAGCCAGTCGACGGCGGCCTGCATGTCGCCTTTGGTTTCGGCGAGCGCGCCTTTGCAATCCATCATGCCGGCGCCGGTCGTCTCGCGCAGCTCCTTGACCATCTGGGCGGTGATATTCGTCATTCAGCTTTCCTCGATTTCGTCATCGCCCGCAAAATCTCGTCTGCGAAGGCGTGGATGCCCGGCGCTTTCGGCTTGAAGACGAAGCTTCGCACGTCTCGGCCGGGCATGGCCTAGATAATTACTCGGCTTCCGCGGTCAATTGCTTGGCCTTGGCGATCCAGCTGTCGACGCGGCCGGGCAAGCCCACCTCTTCGCCGACATTGTGCGCGGCCTTCTCGTTGAGCTCGGCGAGCTGCGAGTAGTGGAAAATGCCGAGGTCGTTGAGCTGCTTTTCGATCGCGCCGGACACGCCGGGCAGTTTCTTGAGATCGTCGGCGACCCCGCGAGGGCCGGGCAATTGCTCGAAGCCGAGATCGCCGAGCGCGGGCTGCGTCGGCACGGCCTCGACGACCGGCTTTTCCGCTGCTCCGACATCGACGCCCAATTCGCCCTGCGCGCGCGAAATTCCGTCGATCGCAGCCTTGGCGACGAGATCGCAATAAAGCGAGACGGCGCGGCTCGCGTCGTCGTTGCCGGGAACGATGTAGGTGATGCCTTCCGGGTCGCAGTTGGTGTCGACGATGGCGGCGACCGGAATGTTGAGCCGGCGCGCCTCCTTGATGGCGATATCTTCCTTGTTGGTGTCGATGACGAACAACAGGTCGGGCACGCCGCCCATGTCCTTGATGCCGCCGAGCGAGCGGTCGAGCTTGTCGCGCTCGCGCTGCATGGTCAGCCGCTCTTTCTTGGTGTAGCCGCCGGATTCACCGGAGTTGAGCATCTCGTCGAGCTTGCGCAGCCGCGCAATCGAACCGGAAATCGTCTTCCAGTTGGTCAGCGTGCCGCCGAGCCAGCGCGAATTGACGTAATACTGCGCCGACTGCTTGGCGGCCTCCGCGATGGCGTCCTGCGCCTGCCGCTTGGTGCCGACGAAGAGAATGCGGCCGCCTTTGGCGACGGTGTCGCTCACCGCTTTGAGCGCCTGGTGCAGCATCGGCACCGATTGCGCGAGGTCGACGATGTGAATGTTGTTGCGGGTGCCGAAGATGTATTGACCCATCTTCGGGTTCCAGCGGTGGGCCTGATGGCCGAAGTGCACGCCAGCTTCCAAAAGCTGACGCATTGAAAAGTCAGGAAGCGCCATTCGTCTTCTCCGGTTGATCCGCCGCGGCCGTGTGTGAGCCCGTAAAGGGCCACCGGAAGGCCTTTTTGGCCCATTGTCGGGGCCTAAAGCCAAGCGTCCGCGTGAGTGATGCGGGACTTATATAGGTGCTCTTCCCGCGATGCAAGAAATGGCTCTTCTTGACTGGTGCTATCCAAACCTCAGGCGAACCCTATGGCCGGACGTGCGTTGGTCTCACGGTGGCGGCCCCAGCCACAAGAGGCAGACCATGCCCCCTGAACCGACCGAGCCCCCCACCCACGACGGCCTCCATCCGCTGGTGTACCGCACCATCATCGCTTTGATGATTTTGCTGTTGCTCTCGATCTGGGTGTTCTTCGACCATGGCGCTTATGTCGGCCTGACACTGGCGGTGATCACCGTCTTCTTTGTCATCCTGGCGTCAATTCCCCTGCTCATCTGGAAGACATGGCAGCACAACGCGCCGACAGCCGACACGCAGCCCGAAAACGAATCCTTCGGCGCATGGGAGGACGATGAATTTGCCACCTGGACCGGCAAGTTCTCCGGCCGAGAGGCGGCGATGCAGACCCTGCTGCCGATCGCGGCAGTCTCCATCGGCATGTTCGTGTTCGGATTGGTCTACTATTTCGACATTCCGCACGTCAGCGGCTACTAGAGCGCTTCCACCTGCACGACGCCGGGCACCGCCTTGATCGCACCGGCGATTTGCGGGGAGACCTTGAAGCGGCCGGGGAGTTTCACCTCCACCTCGGTGCCCTGCTCCAGCATCAGCACCACGCTCACCTCGCCGTCGGCTGTCCCTTGCGCAACGCGCGCCGAGCCGCTGTGCACGGCCCTTCCCGCGCCCGTCGGCTCCAGACGCTTGGCGACCGCCTCGATCGGCTTTTGATCGCGCAGGAAGACGCGCAGGCCCTTTTGCAGATTGGCGGAGGCGGCATCGAGCGGCTCGGCCGATTGGATGCGTGCGCGCACCTCGTCGCCTTGCACCTCCGCCGACAGGAACAGCAGTACCGCCGTGCCCGGCTCGAGCAGATCGCGGTATTCGGCAAGGCCTTCGGCGAAGATCACCGCCTCGTAATGTCCGCTCGGATCGGACAGGCCGATGATGCCCATCTTGCTTCCCGTCCGCGTGCGCCGCTCCTGCCGCGACACCACGGTGCCGGCAACGCGCCCCGCGGTGGTGCCGCTCTTGACCGCACGCGCAAACTCCGACCACGGCTGCACGCGCAGCTTTTTCAGCACAGCGGCATAATCGTCGAGCGGATGGCCGGAGAGGAAGAAGCCGATCGCTTCATATTCGTGCCGCAAGCGCTCGGCCGGCAGCCAGGCCTCGACCTGCGGCAGCGCGATGGGTTCGCTCCGGCCGCCGCCACCGAACAATTCGCTCTGACCGACGGCTGCCGTGTCGTGCGCGCGCTGCGCCAGACCCAGCAGAGTATCGACGACGGAGAAAACGCGGGCGCGGTTGCTTTCGAACTCGTCGAAGGCGCCGGCGGCCGCCAGGCTTTCCAGCACGCGCTTGTTGATCGCGCGCGGATTGATACGCGTAGCAAAATCGGCAAGACCGGAAAACTTGCCGCTCTCGCGCGCGGCCATGATCTGTTCGACCGCCTGCTTGCCGACGCCCTTAAGCGCGGCAAGCGCGTAGATGATGGTGTTGCCGTCGACGTCGAAGGCAACGCCCGAGCGGTTCGCCGACGGCGGGTCGAGCTTGATGCCCAGCCGCTCGGCCTCGGCGCGGAATTCGGCCAGCTTGTCGGTATTGCCAATGTCGAGCGTCATGGTCGCGGCGAGAAACTCGACGGGGAAATTCGCCTTCATGTAGGCAGTCTGATAGGTCAGCAGTGCATAGGGCGCCGAGTGCGACTTGTTGAATCCGTATTCGGCGAATTTCGCGCAGGCATCGAAGATCGTGTCGGCAAGCCCCTTGTCGAGGCCGCGCTCTGTCGCGCCGGTCAGGAACCGGCCGCGCTGGGCGTCCATCTCCTTCTTGATCTTTTTGCCCATCGCGCGGCGCAGGATGTCGGCCTCCGCGAGGCTGTAGCCGGCAAGATCGCGGGCGATCTGCTGCACCTGTTCCTGATAGGTGATGATGCCGTAGGTCGCCGCCAGGATCGGCTCGAGCTTGGGATGCATGTACTCGATCGGCTCGTCGCCGAGCTTGCGCGCGCAATAGGTCGGGATGTTCGCCATCGGGCCGGGACGATAGAGCGCGACCAGCGCGATCAAATCCTCGAAGCGGTCGGGGCGCATGTCGATCAGAGCGCGCCGCATGCCCTGACTTTCCACCTGGAACACGCCGACCGTGTCGCCGCGCCCCAGCATCTCGAAGGTCTTGCGGTCGTCGAGCGGAATTTTCAGGAGATCGATCTCGATGTTGCGGCGACGCACGAGCTTGACCGCACGATCGAGCACGGTGAGCGTCTTCAGGCCGAGGAAGTCGAATTTGACGAGCCCGGCCTGCTCCACCCATTTCATGTTGAATTGCGTGACCGGCATGTCGGACTTGGGGTCGCGGTAGAGCGGCACAAGCTCAGACAAAGGCCGGTCGCCGATGACGATGCCGGCGGCATGCGTGGAGGCGTGCCGATTGAGCCCTTCGAGCTTACGCGCGATATCGAAAGCGCGCTTGATGACGGGATCGCTGTCGCGCTCGGCCTGCAGCTTCGGCTCGCCCTCGATCGCCTGCGCAAGCGTGACCGGCGCCGCCGGATTTTGCGGCACCAGCTTGCACAGCTTGTCGACCTGCCCGTAGGGCATCTGCAGCACGCGGCCGACGTCGCGCAACACGCCGCGCGCCTGCAGCGTGCCAAAGGTGATGATCTGCGCCACCTGGTCGCGGCCGTAGCGGTCCTGCACATAGCGGATGACCTCGTCGCGCCGGTCCTGACAGAAATCGATGTCGAAGTCGGGCATCGACACGCGGTCGGGATTGAGGAAGCGCTCGAACAACAGATCGAACCGCAGTGGATCGAGATCGGTAATCAGCAGTGAATAGGCGACGAGCGAGCCCGCACCCGAGCCGCGGCCGGGTCCGACCGGGATGCTTTGCTCCTTCGCCCAGGAGATAAAGTCCGA
>Ga0134126_10003778_pt1 | contig 18948 bp, 19 predicted proteins | sample KB31752_FD_96881 | JGI IMG/M metagenome (GOLD analysis project Ga0134126, IMG submission 96881) | Terrestrial soil microbial communities with excess Nitrogen fertilizer from Kellogg Biological Station, Michigan, USA - KB3-175-2 | ecosystem: Environmental > Terrestrial > Soil > Unclassified ...
GCGGGTCGCGGCCGGCAAGCCTGCCGAGGGCACCGTGCATCTCGATGCCTGCCACCGCGGCGGCAACATCGCCGTGGAGGTGAGCGACGACGGCGGCGGACTGGACAAGGAGCGCATTCTCGCCAAGGCCCGCGCCCGCGGGCTCGTCGGTCCCAACGACTCGCTGACCGAGACGGAGATCTACGAGCTGATCTTCGTCCCCGGCTTCTCCACCGCGGAGAAAACCACCGATTTGTCCGGACGCGGCGTTGGAATGGACGTCGTGCGCCGCAACGTGAAGGAGCTCGGCGGCAAGATCGACGTCAAGAGCGAGCCGGGACGCGGCTCGCATTTCACGATCACCCTGCCGCTGACGCTCGCCATCGTGGACGGCCAGTCCGTCGCGGTGGGCACCGAGACCTACATCGTGCCGCTCATCTCCATCGTGGAGTCGATGCAGCTCAAGGCGACCGGCGTCACCCGGCTCTCCGGTCACAGCGAGGTGCTCTCGTTCCGCGGCGATTACCTGCCGATCATCCGGCTGCACGAGCTCTTCGGTGTCGAGCCGCGCTCCCGCGCGCTGCACGAGGGCCTGGTGGTCGTCGCCGAGGGCGACGGACGGCGGGTGGGGCTTTTCGTCGACGACCTGCTCGGACAGCAGCAGGTGGTCATCAAATCTCTGGAAGCCAACTACGGTCACATCGAGGGCGTCTCCGGCGCGACGATTCTCGGCGACGGCTCGGTGGCGCTCATTCTCGATGTGCCGGGACTCATCCGCGCAGCGTCCATGCTGGCGGCGGCTTGAGGCTCATGGCGGTGAAGACGAGGCATCACAACTATGTCCACTAATCCGGTCGAGCGGCAACAGGGTTCCGGCAGCGGATCCCATCAGGTCCTGACCTTCGTGCTCGGCAACGAAACCTACGGGGTCGACATCCTGCGTGTGCAGGAGATCCGCGGCTGGTCCGCGGTGACCAAGATCCCGCACGCGCCGGCGCACGTGCTCGGCGTGCTGAACCTTCGCGGCTCGATCGTCCCGATCGTCGATCTGCGGATGCGCTTCGCTCTGGAGCGCGCCGAATACACCACGGTGACCGTGATCATCGTGATGTCCGTCAACACACCGGCCGGGCGTCGTGATTTCGGAGTCGTCGTCGACGGCGTGTCCGACGTCGTCGACGTCAACTCGGCCGAGGTGAAGCCGGCCCCGGAGCTCGGCTCGCGCTCCGCCACCGACTACATCCGCGGCCTGGTCTCCGTCGCCGAGCGCATGGTAGTGCTGCTCGACATCGACCGCCTGATCGGCAGGGACCTCGCCCTTTCCACCGGCGTCGATGGTGAGGAAGCGCTCGCCGCGAGCGCGGCCTGACCGGCCCCTGATGGCCGGTTCCCAATAGGAGATACAACTCAAATGAGCGTCACCCGAAACATCGTCGAGGAAACCCGCGACGTCATCAATGCCGCCTCGCAGGGCGACCTCACCCGCCGGCTCGATTCCCGCATCGACAGCCCCGAGCTGCGCGCCATGGCCGAGGGCATCAATTCGCTCCTCGAGAGCATGGCCGGCATCGTCCGCGGCATCAAATCGACCGCCACCGAGGTGAACCGCTCGGCCGAGGAGATCTCCGCCGGCAATACCAACCTCTCGCGGCGCACCGAGGAGCAGTCCGCATCCCTCGAGGAGACCGCCTCCTCGATGGAGGAGATGACGACCACGGTCAAGCAGAATGCCGACAACGCCGCCCAGGCGAGCCAGCTGGCCCTCGCGGCCCGCGACCAGGCCGAGCGCGGCGGCGTGGTGGTGAATCAGGCCGTGGCCGCGATGTCGGACATCAAGCAGTCTTCGAAGAGGATCGCCGACATCATCGGCGTCATCGACGAAATCGCCTTCCAGACCAACCTGCTGGCGCTGAACGCGGCCGTCGAGGCGGCGCGCGCCGGGGAGCAGGGCCGCGGCTTCGCGGTGGTGGCCAGCGAGGTGCGCAGCCTCGCGGGGCGCTCCGCCACGGCCGCCAAGGAGATCAAAGGGCTCATCCAGGACTCGGTCCGCAAGGTCGAGGATGGCTCCTCGCGAGTCACTCAATCCGGCCACACGCTCGAAGAGATCGTCGCTTCGGTGAAGAAGGTTTCCGACATCGTCGCCGAGATCGCCGCCGCCTCGCGCGAGCAGTCGGCGGGCATCGAGCAGGTCAATCGCGCGGTCATGCAGATGGATGCGCTCACTCAGCAGAATGCCGCGCTCGTGGAGGAAGCGACCGCCGCGGCGCAGAGCATGGCGGGCGAGGCCCGCGGGCTGAGCGAGATCATGGGCCGCTACCGCATCGCCCATGATGTTGCTTATGCGCCGCGCCCGGCAGCTGCCGGCGCTTTCGGCCATCGTCCGGCCAACGCCGCCAAGAAGGTCTCTCCGGTGGGAGCTGCGCGCACCGCGCGCAGCGCCTGAAAGCTACTCACATGACTACCATGGCGCTCAACCGTCTGAATCTCTGGCAGAAGCTGGGAGCTCTCGTCCTGGCGATGTTCGTGCCGGCGGTGCTGGTCGGGTTCTTCTATATCACCGCCATGGGAGGCGAGCTGAGTCAGGCCCGCAGCGAGCTGCAGGGCATCGAGTTCCTGCAGGCCATCGGCTCGGTCGAGTCGAATCTGAAGACCCACGGTGCCCGCGCGTTCGTCTTCGCCAGCGGGGATGCGGCACGACGCGCCGCCGTGGTCTCCATGCAGCAGAAAGTCGACTCCTCGATGAGCAGTCTCGAGGCGGTCTCGGACAAGCTGGGCGGGATGTACGGAGTCAGCGCGGACGTGGCCGCACTGCGCTCGCAGTGGAGTACGGAGGCCGGTGCGACTCTGAGCCAGCCGGCCGCGCAGATCGCCGATGCGCACGCCGCACTGGTCGACCGCTTGAGTCAGCTCACCGCCGCCGTAGCGGCGGCATCGCGCACCGCCTCCGATCCCGATCAGACGACCCGCACGCTCGTCGAGATCGGTTCCGAATTCGCACCGACGGCACTGACTGACACCGACAGCATGCGTCGCTTCGCAGTCGATGCCGCATCCAAGAGCTATCTCGGCGGCGACGACCAGATGGGCGTCGCGATCTACCGTGCCCGGGTGCTGTCGCAGCTGGAGCAGATCCGCGCGGGCCTTGCGGAGCTTCCGCCGCAAGTGCGCGCCCCGCTGCAGAGCGACTTCGAGACGGTGACGCAGCTCCTCGGGCAATTCACCGGCGTGATCGATTCGCAGGTCATCAACGCCGCCAGCATGAAGACCAGCGGCGGCGCGATCTACGACGCGGGCATACCGACGAGTCACGCACTGCAGAAGCTTGCCGCCGACAGCCTGAGCGCCGCGGCTTCCGCCCTCGATGCACGCACGTCTTCGGTAGCGGCGCACCGCGACCTCACCACCCTCCTCGCCCTGCTTGCGCTGGGCACTGCGCTGGCATTGACCCGCCTCGTGAGACTCTCGCTGTCGCGCCCGTTGACGCGCGCCGTCAATGTCTTCGAGCACATCTCCCAGGGCCGATACGACAACGCCATCAATACACGCCGGGACGACGAGGCCGGCCAGGTGCTGCAGGCGCTCGCGGCGATGCAGGACAAGCTCCGCGGCCAGATCGAGAACGAGCGGGCGGTCGCCGCGGAGAACTCGCGCATCCGTCATGCGCTCGACAAGGCCTCCACCTGCGTGGTGCTCGCCGACGCCGGGCATCGGATCATCTATCTCAATGATGCCGCGCAAACGACTTTCGAGCGGCATGCAGCCGAGATCCGCGCCTACCTTCCGGCCTTCGACGCCGCGAAACTCCGCGGCGCGACGCTCGATGCGCTGTCTGCCGACCCCGCCGCGGAGCGGCGGCTTCTGGATACGCTCACGGGCGAGCGGCAGGAGGAACGCACCCTTGGCGGACTCTGCTTCCGCACCGTCACGAACCCGGTGACCGGTGAGCGCGGAGAGCGGCTGGGCACGGTGATGGAATGGAGCCAGCGCACGCAGGAGGTGCGCGTGGAGCAGGAGCTGCAGGGCGTGCTCGATGCCGTGAACGGCGGCGACCTCACCCGGCGCATCGACCTCACCCACAAGTCGGGCTTCTTCGAGGCACTCGGCGCCGGCGTCAATCGCCTGGCCGAGAGCCTGGTCGAGATCGTCTCGGGCGTGAAGAGCGCGGGCCGCGAGATCGCGCTCGGCTCCGAGGAGATCACCGCGGGTAACTCGAACCTGTCGCTGCGCACCGAGGAGCAGGCTTCCTCGCTCGAGGAGACCGCCTCCTCCATGGAGGAGATGACCACCACCGTCAAGCAGAACGCCGACAACGCGGCCCAGGCGAATCAGCTCGCCATTGCGGCGCGCGACCAGGCCGAGCAGGGCGGCGCAGTGGTCGGCAAGGCCGTGGAGGCCATGTCCGGCATCAACGATTCGGCCAAGAAGATCGCCGACATCATCGGCGTCATCGACGAGATCGCCTTCCAGACCAACCTGCTGGCGCTGAACGCGGCCGTCGAGGCCGCGCGCGCCGGCGAGCAGGGCCGGGGCTTCGCCGTGGTGGCGAGCGAGGTTCGCAGCCTCGCGGGCCGGTCCGCGACCGCCGCGAAGGAGATCAAGACCCTGATCGAGGACAGCGTCAGGAAGGTGGAGGACGGCTCGGGCCTGGTGACCCATTCCGGGCGCACGCTCGGCGAGATCGTCACCTCCGTGAAGAAGGTTTCCGACATCGTCGCGGAGATCGCCGCGGCCTCGCGCGAGCAGTCCTCGGGCATCGAGCAGGTCAACCGCGCGGTGGTGCAGATGGACGAGCTCACCCAGCAGAACGCAGCGCTCGTCGAGCAGGCGACCGCCTCCTCGCAATCCATGGCCGCGCAGGTGCGCGAGCTCAACGAGATGCTCGCCCGCTACGACCTCGGCGCCCAGGGCGGCGCCGCGGCGGCGGCCGAACGGACGCCTGCGGCGCCGCCGCCCGAAGTCAGGAATGCTCCCGAGCCCGCGCCGGCGGACGCGCGCCCGGGATCGCGCCGCGCCGCAGCAGCGGGCGGCGAGTGGATCGAGGTTTAGAGGTAATTCCATGCAACTGCTCAACCGTTTGAAGCTCTGGCAGAAGCTGGCCGTGGTGGTCGCCGCGATGGCGGTGCCGACGGCGCTGCTCGGAGCCTTCTATCTCAGTGCGGCCAACAGCGAGGTCGGGCAGGCCCGCAACGAGCTTGCGGGCGCCGGCTACGCTCACCAGGTCGGCGCGGTGCTGGCGCAGGTCGCCAACCACCGCAGCCTCCTCTTCGCGGTGCTCACCGGCGACACTTCGCGCCGCGACGAGCTCACGGAATCCGAGGCCACGATCGACAAAGTCATCGCCGACACCGACGCCAGCGACTCGGCGGTCGCAGAGCGGCTCGGCCTCGCCGACGAGTGGCAGGGAATCAAGAGCGACTGGCAGCAGTTGAAGTCCGGGGAGTCCAAGCTCTCCGCCGACGATGCCGTCGCCCGCCACGATGCCCTCATCGCGCGTATCGTAAAACTCGGCAACGTGGTCGTTGCCGGCTCCGCACTCAACGTCGATCCTTCGCCGCCGACCGCCTCGCTCATTCAGATCGCGACCCGGGACGTCCCGGGGGCGCTCATCGCCTCGGGCAACGTCCAGTGGTATGCCACGCGCGCCAGCATCAAAGGCTACCTCGGCGGCGACGATCAGATGGCGCTGCACCTCTACCACGACGAAGTCGTCGGAGACTTCGCCGCGGCGGCACGCGACCTCAATGGCGCGCCGGCGCAGGCCCGGGCCAGGATCGTGCCCGCGCTGCAGACGGCGCAGGGCGCATTCGACAGCTCCTACGGGATCATCGAGTCGCGGATCATCAACGCGCAGAAGATGACCATCACGACGGCGGAGCTCTTCGGCGACTCGCGCGCCATCAGCTCGAGCCTGCAGAGCCTCTCCGATCTGGGCTATTCCGCGATGAACGCCGCAGTGCAGCAGCGTCTCTCGCAGGTGACCACCTGGCGCAACCTGACCGTCGGGATCACGATCATCGCCCTTGCCGTGGCGCTCGCCCTCTCCTGGCTCATCACCCGCTCGCTCGCCGCGCCGCTCGCGCAGGCGATCGAGGTATTCGGCAGCATCGCTGCCGGCAGGTACGACAACACGATCGACCTCACCGGGACGGATGAAGCCGGCCTGGTGCTGCGCGCACTGGACGACATGCAGGGCAAGCTGCGCACGCAGATCGAGAACGAGCGGCTGGTCGCCGCGGAGAACGCCCGCGTTCGCCAGGCGCTCGACAAGGTATCGACATCCGTCGTGCTCGCGGACGCGCAGCACCGGATCATCTATCTCAACGACACGGCGAATGCCACCTTCACCCGCAACGAGCACGAGATTCATCTCAGCCTTCCCGGTTTCGACGTCCAGAAGCTGCGCGGCTCGAGCCTCGAGGCGCTGGCGACCGATCCGGCCGACGAGCGGCGCGAGCTCGACACCCTCAGCGGCTCGCGCGCTTCCGAGCGGGACCTCGGCGCCTGCACCTTCCGCACCGTCACCAACCCGGTGCTCGACGAGAGCGGCACGCGCATCGGCACGGTCATGGAGTGGACCGACCGCACGCAGGAGGTCGCGGTCGAGAAGGAGATGCAGGGAATGCTCTCGGCGGTGGTCGCGGGCGACCTCCTCAGCCGTATCGATGTCAACGGCAAATCGGGCTTCTTCGAAGCCATGAGCCGTGGCGTCAACCAGCTCGCCGATACCATGGCCGAGGTGGTCTCCAGAGTGAAGCGGGTCGCGGCCGACGTGCACCGCGGCGCCGACGAGATCTCCGCCGGCAATGCCAACCTGTCGCAACGGACCGAAGAACAGTCCTCCTCCCTCGAGGAGACCGCCTCCTCGATGGAGGAGATGACCACGACGGTCAAGCAGAACGCCGACAACGCGGCCCAGGCCAACCAGCTCGCCGTCGCCGCGCGCGACCAGGCCGAGAAAGGCGGCACGGTGGTGAGCCAGGCGGTCTCCGCCATGTCGGGTATCAACGAGGCCTCGAAGAAGATCGCCGATATCATCGGCGTGATCGACGATATCGCCTTCCAGACCAACCTGCTGGCGCTGAATGCGGCCGTCGAAGCGGCCCGTGCGGGCGAGCAGGGCCGCGGCTTCGCGGTGGTGGCGAGCGAAGTGCGCAGCCTCGCGGGCCGCTCCGCCACCGCGGCCAAGGAAATCAAGGAGCTGATTCAGGACTCGGTGCGCAAGGTCGAAGACGGCTCGGTGCTCGTCACCCAATCCGGCCAGACACTCGAGAAGATCGTGGCCTCGGTGAAGAAGGTCTCAGACATCGTCGCCGAGATCGCCGCCGCTTCCCGCGAGCAGTCTTCGGGAATCGAGCAGGTCAACCGCGCAGTCATGCAGATGGACGAGCTCACGCAGCAGAACGCCGCGCTCGTGGAGGAGGCGACCGCCGCCTCGCAGGCGATGGCGGAGCAGGTGCGCGGACTCAACGAGATGCTGGGGCGCTTCCAGGTTGGAATGGGCGAGATCAGCACACCGGCAGCCGCGCCGATGGCGCACGCTCCCAAGGCGGCCGCAGCGGCCGCCGCACGGGCGGAGCGCCGCGGAGCGAATCGGCCCTGGGCCGGCCGCGCCGGCGCAGGCAGGGCCGCCAGGCAGAAACCGGGCGCAGAGCCCGGGCGCGCAGCGTCTGCGCGCCCGGAGCCCGCGCGCACAGCAGCAGCGGCTGCGCCTCCTCCCGCCGCCGCTTCCCGCGGCAACGGCACGATCGGCACCGGGGACGCCGCCGATTCCGAGTGGCAGGAGTTCTAACGTCATGTCAACGATCAAATCAACGAGCGGAGCGCCGTAATGGCCCGGATACTTGCAGTAGATGACTCGGCGGCGATGCGCCAGATGGTCGGCATCACCCTCACGGGGGCGGGGCACGACGTGCAGCAGGCCGCCGACGGCGCCGAGGCGCTCGAGCTCGCGGAGCGGCAGAGATTCGATCTCGTGATCACCGACGTCAACATGCCGAAGATGGACGGCATCACGCTGGTGCGCGAGCTGCGCAGCCGCGCGACCTACCGCTACGTGCCGCTGCTCGTACTGACCACTGAAGCGACCCTCGAGCGCAAGCAACAGGGCAAGGCCGCCGGCGCCACCGGCTGGCTGGTCAAGCCCTTCAACCCCGAGCGGCTGCTCGCGACCATCGCCAAGGTGCTCGGCTGATTTTGTTTCACTATGTCGACTATGAGGAATCTATCAATGAAGTCCCCGAAGAGAATCCTGGTCATGGCCGCGCTGGCGGCCGTCTGCGCCGTGAGCCTGCAGGCTCACGCGGACCAGTGCAGGCTGCCCCCGGCGCCGAGCAAGATTCCTGACGGCAGCACGGCTACGCAGCAGGAAATGGTGACGGCCATGGAGACCATCAAGCAGTACAACAACGACGTGCAGACGTACCTGAAGTGCCTGGACTTCGAGGCGCGGCAGAACCAGTTGAGCCCCGGCGACCAGACGACGCTGCACAACGCGGCGGTCGAGCAGCTGTCGCATGTCGCCGACGAGTTCAACAGCCAGGTGCGCTCCTTCAAGTCGAAGCACGGCTGAGGAAGCAGTGTCGCTGCCGGCACGGGGCTCCTTTCCGGCGAGCCCCGGTAACTCCGCCTGCGATCTGGCGTGCGCAGCGGCTACCGCCGCCGCGCTGATCGAGCTGGCGCTCAGCGAGTCGCAGCGTCCCGTGACGGAGCTGGGCGAGGCGCTGTCGCGCGTCAGCGCGGCGGTGTCCGCCGGCGCGCCGCCGGCAGCGGGCGATCTCGCTGCGTGTGTCGAATGCCTGCAGTTTCATGATCGGCTGGTCCAGCAGCTGTCGCAGGTGCGCGATCTGCTGGCCGCGGTGGCCGCCATGGGATCCGCCGAGGCATCGCCCGGCGGACGGCAGAGCTGGCCGGTGCTGATGGAGAATCTGCGCGCGCGCTTCACGTCCGAATCGCACCGTATTCTTTTCAACCTGCTGATGCCGGACTCCGAGGGCCAGAGTCACGCTCCTTCCCTCCACGCCAGCGAAGGCAGTGTGGAGCTGTTCTGAGCAATCCCGTGCACTCCGCCCCCGCGCGCGACGCCGGCAACCTGCGCCTGCGGGAATTCGCCTTCGGCGAGGAGGACTTCCAGGCACTGCGTGCGCTCGTCAAGTCGGTGACGGGCATTCACCTTTCCGACCAGAAGCGCGAGCTCGTTTACGGCCGGTTGACGCGGCGCCTGCGCGCGCTGCAGCTGCGCACCTTCGCCGAGTATCGCGAGCGCCTCAGGGGCGATACGCAGGAGCTTGCGGAGCTCTGCAACGCCATTACGACCAATCTCACTTCCTTCTTTCGCGAGCCGCACCACTTCCAGTATCTGCGCGAGCACGTGCTTGCGCCGCTCGTCGCCGACCCGAGGGGCGGAGGGCGGCTTCGTATATGGTCGGCGGGGTGCTCGACGGGTGAGGAGCCCTACTCCATCGCCATGACGGTGCTCGAGACGCTGCCGGACCCGAGCCGTTGGGACGTGCGCATCCTCGCGACGGATCTCGACTCCGAGGTCCTCGAGCGCGCGCGCCGTGGGATCTATCCCGCGGAGCGGACGGCTACCGTCGCCCCGGAGCGCCTGCAGCGCTTCTTCGTCGAGCGCCAGGAGGCGGGCGTCGCATGCCGGCAGGTCGCACCCCAGGTCGCGGCGCTCGTCACCTTCAAGCAGCTCAATCTAATCCATCCCCTGCCGATGAAAGGACCGTTGGATGCGATTTTCTGCAGGAACGTGGTGATCTATTTCGACAAGGAGACCCAGCGCGAGCTCTTCGCCCGCATCGCGCGGCTTCAGCGCCCAGGCGACCTCCTCTTCCTCGGGCATTCCGAGAGCCTCTTCAAGGTCTGCGACAGCTATGGCCTCATCGGTAAGACCATTCACAGGCGCGTCTGACGGCGAGGCGCGCGCAGCCGCCGGCGCGCCCGAGGCGCCGCCGCCGCTGCCAGGCTTCGAGCACTTCCAGCGCTTCTGGGACCGGGAGAACGGCTGCTGGATGGTGAAGATCCTGCCGGGCGAGTACTACGTGAGCCGCAACGACGAGGCGATCTCGACGGTCCTCGGCTCGTGCGTGTCGGCCTGCGTGCGCGATCCGACACGCGGCCTCGGCGGCATGAACCATTTCATGCTGCCGGAAGATGCCGCGGTCGGTCCGAACGACTGGCTCGATCCGGCCGTGGGCCTCTCCACGCGCTACGGGTCCTACGCCATGGAAAGCCTGATCAACGATCTGCTCAAGCTCGGCGCGGCGCGCGAGCGCCTCGAGATCAAGCTCTTCGGGGGCGGCCGCATCCTCGCCGCCATGACGGACGTCGGCGGGCGCAATATCGAATTCATCCGCAACTACATGACACTCGAAGGCTATCGGGTCGCGGCCGAGGATCTCGGCGGCACGCAGCCGCGCAAGGTCGTCTACTTCCCCACGAGCGGCCGCGCGCGGCTGCGCAAGCTTCGTCCGGTGGAAAACCGGATCATCAGCCATCACGAGCAGCTCTATCTCGCCACCCTCGGCAAGCAGGCCGCCGGCGGCGACGTCGAGCTGTTCGATTGAGAGACACGAGCATGATTCCCACCGCGCAATCCAAGGCCGTGCCTGCCGGGAAGCGGCCGATCCGCGTACTGATCGTGGACGACTCGGCGCTGGTGCGCAGTCTCCTCACTGACATCCTCAAGGCAGCGCCGGGCATCGAGGTCGTCGGAGTCGCCGCCGACGCACATGCCGCGCGGGAGAAGATCAAGCAGCTCAACCCGGACGTGCTGACGTTGGATGTCGAGATGCCCAAAATGGACGGCATCACCTTCCTGCGCAACCTGATGCGGCTGCGCCCCATGCCGGTGGTGATGGTCTCCTCGCTGACCGAGCGCGGCGCCGATGTAACGCTCGATGCGCTCGCGCTCGGCGCGGTGGATTATCTCTCCAAGCCCAAGATCGATCTCGCCGCGACATTGAAGGATTACGCCGACGAGCTCATCGAGAAGGTGCGGATCGCCGCCCGCGCCAGCGTGCGCGCGCTCGACCCGCGGCAGGCGCGCGCGCCGGCGCCGGTCGGTCCTGCCCATAGCGCCGACGCCGTGCTCCCCAAGGCCACGGCGCGCAGCCGACCGCTGCGCACGACCGACCGGGTCATCGCGATCGGGGCCTCCACCGGCGGCACCGAGGCGATCAAGGAAGTGCTCATGCGTCTGCCCCCGGATTGCCCCGGTGTGGTCATCACGCAGCACATCCCCAAAGCCTTCAGCGGGCCGTTCGCGCGGCGCATGAACGACTGCTGTCCGATGTCGGTTTGCGAGGCGCAGGACGGGCAGCATTTGCTGCCGGGACACGCCTACATCGCTCCCGGCGACCGCCATCTGATGCTGGAGCGCGATGGCACGCGGTATGTCTGCCGCCTCGATGACGGTGTGCCGGTCAACCGGCACAAGCCTTCGGTCGATGTCCTGTTTCGCTCGGTGGCGCAGAACGCGGGGCGAAACGCCATCGGCGTGCTGCTCACCGGAATGGGCAAGGACGGTGCGCGCGGGATGAAGGAAATGCTGGACAGCGGCAGTCGCACCGTGGCGCAGGACGAGGCGACCAGCGTCGTCTGGGGGATGCCGGGCGAGGCCGTCGCGCTCGGCGCGGCCGAGCATGTGGTCGGCCTGGAAAGCGTCGCCGGCAAGGTGCTCGCGCTGGCGGAGGCGATGGACATCACGCGGGACGCGGCAGCGCTCGGCGGCACCGATGATCCGTGAACCAATTTGACGACACAGGTCTCAATTCCCGGCAGGATGCGCCGATACCACAGGATGAGGGCGTAATGATGAAGAGCTCCGTTGCAGAAGATCCTCAGGGCGTAGGCGACCCGGAAGCCTTCGCTTTCGTGCAGGCGCTGGCAGCCGAGCTGTCGAAGGGCAAGGTGGACCTGCCCAGCTTTCCGGACATCGCGCTGCGCGTGCGCCAGGTGCTCGCCGACGAGCAAGTCACGCAGGACAAGGTGGTGCGTGTAGTGGGCTCGGAGCCCGCGCTCGCGGCGCGGCTGATGCAGATCGCCAATTCCGCGGCCATCAATTTCACCGGCAAACCGATTTCGGAGCTGCGCACGGCCATCGCGCGCATGGGCTTCAACATGGTACGCAGCGCCGCCATCGCATTCGCGATGTCGCAGCTGAAGAAAGTGGACTCGCTGAAGGGACTCGAGCAGCCCCTGGATGACCTCTGGCAGCGCAGCGCGGCCGTGGCCGCGATGTCGCACGCCGTGGCGCGCCGCTTCAGCGGCGTCAACCCCGACACTGCGATGCTCGCTGGACTGCTCCATGGCATCGGCAAGCTCTACATTCTCACACGCTCCAACAGGCATCCCGGCCTCTTTGCGAACCAAGCGGCCTACAACGCCATCGTGCGCGATTGGCATGCTCCGGTCGCCAGGGCGTTGCTCGAGAACTGGGAGATGGCCGAGGAGATCATCACTGCCGTCAGCGAGTACGAGGACTTCGGCCGCGAGCACGACGGCGCTCCGGACCTGACGGACGCCTTGACCGTGGGACACCTGCTCGCGGCGTTCAAGGAGCATCCCGATACCCTGGAGCTCAACATGCACGATGTGGCCGCCTGCAAGCGGATGAAGATCGACCGCGCGAGCTACGAGAAACTGATCGACGAGTCGGAGAGCGAGATCGAAGCCCTGCGCCAGGCGCTGGGCGTTTGATGCACCACTGACCGCCGCGAGCCGCCATGCACGCCCGACCCTCCAGCACTTCTCCCGCCAATCAACCCGCTCAGGACGGCGCCGAACAGGACGTCGCATTCACCTTCGTGCAGGCGCTCGCTGCGGAGCTCTCCGGCGGCAAAGTCGAGCTGCCCGGGTTCCCGCACATAGTCCAGCGTGTCCAGCACGTGCTGAGCAACGAAAAGGCCGACGCCAGCAAGGTCGTGCGCGTCATCGGCAGCGAGCCGGTGCTAGCCACGCAACTGGTGCGCATGGCTAACTCTGCGGCCCTGAACCCCGGTGGCATGCCCGTCACCGACCTGCGTGCGGCTGTGACACGCGTGGGAGTCGACGCGGTGCGCACCGCGACGATCGCCTTCGCCGTGCGCCAGCTGCGCGAGGCACCCGCGCTGCGTGGCCTCGAGATGCAGCTGGGTGTTCTCTGGCGTCGCAGCGTGCAGGTGGCGAGCCTCTGCTTCGTCGTCGCGCGCCGCCTGACGAGCGTGAGTGCGGATACCGCGCTGCTCGCCGGGCTCCTGCAGGGTATCGGCCGCCTCTACATCCTCACCCGCGCCAGCCGCCATCGCTCGCTCTTCTGCGATGCCGCCGCCTACCAGGCCATCGAGCACGACTGGCACCTCAGCATCGCAGCGGCGCTGCTCGAGAACTGGGGCATCGCGGACGAGATCGTGCAGGCGGTGCACGAGTCGGAAAATCTCGAGCGCGAGTCACGCGGAGCCCCGTGCCTGTCGGACATCCTGGTCGTAGGCACGCTGCTCGCGGACGTGAACGGCGACCCGAGCGCCCTGGCCGCTCAGGTCCAGTGCGCCAAGCCGCTGCAGCGCCTGAGGCTCGATCAACAGGCGTGCGAGCGCTTCCTGGCGGAATCGGCCCAGGAAGTGACAGCGCTCAGAGATGCGCTGGGTTGAGAAACCTGGACGTCTCAGGCCGCGCCCAGAACTCGCCCCGGCCGGCTGTTGGAAGTCGAATACCCTCGCGGCCCGTAAGTATCTGACCGCGTGGGGCGCCCCGTAAGGGCACCAAGCATCCCCTCCACGCGCTTCAGGCGTGTGGCGACGACGATGGCGTTACGATCGTTGAGGTCACGGCAGCGCACGGCGCGCTCGGCGCATTCCCGCAGCCGGGACAGCAACTTTCCTTCGCCGTCGCACCAGGCCATGAGGGATTCGAGTCCCGCCCGGTCGCCGGTGAAGCCGTGCAGCGAGCATAGCGAACGCCTCTGCTCCTCGAGCCGGGCGAGCGCGCCCATCCTCTCCTGGCGCGCGCGGGTCGTGGCCTCGAGCGCCTGGATGTCGGAGGTCTCGAGGACGCGGGACTCGCGCGCGAGCAGCTCCTCCAGCTGGGCGAGCAGCTCGGATTCTTCGCGCAGGAGGGTCGTCAGATGCTCGCGGCAGACGCCCGGATCCACGGATCAGCCTTCCGGAAGCTGCTCGAGCGCCTGCTCGAGTTGCATGAGTTGATCGGCAACGTGTTGCGGCTGCACGGTATAGGTCCCCTGCTCGATGGCGGTGCTGAACTGCGCCACGCGCGCCGGATCCACCGCGGGGAGGCTCCGTAAGGTCTGTTCCAGGGACGCGAGCTGAGACGCGGAGTCGGTGATGTGGACATCCTCGCCGGCAGGCGTCGAGGACGCCGGCGCCGACGAGCCGCCGCTCACCGGATCCCGGGGCTTCTCCGCAGCACGGCCTGCGCCGACGGGCGCCGTACTGCCACTTAAACCACTGATTTTATTAGACATCTCGGATCTCCTCGAGGTCCATCAGCTGGTGTATCGGCCGGCACGGGAATTTCTTTAGGGTGTGACGTCGACCACACGATCGCCGTCGACCGTGCCCTCCACCACCTTGGCGGATGAGGCATTCTGCACCCGGATCAGGGCGCCATAGCGCCCGCTCTGCAGGGCGAGCCCGGCGGCGCGAACCTGAATGCCGTCGATGGAGGCTACCATGGTCACCTGCTCGCCCTGGCGCACCATGTAGTCCGGCAGCAGGTCCTCGGAAGTCAGTACTGCCCCGGCCGGCAGCGGATGGCGCAGAGTCGCGCGCGCGAGCTCCGAGAGATCCGTCAGATATCCGACGGCGAGCCCGCTAACCAGACGGGTCTCCGCGAGGACATCCGAAGCGCCGAGACGCGCACCCTGCGCATGGGGCGCCCGGAGCGCCCAGACGCTGATGCGGGATTGCACCGTGACCGGCACGTAGATCGTCCAGTCGGCCGCCACACGACAGCCCACTGCAATCGACACCTGCGCCTGCAGACGGCCGCCCGAGATAAAGGAAGCATCGAGGGGCCCCCCGCAGCGCGCGAGCCGCAGGCGCGGATCGAGCCTGGACGCGGTGACCACGATGTCGGTCTGCCCCGCGGGCATCTGCGAGCGCACGAAGCCCTCCGCGGCGTCCCTTATGGACTGTAGAGGTTGGATCGCCGCAACCGCAGCCGCCGCGCCGCCGAGCCAGAATGCTCCGCAGAGCAGCAGCGCGGCTGCGGCCCAATGGGGCGGACGGCGACGGATTTCCGACGCAAGCTCATTCATGGAAAGAGGGCTTGCAAGTGGCGCGCCAGGAAGCAATCGGTGTGGGCCGCTAAAGTGATTTTGCGGCATGCCGATAAGTCCCCCGAGGACGCGCCATGCCATTGGCGATCGATGACGGCTCACCACCTGCCCTCGGTGTCGTCTGGCATGCCACTCGCGGCAAGATCTTGCCGCGTGCATGTGACCCAACTCACACTCCGCACGCTGCAATCGCCTCCCTCCCCGCGGCAATCGCCACAAAATCAACTTGGCATACGTCTTGCTGTTGATCCGGCAGGCCCACAGACCGCCGGATTTCCGACATGCCGCTCGACCTCAACGCTTATCTCGGCATCGAGCCCGATGCGCTGAAGGTGTATTCGCAGCGCGCGGAAGTACTCGCCGCCAACCTCGCGAACGCCGATACCCCCGGATACCAGGCGCGCGACATAGATTTCCGCGCCGCCCTCGCCGCCGCAGGCTCTCCTGGCGATCCGTTGCGGCCGGTGACCACGGGCGCAAATGACGTAACGGCCGCAGCTGCCGCAGGGGGCGACGGATCCGGCACCACCGGCAATGTGTCCACCGAGCAATTCCTGAAGTACCGCGTGCCGCTCGCCCCCTCGCTCGACGGCAATACGGTCGACTCACAGATGGAAGAGGCTCAGTTCGCGCAGAACACGGTGCGCTTCCAGGCCACCATCACCTTCCTGCAGAACCGATTCAGCGAGCTCACCACCGCCATCACGGGCGGCCAATAGGCGCATCATGGCACTCTTCAACATCTTCAATATCGCGGGCTCCGGCATGTCGGCCGAGTCCGTGCGCCTGAACACGGTGGCGAGCAACCTCGCGAACGCCGACAGCGTCAGCAGCAGCCCCAACACCGCCTACAAAGCCCGTTACCCGGTCTTCCAGGCGATTCAGTCGTCGCTCATGTCGCCCGGGGGTGGCACCGATCCGGCGACGCGGGGCTCCGATGCCGCCGTACAGGTGCGCGGCATCGTCGAAACCACCGCGCCCGGCACCGCAAGCTACCAACCGGGCAATCCACTGGCGGACGCCAACGGGTATGTCTACAACTCGAATGTCAATGTCGTCGAGCAGATGGCCGACATGATCTCCGCTTCCCGGTCGTACCAGAACGACGCCGAGGTGCTCGAGACCTCCAAGTCGCTCATGCTCGATACGTTGAAGATCGCTCAGGGCTGAGCCTCACCCACTTCCCAACGCCAGGACCTCACCCCATGTCAGTGGACACCATCGGCGCCTACGCCGCACAAACCGCAGCGGCCGCCCAGGCGGTCTCGGCCACGACCGGCTCAACGAGCGCGACGGCCGTGCCGCCGATCACCCAGAGCGACTTTCTGTCGCTGATCATCGCGCAGCTGAAGGATCAGGATCCGACGCAGCCGGCCGATCCCAACCAGTTCATCAACCAGATCGCCACGCTGAGCGAGGTGAGCGGCATCAACGGCATGCAGAGCTCGATGAGCAATCTGTCGAACAGCATGCAGTCCTCGCAGCTGCTGACCGGCACGAGCCTCATCGGCCACCAGGTGCTCGCCGCGGGCACGACCGCGACAACGCCCGCCGGCGGGTCGGTGAAGGGCGCCGTGGCGGCTCCCACCGGAGCCACCGGGGTCACGATTCAGGTGACCGACCCGTCCGGAGCGCTGGTGCGAACCATCCAGGTGGCACCGTCTTCTTCCGGTCTCACGAACTTCACCTGGGACGGAACCACCAATTCCGGCGCCCTCGCCCCTGCCGGCACCTACACGTTCTCCGCCGCCGCCACTGTCGGCGGCAGCCCGACCTCTCTCTCGCCGTTCCTGGCGAGCACGGTCAACAGCGTGACCATCGATCCGACCACCCAGACTCTTGCCCTGAATACCAGCTCCGGAACGCTTTCCCTGGCCAATGTGGTCCAGGTGAACTGAGGAAACCACCGCCATGTCATTCGATCTCGCGCTCTCCGGCATCAATGCCGCCAATACCGACCTCAACGTCACCTCGAACAACCTCGCGAACGTCAACACGACCGGCTTCAAGGAGTCGCGCGCAGAGTTCGCCGACCTGTTTGCGCAGACCCAGCAGGGAGTCTCCAAGACGGCGGTGGGTAACGGCGTGCAGGTCGCCGCGGTGTCGCAGCAGTTCGGTCAGGGGAACATCACCTCCACGGGCAACAACCTCGATCTGGCGCTGAGCGGCTCCGGCTTCTTCATTACGAGCAACAACGGCGCCCTCAACTACACCCGTGACGGCGCCTTCCAGGTCGATCAGAGCGGCTATCTGGTCACCGCCTCCGGCGAGCAGGTCCAGGGCTATGCGCCGCTTGCGAACGGCGGTTTCAACACCGGCGGGCTCACATCCCTGCAGCTGTCCGCCGCCGAGAGCGCCCCGCAGGCGACCACCACGGCGGACATCTCGATGAATCTGCCGTCGAACGCGACCGCACCCGCCAATTCGCCGCTGAATCCGGCGGATCCGACGACTTACACGGACACTACTTCACTCACGGTGTACGACTCCCTGGGCGCGGCCCACACGGCGCAGCTCTACTTCATGAAGGGAGCGACGGCCGGCAACTGGACGTCGCAGCTGTACGTCGACGGCACCGCGGTCGGCACTCCCCAGGCGCTCGCATACTCGAGCAGTGGCGCGCTGACTACGCCGGCGAACGGCAAGGTGAGCTTTGGCGCCTATACGCCGGCGACCGGCGCATCCGCCATGAACGTGACGTTCAATTTCAATAATTCGAGCCAGTTCGGTGACGCCTTCGGCGTCAATTCCGTCTCGCAGGACGGCTACACGACCGGCAGCCTCACCGGCGTCAATATCAGCTCGACCGGCGTGATGCAGGCCAACTTCACCAACGGCCAGTCGAAGACCCTCGGCCAGGTTGCGCTGGCGAATTTCGCCAACCCGCAGGGCCTGCAGCAGGAAGGCAACAACGAGTGGCAGCAGAGCTTCGAATCTGGCGCGGCGGTGAACGGCGTGGCGGGCGGCTCCGGCTTCGGTACGATCCAGTCGGGGTCCCTGGAGGGCTCGAACGTCGACATCACGACGCAGCTCGTCCACATGATCACGGCGGAGCGCGACTTCCAGGCGAATGCGCAGATGATCTCGGCGACCAATACGGTCACCCAGTCCATCATCAATATCCCGAACGGCTGATCCTGAGCGGATGAGCACGTTCTCGGAGCTACAGGCAGACTGATATGGACCGATCACTGTATGTTGCGATGACCGGCGCCAAGGACATGCTTGATGCGCAGGGCGTCAACAACTACAACCTCGCCAACGCGAGCACGAACGGTTTCAAGGCCGATCTCGCCGCATTCCAGAGCCAGGCGGTCGCAGGGAGCGGCTACGCATCGCGCGTGTACGCCACGGCATCGAGCATCGGCTGGGACCAGTCGCAGGGGGCGCTCACCACGACCGGCCGCCCGCTCGATGTGGCGCTGCAGGGACCGGGCTACATCGCCGTGCAGGGCCCGAATGGCCAGGAGGCTTATACCCGCAACGGCGATCTGCACGTCACTCCGGACGGGCTGCTCGTCACCAGTACGGGCCAGATCGTGCTGGGGGACAACGGGCCCATCAGTATCCCGCCGAGCACGTCCATCAAGATCGCGGACGACGGCACCGTGTCGGTCCTGCCCGATGGACAGCCGGTCCAGTCGCTCGCCGCCATCGGGCGCATCAAGCTGGTCAATCCGCCCGCGGAC
>Ga0134126_10003779_pt1 | contig 18947 bp, 20 predicted proteins | sample KB31752_FD_96881 | JGI IMG/M metagenome (GOLD analysis project Ga0134126, IMG submission 96881) | Terrestrial soil microbial communities with excess Nitrogen fertilizer from Kellogg Biological Station, Michigan, USA - KB3-175-2 | ecosystem: Environmental > Terrestrial > Soil > Unclassified ...
CCGGTCACCCCGACCGTGGAGCTGAGGTCGTCCCAGACGCTGTCGGGAGCGGTCCGCTGCCCTTGGGCGTTGAGGTGCAGCTGCGTGCCGCCCACGCCCGTGACCAGCGGGTCAGTCGAGGGCCAGTCCACCGACGGTGTCGAGGAGCAGCAGATCACGTTGTTCGGGTTAGCGCAGCCCGACGCCGGGGTGCAGATGTCGTCGGTCGAGCCTTGGTCGCCGCTCGCCGCCAGCACGGTGACCCCGTGGTTGGCCGCGTTGATGTAGGCCGAGCGCAGCGAGTAGATCTGGCTCGGGCTCGTGAAGGTGCCTTCCGCGGCACCGAAGCTCTGCGTGATCACGTCAGCGAGGTGGTGCTTGATGACGTAGTTCTCCGCTTGCACGATCTGCGGGAACCCGTAGATGCCTTCGGTTTCCGTCATCGGGGTCTCGACGAGCAGGATGTTGGCCTTCGGCGCCATCGCGTGCGCCCACTCCACGTCGAGGCTCGTCTCGTCCGTCCAGCCGTAGAAGTCCGAGCACAGGTCAGGCCCGTTCGGGCTGAAGGTGGACGTGCAGGTCTTCGGCGTGGTGGTGATCGGGCCCGCAGGGGTGATCACCTTGAAGGACGGCGGGTTGGGCAGCCCTTCGGCCGCGTCGAAGGCCTGCAGGTCGCTGGCGATCGACGGCGAGCCGAAGGCGTCGACGATGGCGATCGTCGAGCCCTGGCCCTCGACCCCCTTGGCGAACAGCGGGGCCAGGTTGTAGGCCGCCTGCAGCTGGAAGACCTGGTAACAGGCGATGCCGAACTTCGTTTCGCACTGCGCCGTGGTCGGCGGCTGTGCCAGGCGGCCCGCTGCCAGGACATGCCCGGTCGCGAACGGAACCACCTGGACCGCCGCGGCGGCCGTAGCCGCTGCCACGGGTGCCGCGGCGGCACCACCCGCGCCGAGAGCCGCCAAGGCGGTGACGGCCACGCCGCTGAGCAGTTTTACTACCCGGGAACGTCTCACCCTTTGTCCTCCACTTCACCGCTGCCGCCTGGGGTCGGTCCAGGCACTTCGTAGTGATCTATGTCGGGGCAGGCCTATGCCGCCGAAACGTGACATAAGTGTAAAAGGCACTAGTGAATTGCGGAATAGTCAATTCGCGCCGTGATGAACCATCGGTTTCTCTTGCCTTCCGTCGTCACAGGGCCGTAGTTCGCCGCCCCCGCGGGATTCTACGATGCGGCAGTGCAACCGAACGCGTACTTGAAAAATCTCTGTGGAGTGCCGTGTGTCATAACGGCACTGCTGTCAGCTAATCGGGCGATTCTGGCAATTCAGGCATAAAGGTCAGGCCACAGAAAAACAATTCTTCAGGAAAGGTAAAGGTAAATCCTGTGAACAGCGCTGGTGCGCCGGCTGCCGTTAAGTCACCGAAACATGAGGGTGCGCCGCGGACAGCTGTCCCGCCGCTAACCCCTTGTCGACCGGGGCGTCAGACGATGATCTTGGAATATATGCACTACGCGGAAGAAAAGCACGCGTAGCACGTGCTTTTCTTCCACCCTCCCGCCGGAGGTCACCGATGGCTTACCGTCACTCGTGATCGCTCGTGCACGACACCAGCGCGGTAGCGTCGTCGCCCGAAGTCGGCACCGTGGCCGCACCTGACGGGCGCGGCTCGCGCAGCGCGATCGCGGCGACCACGATGGACAGGGCGCCGAGGACGGCGCCGCCCGCCCACGCGAGGTGATATCCGCTGGTCAGCGCCTGCGCGGAGGTGCCGCTGCCGGTGCGGGAGGCAGCGAGGGCGGTCAGCGCGGCGACGCCGAGCGCGGCGCCGACCTGCTGCACGGTGTTGAACGCGCCGGAGATAACCCCCGCGTCCGCGTCGGTCGCCCCGGCCATGCCGAGCGCGGTCACCGCCGGCAGGGTCAGCCCGCCGCCGAGGCCGAAAAGGACGAACAGCGGCAGCAGGCGCGTGCCGTAGTCCGCGTGCGCGGGCACCTGGGTGAGCAGCGTGAGCACGACGGTGATCATGACCAGGCCGGCGAGCAGCAGCCGCCGGGCGCCGAAGCGCGCCGTCAGCCGCGCCGAGGCGCCAAGCGACACGACAGCGATCGCCGCGGCGGTCGGCGCGAAGCTGAGGCCCGCGGCGGCTGGGCCGAAGCCGAGCGCGCGCTGCAGGTACAGCGTCGAGATGACCTGGAAGCCCATCGCCGCCCCGATGATGAGGAGCTGCGCGAGGTTGGCGCCGACGACGTTGCGCGAGGCGAGCGCGCGCAGCGGGAGCAGCGGCGTCCGCGCCGCCGCCTGACGCCAGGCGAACCCCGCGAGCAGCGCGACCGCGACAATGCCCGCCCACCAGTCCGCGTGCGACGCGATCGCGAAGACCCCGGACATGATCCCGCCGGTCACCAGCAGCGCGCCGGGCACGTCCGCGCCGGCCCGCAGGCCGAGGCCCTGGTCGGCCGGCAGCACCCGCCACGCCGCGACCAGGGCCGCGACACCCACGGGCAGGTTCACGAAGAAGACCCAGTGCCAGTTCGCGTACTGCACCAGCAGTCCGCCGCTGACGAGCCCGGCGGACGCGCCGGCCGCGCCGGTGAAGGCGAACGCCCCGATCGCCCTGGCCTGCTCACCGGGAGCGGGGAACAGCCGGACGATCATGCCGAGCGTGACGGCGGACGCGAGCGCCGCCCCGGCGCCCTGGGCGAATCGGGCCGCGATCAGCATCGCCGGGCCGGCCGCGAGGCCGCAGGCGAGCGAGGCGAGAACGAACACGGCGATCCCGATGAGGAACATCCGCTTGCGGCCGAGCAGGTCGCCAAGCCGGCCGCTGAGCAGGAGCAGCCCGCCGAAGGCGATGAGGTAGGAGTTCAGCACCCAGCTCAGGCCGTCGGCGGTGAAGCCTAGGTCAGCCTGGATCGCGGGCAGCGCGACGGTCACGATCGTGCCGTCGAGGATGACCATGAGCGAGGCGGCGCACAAGATGACGAGCGCGAGCCAGCGTCCTGCGGGGGGCGCGGGGGGTCGTACCCCCGGGCGGTAACTGCTTGCCATTGCGATCTCTCCAAGGTCGGCAGAACGTCTTAGAGAGACCATAACAGATAATCTATAATTAGACTATCTAGATTTTGCCGATCTACGAGGCACGGGCGCGGGCCCGGCGCACCGGGCGCTCGCTCGGCACCGGCTCGGCCAGGAGCCCTTCCGCGAGGCTGGTCAGCGCGCCGGTGAACACCTGCCGCTGCTGCGCGGGCAGCGCGGCGAGGACCTCGCGGTGCACCCCGTCGGCGATCTCGTGCCCCACAGCGACCTGCTCGGCCCCGGCGTCGGTGACGGTGATGATGCGGGCCCGCCGGTCGGTCGGCGACGGCCGCCGCTCCGCGTACCCCGCGCGCTCGAGGTCGTCCATGGTGTTGAGCATGGTGGTCTTGTCCAGGTCCGCCAGGGCCGCGAGCTCCACCTGGGTGAACTGCCCGCCCAGCGCGTGCGCGAGCACGCAGTACTCCCGCGGCGTGATCCCGATCTCGGCGAAGGCCGCGGTCATCCGGGTCGCCAGGACATGCGAGGTATGGGCGAGCAGGAAGCTCAGGTCAAGCACCTGCCGTCCGGGGATCGGCTCGATCGTGGACGTCATGCTCACGATGATACGTCTACAAGTAGATAATCCCGTAGCGGACAAGGCCCGGACCGTCACGTCCACGGTCACCGGGAAAGGGTCAGGCAGGGCGGCGACGCGCGCCGCCAGTTCGTCCGCGCCGGTGTGCCGCGCGTTGGGGCCCATCGCGACCAGGTCGGTCAGGTCGGCGTGGCCAAGGCGGAGTTCGTAGCGCACCGGGACGGCCGCGGCGACGGTGTAGCCGCCGAAGGCGTCGGCGAGCCGGTCGTCTTTCCGTGCGTCGATGCCGATCAGGCCAAGCGCCTCACGTGATTCCCGCAGGTGCGACGCACCGGGGGTGCACACGATCAGCGCGCCGCCGGGCACGAGCACGCGCCGGATCTCCGCCGCGTTGCGCGGCCCGAAGACGCTCAGCGCCACGGCCGCGCAGCCGTCGTCGAGCGGCAGGGGCTGCCAGGCGTCCGCGCCGAGGGCCGCGGCCCGGGGATGGGCGCGGGCGGCACGGCGCAGCGCGGGCGCGGACAGGTCGACGCACGCGCCGAGCCGTCCGGGGAGCGCGTCGAGCACGGCCGCGAGGTAGTAGCCGGTGCCGCCGGCGAGGTCGAGCACCAGGCCAGGCCCGCCGGGGTCGAGCCGCGCGGCCAGTTCGGCGATCGCGTCGGCGACTGGCTGGTAGTGCCCGCCGCCGAGGAAGCTCATCCGCGCCATGACCATCGCGGCACTGTCGCCGGTCCCCGGGCCGCCCTGCCCGCCGACCAGGCTGACGTAGCCCTGCCGCGCGATGTTGAAGCTGTGCCCGCGGTCGCAGGTCACCTGGTCCGCACCGACGCGCACCGGCCCGGCGCAGACGGGGCAGCGGACGTACGCGGCGACGGCCGCGAGCGTCCGCCGCTGGTCAAGGACTCCGGCGCCGCCCGGCCCGCCACTCATGACGCGAAGACTATCCGGCGACGGGGACCAACAACCCGTTCTGGATGATGCTTTTGATTGTTCAGAACGGCCGCGTGTTTCACGCGGCAGGCAAACCCTGCGAACTATAGTGTGCGGCACTGCCGGGTTCCGACGGTGCCGCACACCCCGGGGAGCCTCGCGGGCGGTCGCTACGCAGCGGGGGTCTCGGGAGTCTGCGGGGTGGCGGGGGTCTCCGTGGTCTCCGGCACGTCCGCGGCGTCCTTGGCCCGCGGCCGCAGCGGCGCGGTGGCCTTCACCAGTTCCTCGGCGAACGTGCGCTGCTCGGCGAGCAGCCGCCCCGCGAAGTCGAAAGTGGAGCTCACGACCGTGCCAGGCGCGGGCAGTTCGTGGAGCTTGGCGGCGAGCGGCAGGTCGTGCAGCTTGCCCTCAAGCGGGTTGGCGGGCAGCTTGGCGGTGGCGGCGGAGAGGGTCTCGACGACCTTCTTGACGGTCGCGAGCGTCATTTCCTGGCTCTTGCGGACCGCGGTGAGCACGTGCTCCTGCAGGTCCTCGCGGGTGTTCTCGCTCATGGGAGCCTCTTTCGGTCAATGTCTATGTTGCTAACTATACCAAGCGCGATTGGGAAGTCAAGCAAGATGCTAGGTATATGAAGCAAGTGCCATTAGCCCCGGGGCAGGGCGGCGGAGGGCGGGATGGGAGAGTGGCGTATGCCATCAACCCGAGCGAGAGGGACGTAATCGGATGCGTGTCATCATGCTCGCGCCGCCCGGTGCCGGAAAGGGCACGCAGAGCGAGCGGATCGCGGCTCGCTACGGGGTGCCGCATATCTCAAGCGGCGACATCTTCCGCGAGGAAACGGCCGCGGGGACCCCGCTCGGGAAGCAGCTGCGCGGCTACCTGGACTCAGGCGACCTCGTCCCCGATGACCTGGTGCTCACCCTGATCAAGGGCCGGGTGATCGCCGCCGCGCGGGAGAGCGGCGGCTACGTGCTCGACGGGTTCCCGCGCACCCTGGCGCAGGCCGAGGCCGCCGCGGCGATCGGCCGGGAGACGAAGACCAGCGCCCAGGCCGTCGTCTACCTGGACGCGGCGCCCGAGGTGCTCATCGCGCGCATCGCCGGGCGCGGCGAGGACCGCGCGGACGACTCGACCGAAGTCGCGCGGCACCGCCTCGACGTCTACACGGAACACACCAAGCCGCTGATCGACTACTACACGGGGCGCGGGATCGTCATCAAGATCGACGCGGCGGCGCCGATCGGGGCCGTGAGCCAGGAGATCTTCGCGGCGCTTGACCCCCTCGCTGACGCCTAGCTCCACCAGTCCTTGCTGGCCGGAGGCGTCCACGGGAGGTCGAGGACAAGCACGTCGAGCACGGGCCCGGTGTCGTCGTCCCTGGCCCGGGCGATCTTCCGCCACCCCCAGGCGCGCAAGGCGGCCTGCGCGGCGGCGGCGCCCGGCGGCACGGTGAGCGTCGCGCGCTCCTCGCCGCGGCCGTCGAGCAGGAGCTCGTGCAGCTCGCGCCCGATGCCCTGGCGCCGCCAGGCGGCCCGGACCAGCAGCTCGGTTACCGCGAACGTCCGCCCGGCGTGCTCGGTCGTGACGTCGTCGGGCAGCGGCGTGGTGATCCCGCGCCACCAGGACGTGGCTGGCCGCAGCGGCATTCCTGAGGCGTAGCCGACGAGGAACTCGCCGTGGCGCGCCTCGATGAGCGCGAACCCCGGCTGCCGCCGCCACACGCGTTCCCGCCGCACGGCTTCCGGGTCCCGGTCCTTTCCGTAGACGTCTTCGGCGACCGCGCGCAAGTCATCCGCTGCCTCGCCCGCCGCAGTGCCTTCAAGCACCCGGTACGCGATCCCGGCCCCAGCCAACCAGCCGCCTTCCTGTCAGGTTCGTATGCCTTGCGACACCTTACGCCGAATTTGCGACTGGCCTTTGAGCCCTCCTCGCGCATGAACCGCCTACAGTCACTGGCTTTGTGGCAACCGATGGCTATGCAGCGCCGTCATGTAGGCGAACACCGTTTGCCGGCCCGCCTGCGCCAAGCACATTAAGCCGGTAACGTCCCTTATCTGGCGACTTGAGGGGATTGGTCAATTGCGCTGGGTTACGCAGCGGTGCGGGAGAGTGACAGGCATAGCGGTAGTCGCGAGCGTCCTCGCCGCGTGCACCGCGCAGGTACCCATACCAGGCGTGGCTTACGGCAACGGGACCGTCGGCCCGGCGGGGAGCGCCACCACCCGTCCGCCGGTGCCGGTCGCGGCCACCCGGCTGCTATCCACCACGACCGCGGTTCTCGCTGACACCACGCCGGGCGCGCTGACGGCGCACCTCGCGCGCACGCTGTTCGCCAGTTCCCCCGTCGTGGTCGTGTCCGGGACCGACGGCACCGCGGTCGCAGCGGCTTCCGCGGCGGCCCGCAAGGCCCACGCGCCGCTGCTGCTCGCTTCGCCTGCCACCGCCCAGGGCGCGCTCCAGGTCGTCGCCTCGGTCCAGGCGCTGCACCCCAAGGCGGTGCTCGCCGAAGGCCTGCCGGCGGCCGCGCAGCGGGAACTCGCGACGGATCTGCCGGGGGTGAAGGTGGTCAGGTCGCCCGCGGCGCTGCCCGTGACCGGCACCCCGGCCCCGGCAACCCAGGTGGCGGTCCTGGTCAAGACCTTGAGTTCGGGTAAGGCGGACCCGTCCGCGACCACGGGCGCGTCGCTCACCGCGGCTACCGCCACGGCGGCAGCGGCCGGGGCGGACCTGGTCAACGTGACGGGCACCGACCCGAGAACCGACCCGGCGGCGATCAAGGCGCTGGCGCGGCTCCGCCCGGCCGAGGTCGTGGCGGTAGGCGCTGGGTTCGGGGCTCCCACCACGCTGGCCAGCAGGATCTCGGTCGCGGAGACCGGCCGCCAGCTCCCTGGCGGCGGCCAGGTGATGTTCCCAGGTCGTCGCCTGGTGGCCATGTACGGGCATCCGGGTACGCCGGGCCTTGGCGTGCTCGGGCAGCAGGGCCTGGCCGCCAGCATCACCCGGGCCAGGCAGCTGGCCGCCGACTACCAGCCGCTCAGCAGCGTGCCGGTGATCCCCGCGTTCGAGATCATCGCCTCGGTCGCGGAGGGGTCACCAGGTCCCGACGGGACTTACTCCTATGAGACGCCGGTGTCTGAGCTGCTGCCCTGGGTGCGTACGGCCACGGCGGACGGCCTGTACGTCGTGCTCGACCTCCAGCCAGGGCGGGCCAGCCTGCTCAGCCAGGCCGAGCACTACCAGTCGCTGCTCGCGCTGCCCGACGTCGGCCTGGCCCTGGACGCAGAGTGGAAGCTGCAGCCTGGGCAGAAGCCGTTGCGGCAGATCGGCCATGTCGACATCGGCGAGGTCAACGGCGTGTCCAGCTGGCTCGCGACGCTGACCGCCAAGCACCACCTGCCGCAGAAGCTCTTCGTGCTGCACCAGTTCCAGCTCGCGATGCTCAGCGGCGAGCAGCACCTCGACACCAGCCACGACGACCTCTCGATCGTCATCCACATGGACGGGCAGGGCACCCCGGCCGTGAAGCAGGGCACCTGGAGCGCGGTTACCGCCGCGGCGCCGCCGAGGGTGTTCTTCGGGTGGAAGAACTTCCTCGTCAAGGACCACCCGATGCTCACACCAGGTGAAACGATGACGAAGACGCCGGCGCCGGTGATGATCTCTTACCAGTGAGGCGCTGAGCGCGCTCGGGGCGCTCGGGGCGCTCCGGGCGGGTCAGTAGCCCTCTTCCTCCGCGGTCCAGCCGGGCTCGCCGAGCCGCACGCCGGCCTCGTCGAGCCTGGCCAGCATCTCGGCCGGGTCCGCGTAGACGCGATAGGCGCCGGCGCGCTCCAGTTCCTCACGGCCGTAGCCGCCGGACTGGAGCCCGATGCCGAGCGCCCCGGCGCGCCGCGCGGCGAGGAGGTCCCAGACGCTGTCCCCGACGACCATCGTGTGCCGGGTGTCCACGCCGAGCAGCGCGGCGGCGCCAAGGAACAGGTCGGGATCCGGCTTGGCGTGCCGCACGAGGTCCCTGGTCACCATCGGGGTGCTCTCTGGCAGCCCGAGCAGCTCAAGGGCGGGCCGTGCGGTCGCGGCGTACCCGCTGGTCGCGATGGCCCAGCGCACGCCCGTGGCGGTGAGCGCGCTGAGCAGTTCCCGCGCTCCCGGCAGCGCGGTGACCGAGCCCGCCTGCTTCGCGAACTCGGCGGCGTGCGACTTCTGCAGCTGTTCGATTTCCTCGGCCGACAGCGTCCTGCCGGTCTCGCGCAGCAGGGCTTGCACGAACAGCCCGCCGCTCATCCCGATCCGCCGGTGAATCCGCCAGACGGACAGGTCGATCCCAATACCGCTAAGCGCGGCGCGCCACGCGATCACGTGCTGGTAGACGCTATCGATCAGCGTCCCGTCGAGGTCAAACAGGAACGTCGGCGTTGGTGGGTGCGGATAGTCCATTCACGGAATTGTTGCACCTCCAGCTCTCCGTCAGCTGCAAACACACCCAATTCTGCCTGGATTAAGGCAGCTTGGGCGGGCGGCCGCGTGGCTGCGGGGCTAGAGAATGGGGCATGGCCCCTCTCGCTCTGGTCAACGGGAAGATCGTCACGGTCGACGAGCGGTTCTCGATCACGTCGGCGATCGCGCTCGACGGCGACCGCATCACCGCCACCGGGACGTCCGCGGAGATCCTCGCGCACGCCGGCCGGGGTGCCGAGGTGGTCGACCTCGGCGGCCGGACGGTGATCCCCGGGCTGATCGACAATCACAACCACGTCGTCCGCGCCACCTCGCAGCGCGAGGTACGACTTGAGGGAGTGCGCAGCCGGGACGCGGCGCTGGCCGCGCTGCGGGCGGGCGCGGCGGACCTGCCGCCGGGCCAGTGGCTGCTCACGCTCGGCGGGTGGCACGAGGAACAGTGGGCGGGGGACCGGCGCGAGCTCACCCGCGGCGAACTCGACGCGGTCGCCGGCGACCGCCCCGCGTACATCCAGGCGCAGTACGACCACGCGGTCGCCAACACCGCGTGGCTCGCCGCGGCCGGCGTTCCCGCGGCCGACGAGAGCCGGGCGACCGGCCGGATCAGCGGCGGGCTCGTGGCCCTCAACCACGCGGCGGCGACCTTCCCGGCCCCGGCCGACCAGGAGACGACGGCGCGGCGCGTGCTGTCCTGGTACAACAGCCTCGGCCTCACCACCGTGTTCGACCCCGGGGGCGTGGGCGTCGCCCCGCCCTCCTACGACACCATCGGGGACCTGGCTTCGCGCGGGGAACTGACCCTGCGCGTCCTCTCCACGCTGGGCGACAGCGCCGGCGGCCGGGGAGCGGCGCACGCCGCGGGCTTCGCGTCGCTGATCAGGCAGGCGAGACCTTTCGGCGGCAGCCTCTGGTACGACCGGATCGCGGTGGGGGAGATCTACTACGCCGCTTTCCACTGGGACCACGCCGGCAGCCCGCCGCGCCCTTCCGCTGCGGACATCGCGGCGGCTCAGGAGATCCTCGACACGGCGGCAGGCGCCGGCTGGCCGGTGCAGACCCACTCGGTGACCGCCCAGGGCCTCGACCTGGTCTTCGACGCCTACGAGCGGGCCAACAGGTTCCGCCCGGTCCGCCCGCTGCGCTGGTCGGTCACGCACGCCGAGGGGATCACCGCCGCGCACCTGGAGCGCGCCCGGCCGCTCGGGGTCACCGTCCAGCTCCGCAGCCAGGGCGTCATCCGCGCCGCCACGTCCGCGCCCGCCCCGCTGCGCCTGCTCCGCGACAGCGGCCTGAGCTGGGGCCTGGGCACCGACGGGACCCGCGCGGCGCAGATCAACCCGTTCATCACCCTGTGGTGGGCGGTAACCGGCCAGTCCCTGGGCGGCGACCGCACCCTGGAGGAGCCGCTCACGCTCACCCGGGAGGAGGCCCTGATCGCGCACACCAGGAGCAACGCCCACTTGATGTTCCGCGAAAACGACCTCGGCGCACTCCGCCCGGGCTTGCTCGCCGATTTGCTGATCCTCGACCGCGACTACCTGACGGTCCCGGCCGACGAGATCAGGGACATCACCCCACTGGTCACGATGGTCGGCGGCAGGCCAGTCCACGGCTCTTTGACGTCCTTGTAGGCATGGCCCGGACTCTGCCCGTCCGGCCCCGCGGAGCCGAAGGGTTCGATGATCGTGGGTCATCCACGGCATATATAGCCGCGACTGACCCACGATCAGGGATGGCGTCTTCCGTGCGCGCCGACTGTTACGTGCCGAATTGGTGCCGGATGTGAATAGTCGACTATGTCTGACAAGCGATGCCCGGTGGTGAGAGCATGGCCCGCATGCCCCTCCACGGCGAAGACCTCAGCCCAGGCGGTGAGCGCGACACGGACAAGGCCGACAAGCGGCCGCGCCGCGGTGCCTGGGTGACGTTCACGCCCATGGTCTTCGATGGCCTGAGCTGGTCGCGGATCGCCGGTCCCCAGCAGGACGCGCGTGCCGCGTGCCTGCTGGCCACCGCACACGTTCACCTGTTCAAGCCAGAGGTCCCGCTGCGCGACCTAGACGCCCGCGCGGAGCCCGCGATCTGCGAACTGGAAGACGGCGCGTCCACGGCGATGGTCATCGACGACCGCCACCGCGTGGACCGGACCGGCCTCAGCACCGCCGGTTCCTGTTAGCGTGCCTGCATGGGAATCCGGCTCAGTGAATCAGCCATCGCCCTGATCGACGGGCGCAACTACGCGGTGCTTGCCACGGTGAACGCCGACGGCAGCCCGCAGACCTCCGTGCTGTGGATCGGCCGGGACGGTGACGACCTGCTGTTCTCCACCGTGGAGGGCCGGGTGAAGCACCGCAACATGGTGCGCGACCCGCGGGTGAGCATCACGGTGATCGACTCGGCTGACCCGGAGAACTACGTGGAACTGCGCGGGCTCGCGTCGATGACGCCAGACATCGGGCGCCGCTTCGACACCGAGCTGTCATGGAAGTACGACGGCAGGGACCCCGGTGAGGACAAGCCGGGCGCGGTCCGCGTGGTCGTCCGCGTCGAGGTCATCAGGGCCACGGGCTACGCCGCCTGATCCACCGCGCGCCGCTACCCCAGCATGATGCCGAGGAACAGCGCGGCGAGGGCGGACACCCCGGTCAGCGCCCCGAAGACGGCCAGCCCGGCCGGGGACTTGGCCCGCGCGTGCAGCCAGGCGGTCAGCCCGGAGACCGCCACCACGGCGATCTTGACCCAGAGGGTGACCTGGTATTCACCGTGCACCGCCCCGCGCACCGCGTAGACGTTCCACACGCCGGTGACGATCAAGATCGCGAAGGCGGGCCAGGCGACCCGGTTGAACGCGCGGGCCGCCGCCCGCGGTATCTCCGCGCCCAGCCGGCGCAGCGGCGGCACCAGGAACGCGAGGGTCAGCTGGCCGCCCACCCAGACGGTAGCCGCCAGCACATGCAGGAACAGCCGCACCGTATCCCAGCCAACCGCCAGCACCCGCGTCTCCCTCGTCCCGGCCGCACCAAATCCGCCGAAAGCTTAGCGGTCCCACGCCTTTGTCGCCGCCGCGGCGGCGACCTGGTCGCTTGTCAGCAGGATCAGCCGGTGGTCGTGGTCGGAGTACAGGACTTCCACGCTGGTGCCCGTCTGCGCTATCGCCCGGGTGATCGCGCCGAGCTGGCCGGGAGCGGCCTGGTCCAGACGGCGGGCCAGGACTTCCCTGACCGCCGCGACAGGGATTCCCGCGGCCGCGAGCGCACGCTGAGCCCCTGGCCCGTCAGCCACGAGGAAGTGCGCGATCGCCCGGCCGTCCACGGTGAACAGGCCGCCGCCCTCGACGCTGATTCCCGCCTGGCCGAGCGCCTCGCCGAACGCCGCGAGTCCGTCGGGCCGGTCGAACTCAATGGTCAGGTCGAACATCACAGTCCCTTCACTGGTGCGGCGTCTGGGAGCGGAAGGTGTAACCGAGTTCGGTACTCAGGCCGAAGTAATGCCGGAAGTTGTAGATCAGCGGACTCCACCGCTGGGGGTCCACGTGCTGGGTGCCTGGCACCACGATGCGCGGGTCGGCGTGGACCCGCACGACCTCGGCCTGGACGATGAGAAAGTCCCCCTCGACGTCGGGCCGCACGTCGGCGGCGCGGGCCTCCATCTGCAGCGGGCATTCGGCCACCCGGGGCGGCCGGACCAGCTGGGACGGTTCAGGCCGCAGCCCGGCCGCGGTGAACTTCTCCGGCTCGAAGCGGAACGTGTCGCGCTTGCGCTCGGGCACAGGGCTGCGACCGGTCAGCGGCGCGAGCCGCTCGACCGCCTCCCATTGCTCGGGGGCCGGCACGTTGATCACGAGGTCGCCGCGGTTGCGCAGGTTGCTCGCGGTCTGCCCGTCAGCCCCCAGGCCCAGCACGATCACCTGGCCAAGCGCCCAGGCCGAAGACATGGGGGCGAGGTTGAACGTGCCGTCCGCGTTCTCCGTTGACAGAAGCACGACAGGGGTTCCGAAGTACAGGATCGACGGCGTGATGGTCACATGGCCCGCCGGAGCGACAGGCGGCGCGGTAAGCAGTGGTTGCGGGTTCATGCTGGTGACACTAGGTCGGTAACACTTCGGTGAGCGCCGAACTATCGAGGGGCGATGATGGATCCATGGACAGTGACCTCAAGCGCGGCAGCTCACCGGACCTGGCGAGCCTGGCGGGGCTGCTCGCCGACGGCACCCGCGCTGCCTTCTGCCTGGCGCTGCTCGACGGCAGGGCGTGGACCGCGACGGAGCTTGCCCGGCACGCCGGCGTGGCCGCACCGACCGCGACCGGCCACCTGAACCTGCTGGTCGCCGGCGGCCTGCTCGCGGAGGAACGGCAGGGCAGGCACCGCTACGTCCGGCTGGCCAGTGACGAAGTCGCGACGTTGATCGAGGACCTGGCCGCGCTGGCCCCGCCGCGCGAGTCGGCACCGCGCTCTCTCACCACCGTCACCCGGGACCGGGCCCTGGCCCAGGCGCGCACCTGCTACGACCACCTGGCCGGCACCCTCGGCGTCCAGATCACTGAGGCGATGACGGAGCGGGGCCTGCTGGACCTCGACCGCGGCCTGGCCCTTACCGGCGACGGCACCCAGTGGTTCGCCGGACTCGGCATCACCCTCCCGCCTGCCAGCCGCCGCCCGCTCGTACGCTCGTGCCTCGACTGGACCGAGCGCCGCCCGCACCTGGCGGGCGGGGCCGGCGCGGCCATCTACGGCCACGCCATCGAAAACCGGTGGATCACCCGCATCGGCACCGGCCGCGCCGTAGCCCTCACCGGCGCCGGGCAGGACGCGCTCCGCGAGCACTTGGGCCTCGTACTCGACCCGCGTTTGCCGGCTTAGCGGTAGCGCTCGGCGACGGCGGCGAAGGCGGCCTTGGGTTCCCAGGCCATGTCGGGATAGGTGTCGCCGTGGCCGTCCTCAAGGACCTTGACGATGCCAGGGCTGGCCATGTCCAGGTCGTCGCGCGGATCCCCGCCGGGCCGGTGCGGAAAGCCGTCAAGCGCGAAAAGGAACACGAAGGCGCTGTCGACGCCTTCGACGTCGAACACCTCAAGGACCTCGCTCAGGTACCGCGCCTGCTCAGCCTCGTCACGGGTAACGTCTTCAGTCAGCCGAACGGGGGCGCCAGTTCCCGTGTCGTACTCAACTATCTCCATCCCGCGGGCGCCCCTGTCGCCCGCGCCGCGATAGGCAGACGCGCCGAAGCCGGTGATCGCGACCGGCTTCCCCCCGGCGACGAGCCTGCGCACCCCGTCCCTGAACTGGCTGGCAACCTCAGCGGAGCGGATGAGCTCGACCGCCACGATGTCGAACAGCGCCCAGTCGGCCACCTCGAACGGGATGGCGGCGTAGGTGACCCGGCCAGCGAACCGCTCGCGGATCAGCGCCACGGCCTCGCCGAGGAACTCGTTCACGCGCGCCCTCACCCCGGCGAGTTTCTGAGCCCGCTGCCCCGCGTCGCCCAGCAGCAGGCCGAGCCGCTCGCCGGTACTGTCGCCGGGCATGAATCCCGGGTTCATGATGCTCAGTTCGACGCCGGCGACGAACACGACCTCCGCCCCGCTTTTCCTTAGCCGCTCGGCCCGCTCGGCGCAGTCGGCGAACAGCGCAAGGATGTCAGCTGGCGCCAGCTCCAGGGGATAGGGCGAGAACCAGACCTCGAGCCCGAGTTCGGCGGCGTAGCGGGCGGCTAGTTCCAGCCGTTCCGGGTCGCCGCCGATGACCTGGACAGCGTTGCAGTGCAGGTCATCGCGGATGATGGCCAGCTCCCGGCGGACGGTCACCGGGTCGAAGCTCTCCTGGGAGATCTTGCCGTGGCGAATGAATCCGGTGTTGTAGGTCATGCCGTTGCCGCGCACGTTCCGTTCCTCCTCGGGTGGTGGGTACCGGGCCGAGGGTAACGCGTAAAAGTGCGCGCACGCAAGTTTGCGTACGCGCACTTTTATGTGGGATGCTGGCGCCGTGACGACGGGACAGCCTGGCCTGCGGGAGAAGAAGAAGGACGCCACCCGCAAGGCGCTCAGGGACGCGGCGCTCCGGCTGGCCCTGGCCCACGGGCCGGACAACGTGCGCGTCGACGACATAGCCGAGGCGGCCGGGGTCTCGCCGCGCACCTACAACAACTACTTCTCCAGCCGCGAGCAGGCGATCGTCGCAGCGGTCACAGCGGACAGGGAAGCGCGCATCGCGGCCGCGGTAGCCGCCCGGCCCGCAGGCGTTGCCCTCTCCGCGGCGGTCATCGAGGCGGTCGTGGAACAGTACGCCGGCTCGGCGGACCAGGACCGTGACCGCGACGTGCTGTCGCTCATCGCCGCGCGCCCGGCGCTCCGTGCGGCCTTCTTCGACGCCGCCGGGGACGTCGAGGATCCGCTCGCGGCGGTTATCGCCGGCCGGCTGGGTGCGGACAACCTGGAAGCCGCCGAGGTCCTCGCGGCGAGCGTGGCCGCCGCGATCCGCATCGCCCTCAAGCGCTGGATTCAGCCAGCCAATGCAGGCCTGGTCGTGGTGTCCGGCTCCCTTCCTGACCTGCTCGTGGCCGCCCTCACCCCCTTGGCCCCAGCTCTGGACATGCCGCTCAGCCGGCGCTGAGGGCGGTGGCGAGGTCGCCGGTCCGGCCGAGGAGCCTGGCCAGGGCGATGGGGTCCATGTAGTCCTCGTAGCGGACGATCATGCCGTCGCGCACGCGGATGATCCCGAGGGCGGTGAGCTGGTACGGCGCGCCGGTGACGTTCGACTGGCCGTGGTGGGTGATCTGGGTGATGACCACTTCCGGGTCGTCGGTCTGCCAGGTCACCGCGTCGACGCCGTCTTGCTTGAACAGCTCGCGCGACTGGCCGAGCGCGGCGAAGAAGGTGCGGATCGCGTCCTGTCCGCGCACTTCCGGCGGCTGCCCGGGCGCGGCGAACGGGTAAGTGAGCACGCCGTCGGGGGCGAACAGGTCGGCGAACACGACGCCTTCCCCGGCCACCATCTTGCGGACCTGCTCTGCGACCTCACGAGGGGTCAAGGGCATGGTGGACTCCTATAATCGGAACGATGACTCCGCTTACACTATACGGAACCAGCGCCCCGGTTAGCAATCATGGCTGACCGGCCGCTGCGCGCTGACGCGCAACGCAACAGGGAAAAGGTGCTGCGGGCAGCGCGGGAAGCGTTCGCCGCATCCGGCTACGGCGTGCCCCTCGATGAGATCGCCGCGCTGGCCGGGGTCGGCCCGGGCACGGTCTACCGCCACTTCCCCTCGAAGGAAGAACTGTTCGAGGCAGTGGTCACCACGCGAGTCCGCGACCTGATCGCCGACGCGCAGGCACTCGCCGACAACCCAGACCCAGGAGAGGCCTTCTTCGGCTTCCTCAGCAGGTTCCGTCAGGAGGCGATGGCGAAGCGCGACCTGCCCGACGCCATCGCCATACCGGGCTCGCTCCAGGGCGACCTGCACGCCGCGCTTGACCTACTGCTCCGCCGCGCCCAGCAGGCGGGCGCCGTACGCCAGGACATCACCACGCCGGACTTGATCGCCCTGCTCAAGGGCTTGCTCAGCGCCATCCACGACTCACCCGAGGGCCCCCAGGACCAGGCCCGCGTTGCCCGCCTCCTTGGCGTGGTAACCGAGGGCCTCCGCCCCACTTAGAGGCAGCTGCCGTCAAACAAGCTCCATCCCTCGTGCCCCACTAGCATCCCGAGAGAGCACCGCCCGGGTCGGCTTGACGATTAGCGGGTAAGTTTTTCGTCCGATGTAAATAAAGTGCGCCCCACGCGCATTTTTCCTTCACCGGAACAAAATCCTTCGCCTCGCAAAAAACCTACCCGCTAACCGACCGCCACCGGCCAGCCGCAAGCGCGCCTACGCGATCGTCGTGGAGACGGGCGTGCCGAGTTCGACCGTCCTGCTTACCGTGCACAGCGAGTCGTGCGAGCGCCGCACCGCGCCAGGCAGCAGTTCCCGGGCTGCGTCGCCGCCCTCGCCCTCGGGGAAGGCCACGTGGTACGTCACCGTGAGGTCCGCCATGTGGCTGCCCTGCTGATCGCGGATCTTCTCCCCGGCCACGTCGATGGTGAACTCCGTCGGCTCCGCCCGCCGTGACGTCAGGATGTCCACGTCGATCGCCGTGCACCCGCCGATCGCCGCTAGCAGCAGCTCGACTGGCGAGAAGTCGCTGTCGCCGCCGGTGCCGATCGACAGCGTGCCGCCGCGCTCGTTCGTGATTGTGTACTTGCCGGCCGCGTCCCGCGTGATGCTTACCTGCCGGTGCCCGTCCTGCGCCATCTTCGCTGCCACCTCTCATGAGCCAGCCCGTCAACCAGCGATCGGAGAACACCCTAAGCCTGGCACCTATGCCCGGGGACCCCGACGCCGCCCTGTCAGCGGCGTGTCAGCGGACACCGCTGCCATGTCAGCCGGGCAAGGCTGCCGTATCAGCGCGCCGCCGCACAGTGCTCGCATGACAGGAACACAAGCCAACGCGATCACCGCTCGCGGCCTCACCAAGCGGTTCGGCGCCACCACCGCGGTGGACGGCGTCGACCTGGCCATCCCCGAAGGCAGCGTCTTCGGGCTCCTCGGCCCCAACGGGGCCGGCAAGACCACCATCGTCAGCATGCTCGCCACGCTGGTCACCCCCGATACGGGCCAGGCAACTGTCCTGGGCTACGACGTCGCGAAGCAGGCGCACCAGGTCCGGCAGCTCATCGGGCTGACCGGCCAGTACGCGTCGCTCGACGAGACGCTCACCGGCACGGAGAACCTCGTCCTCATCGGCCGGCTGATCGGCTTGTCCCGCAAGGACGCGAAGGAACGCGCCGCGCGGCTGCTGCAGAAGTTCCGTCTCACCGGCGCCGCCGCCCGCGCGGTGAAGACCTACTCCGGCGGCATGCGCCGTCGGCTCGACCTGGCCGCCAGCCTCGTCTCCACGCCGCAGGTGCTGTTCCTCGACGAGCCCACCACCGGCCTGGACCCGCGCAGCCGCAACGAGCTGTGGGACATCGTCCGCGAGCTGGTCAAGGACGGCGCCACGGTCCTGCTCACGACCCAGTACCTGGAAGAAGCCGACCAGCTGGCGGACCGGATCGCGGTCATCGACCACGGCCGCGTCATCGCCCAGGGCACGTCTGCCGAGCTCAAGGAGCTGACCGGCGCGGACACCCTCGATGCGGTGTTCCTGTCGCTGACCGGCCACGACACCTCGGAAGCAACAGAAAACGACGATCTTGAGGAGGTCTTCTCATGACCACGATGACGACACCGCTGCCCGCCCGCGTCAGCCCGCTCCAGGCCGTGCAGCAGACCTGCTCACTGGCCTGGCGGACGCTGGTGCAGGTCAAGCACAACCCGTTTGAGCTGATGGACTTCTCCGTCCAGCCGATCATGTTCCTGCTGCTGTTCGTGTACGTCTTCGGCGGCGCGATCACCGGCTCATCGCACGATTACCTGCAGTACGTGCTGGCCGGCATCATCGTGCAGAACTCCCTGTTCACCACGATGAACACCGCGGTCGGCCTGGCCACCGACCTGGACAAGGGCTTCTCCAGCCGGCTGCGCGCCCTGCCGATCGCGCGGTTCGCCCCGCTGGCTGGCCGCATCATCGCCGACATCGCCAAGCAGGCCTGGGCGATCGTCCTCCTCCTCGTGGTCGGCCTGATCATGGGGTTCCGGCCCGAGACGAACGCGCTAGCCGTGCTGGCGGCAGTGGGCCTCGTCCTGGTGTGCGCGCTCGCGTTCGCCTGGATCCTGGTGTGGATCGGCATGCTGGCGGCGAACCCGGAGAAGGTGCAGATCTTCGGCTTCGTCGTGCTCTTCCCGCTCACGTTCACCAGCGGCGCGTTCGTCCGCACCGCCACCATGCCCGGCTGGCTGCAGGCGTTCTCGAAGGCCAACCCCGTGACACTGCTCGCCGACGCCACCCGCGGCCTCCTGATCGGCGGCCCGGTCGCGGTGCCCGCGGTCGAGTCGC
>Ga0134126_10003780_pt1 | contig 18945 bp, 13 predicted proteins | sample KB31752_FD_96881 | JGI IMG/M metagenome (GOLD analysis project Ga0134126, IMG submission 96881) | Terrestrial soil microbial communities with excess Nitrogen fertilizer from Kellogg Biological Station, Michigan, USA - KB3-175-2 | ecosystem: Environmental > Terrestrial > Soil > Unclassified ...
AAATTGCTCTCGCGGATCTTTTCGAGGGCTTCGGCGGAGATACCGGTACCTGTATCATGTACGGACAGCGATACACCGGTTTCGGTGCGGCAGGTGCCTACTTCGATGGAGCCGTTTTCCGGCGTATACTTGATGGCGTTAGAAATGAGGTTGCGGAGGATGAGATGGATCATATCGCGATCGGCAAAGGCTATCGCGGAGACATCGGCCTTCAAGGTCACGCGGATGGATTTGACGTCGGCCTGCAGCCGGAGAAGCCTAATGACCTCCGTTGCCAATTCCGACGCATCGATGGGCTGCGGTTTCACCGTATAGGCCTGCATCTGGCTGCGAGCCCAGTGCAGCACGTTCTCCATGAGGTTGGTGGTATGGTCCAGCTCGCCGACGACCTCGGGCACCATCTCTTTGATCTCGCTCGCCGGCAGATCGTATTGCTGCATGTTGCGGAAGAGATTCCGCAACGCGTAAATGGGGGACTTGAGGTCATGTGCGATGATCGAGAACAGCCGGTTCTTAAACGCATTGAGCTGTGTAAGCTCATCGGTTTGTTTTTGCAGCAGGATGCCCTTCTCATAGATAACTTCTTTTTGCTGCAGGATGTTTTGCTGATAGCCGGCATTCTCTTTTTTGATCAGGAAGAGGCCATAGAAGATCAGGGCGAGGGTCAGGAGCTGGTTGAATACATAGAAGACGATGTTGGCAGTGGCCAGCTCATACGTATAATTTTTGCAGAGACCCGCCAGCACGAAATAGCTCACCATGGACATGCCCAGGGTGAAGAGCATCTGGCTGATGTCCTGGATAAAAAACACGGAGAGGATGCCGGTGAGGATAAAAGACAGCTCGACACCCATATTGATCCCCCAGATATAGACGATGCCGGTGGTCAGGGTATAGAGTATGAAGTAGGCGATCTTGGCAAGATCGTGTTGACGGCGGGCGTTGAGCGTCAGGACGAGGGCATTGACGATAGCGGGCAGGCAGGCGACGATCCAAACGGTGGTTGGAAAATGCCGGGTGCTGAAGGCCCCGCCAATGGGCACGATGAAACCCGCGAGGAGCTGGAGAAAATTGAGCTGGTTGAAGATTCGCAGCTTTCTTTTCTCATAGTCGTCCATCCCGATGGTGAGTCCGAGTCCTTTGATCCTTTCGAAAGATTGTGAAGAAGCGGTGGCGGTGGCCTGAATTTTCCCTTGCCAGTCGGCTACAGAACCGAAGGGCTTCATTCGTCCATGGAAGAACGTTGTCCGTTGAGGTAGGATCTTCATTCAGGTTGGATGGGATGACAAAGTAGACATATTATTTCACAAACACAAGGGGGACAATAAAATAAATGCCCTACAAACCAAATGCCCGAACCGTTGTTAGAGCAAAAAAACGATCAAAGATGCAAAAAAGACAACTGGGCCGGAGTACGTTGCAGGTAGCGCCGTTGATGTTCGGGGGAAATGTATTCGGCTGGACGATAGACGAGGGGACCTCTTTCAAACTGCTGGACGCCTTTGTTTCCGCGGGTTTCAACTTCCTTGATACGGCGGACGTATATAGCCGGTGGGCGCCGGGGAACCAGGGCGGTGAGTCGGAGACCATCATCGGGAAATGGATGAAGACGCGGGGCAGCCGGGACAAGGTGATCGTGGCCACGAAGGTGGGTGGCGATATGACGGGCAGGGGCGAGAAAGATATCAGCAAAAAATGGATACTGGAAGAAGTGGAGAACAGCTTGCGCCGGCTGCAAACCGATCATATCGATCTCTATCAAACGCATTGGGACATCGAGACGACACCCGTAGAGGAACCCCTGGAGGCCTATGCGGAGCTGGTAAAGGCAGGGAAGGTGCGGTTCATCGGCGCCAGCAATTTCGCTCCGGCACGACTGAAAGCAGCACTGGAGGCCAGCGCGAAACATGGCTATCCGCGCTATGAAAGTCTTCAGCCGCATTATAACCTCGTAGAGCGGGAGCGGTTCGAAAAGGAGCTGGAGCCGGTGTGTTTGGAGAACCAGCTCGGGGTGATCAATTACTATTCGCTGGCGGCGGGTTTTCTCACGGGTAAATACCGGAACGAAGGCGATCTGAATAAAAGTACACGCGGCGCCGGCGCAAAGAAATACCTGAACGACCGGGGAGCGAAGGTGCTGGCAGTCCTCGATGCCGTTGCAGAGGAATATCATTCGACACCCGCCGCTGTGGCGATCGCGTGGTTGATCGCGCGGCCCGGTATGACGGCGCCGATCGCCAGCGCTACGTCGATAGGTCAGCTGGATTCGCTCATCGCGGCCACGAAGCTGGATCTGAGCAAAGAGGCTATCGGGCGGCTGGACAGTGCCAGCGCATGGAAATAGATCACGCTATTTGGCGAGATACAAGTCGAAGGTGTCGCCGCGCAAACCAAGCCGCATGGCTTCGAGCGCGATCACTTCCTGCGGGGAAATGTTCCCGAGATTGGCATTCGCGCCGACGAGCTTGAGGAAATAGAGCTGCTGATCTTTTCTCGGGGCCTCCCAGAGGATCTTTTCGGCGGGGACCTTGGTGAGGATCTCCTGCACGAGCCCTTCGCGGACCTCGCCGGAATCACGATAGAGACCTACGGTGCCCGTTTCGCGTGCTTCGGCGACGATATAGGAAGCGCCGGCGTCGAGCTCGGTTTGCATCAATTTGATCCACTGATACGGCGGGGTGATGTGTTCGCGGTCCTTGTCCTTGGAGCCCACCTCGCTGAGCACGGTTCCATATTTCGCGAGTTTTTCTATATACCCGCATTTCTCTTCATGCGAGATATCGATGGAGCCATCGGACATTTCTATCCAGCTGATATTGTATTCTTTCAGTAAACGGAGATAGTCGTCGAACTGGTTACGGACGATATACGCCTCGAGCAGGAGCCCACCGAAATATACGGGGATGCCGGCGTCCTGCAGCAACTGAATCTTTTCGTGTAGTCCCGAGGACAGAAGGGGCGTGCCAAAAGCGAGTTTCACCAGATCTACATGCGGCCACGCGCCACTCACCAGGTTGCGGGCTTCGCCTGCGCTGAGGCCTTTGTCCTGGATCATGGTCAGTCCATGTGTCCGGGGTTTCGCGGTCCGATGCGGGATCTGAGACAGATTGAAATTCATGCCCGCAAGTTAGGGAGGCCGGATGAGATTGCCTAAAAGGGAGGACCCGTCCTATTTGCGATATTTTCCGTATATTACATGGAAATCGTTTGCCATATGGCGGTTATGGATGCCAAACAGGCGGAAAAGATCTCCAAGGCTCTTTCCGATCCTACTCGCCTCAAGATCCTGAGCGAGATCAAAAAAAAGCATGACTGGCTATACTGTGTAGACCTCTATGACAACATCAATCTGGCCCAACCTTCCATCTGTCACCATCTTAAACAGCTTACCGAAACCTCGATCATTTTACCGGAAAAGGAAGGCAGGAATATCAAGTATACGATGAATAATGAGGTCATTGATGAATACATCGGATTTTTGCAGGGACTGAAAAAATAGGGGCGCGCAGAGCTCGGCCGGCGCGAATTTCGGCGAACGGCAGGATATGCCCGGCGAACGGCAGGATATGCCCGGCGAACGGCCAAAAAAATCCATCGAATTTCTTCAATGTTTCGTATCTTTATGTTGGTTAAGGGCTTAAACAGCCTTTTATAGGAATAGATAGATCGAAAAAAATCAATGTTTAATCAAAAGAGTGTGTTATGAATCAGTTTTGTTTTAACTGCGAAGAGACCTTCTCTTCGCCCCTCCTCAAGGAGAGAAACAAGAGCCTCGGGCGAAATTTCCTTTTCACCGTCCTGGCATTTGCCGCATTGTGTGCCGTCTCTTATTTGATAGCGGGATAGCCGTTGCTCCCAAGAGTGTCACATGTGTGGCGTCTTATTTAATCGCCGGGGATCACCTCAATCCGTAGCATATTTTAATCATTTAGTAACCCGCTGTATCGGCATTAGGGTTAGATTTGTCCTATGTCCGACACCAGAAGAGATTTTTTGAAAAAAGCCGCCCTGCTCAGCGGCGCAGCCAGTCTTTCCCAACTATTGCCCGAATCGATCCAGCGCGCGCTGGCGATCAACCCTGCCGAAGGCAGTACCTGGCGCGATGCCGAACACATCGTGATCCTCATGCAGGAGAACCGGAGTTTCGACCACGCACTCGGCACGCTTCGCGGTGTGCGTGGCTACAACGATCCCCGGATCATCGAACTTCCCAACCGCAATCTCGTTTGGCTGCAAAGCAACACCGAAGGCCAGACCTATGCCCCCTTCCACCTCGACATCAGGAACACCAGGGCTACCTGGATGGATTCGCTCCCGCATTCCTGGGCCAACCAGACAAATGCGCGAAATGATGGCAAGTACGATCAATGGCTGAATGTCAAACGCAACAGCATCGCCGAATATTCGAATATGCCGTTGACGATGGGCTTCCATTCGCGCGAAGATCTTCCGTTCTATTATGCGCTGGCGGATGCCTTCACCGTATGCGATCAGAATTTCTGTAGCGCACTCACGGGCACGAATCCTAACCGGCTTCATTTCTGGACGGGTACGGTGCGGCCGGAACAAAATGAAAATTCACGGGCACATGTGTGGAATGACGATATGGACTATGGCACGCTGAACTGGAAGACCTTTCCGGAACGGCTGGAGGAGCATGGCATCTCCTGGAAATGTTACCAGAACGAGGTGGCAATCGATACCGGCCTTCGCGGCGAGGAAGATCCCTGGCTTTCGAATTTTCAGGATAATCCGCTCGAGTTCTTTGGTCAGTACAATATCCACCTGTATCCCCGGCATGTCGCGGAGCTGAAAAAGCAACAGTCCGCACTGCAGGAGGAGATCGACACCTTACAAAAACAGATCGCCGCTTTGCCCGCGGGAGACGCGCATATCGATCATCTCCAAAAGAACCTGCACGAGAAACAGACAGAACTCGACAAGGTGAAGACGCAGCCGGCGCTGACTACAACCGGTAGCCTCGATGAATTGTCGGCTTACGCGCAAAACCTTCACCGGAAGGCATTCGATACCAACACCGGCGACCCGGACCACCGCGTACTGGAGGACCTGGTCTATGACGACAATGGCATCCAACGGACGATGAAAGCGCCCAAGGGGGATGTGCTGCATTCGTTCCGGCAGGACGTACAAACGGGCAAGCTGCCGATGGTCTCCTGGCTTTCCGCACCGGAGAACTACAGTGATCATCCCAGCGCGCCGTGGTATGGCGCCTGGTATGTGAGCGAAGCATTGGATATCCTGACACAGGATCCCGAGGTCTGGAAGAAGACGATCTTCATCCTGGCTTATGATGAGAACGACGGATATTTTGACCATGTGCCGCCGTTCACGGCACCAAACCCACACCGAACGGATACCGGCAAGGTGTCCGAAGGGGTCGATACCCGGGTGGACTATATCACGGAGGAGCAGGAGAAAGCGCGGAATGGTTTTCCCGAACCGTTCAACCGGGAAGGTTCGATCGGTTTGGGCTTTCGCGTGCCGCTGATGATCGCCTCCCCCTGGACCCGCGGCGGCTTTGTCAACTCGCAGGTGTTCGATCATACGTCGACGCTGCAATTCCTCGAGCTGTTCCTGCATCAAAAGACGGGTGCGGCTATCCGCGAGACGAATATCTCCGAATGGCGCCGGCTGGTTTGCGGCGACCTTACCAGTGTCTTTCATACCTATCACGGCGAACCGATCCATCAGCCGGCCTTCGTGAACAAAGACGCCAATCTGGAAAGCATCAACAAGGCGAAATATAAAAAGCTGCCCGACGATTTCAAGGCGCTCACGGCGGAGGAGATCGCGGTCTTCAACAAGCGCCCGCAGGATTCGCCCTATGTCACGCGGCAGGAGCCGGGGACACGTCCTTCCTGTGCGTTGCCGTATTGCATGCATGCACATGGGGCTTTGACTGCGGATAAAAAGGGGTTTACCGTTTTATTCGTGAACGACGACAAGGTGTTTGGCACAGCGACGGCGGGAGCTCCCTTCAATGTCTATGCGCCGGGTAACTATGCGGTCGCGGGCAGGCCGGGGCACATGGAGCCGTTACGCACCTGGGCCTATGGGGTGAAGGCAGGGGATGAGATCACCGATGTGTGGCCGCTAGCCGAATTCGAAAGTGGCCGCTATCATCTCCGGGTTTACGGACCCAATGGGTTCTACCGGGAGTTTGCCGGCGACGCGAATGATCCTAAGCTGAGCGTTGAGCTGTATTACGAAACGGCCGGTGCGCGGCCCAATGTGGGGCTGCGGCTGAAGAATTACGGCGCCGCCTGTAAGGTAGAGCTGGTGGATCACTCTTATGGCGAGAGGCTTCCTTCCACGCACATGCCGGCGGCAGATGAGGCGAACATCGTCCTGCCGCTTTCGAAGAGCCATGGTTGGTACGACTTCAGTATGCAGGTAGGCGGGTTCCGGCAGCGGTTTGCCGGCAGGGTGGAGACCGGGAAGGACAGCATCAGCGACCCCGCAATGGCGTGACGGGCGGCAGCCGGCGTGACGGACACCAACTGTATCAAAAGAGGACAGTTTTGTGTCAAACGGTATAGGTTAAGCTGCTGTAATGTAATAGCTTAGCGATCTGGCATCGATTTTACGGTTCGGAAGCTAACTAACATGAGGCAAACATGATCTTCAATTATTTCAAGATAGCCTGGCGCAATATGATGAAGGCCAAGGCTTTTTCCTTTATCAATATCTTCGGTCTCGCCGCAGGGCTCACCTGTTGCATGCTCATCAGCGTCTATCTTCTCTACGAGGTAAGCTACGACAGCCACCAAAAGGATGTGAAGGACATGTACCAGATGGCCACCATCTTCGATGTGCAGGGAAAGACCTTTCGGTTCGCGGCTACGCCTTCCCCGATGGCCAAGCAGGTAGCGAGGGATTTTCCGGAGGTCGAGGAGGCAACAAGGATACTGGCGCTTTCGACCTTCGAGGACAAGGATCTGTTGCAGAATTTTATCCCGGGAGCTGCGCCGGTGTCCTTTTATGAAGACAAAGGATTCATGGCGGACAGTAACTTCTTTGATTTCTTTAGCTATCCCTTTATCGAAGGCGATCCGAAAACGGCGTTGGCGCATCCGGCTACCATTGTGCTGTCGGAAGAGCTGGCGCACAAACTCTTTGGGAACGGTATGGCGCTGGGAAGGGTGGTGCATGTGAGCAGTGCCAACAATGGCGATCACGATTTCGCGGTTACCGGCGTTTTTCGCCCGGTGAATGCGCCCAGCCATATCGAAGCCAATTTCTTCTTGTCGATGACCGGCGGCGACATGGAACAGCAGATGAAGCAATCGGAGAACGACTTCGTGACGAACAACATGTTCTCCACCTATCTGAAGTTGCGGCCTGGAACCGATCCGGCCGTGGTGGAGGCGAAATTCCCGGCATTCCTCGATAAATATGCCGGCAAGGGAATGGCTGCCATGGGGATGCGTAAGACGCAGCTTTTGGTGCCTGTACGGGACATCCATCTGCGGAGCGATCTGCCGAATAATATTACCCCGCCGACAAGCAAGACCTCCTTGTATATCCTGGGGTCGATCGCGGTGTTTACACTGCTGATCGCTTGTATCAATTTTATGAACCTCGCCACGGCGCGAAGCGCGAAGCGGTCTTCGGAAGTAGGTATGCGCAAGGTGCTGGGGGCATTGCGAGGAGCGTTGATCGGTCAGTTCCTGGGTGAATCGGTCCTCATGAGCCTGCTGTCATTTGGGCTGGCCTGGCTTTTAACCGTCTTGTTGCTGCCGTCATTCAGTACGCTCACGGGATTGCATCTGAGCCTCGCGTTGCCGGCGCATCTGCCGTTGCTGCTTGGGTTCCTGGTGCTGGCCGTTGCCGCGGGGCTGATCGCGGGAGTCTATCCGGCGTTCTATCTCAGTTCGTTCCAGCCGGTGAAGGTACTCAAGGGTAAATTCACCAACAGCCTTAGCGCGATATGGCTGCGGAAAGGGCTGGTCATCTTTCAGTTCATGATCTCCGTGATCCTCATCGTCTCCACGGTGGTGATCAATGATCAGATGGAGTACGTGCGGAACCAGGACCTGGGTTTTGACAAGGCCTCGCAGATCGTAGTGCCCATGCGAGGGTCGGTGGCCAAGACACAGGCGCAGGCGCTCGAGGATGAGTTCATGCACGACGGGCGCGTGATCAGTGTGGGGCGGACGTTATACTATCCGGGGCTGAACAATCCCAGCGATTATCTCCTGTATCGTGACGGCGACAATGCACAAACTGCGCAGCGGACGCGCATGGATTATGTGGGCTACGATTATATGAAGACCATCGGGGTCAAACCGGTGGCGGGACGGCTCTTTTCCAGGGAATTCCCGGGCGATACGTTGAACCGGATCGTGCTCAACGAGTCGGCGGTCAAGGCTATGGGTTTTGCCGATCCCGAGCACGCGATCGGCCGGAAGGTCGACGGCGATTTCCGGGGAACCACGACGAAATATGAGGTGGTAGGGGTCGTGCGGGATTTTCATTTCGAAGGGCTTCGTCAACCCATCACGCCTTATGGCTTTGTGCTGACGCCGAATTACGGGAATTACCTGGTGGTGCATACGCGTCCCGGCACTCCCGCGACGCTGCTCACGGCGTTGGAGACGGCATGGCATAAGATCGATCCCAACGAACCCTTCGAATATTCCTTTTTGGACCAGGATTTCCAAAAGAATTATATAGCCGAAGAACGGCTGTCGGCGCTGATCCGTTATTTCACGGTGATGGCTATCCTCATATCCTGCCTGGGCCTGTTCGGTCTGGCTTCTTTCAGCGCCGAACAGCGCATCCGCGAGATCGGCATCCGGAAGGTACTGGGCGCCAGCGTCGGCGGGATCGTCATGATGCTGTCCAAAGACTTCCTCATCCTGGTTTCCTGGGGTATGGTCGCAGCCTGTCCCGTAGCCTGGATCATCATGCACAAATGGCTCGAAGGTTTTGCCTATAAGACGCCGATCTCCTGGACGGTGTTTGCCATTACCTTCTTCTGCACGTTGTTGATCACGCTGACGACGATCAGTTTTCAGGCGCTCCGCGCGGGGATGCAGAATCCGGTGAAAAGCCTCAAGACGGAATAGGTTTGATGACTATTTTGTATGTTTGCGGATGAATACAAACGATCGGTTACCATCGGCCGGTTTACGCTTCAGGGAGGCGATGCGCAAAGAAAACCCACTTCAAATTGTCGGAACGATCAACGCCAATCATGCTCTGCTGGCGCAGCAGGCGGGATTCAATGCGATCTATCTTTCCGGGGGCGGCGTAGCCGCCGGTTCGCTGGGCATCCCCGACCTGGGGATCACCACGCTGGAAGATGTCCTGATCGATATTCAGCGAATCACGAATGTATGTGAGCTGCCCTTGCTGGTGGATGTGGATACGGGTTTCGGCCCCAGTGCCTTTAACATTGCCCGGACCGTCAAGTCGCTGATCAGGGCCGGTGCAGCCGCCTTGCACATCGAGGACCAGGTGGGCGCCAAACGCTGCGGCCACCGTCCGGGGAAAGAGATCGTGAGCAAAGAAGAGATGGTGGATAGGCTCAAGGCCGCCGCCGATGCGCGGACCGACGAACAATTCGTGATCGGGGCCCGAACAGATGCCTTTGCCAACGAAGGTTTGGAGAAAACCCTGGAACGGGCCGCGGCCTATGCAGCCGCCGGGGCCGATTTTATCTTTGCCGAGGCCGTTCCGGACCTTGGAGTCTATCAAAAATTTGTAGACGCTGCGGGTGTCCCCGTACTGGCGAATATCACCGAATTCGGCATGATCAAAATGTATACCGTGGAGGAACTCAAAGCCGCGGGGGTAGGGCTGGTACTCTATCCGCTTTCCGCCTTCAGGGCCGCGAACAAGGCTGCGCTGAACGTGTATACGCATCTCCGTGCCGAGGGCACACAGAAGAATGTGCTGGATACCATGCAAACCCGGGAAGAGCTTTATCAAAGCATCGGCTATTACGAGTACGAAAAAAAATTGGATAACCTATTCAAACAAAAAAAAGATGTCCAGTAACGAAGGTGTGTTCAAGCCCAAGAAATCCGTGGCCCTTTCCGGTGTCGCCGCCGGTAACACGGCGTTGTGCAGCGTGGGGAAAAGCGGAAATGACCTCCACTATCGGGGATACGATATTCTCGATCTTGCCGAGAAAGCGGAATTTGAAGAGACGGCTTTTCTATTGATCTATGGGGAACTGCCTACGGCTTCACAACTGAAGGCCTATAAGACTAAGTTGCGATCTTTGCGCGGGCTGCCGCAAGTGCTGAAGAACGCATTGCATGTCCTGCCCCCCACCGCACATCCGATGGATGTCCTGCGGACGACGGCCTCCGTGCTGGGTACCGTAGCGCCCGAGAAGGACGATCACAACATCGCCGGCGCGCGCGACATCGCGGATAAAATGATGGCTTGTTTCGGCTCCGCGTTGTTATACTGGTATCACTATACCCACAATGGGCGTACGATCGAGGTGGAGACCGATGATGAAACCATCGGCGGACATTTTTTGCATCTGCTGCATGGCGTGAAGCCTCCGGCTTCCTGGGTACAGGCGATGCAGGTCTCGCTGAACCTGTACGCTGAGCACGAATTCAATGCCTCCACCTTTACTGCCCGCGTGATCGCCGGGACGGGTTCGGATATCTATTCCGCTGTCACCGGGGCAATAGGAGCGCTACGCGGGCCGAAACATGGCGGCGCCAACGAAGTAGCCTTCGATATCCAGAGCCGGTACGCCTCGCCGGATGCCGCGGAAACGGATATCCGTGCACGGCTGGCGAATAAGGAAGTGATCATCGGTTTTGGGCATCCCGTGTATACGATCTCCGATCCGCGCAATGTGGTGATCAAGAAGGTGGCCAGGACGCTTTCTGAAGAGGCCGGTGATAGGCAGCTGTATAACATCGCGGAGCGCCTGGAGTCCGTGCTATGGAACGAGAAGAAGATGTTCCCGAACCTGGATTGGTTCTCCGCCGTATCCTATCACCTGATGGGTGTGCCGACGCTGATGTTCACGCCACTTTTTGTTATTTCCCGGGTGACAGGCTGGAGCGCACACATCATCGAACAACGGCTGGATGGAAAGATCATCCGGCCGAGCGCCAATTATATCGGACCAGAGAACAGGGATTTCGTCACTATAGATAAAAGAAAATAATGTCATCACACATTTCGAATGAACGGCCGCAACCGGACAAGGTATTGGCAGATATCGCAGATTATGTACTGAACTATAAAATTAAAAACGACCTGGCGTGGAAGACGGCGCATTACTGCCTGTTGGATACGCTGGGCTGCGGACTGGAGGCACTGACGTATCCCGCCTGCACCAAATTGCTGGGGCCGATCGTCAAAGGGACCGTCGTTCCCAACGGCGCCCGGGTACCCGGAACACAATTTCAACTGGATCCTATCCAGGCGGCCTTTAACATCGGCGCGATCATCCGCTGGCTGGATTTCAACGATACCTGGCTGGCGGCCGAGTGGGGGCATCCATCCGATAACCTGGGAGGGATCCTCGCTACAGCGGACTGGCTCTCCCGCACTGCCGTGGCTGCGGGCAAACCGCCGCTGGTGATGAAAGACGTCTTAGAGGGCATGATCATGGCACATGAGATCCAGGGAGTGCTGGCGTTGGAGAATTCATTCAATAAGGTCGGGCTGGATCACGTGATCCTCGTGAAGGTCGCTTCTACCGCCGTGGTGGGGAAGTTGCTGGGACTTACGCGTTACGAGCTGATCAATGCGATCTCGCTCGCGTTTGTAGACGGTCAATCTTTACGCACTTACCGCCATGCGCCCAATACCGGCAGCCGGAAGTCCTGGGCGGCAGGGGATGCCACCTCGCGCGCGGTGCGGCTCGCACTGATCGCTCAAACGGGAGAGATGGGCTATCCTTCGGTATTGACGGCTAAGACCTGGGGCTTCTATGATGTCTCGTTCAAAGGCAATGCCTTCAAATTCCAACGGGAATATGGTTCTTATGTCATGGAGAATGTGCTCTTCAAGATCTCGTTCCCCGCCGAGTTCCATTCGCAGACGGCTGTGGAAGCGGCTATGACCCTGTACAAGCGGCTGGCCGATAAAGGCAAAACGGCGGCGGATATACGGAAGATCACGATCCGTACGCATGAGGCGGCGATCCGTATCATCGATAAAAAGGGGCCGTTGAACAATCCGGCGGACCGCGACCACTGTATCCAATACATGATCGCCGTGCCCCTGATCTTTGGCCGGCTCACAGCTGCCGACTACGAGGACAAGGTAGCTGCCGATCCGCGAATCGATGTACTGCGCGATAAAATGACCTGTGTGGAGGACCCGCAGTTTACCAAAGACTACCACGATCCCGAGAAACGGTCGATCGCCAATGCATTGACGGTCGAGCTCAGCGATGGTACAATATTGCCCGAGGTCGTTGTCGAATATCCCATCGGGCACAAACGCCGGCGCGAAGAAGGCATTCCCGAGCTGATCAAAAAATACAAGATCAACCTGGCGCGCATTTTCCCCGAAAAACAGCAACGGGTAATCGCCGAGAATTCGCTGTACTACGACCTGCTGGTGAAAACGCCGGTGCAGGAGTTTATGGATCGGATGGTGATCTAAGATGACGGGCATCCCCGGGATTTTCGGAATTTCTCCACGCAAGCCATCGGGCATGAGCTGTTTACCAGCAGGCTGGAGATCGGGCAGTTGACCATTGCTCCCATTGAAGAAACCGTTGATGAAATACTGGAATTCATCAGGGAATTCTATCAGCGAATGGATTCGGGACTTGACATTGAAAATGAACTATATAAGCTGTTCGATGAACTAAAGGAAGATCTGTGGACTCTCATCGAATATCCCTACGTGGATAAAGTGTACCGGGATAGTTATTATACCTATTTTGCTTCAAAACATAATGCTTACGCAAGGGACTGTATCCGGGTATCTTTCTTTGCCGGTGAAATAAACCACGAAGAATTCAGGAGCGCTACCGATGAAAGCAGGTTAAAAAACTTGTTCCGGGGATATCTCGTTATCAGACCGACGTCTAAAAAATCGACAATATCATTCTCTGATCTGCTCAATGGCCAAAGGCGCATTGATGGGGATGTCGTTGCCCCGTTCAATAGACGTATAAGTGAACGGATGAATAAAACAGTCAGGGAATTTCAAAAAAAACAGCGGAGTTCCCTCGAAAAGGCCTCCCGGATCGTTCTTAATGCCTGACCATCTGCTGGCGGGTTCTTTTTGTACATGCCTTGAGTTTAAATCAATTCCTTCCTTTTAGGGCCGTGCGAGATGCGGCGGCCGCTAACCGCTCATTCCGAGCGCAGCGTCTTCACGGGATTCGATACCGCGGCGTGGATCGCGTGGTAGCTCACCGTCCCTACGGCGACGAGGAGCGCGGCCACCCCGGCTGCCGCGAACACCCACCAGCTGAGCGCCACCCGGTACGCATAGTTTTGTATCCACCGGTGGAGCGCCAGCCAGGCCAGCGGCCAGGCGATCACATTGGAGATCAGCACCAACCCCACAAAATGCTTGGAGAGCAGGAAGACGACGTCATTTACCGAAGCACCGAGGATCTTGCGGATACCGATCTCTTTGGTCCGCTTCTCCGTGGAGAAGGAGGCCAGTCCGAACAGCCCCAGGCAAGAGATGAGGATCGCGAGACCGGCCATGATCGCCACCAGCTGCGAGACCCGGGTATCGGTTCGGTAGAGCTCCCGGAAATGATCATCGAGGAACTCGTAGCTAAAGGGATACTCCGGCAAGACCTTTTTCCACGTGGACTCCAGGAACGCGACGGCCTGTCTGGCCTGCCGGCCATTGATCTTCACCGATAGCATGCTGAAAGAGCTCGCACCCTGATCGAGCAGGAACATAGGTTCGATCTTATAGTGGAGCGAGTTAAAATTGAAGTCTTTGGAAATGCCCACGATGCGGCTCAGGGTATCGCCCCCGAAATATTTGCCGAGGAGCGAGGCCAACGGTTTCCCTGGCGACCCCTCCAGCAGTTTTCTGGCCAGCATCTCATTGATGATAAATTCTTTGTTAAACCCCGAACGGCCGCTCGAGAAATTGCGACCCGCCTCCAACGGGATCTTGTACACAGTAAGATAATCCGGGTCTACGAAGATCCCGCTGGTGAACAACACGCGCATCGGGGCATCACCCGGCCAGAACCCAAATCCCAGCGTTACCAATGGACCACCCAGATGATCCTGCGCCCCGGTGACCCCGGTGATCAGCGGGCTCGGGGATAATTCATCTTTCAGTAAAGCATATTTACGCGCCGTAATCCCATGCAACGGTATGGTGACGATCTGATCACGGTCAAAGCCGGGGTCTTGCGTCATGATATAATTTACCTGCTTGTAAATAAGAACGGTAGCGACGATCAAAAAGATGGCGCTGGTAAATTGCGCAACCACCAGGACATTCCGGAAATGGCCTTTGTTCTTGCCGGTGTCACCTCCACCTTTAAGCACTTTTACCGGCCGAAAGGAAGAGAGATAGACGGCCGGATACAGACCCGATAAGATCCCCAGGACAACCGTTCCCAGGAACACGCCCACCAGCACAATGGGATGCAGCGAGAGCAGGGAACTCAGATCGCGCCCGCTGAGCTTATCGATATAGGGTAGCACCAGGCCAACCAGCCCCAGCGCAGCGACCAGCGCGATCTGCGATAGCAGCACCGACTCGACGAGGAACTGGACGCCAAGCTGCGAGCGCAGGGCGCCGATGGTTTTGCGGATGCCTACCTCTTTGGCTCTTTCGGTACTTTGGGCAGTGGCCAGGTTCACGAAATTAATACAGGCGATGAGCAGCACGAGCACACCGATGGCCATGAAAATATCGGTATAGCGCTTATCGAATTTCTCGAAATTGACATCGTCATCTTCGATATCGACGGAACCGGCATGGACGTCGTTTAATGACTGGAGGAACAGGTCATACCGGATGTCCTTGCTCCCGACCCCATGTTTTGTCAGGTAGGCGGGAAATTGCTTTTCCAGCGCCGCCACATCGGTATGGGGTGCGAGCTCCAGGTAGGTGGCTACCGTTCCTTCCCCCCGGTTCATCCAGGAAGGTTTATAGACGGTGTTATAGGATTGCAGCGCCTCGAACTGAAATTGAGAGTTGGCGGGCACATCTTTCAGGATACCCGTCACCGTGTAAAGCAGGGTATCTCCCCCGAAATGCGAAACGGTCTTGCCGATGGGGTCCGTAGTGCCGAATAATTGCCGGGCGGCCGATTGCGTCAGGACAATGCTGTTGGGCTTTTGAAGGGCCGACTGCCGGTCTCCCTCGATGAGCGGGAAGTCGAACATCCCGAGAAAGGACGTATCCACAAAATAGGTGTGGGGGTAGAATACTCTTTTCTCACCATAGGTCAGCTCGTACTGGTTATTGACGTCGACCCGGCTGTAATCCAGGATCTCGGGAAATTGATCTTTGAGCCCGGGGCCCATCGAAAAGGCGATGATGGCGGATTTCTGCGAGACGCCCGTGGCGGTAAATTTCGCCGTTTCATCGAGCCGGTAGAGGTTCTTGTGATGCATGCTGTCGAAACTCTTTTCGTAGAATACGAACAACAGGATCACGATACAGGCGGCCATACCGGTGGCGAGCCCGAAGATATTCAGAAAGCTGAACGTCCGGTTCCGCCGCAGGTTGCGGAAGGCCGATTTGAGATAGATCTTAAGCATGATATACCGCCACCACAACCTGTGCCAGCTTCTGTTGTCGCTGAAAGGCAGCTACTTGCGATTTTATTTTACCGCAGCATGTATGCTTTCGATACAGGTATTGTACGGTCTAGCGGTTGTTGTCCTTTTGCTGCTCCTGCTGTTGTTTCTCGGCTTCTTCCTCCTTCTTCTTCTGCTCGCGTTCCTTCTTTTTGAAGAAGCCGCGGAGCAGGAAGTTGTGTTGGGCGGCTTCCATGTTCTCATCGAGCTTTTTGCTGCTCGACTTGAGATTCTTCATAGTCGAGCTGATGTTCTCCGAGAGGGTAGTGTCGCGGAGCAGCCTGCCGAGGGCGCCCTTACCGTGGTTGATGCGATTGGAGATATCGGCGAGGTTGCCGGTGATGATCGCGGCGTTATCGGCGGAGGCCTTCAGGCTGGCCATGATGGCATCGGTTTCGATGGGTTTGAGCGAAGCCAGCGAGTCGCCGTCCTTGACGATAGCGGTATCGGGGGTGCCGGCCGTGATGGTGATGACCTTGTCACCCATGAGGCCATCGGAGGTGATGCTGGCCTTGGCGTCCTTTTTGATGAACCGCTGCACCTTCTTTTGGATGATCATGTCGACCTGCACGGTCGTGTCGGTGACCAACCCGATGTCGTCGACGGTGCCGACATCGATGCCGCCGAGACGGACATTGCTGCCGGGTTTGAGGCCGCTCACGGAGTTGAACTCCGCCGAGAGATGCAACACCGAACCGAATTTGTTCTTTTCTTTCCCGATATAATAGATCGCGCCCACGGCGATCACCAGGGCGGTGATGGCGAAGAGCCCCAGCTTCCATTTGTAATTTTTTTCTTTTGGCATAACGATTCGTTTTTGGGTTGGCGTCAATAGAAGAACGACCGGACCCACTCGTCCGTCGAACGTTCGAGGTCCTGGTAGCTGCCTTCTGCATACACGATGCCGTCCTTCATCATGATGATGCGGTCGGCCGTCATTTTCGCACAAGGCATATCGTGGGTAATGGTGATCGAGGAGATATTGTATTTCTTTTTCGTCCGGCAGATCAGCTCGCTGATCTCGTGCGAGGTGCCGGTATCCAGACCGGTGGTCGGCTCATCATAAAGCATGATCTCGGGCCGGAGGATCAGGGTACGGGCCAAACCGATGCGTTTGCTTTGTCCGCCCGAGAGCCGGGACGGCATCTGGTCTATCGAATCTTCCAGCCCAACGTTTTCCAGCATCTCTTTGATCAGTGCTTCTTTTCGTTCCGACGTCATGTTCTTTTTGTGCTGGCGCAACGGGAACGCGAGGTTCTCGCGGACGGTCATCGAATCATATAGCGCCGCATTCTGGAAAAGAAAACCGGTGCGAACACGCAGCGCATTCATGTCGCCATAACTGAGTTTTGAGATATCCTGACCGAAGATCTCGATGGTGCCGCTGTCCGGCCATTCGAGACCGACGAGACATTTGATCAGGACGGATTTACCGGTGCCCGATTTTCCCAGCACCACCACGTTCTCGCCCTTATTGACGTGCAGATCGACACCGCGCAGGACTTCGTGGTCATTAAACGATTTGCACAACCCGCGGATGACGATCACGGGTTCTTCTTTGGCCGTTGGCTCGGGTTCCTTTGGCTGCACCTTGGTGTCGGAGGTCGGTTCCGGCGGCGGCGCGATCGCTACTTCGGCCTCTGCGGTTTCTATATTTTCTTCTTTTTCGCTCATAGGTCTTACAATAGATCAGTGATTTGCGCCGCCAGCATATCGATAATAAAAACAGCCAGCGACGCGGCGACGACGGCGCTATTGGCAGCGATGCCCACACTCTCCGTCCCGCGGCGGGCGCGGAAGCCTTTGTAGCAACCGATGATGCCCACGACATAACCAAAGAAAAAGGTCTTGATGATAGCGGGTACGATGTCGACGAACCCGAGATGCTCCATCGCGGACTGGAAGAAATGCCGGACCGTCATGCTATCGTGGATATTCATCGCCAGGTAGGCGCCGACAAAGGCGACCGCATCGGAGATGATCGTCAGCAGTGGGATCATCAGGGTCGTCGCGAGGGTCCGGGTCACCACGAGGTAATGAAAGGGGTTGATGGCCGAGACCTCCATGGCATCGATCTGCTCGGTGACCCGCATGGAGCCCAACTCCGCACCCATTCGTGAACCTATTTTACCCGCACAGATAATGGCGGTGATCACGGGGCCGATCTCGCGGATAACGGCCACCGAGACCATACCCGGGATCAGCGAGATGGCACCAAACGAGGCCATGGACGGCCGGCTCTGGATCGTCAGCACCGCACCCATGATAAAGGCGGTGAGACCAATGAGAAAAGTCGATCTATAGCCCACGAGATAACATTGGTAGAAGATCTCCCGCCACTCGTAAGGCGGCTTCACGACTTCCCTGAAGAACCGCAGCATAAATGCGGTGAGGTCGCCCGCTTTATACAAAGACTCTTTCCATTGGCTGCGTTTTTCGCGAACCCGGAGACGTGTGCGCTGGTATCGGTTGAGGGTAGGCTGCATAGTCGTTATCTATATCTGCCATAAGTTCAATTATCAATCCAAAACGTGAAAAAGGGCGAAATGCACGGGCGGAAGGCGGTTTTACAAAAACTGGCACGCCCGAGACGGGATAAAATTGTAGAAATAGTTCCACACTATCGCCTTGCAAATCAAGGAGTTTAAGCCTTAATTTTGTCCTTGCCTTATCCCGGCCTAACCTTTATCAAAAAACGTGGCGAATATCGCCCTGGAAAAGTATGATACTGATTGTCGACGACAAGCCTGAAAACATCTTTTCGCTCAAGACCATTTTGGAGTTGCATTCTTTCCCTACGGACACCGCGCTGAGCGGTGAAGAGGCCTTAAAGAAAATACTCAAAAAATCGTACGCCCTCATTATCCTGGATGTCCAGATGCCGGGCATGGACGGGTTCGAGGTTGCGGAAGCCATCAGCGGCTATAGCAAGGCGCGGGATATCCCCATCTTGTTCCTGAGCGCGGCGAGTACCGAGAAGAAATTTATCACCAAGGGTTATAGCGCGGGAGCGATGGATTACATCACCAAACCCATCGACCCGGATATCCTGCTGCTGAAGGTAAAGACCTTTTATCGGCTATACCAGCAGAACCAGGAGCTGAATCTTATCCAGGCAAGCTTACGCAGCGAGATCGAATTCCGGAAGAAAGTGGAAGGCGAATTACAGGAGCGGGCGGTGGAGCTG
>Ga0134126_10003781_pt1 | contig 18942 bp, 20 predicted proteins | sample KB31752_FD_96881 | JGI IMG/M metagenome (GOLD analysis project Ga0134126, IMG submission 96881) | Terrestrial soil microbial communities with excess Nitrogen fertilizer from Kellogg Biological Station, Michigan, USA - KB3-175-2 | ecosystem: Environmental > Terrestrial > Soil > Unclassified ...
CACTTATACGCACAATAGCGTGATCCCCGTGCCGGGTATATTTGTCGGCGCCTCTTATTTTGTCACGCCGACGTTTGGCTTCAATGCGGAAGCGGGCCATGATATTACGGATATCCAGTTTGGGGTCGTTTTCAAGTTACAGTAGGGCATTAACCCCGGGTTGCATTTGACCTTGTTATTTATCGCCGATGGTATTAAGCATCATTGATTTGCCGTTGGTGATAATGACTTTCGCATTGTGCGATCTCACCAGTTCCTTTGAGACTTCGAGGCTTTTGTATTTCAAGAGCCTGTAGGTTATCGATGGGCTGATGATATTTTGATAGTTCTTGATCGCGTCGGCGTCGATTTGCAGCACGTCGTCCAATACTATTTCATAGGGTGAGATCGCTTTGCGTGGCTGGTCCTCGATGTTCTTTTCGATGGTCGCCCGTTCGCCAAACAGTTCGACCGCGGTGTATTGCATCGTGTATTCCCTGACGATAGCCATGAAGTTGTTGATGACGATCGTGTTGCCGTAGTCGACGCCGACATTTTCATAGATGGAGGGCGCGGCATCCGGTTTAATGTGATATAGGACTGTTACATCGACCTTCACTTCGAGGCCTTCTTTTCTAGGCGGACGCATCGTGGTCGAGTACTCGGTGATCCGGGTGTTGAAGGTACGAATGGTCGATGTGAAGATATTGTAATGGTATTGTTGTTCTTGGGCGGCCGCCGCGGCGATGGCGTGGCAGTTAAGGCGCAAACGCCCCGGCGGATTGTCGGTTTACCACCCGAAGCGTTTGAAGAGGGCGGCCTACTTTTGAATAAACAATATAGTTATGCGAAAATTAATCGTGAAGATGTCGATGTCATTCGATGGTTTTGTTTCCGGGCCTGGTGGTTCGGCCGACTGGATCTTTAAGACTGGCGATGCGGAATCCAAGGCTTGGGCGCTTGCGCAAACGGATCAGGCCGGGATGATCATTATGGGCAGAAAGTCGTTCGAGGCTATGGCGCCTTACTGGGTGACATCCACCGATGCCTTTGCGCCGGCGATGAACTCGATACCCAAGGCGGTGTTCACTCAACGCGGATACAAGGGTTTCCATGCTGGTGGTTCGGCGTCGGCTGCTCACGCTTCCTGGGCGCAGGCGCGGGTCTTTGATGGCGATCTTGCTTCGGAGATTTCGAGCCTTAAAGCCGAGGAGGGCAAGCCGATCGTCGCGATTGGCGGCGCCGGTTTTGTGCGGAACTTGATCGCGACGGGGTTGGTCGACGAATTTTGTTTGGCCGTCCACCCGGTGGTGTTGGGTGGTGGGATGGCGATCTTTAATGGCGTTGCGGCGCCGGTTTATTTGAAGTTGGTGGATGTGGTGGTTTTTCCGGGCGGGACTGTGGCGCATACGTATGGGGTATAGGGGGATGCGCTCGCTCGCATGGGGCGACCACGGGCGGTGTGACGGTCGCAGGATGCGAGATTGTTGATTGGGGCAGGGACTGTAGTCTTGCAGCTCCTTACTTACTAGTAAGTAAGTTACTTCGCTTGGCTGACTTTGGCTTCCCGGAGCTGATGCAATGCAGCCTCGGTTTTGCTCCAGGACTTTTGCACTTTCGGGGAGCCTTCGGGTGCAGTACGATGGGAATAGAAATCAACAATGTTTTCCTTGAGTTCGGGATTTAGCAGTTTGAACTTGTTTTTCTCCAGCGCGACGACCAGCAGGTCATAATTTTTATCCGCGAGACCATATTCACCGGGCTTGGTATAATTGCCGGTATCAAAATCTATGTTTGCGAGCTTGGTGGCCCCGTTTCGACATTTTCGCATGGCGGCGGTATAATTGTTTACCGCCGTATCGAAACTGCTATAATAAAGTTTTGCCACTTTCGGCCCCGGCGACTTGAATTTCAGCACGTTCAATGGGCCGACCTTGGGTAAGAAGGCGACAAAAATGCTGAAGAAGGCGGTGTATGCGCGTGAATAGATACCGGAGCCGAACTTTTTCTTGCCGAACTTCTCATAGTAGCTCTGATAATTCGTAGCCTCGTTATCGTTGTTGCTCGTAAGTCCGGAATGCGTTTTTTTTAGCTGCCGCTTTTTAAAGATCCATGCCGTACCCGTGAGCGCCGGGAACAGTCGTTTGAAGGACCACCTCAACATGGTGACAGAGAGGGCAAAATGTGCAAATACCTGATGGATGTCGAGCCCGTAAACCTGGGCGAAGGCCCTTTCCAGCAAAGAGCTGGAGATCTGAAAGCCGATAAAATCATGATAAGCGACACGGGCGTAGTCGCCTTCCACCGTTTGGAGAACGTCGAATCCAAATTCCGTTCGCCGGTGCGACAGATGATCTTCTTCATAGGTGACGTAGTTTCCAAATTTTTGGTGCTCTTTTACGTATAAGATTGGGACGGATTTATTCGTGGCCAGAGAATGCCCATACTTATCGGCCATATAATGCGACAGGAATCCGAGGGCAAAGGCAAATTCATCGATATCCCGCGCATCGGCTAATAATGCGTCTACATAATCTCCGCTTCTCACATAATGGACGAGGTTCGTAAAAAATGGATTGCCGAATGGGAAATAGCCGATATCGGGAGCTATCGCGCCACCATAGGCATAGGCATGCGCTTTTTTTAACTGCGCTTTTGTCGCCCCCGGATATTTCCATAGCAGCAGCGGTTGGATGGCTGTGGCCCAGCAGCTATCGATGAGGGCTTCATGGGCGAGGACGGAATAGGCATGGGCGGGCCTGGCATAAAGAATGGCGAGCAGGGCGATAATCGCGCGAAATCGTTTTCCCAAGGAGGTCATACTTTGGACGTATTAGGTGGTGGGGTGTGCGACGGAGGAGATTATCAAATATAAGGGGTTTATGCAAAAATGGATGTAAAGGACTTGGTTCCGGACATGAGGGGCCGCCCGCCAAAGGCTTGTGGATGTACCCGTGGGCGGGCTTTTTTTTAGATATGCTTTGAAGGTCTTTGGTAGCCCGGTCCCAGCTGATCAGGGAGAGGCTCAAGGAGCAGAATGCCATAATCGGATGGCGGGTTTCATGGATCGTCAATTGCTCGGAGGAGCCTTGGGAGGAAAGGTCGGTGGTAGGGCCCAGGAAGGCAAGTCCCGGTGCGACTCTATCTAAACTCCTTCGGCAAAAGTCCGCTTCGCTTTGCAAGAGTACGCACACGTCGCATTCATGCAGGACATGAGAATGCCCCGATGTCATAATGCTTACATGGGCTTCAAGGCTTGGTTTGGAGCCAAACAGGATTTCCGCATAAGTATAATTTCTTCGTTGTGACGCGATGTATCCCGGACTAGTCCAAAAATGCAACTTCGAAGGATTAGTATTATCCAGATTGCGCAATCTAATCACTATAGTCCAGAATTTTAATATTTATAAGAGGGCGGCGGCTTTTTTATTGCAGGATGGTTTCCAATTTATCTTTCCATTTCTCCCAGTCGGGCATCAACTGCGATTGTAATTGGAAAAATGCCTTGGTGTGGTGTTTGTGGAGCAAGTGACATAGCTCGTGGATAATCACATATTCTATTGAGGCTTTTGGGGCTTTGATTAGCTCGGGATTAAGGATAATCTTGCCTTTTGCAGTGCAACTGCCCCATCGGGTAGGCATCTTTTGAATAAGCAGGCTCTCCGGTTGGACTCCATATTTTTCGAAACGTTGTATCCAGGGTTCGGCTATTTCTGCAAATTTCTCTTTAGCGCGTAGGCGATACCAATCCTTCAAAACGGATTTCGCGCTAGTTTGTGGTGAATGGGATACTTCTATGTCCCTACCGGTAAAATTAACACCATTTTTTTTCCCGGTTTTTACGCGTAATCGATATTGCCGCCCAAGGTAAAAATGCGCCTCCCCGCCGCGATATTCTTTTTCCGGCGTCTTGGGATAGAATCGCAGAAAATAACTTTGTTGTCTGAGGATCCAGGGCGCTCGCTTCTCCAATTTCATTTCAATTGCGGAAAGGACTGTTCCTTCCGGCGCCTTCACCAAAACCTCCATCTCCGGAGTTACCGTAATCCCCAAGGTCTTCCGCTTGCTGTAAGCCAGCAGGTAGGAAATTGTTTTCGATCCATAATGAAACGCCCGAATCATGATTTATATCTTGCTTTTGCAATTTCCATGCACTTGTTGGCGAGTTCTTCCGCCTGGTCGATAGAAAAACGCAGGGTATCGATAAGGTACTCCCCAATATAAAAATTCATCCGTCGCACCACATCCAGCTTTTGCTGCCAGTCAATGACAAGGAATTGGCTAATGATATCGTTAGCGGCTGTGGCAAAGTCAATGCTTTGCTTTTCGGTCAATTTACCTTCTGCCAGACCGAGTCGATAGAATGCGACGGTTTCCACTTTGTCTCTCAAGACCGGCGGAATATCTTCCCCCGTACGGTTGATCGCCTGTTCCCGGTAATGATTTAGCTTCTTAAGCGCTTCCGCTTCGTAAATCCTCTTTGCCCGGAGATCGGATATGGTTTCCTGGATGAGTTCCGATAGCCGCTTGTAAAACACCGGGTCCTCATCCATCCTTTCGGTGATATGCCGTGCGGTCCGGCTGGCAATCGTTTCGGCTTTAGCGCGATCACCAACTACTTTTTGCAGTTCCCGCTCGAATGCTTCTCCGTCCAAAATACTCACTTGCTCCGTAAGCCGGATGATCTCCTCTGTAGTAACGTGCTGATCCAGCAGCTTTTGCAATTGTCTTTCATATTGGCTGAAATCCACCTTGTCCGAGTAGGCCTGGCTAACCGCGTTCCGAAGTTGAGTGAAGAATTTCAGGTCACTGGTAAACAGATTCTTTCGGTATTCATCGGTGTTGCTTTCCCATTCGAAGTTGGAGCATGCCAATTTCAGACAACGCGCAAACTCTCTGAACCGGTCGTAGAATTGCTCCCGCAGGGCTTTATCCGCTAAGAAATTGCTAAAGGATACGATGTCGAATTTATTGCCAAGAATGTGGAAAATGGAAATCAATTCGGAATGAACCTGGGGGAGCCTGGCGATTTCTTTTTTAATATCGGTTACGGTATCGTTCACATCGGCGGCTTCGAATTCCTCCAGGCTGGAGTATACATGCATGGCTTCGTCCAGGTTCCCTAACACTCCCTCATAATCGATAATAAAGCCGTATTCCTTACCGGTTTCCACGCGGTTGACCCGGGCGATGGCTTGGAGGAGGGTATGATCTTTCAATTTGCGACAGAGGTACATGACAACTACCCGGGGTTCATCGAAACCTGTGAGCAATTTTTCTACTACGATCAGCAGCTCCGGCTCGGGTGTTTCTTTGAATTGTGTGATAATTCGTTCTTCGAAATTTTTTCCATGTTTGGCCTCCATTTGTTTCCAGAAGGCCACAACCTCATCCGAGGGTCCTTCGTGGATATCATCATATCCTTCCCGTGTGTCGGGCGGAGAGATGATCACTTCACTGGTTACCTTTCCGATCAGGTCCAATGCCCGCTTGTATTTGATGGCCGTCGCTTTGTCCGGCGTGACCACCATGCCCTTGAATCCGCTTCGCTCTCCCGTCCGGTCCGGCCCCCAATTTTGAAAATAATGGTCGCTGATATCACGGGCGGTCTCGTCGATTCGCTGTTCCGTTTTGCCGATGAGGTTGGCCCGGCTGTGCTTCTTTTTGAGATCAGCCGTTTGATAAGGATTAAGATCTTCCGCGACCCGATCGAATCCTTTATCGAGGGCTTTCTGATTCACATCCTGTACGGCATGCCGTCCTTCGTATAGAATGGGAACAATGGCTCCATCTTCGACCGCCTGGCGAATGGTGTAGGCATCGATAATACCGCCGAACTTCTGCGCGGTGCTCTTTTCCTTTTTCATCAAGGGAGTGCCGGTAAAGGCAAGGAAACAGGCGTTTGGCAGCACTTTTTGCATTTTCACATTAAAGCTGCCATATTGCGTTCGGTGTCCTTCGTCGATAAGTACGAAAATATCCGGCGACTCCAGTGGAGAACGGCCAAGGCGTTCTACTGCGGCTTCGAACTTGTTGATTACCGTTGTTACTACCGCATCGCCCTTTCCCTGCAGGAGTTCTACCAGTTGAGGTCCTGTACGTGCCCGATGAACAGGCACCTCTACTTGTGCGAAGGTATCAGTGATCTGCTTGTCGAGGTCGACCCGGTCCGTAACCAATACAATCTTTGGATTGCGGACTTCTTTGTGAATACGTTGGGCAAGCATTGCCATGGTTAGGCTTTTCCCACTACCCTGCGTATGCCAGATTACGCCCCCTTTGCGTCTGCCGTCTTGTTCCTCCTTAATGCGCCGGATGATCTTTTCGATGGCAAAATACTGTTGATACCTGGCAATCTTTTTCAGTCGGCCTCCTTCGAATATGATGTAATCCCTTATCAGGGGAAACAATCGTTGAGGCCGGCAAAGGTGATAAAGGTAGCGGTCCTGTTCGCAGATTTCTAATTTGCCGGCAAACCGCTGCGCCCAGGAGACGAGGATCTTTTCGTTCCGCGTTGCTTTCAAAGCTTCTTGTTCTTCTGTACTAAGTGGTTGATTGGTTATTAGGTCCAGCCGGTCGTCCGATTCTATTTCTTCCCTCCAGATCGACCAAAATTTCGCCCGCGTATCGGTTGTGGCGTATTTAGCCTGGAGGGTGGCGCAGGCAAGCAGCAATTGACTATAGACGTACAAGGACCGGATCCCATCTTCTGCCTGGTTCCGGGCATGTTGGGAAATGGCCTGTTCCAGCGGGTCCTTCATATCAGGGCGTTTGCACTCGATGACAACCAGGGGGATGCCGTTGACGAATAGAACGATATCCGGGCGAAGATGTTCCCGGCTGCCCGTTCGCATCACCTCGAATTCCTCTGTCACATGGAATACATTCCGTTCAGGGTGTTCCCAATCGATGTATTGAAGGGTAAAGCTTTTCTTGTCACCGTCGATGCTTTGCTGAAGCGCCACGCCCAGAGTAAGGCGCTGATAGGCATACCGGCTGGCGCTGATATACCCATCCTCGAAGGGAACGTCTTTAAGCGCCTGAATCCCCGCCTCGATATTGGCGTCAGTAAATACGGTGGTTCGGTTGCTGCCGGCCCGGATGCTGTTGATGATTTTCAACTGTTGACGAAGGATGCCATCTAGCAGCACGCCGCTCGTCTTTCCGCCACGAGCCGCCATCGCCTCCTCCGGGCTCAGGTAGGTGTAGCCCATTCGCATTAGCAGCAGCAGGGCAGGGAGTTGGGAAGCATCGTCTTCCCGGAAGGATGGATGGGACATAGTGTTTGGTTTTGTTTCAGCAAGTTCAATGGTTCGGCGGTTCGGGTGCTCGCCGCCTGGATTCTGTCTTTATTCTTCTTTGGGGTTCACACGAACCTTGCCGGTCAGCAACACCTGCATGAGGCCTTTTTTTTGTTGTTGCAGGGTTGCGAGACGGCGGCGGTGGAGTTGGATCTCTTTTTCGGAGGCGTTGAGGACAGAGGCAATGGCGGTTTGTTCAGGTACAGGAGGGAGTTTTAAAATTAAATTACGGATTCCATCTTTTGAGATGTTGAATCGAGTTGAACCTTGCGCCAACAAAACAATTCCCTTCCTCGTTTCATTATTTCTGAAATAATATCGCCCAAATTCTGGCAGTAGCGTCTGAAAATCTTTTAGGCGAAACCCAAAACAAAAGCTGTTAAGATAAACATTGGAGACTTTATCTAATACCACAGACGTCATGCCAACTTCCTCTGGCGTTTCCGATGAAACAGTAAAAAGAAAATCGCCATATTGAATTGTATTTTGGCTTTCATCTTCGTTAATTTCAACGTAACCTATTTGGTTGGGGTCCATTTTAGAGTTAGTAAATACATTTAAATAGGTCACAAAAGGTTTTCCATAGCCAAAATGCTCTTTTGACTTTCCTGTAAGTCCATTGTAAGATTCTCCTAGACTCCCTAGCTTAGTCTCCGTCCATTGTCCTTTAAATCCCTTTAATCTTTTCCGTTTGCTAAATAGTTGCTGCATTAGAGCCCGATGGCGAATTTGCAGGGCATCAATAAGCTGTTGCTCTTTGGCAATGGCAGTGTCCAAAGTGGAAAGGATGACAGATATACGCTGCTGCTCGGCCAGGGCCATTTCAATAATAGGGAAATCTGCAACGTCACTGCTTGTAATATTTGGATCCTTTCGACTGCTACCCGCGAAACTTTTCCATAACCCGACTTTCGCGTTCAACCAATTCAAAAGAAATACCCGATCAGTTTTTTGAGGGTCCACAGTAATTGCGGAGAGCGCTTGATTTATAGCCGCCTCAATCCCGAGCAAGCCGGTTCTACCAATTTGATTAAATCCTCCATACATTGCAACAAGTAAAGTTCCCTTAGGATAAATACGCAGGGATGTCTCTGCCAAAGCTCTCTCTGTAACCTTTTCTTCTGTTTCGAGGATTATTGAATTATTTAGATCAGTGGTTTTTACCCAATGAATTTCTCCATGCAAAAAATAATCTAGCACGGATCTGAGCGGAGTCGTGCCAGAACTTATTTTGGCTATATCGCGTATTTTCTTAACCTCCCAATCATCCGGTATCCACCCCAAACTCGTGTGCTTATATCCTTTTCTGTTCATCTTCCAACAGGTTTTATTTTATAGTGAGTAGCGCCAGCCCGCTCCAATTCGAGGGTTTTCCCCACCCGATCGCCCATTGCCTCCGCCAGGCCGGTGTGAAGGCGTAGGACGCCGCTTCGCATCTTCCCGTCTTTCGATCCGATTCGGTAGGAGCACGGATAAGAGTGCCCATTCCAGGTGACCGTTACATCATATATCTGCGGAAACCCACGCCGCTCTTCGGGAAACAACGCCTTCTGCGCGGCTAGAATCCGAATTTGTTTGGCCTGGAAATCTTTCCGGGTTATGTTGGTGATTGTGATCCTATTCATAGTTGATTCTTTTGTCGAAACCGTTTAAGGTTTTCGCTATTTCTCCTCCTTCCCGCCGCGCTGCAACTGCTTCATCGCCTTATCCAACTCGTCCGGCTGCCCGGCATCCATTGACTTCCGGTATTGCTCAAATTGCTGCAGGGCAAACGCTTCAGCCTCGCTGGCGCTCCGGCTCCCGGCATCCGCCAATATCTCCCTTTCGTTCAGGGTCAGAAATCCGTGTAACTTGGCAACCCAATCCTGCATGTACATCGGCTTCCGGTTCATCGCCTGTAGCTCTGCAAAATCGAGGTATTGCGAGACAATTAGGTTCAATTGCTTCAACTCAACTTCGTTCAAATAGTTTTTGGCCACGGTCACATCGGCTCGCTTGACCGCTTCACCTGGGAAATTCGTCAGTCCCATATTGGGTTTTGAATGATCTGCCCGCAACAGGATCAGTTCCGCAGCCGTATGCCCATGTATTGCCCAGTGAAACTTGTTCTGAACTGTTGCAAAAAATTTCCCGGTGACATCCGATTTGGGATCATAATCTATACTGGTAGCGTAGATATCGCAAATCTTCCGGTAGAATACCCTTTCCGAACTGCGGATGTCCCGGATGCGGTTCAGTAACTCCTCGAAATAAGGATTCCTGGCCTGCTTCAATCGCTCGTCATCCAGCACAAATCCTTTAATGATGTATTCCCTTAGACGCTGCGTAGCCCAAATCCGGAAATGCGTCCCCACCTGCGACCGAACCCGGTACCCCACTGAAATGATCACATCCAGATTGTAATGCTCTAATTCCCGGGTAACCCTCCTATCCCCTTCCTCCTGAACTGTTCGGAATTTCCGAACAGTTGCCTCTTCGACCAGCTCACCCTCTTCAAAAACATTCGTAACATGTTCACTTATAGTCGATTTTGCTTTTTGGAACAGCTCCGCCATCTGGTTCAACGTAAGCCAGACCGTCTCGCCTTCCAACTTTACATCGACCATGGTATTGCCACCCGGCGACTGATAGATTAATATTTCCGACTCCTGGCTCATAATTGATTTCACAAACCCAGCTCCTTTAAATGTTTTGCCATCTCCTTTTCAACAGCCACCAACTCTGACTTCAATTGATCGATCTCCCGTTGCGTAGCTGCAATGTCTATTTCCGCCTCTTCCTCGAAAGTGTCGACATATCGCGGGATATTGAGATTATAGTCGTTACCGGCAATTTCCGCCTGTGTCGCCACATAGCTGTATTTTTCTTCCACAACTCCGGCGGGCAACTTTCCATCGGCAAATCGCCGGTACGTCTGGACAATATCCTCGACGTCCCGCGGACGAAGGCGGTTTTGGTTCTTGCCGCTTTCAAACCGCTGGCTGGCATCGATAAACAATACATCGGTTCGTTTGGCTCTTCCTTTGCTGAACAGGAGGATCGCAGCCGGGATTCCCGTGCCGAAAAAAAGATTGGCCGGCAGTCCTATCACGGCATCCAGCATGTTATCCTCGATGGTCCTTTGGCGAATCTTGCCCTCGCTGCTTCCCCGAAAAAGCACTCCATGCGGGACCACTACCCCTACCCGGCCATGCCCCTCGTATGCCACCTCCAGCATATGGCTGATGAAAGCCCAATCCCCTTTGCTCTTTGGCGGTATGCCCCGCCAGAATCGCTGATAGGGATCCGCGGCGGCTTTGAACCCGCTCTGCGGTTGCCCACCGGTCTTCTTTTCATCCTTTTCGGTATCATCGGCGCCCCATTTGTCCAGGGAAAAGGGTGGATTGGCGACCACCACATCAAACTTCATCAATTGATCCCCCTCCTTGAGTTTCGGATTCCGGATCGTATCTCCCCAGCGAATCACCGCACCGTCAAAGCCATGCAGGAACATATTTTGAACGGCCAGCGCCCAGGTACTCCCATTAGCTTCCTGCCCATATAGGGAGACATTGGACGATCCCACCTCCCTTCCCGCCTTGATCAGAAGAGATGCCGACCCGCAAGTAGGATCGCAGATCCTGGCGCCAGGCTGCGCTTTGGTCAATTTGGCAAGCAAGGTTGAAACCATTGCAGGGGTGTAAAATTCGCCCGCCTTCTTGCCTGCATCCGAAGCAAAATAGCCGATAAGGTATTCGTAGGCGTCGCCAATAACGTCATTGTGTTCGAGATGAGAGGGGCTGAGATCCAACTCGCTAAAATCGATGAGCAAATTCCTGAGCCGGGTGTTCTTGTCCTTCACATCGCCGAGGTTACTGCTGTTGAAATCGATATTCCGGAATATGCCGCTGCCATCCGCGCTAAACAACTTTTCACGATTCGCCTCTTCCAGGTCATTTAGCGCGCCATTGATCAGGCTGCCGATGTTTTCCGCGGCTCTCCGCTCGTATAGGTAGTTATAACTACAAGGGTCGGGTAGAAGAAACCGTTCCATTCGCATCGCCCGATCCGTTCGGCCCTTGTCCCCCTTATACTTGTCCAGGTACTGCCGATAAAGGTCATCATGAACATCACTTACATATTTTAGGAACAACATCGTGAGGATATAGTCCTTGTACTGGCTGGGATCGATCAATCCACGAAAGGTGTCACAAGCCTTCCACACGATCCGGTTGATATCTTCGGCGGAAATTAGTTTCTGGTTCATTCTCCGTTGGCTGTTTGTAAAAGATTTGAGTAAAATATAGTTTCGTTGAGTTGATTTATGCGCGATCGTAGCGATGTTGCCGATCGGTGCAGCTGTTCCAACCGTAATATGGTTGTTTGCTTTTCCAGTGATGGCACGGGCAGCTCTAATTTTTCAATCACATCCTTCGTGATAAGCTGCGTGGATGTACCTTTAGACTCGGCGACCAATGTTTTTGAAGTATTGGGGTGATTTAGGAACCATTGCAGATATTCGGGTAGTATGTTGTTCGTGTCTTTAATCCGCAGTACAGTAAAAACTGACGAGGCTATGGCCGGCGCATAGCGACCATCATATAATACGCCGAAAAAGTCGGTGCCTTTGGTCACAATTAAAAGATCGCCTGCTTTAAGATAGCTTTTGGCGAAGCGATCTTCCAGGCGTAACTCGGGTTCGACATTTCGCACCCATTTTTTTCCCTTATCCCAGTGACGGACCTGTAGATAATAGATTGCTTTACCCCGGGAGCTCGAAGTGTTTGCGTAGATTCCGCTAAAGAGAAATGCTATATTACCTATTAACATTCGCATTTGTAGAGCCAAGGTATTCTAAATTTTGAATATTTAAACAGAAAATATCTCAGTATTTTAATTACTCAAACTGGCAAGATCTAACACAGGTGCCCTGATATGATTTTATCTTATTGATAATGAAATAAATAAGCGTTACTTTGTTTATAGCCGTTTGGGGCGGAAAAATGAAAAAATTCCCCCGTTGGCGGGTTGGGCAGCTTGGAGTGGGAAGACATGACCGGTGGCGGAGCATTTGGGGATATCGGTTAGCTCCTAGCGATTGGGCTCGACATGGGAGTTAGTGCGGATGCTTTAAATCAGCGTTCAGGTGTCTGGTCCACATCAGTCCTATAGATCTCATCAATAGTCTGACCGGCATTGTTCTTCCACTCTATCCAGCCATTGGCTCTTCGTCCGAGGACAGAAGCAGCTGCGGCGCTTGGTGAGCCAAATACGAAGTCTTCCGTAAAAACCAGTACTCCATTTTCCGGTTTTACAATATTACTGTCCATCAGTTTTTTTCTCATGCCTGTCACCCAAGTACCGGCGGTCTTAGATTCGCCCTTATTTGCTATAGAACCTTTAAAAACAAGAAATCCATCATCAAGCATTTCGCCTTTAGCAACGGCGTCTTTCCCTTTGCAAAATAGGAGTTCCTTCGAATCGGATGACGATTTTCTGATCTCTTCAAATATCGGGAAACCAAGTGTCGACAATAGGATCTTTATAGTGTCGAAATTATCGAGCAAATCTGCTTCCATACTTTCAGTAATAAATGGCTTTGCGGGAGTAGCCAAGTTATCCGTATCATAGCGACCGATCTCAATGGCAGTTTTAATGCAGATGTATTCTAAGAACTTTACATGGGATTTCGTAAACGCATTCGACTTGGACGTTATCGCAATAGCATAATTCCAAAAGTCCTTTGTTCTATGATGATCCTTTAGACGCTTGAAGCAATCCTCGGTTTCTCCAATGTAGGAAATGGGCTTTGCCTTATCTTCATTGATTCCAAAGAGGAAGTAAATACCGTATTTATTCACTTCCGGCCTAACGCCGCATTCCGTAAGTTTATTCCGGGGGATTAGTACTGCAACAATCATCCGACTCGTCAGGTCGGCTATTTTAATGCTCGTCGGATTTCCATCCGGCAAAAAAATCTGGATGGTTTGAGGTCTTTGCGTCATAGAAGATTTAAAGAGTTTGGGGAGGCCATTCGCAAGGAACCCGAAGATAGCATTTCCCTGGAAATGGCTGAAGTTGACCTTGCCGAGGTTTTTCTAGTCCGGACCTTTCTAGTCTCCGACTCTTTTTGAATCCGGCGGCGCGAATGAGTGCAAGACGATACAGATGTCCTAGCAATTGAGAATGCAGGATCGACCTCTAGGGATTGCCGGCGGATTTTTTGGGTGTCGTGGATTTGGAGGATTTAGTGGTTTTGCTGGTGGTGGTTGTAGCGGTTGCTGTGGATGCAGTGGCGGGGCTGGAGGAGAGTTTGCGGATGCGGCCGTCGACGAAGCTGATGTACTCGCCCTCGTTCACTTGCTTTTTGTTGCCGTCGATGTCGTCGACACTGCCGTCGGGATGGACCGTGGCATGATTGGGAAGGGTAACATCGCTCGTTACCGCAGATCGGGTGCCGTTCATGACCTCGGTGAGCTTGCCGTCTTTTTTCATGATATAAACGCGGCTGTTGCCTTGCGCCGAGGCGGTGGTTATTGTGCTGATAATCATGACTATAGACGCGGCGAGGAGGAGGGATAGATGTTTCATGTTTAGGCTTTGTAACTCATATACAAAAATGTTGCCATAGTGGCGGGTTTATGCCTCGTAGAACCTTTCGCGGATCTGTACCAGCAGGGCTTCGGCGTGCTGGATATCGGGGGCTTGCGGGAGGTCGGATTGGGCGTAGAGGGATTCGATGGCGGCGAGCTTGGTTTCGACCCGGGTCATGAGGTCTTCGAAGGTGAACTCGCCGGCACGGATGCGTAGAAGAAACTCTCGGTCGGGGCGGTGGACGATGACTTTTTTGTGCCGGGCAATCTCTTCGGCCATCGCCAGGAGGCGGAAGGTGTGCATCATATTCTTCGCGTCGTAGTTTTGGCCGAGACTTAGCGTCGACTGGTAACGTGCCTCGTTGCGGGCTTCGGTCCAGTCCCAGTATTCCTTGTACTCGCGGCAATACAGCGAATACCCGTCCTTGTTGAAATGCATCACGGCCAGGGGCGGCAAACCTTTGGGGATGGAGCTTAACTGGACGTCGTTGGCGGTGACGTCAGAGACGATGCCGCGGAAAGGAAGGGAGGGCTCGGGACCCTGGATTGGAGCAGGGGAATGCGCTGAGGCGGCATGGTAGATCTGGTAGGCATCCCGGAAATGGGCCAGCGCAGCCAGACCGCAGTTTTCTTGGCGGAGATCATGAGTCGAGAGCCAGGCCTGGAGAGGCAGGGTACCGTTGCCTTCCACCACATAACAAAAATCGAGGACGGACTTGCGATCGCGGTCGAAGGCGCGATTGATCTTTTTGTTGAGGCCACGAGCCTTTTTGATCTGGGTCTTGGCATAGCCGGCAAACGTATCCATACACAGCCTGGACAGGAAATCTTCCGGCTTGATGAGATCCATCAGCGGATGACGATACAGGATATGCTCGGGCGGAGTGCTCAGCAGCTCGAGAATATTGGGATTGTTCTTACTCAACAGATCGATAAACCGACCGACTTCAAAAAATACCTCATCATTACTCTCGTTGGAGACCTGGGGCGTGGAGGAGAGGCCGTATAACTCCTTTTGGGGTAGGACGAATATGCCCTTGAGATCGGTGTCGGAGGTTGGCAGCGCCAGATTGTAGGCCCGACTGCCACTCACGCACTTCAACAGCAGATGCTGCGGCTCGTTTATCAGTTGGTCGAATGTCATATTACCTCGACGTATTTTCTAAAGATTTGATCTAATTGGTCGGTATCGCGGGTGATGGCGGTGAGGGCATCGGCTTGCTCTTTGGATTCCACCACGGTCTTCGCGATCCACTCCTGGAGCTTGGGTATGGGATCGATCAACTCCTTTTCGCCGGCCTTCTTCTTGCGGTTTAGCAAATCGTCTACTGCTTGCTGCCAGCCTGCATCGGTGACCAATGTCCGTAATTGACCGAATTCCATGGGTGGCACCGCTTGTTTTTCTAAGATCCACCGACAGGCCAGGGCAGGACGCAGGGCATAAAAGTACTTCTTCAGCTTTACTTGCTCCTGCTGGAGATCGTTTTCAAAGGTATTTCGGGTCATCGACAGATAATGATGACAACCTGCCCGATGCGAGAAATACAATTGCATGAGTTTTTGAAGCTCGGAGGCGAAGGGGGTGTACTCCTTATAGATAATGGGCGACTGAAGCCATTCGTATAATGGAGCATTAGACTTGAGGAACAGTTGCAACGCCTTACGGATATCCCAGCCATTTACATCCAACACCTCACCCGCCGGCAATTCGATGACATCACGGCGGTCGTGGATGCTCAGATAGTTGTTTTTTGGTTGGAGATAGATGAACCGGACATCATAATCGCTATCCGGCGAGGCGAAACCCCAGGCACGGCTACCCGATTCACAGGCGTACAGGACACGGACGTCATGGGTTTGCTCTATTGTCGCGATTTGGTGGCTAATTTCTTCGTTCATATTTGCTCAATGATAAGGAAATTTAGTAATATTATTGCTCGTCGAACGTTCGTAATCATTAACCTAACCCAATAATCATGTATTGTCCAAATTGCGGAAAGCAAATCGATGACAGAGCAGTCCTTTGCGTTCATTGCGGCATATCCATCGCCAACCCGAATGTTCCCAGCTCCTTAATCGGAGCCGACGGCATTCAAAGATATGATTGGCTTACCACCTTGCTGTTGTGTTTCTTCTTAGGTGGCCTGGGCGTACATAGTTTTTACACAAAGAAAACAAGCATTGGCATTGCTCAGCTCCTGACATTAGGTGGCTGCGGAATTTGGGCTCTGATCGACCTGATCATGATCATTACTGACAGCTACCGAGATGGCAACGGCAATGCGCTTGTTCGCAGATAACATTAACAGACTGATACTACTCGGCCTCCTCCTTTGCGTTTGGTCGATCGACTATAAGACACAGGGTGATTTTACTGTGTGTCTTTTTAGGAATATCACCGGTCGGTCGTGTCCGGGATGCGGTGTGCTTCGCGGAATCTCGGCGGTGATGCACCTGGATTTTAAATCCGCTTATGCCTTGAACAGGATGAATATTGTGATCATTCCGCTGCTCGCTTATTTGTATATACGATTTTGGATCTTGAACCGGCTGAGCTAGTTAACGGAGTCGATTTCATTGCAAACTAACTGGTATGAAGTTACACTCGAAGCTCAGGATCATCTCCATCATATGCTATTTGTTCATCTTTTTAGAGGGCATGTTTGTGCCGATACCTTTTATTTTGGCGCTGACTCTCGGGGTACTGGATCAGGAGCCGGTGGGTACATTCTTCCTCCTTTTGGCTGATCTGGGTTTGGTGACTTTGGTCGTTTTGCGATTTATGAAAAGGGCCAGGTTGAGGATCGCCTTGGAATGCATAATCTATTTCATGCTTTTGGCGCCTTTGGTGAGGGTGTTGGTGATTTTTCCGCTGGCAACGTTTGCGTATGCTTTGTTTTGGGTACCATTTGCGGGTTTCGTGATACTTTATCCGCTTTCTATTATAACGAATCGCCCATAGTATAAAGGACGCTTATTCGTCCGTTTTGTGTTGGGGAAACTTTTCTCTGAAGATCATTTCGATTAGTTACATCCTCGCCTAGCTGGAATTGCTGAAAATAGGCGACTGTCACTGGATGAAAGTAGCATTGGTAAAGATAATTGACTATGGAAGTGTATTTGTGGTTTAGCTGTTTGACGCGCACTCCATACACAGATTTCAGCCTGATCTTTATGACGCGCCCGGCCACATCCCGGATGTCGATACTATAAATTCGTCCGATCCGGAATCGATATCCCAGGATGGCTTTGACTCCATAGCGGAAAGCTTCTATTTCTTCTGTTAAGAAGCGAATCGGCGGCTCGGAGGCCTTGTCCTGATCGTCGAACTGGACAAAGTGGGGATGTAGTATCAGCTGGCGGGGCCGGTCGAAGATCGTCGACCTTATCATAAACTCCAGCTTGGGGTTTTCGGGTTTAGGGGGCATTGGATGTCAAGATACAAAATGCATTTGGGGAGATGAGGGCTTTTCTACGCACTTTTCTACGCACTTCTACGAATTTTCTCCGAACCTTATTCCGAGCTTACACCGAACTTTACTCCGAACCGGAAAGCGGTTGACCGAAGACAAGGGCTTTGCAAGAAGCTGGTTTTTAGCACAGCAGGATCGAGGTACCGTGAAAACACCCCGTTACGATCAAAAACGGTATCTTTAGGTTATGGAAAAACGAGCCCATAGGTTGTTGCGAAACCTGGAAATAATACCTGAATTAGGTAGACAGCGATGTTTTGAGCTTGGTAACCCTTTCTACTACCAAGACTCAGCGGATGCCGGACTGCCGGGTAATGAAAAGGGTAATTATTATCGGAAAGAACTTCCCTCTGGCGAGGTCTATTTGGTTACCCTTAAGATCGAAGAAATCAAAGGCGAAACCTATTCTGTAAAAGATAACATTATAAGGCAGATCAGATAAATGGATAGACCAGATTTCATATTTGTGACCGGATGTAACGCCGCAGGAAAATCCAGCCTAATAAGAAGCCATCTTAGCGAATTTCCTGGCTATGAAGTCATTATGACCGATGTTTACAAAGGCAGATCACGGGAAGTCTTCAAAAGCGCGATCGATACGTCGAGACATATCATTTTAGAAACACCATTTAATGATGAAGGATTTAGAGATTTGATAGATCTGGCTCGAAATGCCGGCTATCAAACTTCAATGGTCGTACTTTTTCTGAAGAGTATCGAACATTCGCTGGATCGGGTTGCCAATAGGCGTGCATTGGAGAACGGCCTTCATATCTCTCCCGGGAATGTCGAATATAATTTTATTGAGAACTTCAAGAATGTAGCTAAATGCTTTTCATATTTTGAAGAGGCAAACTTTTTGTATACCGGCGAAAAAGGCTTGAATGAACTGATTATGCGATTTGAGAAAGGTAGGCTTGCTCAATACAAGGCTAACAGCTATACCTACATACAGAAATTTGCTGAGTATGCTTTCCAGAGGGAACGACTGGATAAAAGCGACTTTGAGGTTATTGCGGCGAACTCCGACTATTTGAATAATTTTCAAATGACTCCACCTCGAAAGAGCTTTAAGGCGTAAATATTTTGAGATTTGCCGGCTCTCATTTTAACCTTCCCACCAAAGAATTTCCTGTGATATCGGACGCTGGACCCGATACCCGGACCGAGATGAGCTCAAAATCGGGATCGTCGGGGCGTCTAAAACTCTTTGGAAAATATTTTTTAAATATACGGTTACGTTTCGTTTCGCGGAGATTACCAATGCATGTACCACACACAAAGCGCTCCGTAGCACGCGCAGTAGACCTATTTAACGCAGTCAACCCCCAGGCCCTGATTAAACTCATTTAAGAAGCAACGGGTTGTTTTTAGGGTCATAGCCATCCAGATCTGGTCTTCTGGATGGCCTTTTTTGTGAGGGTTACTGACCATTCTTCAGCTGATCCATCAAGTGGAAGATCTGCGAGTTGTAATACGTCAACGAGTCCTCGCCGGCGGGGGTGGACCCGGCTATGCGCCGTGAATAGTAGGCATAGGCCTGCACTCGCAGATTGCAATACTGGATCAGCATGTCCGTACGTTGTTTCAGCGGATCGGAGATCTTTAACGCGCTCG
>Ga0134126_10003782_pt1 | contig 18939 bp, 20 predicted proteins | sample KB31752_FD_96881 | JGI IMG/M metagenome (GOLD analysis project Ga0134126, IMG submission 96881) | Terrestrial soil microbial communities with excess Nitrogen fertilizer from Kellogg Biological Station, Michigan, USA - KB3-175-2 | ecosystem: Environmental > Terrestrial > Soil > Unclassified ...
CACCAAGACAATTGTTTTCATGCGCGCCAGTATTGCCGTCACCACGGGATTGTCAAACGACGAAAACGGCCCGCACAATCCGCCGTTCTGCCGTCGCCCTCCGGAAATAACGCGTCGGACGGAATACTTCAGCCGGTCCGCCTGCGATGGCCGACCGCATTCATCCAAGGCCCGCGGCCTCGATCGCCGCGGACAAGGCGCCGACCAGAAGATCGGGAAAGCAGCCCAACGCCAGGACCCCGAGCGCAATGATAACAACGCCCACAACAAACGGCGGGGTGGCCTGAACCGGCGAAACCTCGGTGGATGGCTCGCCGACGTAAATCCGCTTCAGCACCATCAGGTAGTAGTAAAGCGACACTGCGCTCATCGCGATCGCGAAGATCACCAGCCAGAGCAGACCCAGGTTTTTCGGCTCCGCATTCACAGCTGCGGTGAACACGTAAAACTTCCCGAAGAACCCCGCCAGCGGCGGAATGCCCGCCAAGGAAAGCATGAAGACCATCATACACAACGAAATGAGCGGAGCACGGCGGGAAAGGCCGGCAAAACTGGCCAGCCGCGCGTCGCCCGTTTGCGCCTCGACAACCGAGACAACCGCGAAAGCGCCGAGCACGGTCAATCCGTAGGTCACGACATAATAGACCAGCGCGGCGACCCCCTGCGGTTGATTGCTCAGCACGCCCAACAACGCGTAGCCTCCGTGCGCGATGGCCGAGTAGGCAAGCAGCCGTTTCACGTTGCTCTGGGCGATCGCGGCCAGATTGCCCAGCAGCATTGAGAACACGGCAATGACCGCCAGCAGCGGCACCCAGCCGGCTGAGAACGCGCGCCAGCCGCCGTCTCCTTCCGCGCCGGCAAATCCCAGCATCATCACTTTGGCCAGGATGAAAAAACTCGCGACCTTGGACCCTGACGCGATGAACGCCGCGCTCGGCGTCGGCGCGCCCTGATACGCGTCCGGCGCCCAGAGATGAAACGGAACAGCGGCGACCTTGAATCCGAATCCGATCACGACCATCACGATGGCCGAGGCCAGAAGCGGATCGAGTCCCCTCCCCTTCAGCGCGGCCGCGATCCCGCGCAATTCGACCGATCCGGACAGCCCATAAAGCAGACTCAGCCCGAACAGCATGAAGGCCGCCGCCATGCCCCCGAACAGAAAGTATTTCAAGGCGGCTTCGGCGGATTGAATGCTACGCTTGTTGAACGCCGTCAGGACGTAGAGAGAAAGGCTGATGAGCTCGAGCGAAAGGAAAATCATCAGCACGTTTTCCGATCCCACCATGAACATCATGCCGACGGTCGCCAGCAACAACAGGGCAAAGTATTCTCCGCTGTGCGCGGTAAACGTGCCATCGATGGAAGTCCAGACTGCAAAAATCGTCAGCACCAGCACCGACTGTTTTACCAGTCGTGTCAGCGGATCGACAACGACGATTCCGCGCAGGAAATCCGGCGCGGCGTGTTGCTCGACCTGGAACGTCCAGAACAGCGCGATACCGCAACCCGCCGCCGCGATCACCGCCAACGCCAGCCGGCGCCAGCGTCCCTCCACCGACCGCATGATACCCAGATCGACGAACAACACGACAAGCGCCGTGATGGACACGATGGTTTCCGGCATGGCCAGCTTGAGAATGTCGAAGTAACCGGCCCCGTTCACAACACACCCGCCTTTCTCAATCCGTCAAACAAAGAGGAATTGAAGCTCGGAATGATGATGTCCAGCAACAGTCCCGGAAACAGCCCGATGATCAGCGCCGCCGCCATCAAAATGACCGCGCCGATGCGTTCCGGAACAGAAACCCGATCAAATTTCTGATGCCCCCTGCCCGCGCCATCGCCCGGGCTCTGGCCATCGGTTGGAGAGGCGGGCTGGGCAACGGGTGGTAATTCGCCGAAAAACGCCTTTTGCAAAACACGCAGGGTGTAAGCCACGCCAATCAGAATTCCGAGGCCCGCCAGCACCGCCAGGGTAGGAAACGCCCGCCACGCTCCGATGATGACCTGTAATTCGGCGACGAACCCGCTGAAACCTGGCAGGCCCATCGAAGCAACACTGGCGATGACGAATGTTGCTGCGGCGAACGGCATAGTTTTGCCCAACCTCAGCGTTTCCAACTCCCCGAGGTCGCGCGTGTGCGTCCGGTCATAAACCATCCGTCCAACGACGGCGAACAGCAGTCCGGCGATGATGCCGTGGGAAAACATTTGCAGAACCGCGCCGCTGAATCCGATGTCATTCAGCGTCATCAGCCCGAGCAGCACAAAGCCCATGTGGCTTACGCTCGAATAGCCGATGACGAATTTGAAATCCTTTTGCACCAGCGCCACCATTGCGCCATACACGATGCCAACGACAGCCAGCACCGCGAGAACGTCACGCCACGAGTGCATTCCCATCACTCCGAAGCTCCAATCACCCAGTCCTTCCGGAAACAACGTCATCGCCACGCGCAAAGATCCGTACGCGCCGAGTTTCATCACCACGCCCGCCAGCAACATTGACGCGGCTGTTGGCGCGGCCACGTGACCGGTTGGCGCCCAGGTGTGAAACGGCCACATGCCCGCGAGAATCGCGAAGCCCACGAACACCAGGGGGAACGCCCACATCTGGAAGCTGTGCGGGAACGGAAACTTCGCCAGTTCGGCGAGATCGAACGTCTTTGCCCCGGCCGTGACGAATGCCGCGATCAACCCGACCAGCACCATGGCGCTGCCGACAAACGAGTAGAGCGCCAGCTTCATCGCGCCGTATTCCTTGCGCGTCGAACCCCAGATCGCGATCAGGAAATATTTCGGAATGATCGCGAGTTCGTAGAAAACGAAGAGCAGAAACAAATCAAAACTGAGGAACACGCCATAGACGCCGCCAATCAGCGCGAGGTAAAAGGCGAAAAACTCCTTCGCACGATGCTCTACGTTCCAGGAAAACAGGATTCCCGACACGGACGCGAGGCCGGTCAGCAGGACAAGCGTCAGACTGATTCCGTCCGCCGCCAGATGAAAATGAATGCCGAGCTTCGGGACCCACGGTGCGTCGCAGAACGTCTCAATGCCGGTGCTCCCTTTCACGACGCCCATCAATGCGACAACGAACCCCAGCAGCGTCGTCAACAGCGCCACGATCCGCGCCGCCCTCGCGTTCTCACGCGGCAGCAATGTCAGGACCGCAACCCCGACGAACGAAATGTAAATCGTCCAGGTTAACATTCTCGATAGGGACCGCCGGACAAATCCTGATACGCAGACCGGAGGCTGACGTCCCCACCGATCGTGTCGCGTCCTTTGAGGACCGGATTTGATTCGCGCCTGTCCATGTTCATCCGTGATTAAAATCTCAGTTGCGCCACCAGTTGTACGACCGTCGCGTTGACGGCTCCAAGGGCAAGCTGGGGGCAAACGCCGAGCACAAACATCAACAAAATTGCCGGCAGCACAATCCAGCGTTCCCGCGTTGAGAGGTCTTTGAATTCCGGCCATTTGTCGTTCAGCGGCCCGTTGAAGACCCGTTGAATGACGGTCAAAATGAACACGGCGGTGATCAGCAGCCCGAGCGTGGACAGCGCGGTCGCCCACGTCGCCAGCGGAAATGCGCCCTTGAAGATAAGGAATTCGCCGACGAACCCGTTCAGACCCGGGAGGCCGAGAGACGAGAAAAGCGTGATACCCATCAGGCCGCAGAAAACCGGCGCGACTTTGCGCAACCCGCCGAAGTCGTTCAATCCGCGCAGGCCGTCCGCGCGCCGTTCGACGAAATCGAGAAAGCAGAACACTGTGGCCGCGGTCAAGCCGTGATTGAACATTTGCAGCAGCACGCCATTCAGGGCCGCCGCCTTTTCCCGCGCCAGACCCGGGTCGTCGCCAGTCAGCCTTGCCACTGCGAAAACGCCGAGCAGACAGTAACCGAGGTGGTTGACGGATGAGTAGGCGAAGGTGCGCTTCAAATCCTTTTGTGCAAAGGCCGCCGCGGCCGACAGCACGATCGTGAGAACGCTCAGCCACAACAGCGGCGTCAACACAAGGCGCATTTGGTCGGGAAAAATCGGCAGCAGGATGCGCAGAAAACCATAGACGCCCATCTTGGACATTGCGCCGGTCAACAGCATCGTGACCGGCGTCGGCGCTTCCGAGTAGGCCAGCGGCAGCCAGGTGTGGAACGGCATCAACGGCACTTTCACGGCGAAACCCAGAAACGCGCCGGTGAAAATGACCAGAGCAAGCCGCTTCTGCGTGAGATCGTACCAACCGAGTTTCGCCGAGAACGCCGAAGCCAGCTCGCCGCTGCGTCCCAACTCGCCCAAACGAATGAAGTCGAACGTGCCGACCGCCTGATAAATCGCCAGAAACGACAGCAGCAGTGTGACGCTCCCGACCATTGTGTAGATGAAAAACTGCGTCGCAGCCGCGCCGCGTTGCGGTCCTCCCCAGAGTTTGATGAGAAAGAACGCCGGGATGAGACTCAGTTCCCAGAAAATGAACCAGTGGAAGAAATTCAGCGCCGTGAACGTGCCGAACAGGCCGCATTGAAGAAAGAGCATCAGCGCGTGATACAGCGGCGGCCGTTCAACGGCGTTCGACGATGCGAGCATCGCCATCGGCACGATGATCGCCGTCAGCAGAATCATCAACAGGTTGAGCCCATCCACGCCGACGAAATATTCGATGCCGAGTCTCGAAATCCAGTCGTGCCGCTCGGCGAACTGCAACTCGGCCGAGGCAGGGTCAAACTGTTTGCAGATCAACGCCACGAGGGCGAGCGAAACGAAACTGGATGCCAGCGCCAGACCGCGGGCCAGGCGGCTTCGCCGGACCCCTACCGCAATGACGACGAAGCCACCCGCAAGCGGCGTCAGCGTCAGCGCCGTGATCCAGGGAAAGCCGCTCATTTCCCACACCCCCAGGTCAGCAACAGCAGCAGAACGGTGAGCGACAATCCGAGGACACGAAGATAGTTCTGCACCTGACCGTCCTGCAGACGCGACAGAAATCCGCCTCCGTTCCGAACTCCCTTGCACGCTTCATCAAAGCCGGGATTGATCACATATTCGTCGATGAGGCGATTGAGCCAGGAAAGCCCCACCACGAGATGGGATGCAATCAGCACCAGTGTGTCGAGCGCGACGCTGTCGAGCCAGTGGCAGAAGCGCGAGAACCGCGCGTTAAGGCGGACAACGGTGGATTCGTACAATTCGTCCACGAAGAACTTGTCCCGTAGAACCCCGAACGCGCCCGCCTGGATTTCTTCGAGCGGGTCGGGCGCTTCCGCGGTTTTGGCAGGTCGCCGGCCGTACAGCCACCAGCCCGCGCCCAGTCCCAGCGCCACGACAAGGATTGAGATGAGCATCACAAACAATGCTTCCCAGCGGAAACCGGCGGTCACGGCGTGACCGCTTAAATAGCTTTGAAACCACGGCCAGAATGGCGTTCCGATCAAACTCAGCAGCACGGCGAACGCGGCGAGGATGACAAGCGGCCAGGTCATCACCGGCGGGCTTTCGTGCGGCCCGGCATACGCCAGTCCCCTGGGTGAAAACGAGGTCCGCGTGTCGCGGTTGTGTCCGAAGAACACATAACAGACCTGCCGCGTCATGTAGAACGCCGTCAGCAGCGCGCCGAACACGCCGAGGCAAAACGGCCACACCGACGGTTTCCACAGGAACGCCTCGTGGAGAATTTCATCCTTGCTCCAGAATCCCGAGAAAAAGAACGGCACACCGCACAAGGCCATCATGCCGACGGCGTAGGTCACGAACGTGACGGGCATGAAAATCCTCAGGCCACCCATGTTGCGGATGTCCTGTTCCTTGTGACAGCCGTGAATCACCGAACCGGCGCCCATGAACAAGAGCGCCTTGAAAAATGCGTGCGTGATGAGGTGAAACATCCCGACAGCGACGCCCCCGACACCGAGGCCCATCATCATGTAACCGAGTTGGGATACCGTGGAGTAAGCGAGTATCCGTTTGATGTCATTCTGCGCGACGGCGATGAGCGCGGCGAAAACGGCGGTAATGGCGCCAACCCAGGTCACCGCCTGCAGAGCCGCGGTATTCGCTGCCTCACCTTCGAGGTTCCCGCTCATCAACGGATAAACCCGCGCCACCAGAAACACACCCGCCGCCACCATCGTTGCGGCGTGGATCAGCGCGCTCACAGGCGTCGGACCCTCCATCGCATCGGGCAGCCAGACATGCAACGGCACCTGCCCGGACTTGCCAATCGCCCCGCAGAAAATCAGAAGGGAAATGCCTGTTGAAACCGTGATACCCACGGATGTTGTCTGCGCCACCAAGCGGGTGAGCGCGTCCTGTTCGAGACAGCCGTTGCCATTGTCATAGAACAGCAGCGTGCCCGTTTTCGCATAGAGCCACAGGATGCCGAGGAAAAATCCCATGTCGCCGATGCGCGTGACGATGAACGCCTTTTTCGCCGCGGCTGCCGCACTGGGTTTGTCATACCAGAAACCAATCAACAGGTACGATGACAGCCCGACCAGTTCCCAACTGATGAACAGAAGCAACAAGCTGTTCGAGATAACGATCCCGAGCATGGCGGCGGCAAACAGTGACAAGAAACAGAAGAAGCGCGTGAAATTCTCATCGTGTTCCATGTAACCGACGCTGTAGATGAAAATCAGCAGCCCGACGAACGTGACCATCACGAGCATGATCGCCGTGAGCGGGTCGAGCACCCAGCCCAGTTTCAGCGAGGCGTCGCCGAACTGCAGCCAGTTAACGTTGTGAATTTGACGCTCAACGTCCGCGCCGGCATGTCTGCCCAGCGTTCCGATGAACGCCCAGCATGACAACAGGAACGCGAGAGTCATCGAGCCAATGGCCAGGGTCGCCGCGAACTGGCGCTGCGGCCGTTTCGCCAGTGCCGTCACCCCCGCCGCCAGCAGCGGCAGCGCGGGAATCAACCAGAGGTTTTTTACAATCACGTCCATGGTTGCGTTTGTCCCTATAGATTCAATTTCCCTCTTGAGGGTTTTGCTATTTCCGCGGCCAAAACAATAGACACAAACGCCGCGAGCGCTTTGATTACCAAGTGAAACCCTCCCATCTCAAGTTCAAGTCTCGGGAGAACGCTCCAAGCGGCGGACAAGGAAAACACTTTGAACTCCCGATAGATCAGCCAAGCCACGTAGAGCGTTTCCCCAATCATAATGGCACCGATTGTACAAACGACGGCTGCCACGACTGATAGTTTCCCCCCCCGACGGCGAACCCGCTTGATCAGGAATCCTATCGGGCCACCCACGATAGCGGCCACGCAAACCAGCACCACCAACTCGACGATGCGCGGAACATAAATGACATTCGTCTTCAGAAGTTCAAAGAGAAGGTCATAACCGATCCATACCAAGGTCCAGCAAACTGCTCCGATGGTAGCAGCCACCGGCGTCAGAACCGAAATCGAGGCAACTCCTTCGGTTGAATCGCCCGGACGATTCCCCGATGAACTCAACCGCTCTTGCAAACATATCGGACAGATTTGGGCCACTTTTCCATCGATGCAGGTAAGGGATTCAACTTTGTTTCTACCACAGTAGAAACAAATATCCGGCAGAGGTGCCAACCCCGCCGTTTCCAATGAGGACAAGATTTCGTCGAGTAGTCGTTTTACCATTCCGCTTTCGAGGTAATTTTCTGCGTCAACAAAAGTGAGCCAGATTAATTTGTCTTCAAATTCGATCGTGATCTTTTTTTGCTCCATCAGTCGTACTATTTCATCGCAGAACTGAATCGAACCGACTTCTTTCATTTGGGCCAAGAACGGATGGCGGATCTGGAACAAAAGCAGAACCGAACCAGGGGATTCGATAAACTTTAGCCCGAAAGGGAAACCCCGCAGTTTGCCGACAAACAAATCGCCTTCGCCAGGCCTAAGCGCCAGCTCGTTCACAAGAACTGCGCGGTTGCCATGAGGTATCGTCATGAACTGTGCCCGGTTTATCCCTTCATCGAATCCATCTGATCCACATTTGTAGTCTTGTAATGCCGGTAGATCGCGATGATGAGCGCGAGGCCCACCGCCGCTTCCGCCGCCGCGACGCCAATCGAGAAAATCACGAACAGGATGCCGGTCAGCGCTTCCGGGTGCTCACTGAAACGCCAGAACGCAATGAAGTTCAGGTTCGCCGCGTTGAGCATGAGTTCAATGCCGATGAGCACAATGATGGCATTGCGGCGAGTCAATGCGCCCGCCAATCCGATGGCGAACAACAAAGCCGACAACAACAGATAACAAGGCAGCGGCGTCATGCGGTCTGGCAAATAAAAACTGCGGGAGGCGAAAACGGCAGCATTCTCCCCTGCGCCTTTTCACTTTTCCTGCGGTGCGGTTGGACGGTGGCTGTCATTTGGATTCCGGGGTCGCCTCGCGCATGGCGATGATGACCGCGCCAATCATCGCCGCGGTCAACAGCAATGCGATGACTTCCAACGGCAGGACGTAATCGGTCATGAGTTTTGTGCCGATGTTTTTCATGGCCACGTCGGCGGCGACATCCGACTTTGGTCCGCGCGGCAGAGAAACGGAGGCACTGGTGATGATGGCCATCGCCAGGCTGCCAAACGTCAGCGCGGCGATGGCCACCCCCATGAACCATCGTCCGGACACAACCGGTTGCGATGGCGATTCCGCTCCGCGCGTCAGCAATATGGCGAAGACGATCAGAATCGCGACCGCTCCGATGTAAACGAGGACTTGCGCCAGACCGACGAATTGCGCGCCGAGCTGGAGATACAACGCAGCCAGTCCGGCGAAGGCCGCCATCAGGCAAAGCGCGCAATGCACAAGGTTGCGCAGGCCCATGGCCGCGACCGCGCCGGCGGCCGTCACCAGGGCGAGGATGAAAAAGACAAGATTCATCGGATCATTCGGCAAATCGATAAGTACGCCTGCCGAGGTGCTGCCGGGCGGCCAGCCCGCGCGCCAGCAGATAGTACGGCACACCGACCATGGCGCCGCACACGAGCCATCGCACCGGCCCGGGCGATTCGAAGCGCCACACGCCGGCAGCGAAGATGTTGATGAGCGCCATGGGCAGCATGAACTTCCAGGCAAAATTCATCAGTTGATCAATGCGCAGGCGCGGCACCGTGCCGCGCACCCAGATGAAAAAGAAAATCAGCGCAACGATCTTCGAAAAAAACCAGAACCACGACGGCAGCCAGTCGAGCATCGCCAGAGGAGCGGTCCAGCCGCCCAGAAACAGCGTGACCGCCATGCCGCTGATCGCAAACATGCCCAGGTACTCCGCAAGAAAAAAGAGCGCGAACTTGAAGCCGGAGTATTCGAGGAAGTAACCGGCGATGATCTCCGACTCCCCTTCCGGCAGGTCGAACGGCGAACGGTTCGACTCGGCCATCGCCGCGATCACAAACAGAACAAAACCGGTGAGTCCCCAGGGCGTGAAAACGTGCCAGTGTGGCAGCTGACCCGAGTACTCCGCCTGCGCTCCGACAATCGTCACCGTCGAGAGCGAACCTGCGATCATCAGCACCGGGACCGCCGCGAGGATGAGCGGCACTTCATAGCTGATCATCTGGGCGATGGCGCGCATCGCGCCCAGCAACGAGTATTTGTTGCGGCTTGACCACCCGGCCATGAACACCGACAGCTCGGTGGCGGCGCCCACGGCGAAAAAGAACAACACGCCGGTATCAAGATCGATCGGCACCATGTTCCGCCCAAAAGGCAGAACGGCATACGCCAGAAACACCGGCACGATCAACACAATCGGCGCGAGGAAATGGACAATCCGATCCGCCGCGCGCGGCACCAAATCTTCCTTTGTGAGCGCCTTGATGCCGTCGGCGATGAACTGGCCGAAACCGAAAAGCCGCAGGTCCGTGAACGGCAGGCCGACGCGATTCGGTCCGTAGCGGTTCTGAATCCGGCCGATGGCCTTGCGCTCGATGACTGTTGTGACCCCGAACAACAGGGCAAACACAACCATGATCGGAACGATGCTCGACACCACCGAGAGCAACGGCTGCACCGCCGCGGGAAACAGATCCACCAGCCAGTGTTTCAGCAGCACGAAGCATTGATCCATCAAATCAGTCATACGCTCAACGGCGACCGGCCCCCCTGGTTCGTCCCCTGACCGCAAGAACGAAAATCCGGCACCCACCGCGCCCGTCGTGGTCAACACTGAAGCAATTCACCGGCAGGTCGGCGTCGTTGGAGGCGTCGGCAGATGTCGGTGATGGAGTCATTCGATCAGGTCTTCGGACCGGGGGCAGGCTGGGTGGTGGGCGCGGCCGTTGCCTTCGCAGCAGCGACCCTGGCTTTGGCTTCGGCGTCCGCCTTTGCTTTCGCCTCCGCCTTGATTTTTTCTGCGGCGAGCCGGGCGTCCACTTCCGCCGCTTCGGAAGGATGAATCTTGCGGTAGTGCTCGTTCGGCCTGGCGAGTCGATGCTTGTCCAGCAGCAACCCGCCGAATCGATCCGTGTTGCTCAGCTCGAAATCCGTGTCCATCTTGATCGCCTCGAACGGACAAACCTCGACGCAAATCTGGCAGCTCATGCAAACCGACACGTCGATGTCGAACACGGCCGGATAAAACTGCGGTTTGCCGACGTAGTCCGGCTTCTTGTCCCTGCTCTTTTCGATGTAGATGCACTGGGGCGGACATTCCTTCTCGCAGATCTGGCACGCGACGCAACGGAGGCCGGCGTGCGGATCGTCGCCGTCGAACACGAGGAACGGAAAATTGCGCGCCGCCGCGCTGGCCGGCACACGCTCCTCGGGATATTGCACCGTCGTCAGCCGGTCTTCCTCGACATAACTGCCGGCAAAATTCCGCGCCGTCTCCACCAGACCTTTGATGATGCCTTCGCCAAACATGAAATCAGGTTAACAAGGTTTTCATAAGGAAGCCAAGAAAGCAGGAGAATTTCATTCGACAATCACCCGCTTGGCTTCGAGTTTCATTTTGGCAAAAATCAATAGCGGGCCGTGTTTTCGTTTTGCGACGCGGAGTTGAGACTTTACGACGGCAAAATGGATGTCCAGCAACTCACTGATCGCTTTCAAATCGACCACAATTTCCCGTTCTACAAACAAATCGAGCCGGTCCTTGCCAATCTCCGCTTTTGCATCGTAAAGGACGGGCATTTCGCGTTGTTGCTCGAATCGGAGGCCACGTTTATGCGATTCAAACACCAAAGCATTTTCATAAATTGACTCAATAAATCCCGCCCTAACTGCCGATTCACTTCGATTGCCGCTCCGATTATTTTCCCTGTCAACTCTTCTTGTTCCAAGGCCATTTTCGGCTTCCTGTCTTCCTGGTTTCCTTATTCACAATTACCGATCCACCTCCCCCAGCACGATGTCCACGCTGCCGAGAATCACCACCACGTCCGCAACGATGTGACCGAGGCACATGTCCTCGAGGATCGTCAGGTTGATCAGGCTCGGTGGCCGGACGCGGTAGCGATACGGGTTCGGGCTGCCGTCGCTGATCAGGTAAAAGCCAAGCTCGCCTTTCGGGGCCTCGATGCGTCCGTAGGCTTCGCCGGGTTTTGGCCGGAAGCCGCGGATTTTTACTTTCGGGTCCATGATCGGGCCGGGAGGAATATCGTCCAGCGCCGCTCGTAGAATCTTGAGCGACTCGCGCATTTCAAGCAGCCGGATCATGTAGCGGTCGAAAGTGTCCCCCTGCTCGCCGAGCGGGACGCGGAACGAGAACCGGTCGTAGATGCCGTACTTGTCCACCTTCCGAATGTCGTAGTTGACGCCGCTGGCGCGCAGCATCGGGCCGGTGACGCTGGAGTTGACGGCCAGCTCGCGCGGCAACACGCCGACGCCCTGCGTGCGCGCGAGGAGGATTTCGTTTTCCGAAAGCAGCCGCTCGAACTCATCGAGAAATCGCGGGTACTCGTCGGCCACCTGCCGCGCCCCTTCGATCCAGCCCGGCGGCAAATCGCAGCGGCAGCCGCCGAAGCGCATGTAATTGCACATCATCCGCGCGCCGGTGAGCGACTCGAAGAGATCGAGAATTTTCTCCCGCTCACGAAATGCGTACATGAGCGGCGTGCCGGACGCGCCCATGTCCTGCATCAAAAAACCGACGAGGCAGGTGTGGTTTTGCAGGCGCGTCAGCTCCGCGGTGATGACTCGAATGTATTCCGCGCGTTCAGGAGGCTGCAGACCGGCCAGCTTTTCCACCGCCATCGCGTAGGCCCAGTTGTTGGTCAGCGAGCAGAAATAATCCAGACGGTCGGTGTAGGGCATGGAACCGAGGTAACTGGTGTTCTCGGCGATTTTTTCGTGGTTGCGGTGCAGATAACCAAACACCGGTTTGAGCTTCACCACGCGTTCGCCGTCGAGCACGACGTTCATGCGAAACACGCCGTGGGTCGAAGGATGCTGCGGCCCCATCGAGACCTCGAGCAGATCGCCCTCAACGGCGCCGTCGCACGAATCCTTCGGCAGCAATTCGTAATTCTTCGGCGGAGTTTCGACCGCAAGGCTCATGTCGTCGCACCCTCCGGATGATGGCGCTTCGTCTTCTCCAGCACCTCATCATGCGGGGTGGGTTCGTATTCGTAGTCGTCCGGCTCGACGTAATCCTTCCGCATCGGATGATCTTTGTATTCATCCCACATCAGGATGCGGCGCAAATCCGGATGGCCGCCGAAGATGATGCCAAAGAGATCGAAGATTTCACGTTCCTGAAATTCCGCGCCGCGCCAGATGGGCGTAAGCGACGGTAAATGATTTTTGTCGGTGCGATTTTCGGTGCGCAGCCGAAGGATGACGGGCCCGTGCTTCAACTCCATAGAATAGAGGTGATAAACCGCCTCGAGAAAGCCGGGCCGGATGGTCTTCTTCACTTCCTCGACTTCCTTCTCCACGCCATCCACGACCTTTTTCACTTTGACCTTCTCGGATGTCTCGGCGTCGGGCCAGTCCACTCCGGTGACATTTGAGCAGTAATCGAATTGAAGCTGCGGATCCCCTCGAAGGAACCCGGCAATGGCAACCGCGTGGTCATTGTCCACCAGCAACGAATGCTGTGCGCTCGGGCTGTCGTTGCGGACGATTTCGATCCGCGCGCCTGATACGGCGGATTCAATGCGCGATTTGATTTGATCGAGATTTTCCACAAAAAACCATGAGGAAGCAGGGAGTCCGTGCTTCCGTCATTCAACCTTCATCCCCTCGCCAGCTCCGGCGGTCGCCACACATCCGGATTCTTCGGCGGCACCAGATCGTGTTCGCCAAACTGCGGCACGGGAAACTCGCTCGGCGCACTCGCGTCGAGATGTCGCGGACGCCCGTCGCCGGTCAACTTCTGGCCGTCGATTTTCTTTTGCAGTGTCATGAACGCGTGAATGAGCGCCTCGGGCCTGGGCGGGCAACCGGGAATGTGCACGTCCACCGGAATGTAACGGTCAATGCCCTTGAGCACGTTGTAGCCCTGCTTGAACGGTCCGCCGGAGATCGCGCACGCGCCCATCGCGATGACGTATTTCGGCTCCGGCATCTGGTTGTAGAGGCGGACAACCTGCGGCGCCATTTTCTTGGTGACGGTGCCGGCGACGATCATCAGGTCAGCCTGGCGCGGTGAGGGCCGAAACACCTCCGCGCCAAAACGCGCCAGATCGTAGCGCGCCATCGTGGTGGCGATCATCTCGATGGCACAACAGGCCAGGCCAAACTGGAGCGGCCAGACCGAATTCTTGCGGCCCCAGTTGTAAAGCTCCTCCAAGGTCGTCGTAAAGACGCCCTGCTTCTGCAATTCGCTGCGCAGTCCTTCGTCCATTTGCAAAACGCAGACTCAAGTCCGCGGTCACGATGTCATTTCCACGTCAACACGCCCTTCCGCCAAGCCCAAACCAGCCCTTCGACCAACAGCAGAAGGAAAATCATCATGGCGACGAACGCGCCCACCGAAAGGGTTTTGAACGCAACGGCGAACGGCAGAAGGAAAATGGTCTCGACGTCGAAGATCAGGAAGACGATGGCGTAAAGGTAATACTCGGACTTGAACTGCACCCAGGCGTCGCCTTTGGATTCCAGTCCGCACTCATAGATGGCGTTCTTGTCCGCACCCGGCTTTTGCGGGGAAAACTTCTTCGCCCACAAACGGGCCAGGCCCAGCGGCACCAGCGCAAACAGAACCGCGGCGACGGCAAAGACCGCGACCAGCAGATAAGGGCTGTATTCAACGGTGTTCATCGCGTCGCGCTAGCTTGTTACTTTTTTCACAAGCTACCGTATCGGTTGACAATCCAAGCGTCAAGGAATGGCCGCGATTCTGGCCGGGAAATCAGAAGCGCTTGTTTGGAATCAACATGCGCTAATCTGGGCGCGCGCTTAATTGGAGGCGGGCCGGTGGCGATTCAAACCGACCGAATGCGCGATGTCGTCGAACTCTTCGTGGCTCACCTCGTGCAGATCCTTCCCTTTGGCCTTGAGCTTCTCGTTGATCTTGACCGCCTTTTCGGTCATCTCCTCGTGCGTCTCCTTGCTGCCGCCGACGAGGGCGAAGTTCGGGCCGGTCGTCACGCGCTTGTGGCCGTCGGAATCCAGACCGACGCCGAGAAGCAGAGCCTTCCGCTTTTTCTTTTTGGAAGGGTGCGACATGGATGGAGGTTAGTTGTCGAAGCCGGGAATTCAAGAAGCAAAGCAACCCAGCGCGGCGTCGGCCTATGGCGCCGTCAACGACTGGCCGTTGTGCTTCGGCCCCAGACCCAGCAGAAAGGGGACGGCCTTTTTCGCCCACCGGTCCGCGGTCGGATACGCGGAGGCCGAACCGCCGAAGCAGCTTTGCAGCATGTCCGTGTTGATGATGCCGGGGTTCAGCGGAATCGCCGCCATGCCCGCCGGCAATTCCTGCGCGAGCGCCTGCGTGAGACCTTCAATCGCCCACTTCGTCGCGCAATAGGGCGCCACCTCGGCATCCGTCGAACGGCCCCAACCGGAACTGAAGTTCACGATCACCCCCTCGCCGCGTTTGATCATCGCCGGAATAAAATGGCGGATGACATTCACCACGCCTTTGATGTTCACGTCAATGACACGGTCAAACTCCCCGGCCGGCACGCGCCAAAGAGCCGCGTTGCGATTGATGAGCGCGGCATTGTTGATCAGTAAATCGGGCGCTCCGGCGGAACCGACCGTGCCGGCGGCCCACACATCCATATCGCTGTCCGACACCACGTCGAGCACGGAAAACCCGTGTGGTGGCCCAAATTTGTCGTTGAGTTCCTGTATCGTCTGTTCCGAACGTCCACATCCAAAGACCGTATGACCCAGTCGGATAAATTCCTCCGCCATCGCGCGCCCCAGTCCGCGGGTAACGCCGGTGATGACGACCTTTTTCATTGACGGTTCCGCCATCGTTTCAGGCGCCAGTAAAACATCCCGAAAAAAATCGCGCCGCAGGCGTTGACCCCCATCGTGTAACCCAGTTTGTAGAACACCCCGTTGTTGTTCTTCTCCGCGTAAATCGCGACGTCGTGGCCGATGAGCAGGTTCGGCATGGACGCGGGCATGAGCGCGCCCTGAACGAGCCCGCGGACGAATCCCGCCGGGCGGCTGCTATGCTCCAACTGGCGCGCGACGCGGTTGAGCACCCAGCCGATGGCGAAGGCGAGCAGGATGATAAAGGCGAGGCGCGTTACCAGATTCGCGCGTCGATGCGCCGGCGCGGAACCATTGGCTGTGGCTGGAGGCATCGGCGAAGCATGTTTTTGACTCCTGCCGTCGGGCAAGAAGATTTTTGCGCTACGCCTGTTTTTCCAGCGGCTTGTCGAGCACGCGCGTTTTGTGCCAGCCACGCGTCTGCCACCACCAGCGAAACCACCGATGCGTGTCGCGCACCGGCCGGATTTTGCTTTGTTCGTTCCGGTAAATCACCCGCACCGGGACAAACTCGACCGCATGGCCCGCGGCGATGAGTTTGCACAACAACTCCGATTCGATTTCGAAATGGTCGGCCCGCAAATGAACCTGCGCCCAGGCATCAAGCCGCATCAGACGAAAACCACATTGGGTGTCCGGCAACCCCTGCCCCGTCAGTCTCGAAATCCGTTCGCTCATCCAGCGGTTCACGCAACGCCTCAACCACGGCATCCCGGTGGGATTCGACATCCGGTTGCCGACGATCAGGTTCGCGCCGGTCTTTGCCGCCGCGGCCAGAAACGACGGGATATCCTCGGGCGCGTGTTGCCCGTCGCCGTCCATGGACAGCGCCCAGGCGAAACCCCGGTCGCGGGCGCGCGCCCAGCCGGCTGCCAGCGCCGCCCCTTTCCCGCGGCGCCGCTCGTGACGCACCACGTCCGCCCCGGCGCGGGCGGCCAGCTCCGCCGTCCCGTCGCTCGAACCGTCGTCCACGACAATCACCGCGGACAGGAACCTGTGCGCTTCGGTGATGAGCGGTTCGATGGTGGCCGCCTCGTTGAGGCACGGAACGACGACGGCGCACTGCGAGGGCCAATCCATCGCCAAACGCTAGGGAAATCTATTCCGCGGCCAAGACAAATCTTAACAGAAGCACAGCGCGGCCTGGGGATCGACGTCCTTTGGTTCTATGATGAACCTTTGCAACGTCCGCGCGGGCACCCGAGGATGCCCCAGTGGCCGGCTTCACCGGAGTTACTGGGCGCGATAGAAACGGCGATAGACTCGTGTGGACATTCGGGCCGAAATGGGGGATAAGGTCCATGTGTTTGCTTTCCTTTCAAGGTTTGGGTTAACGACCCAACCCTGTGGCTCGGCCATCGCCAGCCAGAGTGACTGGACGAGTAGCTCATGACCTACACAATCCATTCAGGCTTTGCCAAGCAGTTCGATGCCGTTTCGGATCGGTTTCGCCGCTGGCCTGTTATTCGCAGTGTTTGTCGAGTGTTGCTGCGACTCCTCCTGTTACCCGCTTACTTTGGCCTCTTGCTCGCACCTGCTGGTTTTTTCTCGTTACCGTTCCAGATTCTGAACGGGGTAAAAGCGGCGCCTCCATCGATACAATATTGGACCGTAGCCGGGTTCACGTGTGCTGGTCTCCTGTATTGCCTCTACCGTTTGAGCAGGCGCATGATTTGGGAACTTCGACAGCACGTCTTCGATTTGGAATCCGTGGTGGGCTTCGCGGGGTTCCTTTTGTCGGCGGCATTCACAGCGTATATCCTCCCGGTCGGCTGGGACCACTATTGAGATGGCAACATCGTCCAACAACGCGCGAGAGTGTTTGAAAACTCCGTCAGATAGTAGAACGTTTATGAAAACATATCGCATTCTCGGAGTTCTTTGGTTGGTTGCTGATTGTGTTGGCACAGTTACCATCATCAGGACGCTCCTATTGCCTGCACCAATGGAGACACGAGCGGTGTATTATTGCACTCTTGGTTTCATCTTGCTGCTGGATTTGGCTGGCGTCGTGGCGAGCATATCTTTGATTCGTGGAGCCAGATGGGCGCGATGGTTTCTTGGTGTGTGTGCCGTTCTATTTGTTTTGGGTTCCACTGCGGAGGTTCTTGAGTTTAGGTCATTTTCCGTGTTGACCGGCGCTTACGGCGCTTTTGCGCTTGTTTCAGCAGTGCTCCTATTGATGCCGAGACGATATGTTGCCAGCTAAGACCATCTCGGAGCCAGCGACGACTGCCTCTTGAGTTTATGGAGATTTTGGCTGATAAACCGATTATCGGGCTTGCGGAGCCACTCGCCCGTCGGCGTGGCTGAGCTCACCCAGCCGGCAAGCGTTCCACATGCGCATCCTGGTGCGAGATGACTCGCTCCGCGTGAATGAAGGCTGAGGTATTCAGTTCAACCCTTTGGTTCGGGTTTTCGAGGATTCAAGTGCAATGATCTATTTGGTCGCTATTCTTACCGTCTTTTTCGGTGGCCTTGTGGGCCACGCGCCGGTTCACGGGCGCGTTTATTGCCGAATGATCGCCTTCATTATTCCCGTTTGTCTTTGCGTCGGACTGCTAAACCTGCCGCAGCTGCTCGACGTGGTGCGCACGGGGTTTCGCCGTTCGATTTCCAGGAGCCATCGTACTGGAGCACGATGGAGTCTCTGTTTTTCCTTTTCGCCAGCTTTCTGACCGGCGCGGGCTGGCTTTGTTCCCACTGTATTCGGAAGGTGTTTGAGGATTGACTTGGCCGGCCAGGTGAGGGCAGACAACCGGCCGCTAGCCTGTATCGATTTTTGTGAAATCCCGCAAAAAGAGACTCGTGCTCACAGGGGCGACGGCGCTCATTCTGGGTGCCGTCGTTTTCGTTCAAGTGCGGCGCGCCTCGCGCGAGGCCCGAACGCGGGCGGAGGTCTATTACTGGATTCGTTCCTTTGACTCGTGGGATCGAAACCAAACTGAAACCGCCAACCAGCACCGTCAGCTTGAAGGTCTGCGTTCTGTTGGCGCCGGCGCTGTGACCACGCTCGAACGCGACCTCCATTACCGCCCCGCACTGTCCCGGTTGTCAGAAAAGATTCCATTTCTGCAACGGTTCCTTCCACAGCCGGGCCCTACGGATGAGCCTCAGGAGGTACGTCATCGCGCGGCGTACTTCCTTGGAGCGCTGGGGCCGGCCGCCAAAGCCGCGGTCCCCGAATTGTTGCCGCTTCTTTCAGATTCCGATGGCCGCGTCCGGTTTGAAACGGCCTTCGCGCTGGGCAGGATCGGCGCTGACACCCCGGAGGTGCGCACTGCGTTGACAAAGATGCTGATGGACCCGGTCAAAGAAGTCCGCTTTTCGGCGGCCATTTCTCTTTGGAGTTTCGATCGCACCAACACAACTGCGACCTCGCGCGTGGAGCAGCTCATCTCAACAAATAATCTTTCCTGGCCCAGCATCAGCCTGATGAAATTTGGAGAGAACGCCAGAGTCTTTGCGCCCGACCTCAAACGGGCGATCAATGGCACGCCCTGGTCGTATTCACGGATTCAGGCTGTTCACGCCCTGTGGTTGATG
>Ga0134126_10003783_pt1 | contig 18938 bp, 13 predicted proteins | sample KB31752_FD_96881 | JGI IMG/M metagenome (GOLD analysis project Ga0134126, IMG submission 96881) | Terrestrial soil microbial communities with excess Nitrogen fertilizer from Kellogg Biological Station, Michigan, USA - KB3-175-2 | ecosystem: Environmental > Terrestrial > Soil > Unclassified ...
CTCCCGGGGCTGCGGCACATTCCCATCGGGATCTCCTGGAAAAAGCTGGTCTGCGATCTGCTGATTTCCGGTCGTCTGCTGGGACTGGCGCTGACGCGCCGTTACGACGTCATACATGCCGTCGAAGAGGCGGTGTTTCCCGCCATACTGCTGCGGTCATCCGCACGCGCCCGGGTGGTCTATGACATGGACTCGATGCTCGGCGAGTCACTCGTCTCCCGGTGGCGGCTGCTGCGGCCGGCGGAGCGGATGCTGCGCGCGATGGAGCGGGCCGTCATCCGCAGAGCCGATGCGGTCTTCGCCGTCTGCAAGGATCTGGCACGGCACGTGACCGTCGATGCGCCGGGCGTGCCGGTGTTTCTGATCGAGGACGTGGCGCTGCCGCCGCAGCCGTTCGGCGGCGGCGCGGAGCCGCTGCGGGAGCTGTTGGACATCCGCGGCCCGCTGGCGCTGTACGTAGGAAACCTCCAGCGCTATCAGGGCGTCGAGCTGGTCGTGCGCGCGGTGGCCCTGCTGCCGCAGGCGCTGGATCTCACCCTGGTGCTCATCGGCGGCACGCCGGAGCATGTCGCCCACATGCGCTCGCTGGTGCGCAAGCTCCACCTGGAGGAGCGGGTATACGTGCTCGGTCCGCGCCCGCTCGCCCAGCTCACCGAGTTCCTCGCACAGGCCGACATCCTGGTCTCGCCGCGCCTGCACGGCAGCAACACGCCGATGAAGGTGTACTCGTACATGAATTCGGGGAGCGCGATTCTCGCGACCCGGATCCGCTCACACACTCAGGTGATCGACGACGATTCCGCACTGCTGGTCGAGCCGAATGCGCAGGCTCTGGCGAAGGGGCTCGCCACCCTCGCCGCGGACGACGGGCTGCGCGCGCGCCTCGGGTCCGCGGCGCGGCGGCGGGCGGGCGAGAGGTATTCGCTGGAGGCGTTCCGTGAAAAGGTCCGGGCCGCTTATGAGACCCTCGAGACCCGGGGCGCCGCTTAGCCGTCGACTGGCGGCGGGCCTACTTGGACGCGGGACTGTGCCGTCCGCCATGGGCGATGGCGTCCGCGCGCGCTCCTCCCGTCGCGCGCGGGCGCCCCAGGTAGCCCGCCGCCCGATACCACTGGGCGGTGCGGGCGATACCTTCCGCCGAGCTGACTCTGGGTGAATAACCGAGGAGCCGCACGGCCTTCGAGCAATCGAACTCGCGATGATGCGTGAAGAAGGCCACGCGCCGCCGGTGCAGCGGCGGGTCGAGGCGCAGCGGCACGCAAGCGGATTCGCACAGCAGGGCCGCGGCCATCACGGGCCAGACCGGGATGCGCCAGCGGGGTTCCGGCACGCCGAGCGAGCCGGCGATGTCCCGCACGATCTCGCGCAACGTGGGCGCATCGGGACCAGCGAGGATGAACGCCTCGCCGAGCGCCGCTTCCGCCGTGCTGCAGAGGAAAATGCCATCGATCAGGTCGTCGATGTGAACCATGTGCAGCTTCGGCGTGCCGCTGCCGATCATCACGAAAACGCCGCGCCCGACGGCCCGGTAGAGCTTGAGGAAGCGCAGGTCTCCCTCGCCGTAGATCGGACCCGGCCGCACGATCGCGACACGCTGGCCGCGGCGGCCCGCCGCCGCGACGGCGAGCTCCGCCTCGAGCTTGCTGCGCTGGTAGATGTCGCCGGGACCGAAGGGGTAGTTCTCGCTGGCAGGCGGCCTGGCGATGTGTCCATGCACGCCGCCAGTGGAGCAATGCACGATCCGCTCGCAGTCGCAGCGGCGCGCCGCTTCGAGGACGTTCCGTGTGCCGCCCACGTTGACGTCGTGGTAGTAGCTGTCGGGGTGTCCTGCCGTGCGGAACACCGCGGCGATATGATGAATCTGATCGCAACCGCGTGCTGCAGTGACAACGTCGTTCAGCGACGTCAATTGTCCGACGCGAACGTCGATTCCGTCGGCTTCGAGCGACGCGGCTTGGGCTGCATCCCTCACGAGCGCACGCACGCTCTCGCCCCGGGCGGCGAGGCGCCGGGCCAGATTGCCACCGGTGAAGCCGGTGGCGCCAGTGACCAGAATGGTACGTGCCATGGTGAGCAGGGCCAGAGCAGGGATCGTGCCGGGGCGCCCGCGGCCGGGGCTCCTGCTACGATAGCGCCCTTTTGCGAGGCCGGATCATGACCGCGCGTGAACCTCATGCCCTCCCGTAAAGGTCGCCCTCCGCGGATCGTCTACGCCGCGGGATTCGGCAACGTCATTGGAACCTTCGAGCGTTGGCTGGCAGGTCGCGATGACCCGACCGAGGTCGCGATCACCTACTCGGAGCAGTTCTTCGACATCTGCGCCGCTTTGAACGCCGAGGCGTTGGTGGTGGCATCCCGGCTCGCATGCTATCCGCGCGGTACGCTCTCGGCGCGTGGCATCCGCGTCGTGCACCGCACCAACCGGTGGGCATACAAGAGGGGCCTGAGTTACCACTTCTGGCAGTTCTGGGAAGGCATGCGAACGCTCGTGACGGTCATCGCGTTCCGCGCGGACGTGGCCGTGGTGAGCGACGGCACGTGTCCATGGTTCATGCTCAGGCTGTTGCCTCGGCTCGGGATAGCGGTCATTCCCAGTATCCATTGCATCTTCTACACCGGGGACTCGCCGCGTGGCGGCAGGGTCAATCGCGTCCTGCGGGCGCTGGATCGACCGTTCTGGCGGCGTTCCGCGGCGTGCGCCCTGTCAGTATCCCGCGACATCACGCGGCAGTTGGCGACGCTGTCGGGCGGGATGCACCCGCCGGTGTTGCAGTTTTTGCCCGTTTACCGCGAGAGCAGCTTCGAAGGAACGTCGGCACCGCCCCCACCGGGAACCTCATTCCGGGTGTTGTTCGCCGGGCGGATCGAGCGCGCCAAGGGAATCTTCACGTTGCTGGAGGTCGCGAAGAGATTGCGGGCCGAGGGGCGGCCGGAAATCGAGTTCGAGTTGTGCGGCGCGGGCTCGGCGCTGGAAGCGCTTCGCGGGCAGGTGCGCGCGGCGGGCGTCGCAGGCACCTTCCGCCTGCACGGCCACTGCGACCGTCCCACCATGTTGGAGATGTTCGGGAAGTCGCATGTGGTCATCGTGCCTACGATCGCGGACGCGGGTGAAGGACTGGCCAAGATCGTCGTCGAGGGCGTGCTGGCTTCGCGCCCTGTCATTGCCTCCAGCGTCTGCCCGGCGATCGAGTACGTGCGCGAGGCGGTGGTCGTCGTGCCCGCGGACGATGTCAACGGGTATCACGATGCGATTCTGAGCCTGCGTGACGATGCGCATCTCTACGAGAGCAAGCGCAAGGCCTGTCAGCAGGTGCAACGGCAGTTCTACGAATACTCGCGCGGCTGGGGCGCCGCGCTCGCGCAGGCGCTCGCGCTGGTCAGCGGGTTGGACGTCCACGTGCCGCAGAGCAACCTGACACAGTCATCCGCCATGGCGCGAAAGAGCGACGGCTGCATCTCGCCGAGCCTCGAGGCATAGTGACCGAGGGCGCCCAGGAGGTAGACCGGCAGGTCTTGCGCCTGACAGCCGAGCGCGGCGCGGTGCAGTTGCAACTGGCGGCTCAGCGCCGCGGCGGAGAGGCCGAAGGACTGCGCCGCGCGGATCAGGTCGAAGACGGGAAAGCCCTGCAGCGCCGATCCGCGCCAATCCACGAGGGTGAAGCGCGCGGGAGCCTTGCCGTGCAGCACGTTTCCCGTCCAGAGATCGCCGTGCATCGGCAGGGATCGCGGGGCGAAGCGCCCCGATGCCAGATGCGCCGCGGCCGCCACGGCGAGTGCGCCTGTCGGGCTGTCGGTTGGCACGGCATCCGCCAGTGCCCGCAGCGCGACATCGTAGCGCGCGGCCTCGCAGGCAGCGCCGTGCAGCCGCGCGACCTGCAGCAGCCACCCGAGCACATGGCGCAGCACCCGCCGCCGATCGAGCCAGCGCAAGCCGCGGCTGCGCGCGAGCGGCCCGCGGTAAGGCAGGACGGCGTAGGTTGCAGTCAATACGCGACCGGTGTCGAGCGGCTCGAGAATGGGCGCACCCAGCGCGCCGAGAAGCGACCGCATCCGCGCGGCCTGCTGACACTCCTGCGCCACGATCTCCGGAAACAGGGTTGGCGATACCGTGACCACGAGGGCTTCGCGCCCCGTGCCCAGAAACACGAGCTTGCTGTCGGCATCCTCCGCGCCCTGACTGTATCGTTGCAACCGCGGCGGCGACCGCAGCACCCCCCGAGCCATCAGACGCTCACCGATGAAGCGTGAGATGAAGCGGGCGTCGGTGATCGTATCCACCGCTCGAGGATGGCCGATCTGTAGTGGATCTGCAATAATCCTGACGCGGCTGAAAGCCGTTACGTCCCGCCACGAGGCTGCATATCGCCACCGAGGGCTTGATACACGCGCTCTTCGAGGCGCAGGTTGCCGAGAACGCACAGTCGGTGGCCGTGATCTGCGAAGCGGAATCGCTCACCTACGCCGAGCTCAACGCGAGAGCCAATCGCCTCGCCCGCCATCTGCGGGAGCGGGGTGTGGGTCCCGATCGCCTCGTCGGAATCTGCCTGGAGCGGGGCGTCTCCATGGTGGTGGGTCTGCTCGCGGTCCTGAAGGCGGGCGGAGGTTATGTTCCGCTCGACCCCGCGTACCCGGCCGATCGGATTTGCTACATGCTGGAGGATGCCGCTCCCTGCGCGGTGCTGACTCAGGACGCGCTGCGGCCGCGATTGCCGGCATCCGACGCCGCCGTGATCGCGCTGGACCGAGACTCGGAGGCGATCGCGGCGCACGACGCCGGTGATCCGGACGGCGGCGATGTCGGCCTGCGCCCGCAGCATCTGGCCTATGTCATCTACACCTCGGGGTCCACCGGACGGCCCAAGGGAGTGATGATCGAGCACGCGGCGGTGGTGAATTTCCTGCGCTCGATGCAGATGCAGCCGGGCATCGCCGCGAGCGACAGACTGCTCGCGGTGACCACCATCGCGTTCGACATCGCGGCGCTCGAGATCTACCTGCCGCTCGTCAGCGGCGCGACCGTCGTCCTGACGGGCGCTCGCGTGTCAGCGGACGCGCATTCGCTTGTGCAGCTGCTCGAATCGCAGCGCATCTCGATCATGCAGGCGACCCCCGCGACCTGGAGGTTGCTGCTGCATGCAGGTTGGAGGGGCCGGGCGGGCCTCAAGGCTCTTTGCGGCGGCGAGGCGCTGAGCGCCGACCTGGCGGCAAGTCTCCTGGCGCGGACGGCTTCGGTCTGGAACATGTATGGGCCCACGGAGACGACGATCTGGTCGTGCGCGCGGCGGGTGGCCGTCGCGCAGGAGGCGCAGCCCATCGAGCCAATCGGTGGCCCGATAGCCAACACTCAGGTTCACGTTCTCGATGAGCACTTGCAGCCCGTGCCTGTCGGAACGGTCGGCGAGATCCACATCGGCGGAGCGGGCGTTGCCCGCGGTTACCTCAGGCGCCCGGAGCTGACCGCCGAGCGTTTCCTTCCGGACCCCTTCAGCGCGCGGCCCGGGACGCGGATCTACAGAACCGGTGATCTCGGCCGGTGGCGCCGGGATGGCGCGCTGGATTTCCTCGGGCGGACCGACCAACAGGTGAAGATACGCGGCTACCGTATCGAGCCGGGTGAGATCGAGGCGCAGCTCGCGCGGCACGCCGATGTCAGGGAAGCGGCAGTGGTGGCGCGGGAGGACGGCCAGGCGCAGAAGCGGCTGGTTGCCTACGTCGTGCCGCGCAGCGCCACCACGCCGCCGGCGCTGGAGGGACTGCGCGCTCACCTTGCGGGCGTTTTGCCCGAGTACATGGTTCCGGGCGCATTCGTCGCGCTCGAGCGCCTGCCGCTCACGCCCAACGGCAAGTTGGATCGGGGCGCGTTGCCCGAGCCCGATGCCGGCTCGCAACTGCGGCGCCGCCATGAGCCCCCGCAGGGCGCGGTGGAAGAGGTCCTGGCCGGTATCTGGCAGGCGCTGCTGCGCGTCGAGCGGGTCGGCCGCAACGATGATTTCTTCGAGCTGGGCGGCTATTCCATGCTGGCCCTCGATCTGCGCAGCCGCATCGCCGGCGAGCTCGGCACGGAGATCCCGCTCAGCGCGCTCATCGAGGCGCCCACGGTCGCGCGACTGGCGCAATGGATCGCGGGGCGCGCGGCAGCCGACTCCATGGTGCTGGTGCGGGAAGGGGCGGGCGGACCGCCCGTCTTCCTCATCCACGACGGCGACGGCGAGACGCTGTTATATCGTAATCTCGCCCTGCGGCTGGACCGGCGGCACCCCGTTTACGGGCTGAATCCGCGCTCGCTGCCCGGCGTGCCCATGGCGCATACGCGCATCCGTGACATGGCGGCCTACCATATCCGCAAGATCGAAGCGGTGCAGCCGCACGGGCCTTATCTCCTGGGCGGCATGTGCGCGGGCGGAGTGATCGCGTTCGAGATGGCGCTGCAGCTTCAGGCGCGGCGCGAGCGCGTCGCCCTCATCGCTCTGTTGGATGCCGCGGACCCGCAGGCCGCGCTCAAACCCTGGCGCATCGCCAGGGAGCGGCTCGACAGGATGGCGGGCGAGCTGCGACGAGCGCAAATGGTTTCACCGACGCGCCGCGCTCTGTCGCTCGCGGGCGGCTTCGGGCGCAGGCTGCGCAACTTCGTGGCGTATCGGGTTGCAAAGGCGTGGCGGGACGCGCGCGACAGGACGCGGCTCGAGTTGCTGCGCGCCGCGCTCGATCGGGGCCGGGCGCCGCCGAAGCTGATCGGCCGGCCGTCGGCAACGATCACTTATCTCTACGCGCAACGCGGGTATCGTCCGGCTGAGGTGCTGCGGGAGGGCAGGCTGGTGCTCTTCCGGGCGACGTGCGGCGAGGGGATCGACGCGCCTTTCAGCGAATTCTATCAGGACCCTCTCTTCGGCTGGAGCATTCGCAGCGCGTGCGGCGTTCGGGTCGAGGACGTTCCCGGCGGCCACACGAGCATGTTGCAGGAGCCGCATGTCGACACCCTGGCGCGGCGGATGCAGCAGGCGATAGACGAGAGTCTGGCGCAGGACGGACGCGACCCACGCTCCGGCGCCGTCCAGGTGTTGGGATAGACGCGGCGGCTCATCGGGCCACGCCGATCCGATTGCGCGCGCGCAGCACGCTGCCGCGAATGAAGTCACGGTAGTAGTACGGCACGGATCTGGCGCGCTGCCGCAGGGCGCAGCGCTTCAACCAGCCGAGCGGATAGGTGGCGAGCACGACCAGGTCTATCGCCATGGCATGCCCGATGCCGAACGCCTTGGCGAAGTAACGCCGGCGGGAATCGAACCAGTAGGCAGGCAACCGCTTCGGCGCCGCGTCGCGCTCGGTCACCCCGGTGCTCTGGCCGCCCACGTGCATCACGCGGCTCTGCGGCACATACCAGGTTGCAAAGCCGGCGCGACGCGCTCGCAGACAGAAGTCGGTTTCCTCGAAATAGAGGAAATAGCCCTCATCGAGGCCGCCGATCGCCTCGAGCACCGCGGCACGGATCATCATGGAGGCGCCGCAGATCCAGTCGACCTGCTGCTGCGCCGCCTGGCTCATGGTTCGCGCCACGGCCCAGCGGTCGAGCGCGCGCAGGAGAGGCCCGAATCCCAGAGCCTGCGAGAGCTCGCTCACGAGCGAAGGAAAGCGAAAGGCGATCGGCCATTCGCTGCCGTCCTGGTTCTCGAAGCTGCTGCCGGCAATGCCGATGAGCGGATTGCTCTCGAGGAAGCGCAACAGCGTGCCGATGGCGCCGGCGCGCACCTGCGTATCGGGATTGAGCAGGTAGACGTAATCCACGGGCCCGCTCTGCAGCGCGTGCCGGATTCCGAGATTGTTGCCGTAGGCGAAACCCCCGTTACGGGGCGCAAGAACCGCCGTGACCCAGGACTGCCAGCCGCTCCCGGCGATGGCCCGCGAGATCGCGGCAAAGTCCCCCGAGGCGTTGTCGACCACGACGGCGCGGATCTGCGCGCCGGCGGCCGCGCGCTCGGCCGCCACCGATCTCAAACTCTCGATCGCGAGCCCGGCGCTCCTGTAGCTCACGATGACCACTGCCACGGTCACAGCGCGCATATCGGGGGTAGCCAACATAGACGCACGGGCTTTGTCAACGCGATCGTCCCAAAGTGTGGCCGGAAGCCGATTTTTCGGGCGGCGGCGCTCCCGGACGTCAGTTCATCCGTGCGACGGCGCCACGCTTTGCGAAAATGGCTACCTGCTATAGTACCTCCGTGGCCCCAGGCCATCTCACCCGAGTCTGAATCCAGTCCATCGCCGCCTTGAGCACGTCGCAAAACCCACCGCGGGGCCCGGTGGCCCTGATCGTCGCGACTACGCCCTGGCCGCTTTCCGCCCGTCTGGCGGTGCGGTTGATCCGGCATGGCTGCGCCGTCGACGCGCTATGTCCGCGTGGGCACGCGCTGCGCAAGATCTCCGGCATGCGGACCATCCATTCTTATTCCGGGCCGGATCCGATGGCTGCTCTGGAGCGCGCGATCGCGGCGTCGGACCCCGAAGTCGTGGTGCCTTGCGACGACCGGACCGTGTGGCAGCTCCATGTCCTGCACGAGCGGCGGCCGGATCTGCGGCGGCTCGTGGAGCGCTCGATGGGCAAGGCCCCATCCTTCGCGGTGCTGCGCAGCCGCGCGGGCCTCATGCAGCGGGCGGCGCAATTGGGCATTCGCGTGCCCGACACGCGGCCGGTCGGGTCGCGCGAGGATATCCTCGCCTGGTTTCGCGACCGAGCGGGGCCGGCCGTCATCAAGCTGGATGGCTCCTGGGGTGGGACGGGCGTGCGGGTGGTGGCGGACGCGCAGGAGGCCATATCCGCCTGGCAGCAATTCAGCCGCCCCCGATCCCGGATGGTGGCGTGGAAGCGCCGCCTCATCGATCGCGACCCGCTCGCTTTCGGCGCCGGGTACGACCCGCAGCCGCGCGCGATGTCGATACAGGAATTCATTGCCGGGCGTCCGGCCAACACGATGGTGGCCGCTTGGATGGGGCGGCTGCTCGGCATCGTCAGTGTGGAGGTCCTCTGCGCCCAGGATCCGACCGCCCCGAGCACGATCGTGCGCCTGATCCAGAACGAGGAGATGGCGCGTGCCTCCGCGCGGCTCGTCGAGGCGCTCGGCCTTTGCGGCTTCCATGGCCTCGATTTCATCCTCGAAGAAGGGACCGGCGCAGCCCATCTGATCGAGGTGAACGCGCGCTGCACCCAGCTCGGGCATCTCGTGCTGCCGGAGCAGGGAGATCTTGCGGGGATGCTCTGCGCGCAGATCGGCGGCCGGCCGCAGACGGACGCCCCCATCGTGGGCCGCCTGATTGCGTTCTATCCGCAGGCGCTGGCCTGCAGCCCGTGCAGCCCATACTTGCCACAGGCCCATCACGACGTGCCCTGGGAGGAGCCACGCCTCGTCAGGGCTCTGATCCGCAACCGCTGGGTCGCGAATCAATGGCTCGCCCGCGTGTACGGTTGGGCGCGCCGCAAGGAACCCAACCCGCTGCCCGGCATTGTGGGATTTCTGCGCTCCATGTCTCAGAACGGGCCGGATGCCGGGCGAGTGGACCGATTGTCGGATGTTCGATGACATCCAAGGGTTGAAAACGTGCACGACTCTGAACTGCCGGTGATCATCATCGGCGCCGGCCCCTACGGGCTCTCGATCGCGGCGCACCTGCAGGCGCTCGGCATTCCCTTCAAGATCTTCGGGGAGCCGATGCGCAGCTGGCGGGAGTGCATGCCCGAGGGCATGCTGCTCAAGTCGGAGGGCTTCGCTTCCGACCTGTACCATCCGGCCGGAGAGCTGAGCCTGCGGCAGTATTGTCGGGACGCGGGGCTGTCGTACCGGGACATCGGCGAGCCGGTGCCCATGGAAAGGTTCATCGCTTATGGCCTGGCCTTCCAGGCGAGATTCGTACCGCAACTCGAGCGCAAGGAAGTCCAGCTGATCCGCAGGGACGGCGGCTCGTTCATCGTCCTGACATCGGGTGGCGAGACTCACCGTGCCCGCCGCGTCGTCGTTGCGACCGGCATCAGCCATTTCGGCTGGATGCCGCCGCAGCTCGAGAATCACTCACCGGAGCTCGTCTCGCACAGCTGCGCGCACAGCCGACTCGCCCGCTTCGCGGGACGGCGGGTCGGTGTCGTGGGTGGCGGCTCTTCGGCGATCGACATCGCGGCGCTGCTGCACGAGGCCGGAGCGTCGGTCGAGGTGATCGCACGACGGCAGGCGATCGCCTTCCACGACCATACGCCGGAGCCGCGGCCTGTGTTGCGGCGCATCGCGGCGCCCTGGTCCGGTCTCGGCGTGGGCTGGCGCTCGCGGCTCTGCACCGACGCGCCGCTGCTCTTTCACGCGATGCCGGAGCGCTTGCGCCTCGTGGTGGTCAAGCGGCATCTGGGTCCGGCTCCCGGCTGGTTCATGAAGGAGAGGGTGGTCGGGAGATTTCCTCTGCACCTCGGCGCGACGCTCACCGGCGTGGAGGCGCGCGACGGGCGCGTGCGGGTACGGTTCGAGCGCGCCGGCGGCGGCGAGACGCGGGAATTCGAGCACGTGATCGCGGCGACCGGATACCGGGCCGAGGTCCGTCGGCTGCCGTTCCTGGACGCCGCCTTGCTCGGGGAGACCCGGACGGTGGAAGGGACGCCCGTTCTCAATCGCAGCTTCGAATCCTCGGTACCGGGCCTCTACTATGTGGGTCTCGCGTCGGCGAACAGCTTCGGTCCGCTGGTGCGATTCGCCTTCGGCGCCGGATTCACCGCGCGCCGCCTGACAAGCCATCTGCGCGCGGTGTTGGCAAGGGCGCCGTCGCCCGCCCGCCCGCGGCATGCCGTGTCGTCCTCAGGGACTCAGGTGGAGCGCTCCTGATCCCGCTTGGATCGCACCCAGTGGATCTGGCGCGCGACGACGAACTTCACGTACAGGGGAATCTTCCACAGCGCGTATACGAGCGCGAGCATGAGGCTGCCGAGGGATACGACCTGCCGCCCGTAACGAGCCCAGGCCGCGAAGACGCAGACGACCAGTAGACCCGCCACCGCGCTGGCCATCGCAAAGGGCGGCGCGACGCGAGTTTGCAGGTAGAGCAGGGCCGAGGCGACCCAGACCGCCCCCGTGAGCAGCGTGAGAAGCGCTATGGGCGGCACGACGAGGTCCAGACCCATGGCCACGAGGCGCGCGTCGCGCCGCATGACGGCGGTCCTGAAGATCGAGAGAGTCTCCTCCGTGAGGACCGCAAGGTAGCCGTGCTCCCAACGGGTGCGCTGGCTCCTGAAGCCCTCATCCGATTCCGGGAAAGTGCTCGTCACCTGCGCTTCGGGGCAGAAGAGCGGCGCCGTGCCACAGAGCGCAAGCTCGAGCCCAAGCTTGAGGTCCTCCACGATATGTCCGGTGGCGAGGTTCGCGCCGCGCAGCAGCGCCCACGGGAATGCCATTCCGGTCCCGACGAGCTGACATGGAAATCCGAGCCGACGCAAGCCGAGAGGCCGCACCGCGTTCTTGAGCACAAACGCGAATTCGGCGATGCGCAACATCGGTCCGGCGCCCGGTGGCGACTGCATCAGATAGCGCGCCTGAACGGGACTGCCCGAAGCGGCGCACGAGCGCGCCAGGATGTCGACGGAGCCATTGCCGAGGCGACAGTCGGCATCGACGATCAGGACGATCTCGGGTGGATCACGCTCGAGGCAACGCATGCCGAAGTCGAGCGCGTACCCTTTCCCCCGCCGTGTTGGGTCCGTCCGCACGGCGACTTCGGCGCCGAGCTCGCCGGCCACGGAGGCGGTTGCATCCGAGCAGTTGTCGGCCACCACGAGGAGACGGTCGCTTGCCAGCAGTTGCGGCAGGAGCGCTCGAATCGTCCCGCTGATCGTGAGCGCCTCGTCGTGGGCGGGCATGATGACCGCCACCCGGGGCCGCCGCTGCGGCGGCGGCGCCGCCACGCGGTCCGCGAGCGCGGCGAAGATTTCCACCGCCAGCACGGCGATCGGCACCAGGAGCAGCAGGGCTGCCGTACCGATCAGGAGCTGAAGGAGAAGCATGACCGTGGCAGCAGGCGAGGCGCCGGTCACGCTTCTTGCGCGGGCTCCCGGTCCGCGCACGGCGCGCCGCGGGTCACCGGCGCCGGGGTGTTGAACAACTGCGCCAGCTTGGCGGCTTCGTCGTCGATGGAATGCTGCGCGAGCGCCTGGCGGTGAGCCGCCTCGCCCATGACTTGCAACTCTTCAGGGCTGCGCGCAAGGCAGTCCTCCATGGCCCGGGTCAGGCTGTCCACACAGCCCGCGGGAAAGAGCCAGCCGCTCTCACCGGCGCGGACGAGCTCCGGAATGCCGGCCACGTAGGTGGTGAGCACCGGGCGGCGCAAGGCCATCGCCTCCATGAGCACGACCGGCAAACCTTCCGCGAAGCTTGGCAGTACCAGCGCACGCGCGGCGAGGATCTCCTCGCGGACCCGCGTGCTGCTCAGCCACCCGGTGATCCGGACGCGATGATTGAGGTTGTGCGCGCGGATCAGCGCCTCGATTTCCGGGCGCATCGGTCCGTCTCCCGCCAACGTGAGCTCGAAGGCAATGTCGCGCGCCGCGAGGCGGGCCGCGGCCTCGACCAACAGCAGCTGGCCCTTTTCCTGACAAAGCCGACCCACGCAGATGAGCCGTGGCGCCGCGGTGATCGGCACCACGCCGGCGTCGTAGAACGAGCGCTCCAGGCCGCAGTGGACCAGCTTCACTTTCGGCCAGTCGACATATCGTGCCCGCAGGTACAGCTGGCTGCGTCCGTACGAGCTGACGGCGACGACGAAGCTCGACCTGTGGATCTTCTCTTCGAGTCCGACGGGTTGCATGAACTCCCCCGGTCCATGCACCGTGAAGCTGTACGGTGGCCCGCCGAGCACCTGCGCCAGCATGGCCACTTCGGTCGAGTTGCTGCCGAAGTGGGCATGCACGTGGCTCGCTCCGAAAGCCTTCAGCCACGGTGCTATCCGGCATGCCTCGGCGAAGTATCCCAGGTGATACGGCAGCGGCCGCTCCGAATCGAAGGACATCCGGATGGCGAGCCACAATGCCCGCGCGCAGCGTGTTGGCGAGCGCACCAGGGCGGCCAGCACGGACGGCAGCAGGCCGAGGGGGCCATGGCGCAGCACGTATCGGGTCTGATCCCGCTCCCGCTGATCGGCCGGATCCGGCAGCGGATCGTCCCAACCCCAGAGCGCGATGCGCAGCACCTGCAGACCCTGCCGCTCCAGGGCGAGGATCTCCCGCCGGATGAAGCTGTGGCTCACCTTGGGGTATTGATTGACGAAGTAAGCGAGCTTCAACATGTCTACTTGTATTCGATGAGACCGGTACGCACGCCGCGCCGCCTGTCCAGCAGAAATTTCAATTGGCCGTGCATTTCAGGGAATTTACCCAACACGAGGGCCGTGGCGCGCGACCAGTTTTCGCGCGCGGAGCGTTTGCCCCGCAGCGCGAGGCGCAGGATCTGCGCGGGGTAGAGCGCGAGCAGCCACAGGGCCAGCCAGCCAAACCAGAGCGCGAGCGCAAGAATGGCGCCCGGAAGGACGATCCCCCAGAGCCACGACTGCCGCGAGCGCTCGACCCACTGCGGCTCCGACGACACCACGCTGTCGAGTCTTCTGAACATCGCGTACCCGTAACCCACACGCACCATACGCTTCCACCACTGTTCCAGGTGGTACATCGCAGCGTCGTGGATCGTCATGTCCAGCGCCAGGTGCCAGATGCGCCAGCCGACCTGACGCATGCGGGCGCAGAGCTCCGGCTCCTCGCCGCAGATCAGGTCCGAGCGGAATGCGTTGACCTGTCGCAGAGCAGCTACGCGCATGACCGCATCTCCGCCGCAGGACCGCGTCTCCCCCAACGGGGAGCTATCCCACTCGATGTCGCAGAGGAGATTGTAGACCGATCTTTCCGGATAGCGCTCCCGGCGGCGTCCCCAAACGACGGCGACATCCGGGCGGGAATCCAGGAACCGAGCGGCCTCGTCGAGCCATCCCTGAACGACCTCGCAATCGCCATCGACGAAGAAGACATACGTCAAATCGGCCTGGAGTTGCAGCAGTCTGTGGAACCCTTCGTTCCTGGCCCGCGCGGCCGTGAACGGCCTGCGCATGTCGAGCTGCAGAACGTCCATCCCGGCGGCCCGGGCCACGGCCACGGAGGCGTCGCTCGACCCCGAGTCCACGTAGACCAGGCGGCCGGCGCTGTGGGACAGGGATGCGAGACAGCGCTCGAGTCGCTCCCCTTCGTTACGGCCAATGACTACGACACCTGCCGTACTCGAGGCGCTACGGTCTTCGCTCATCAGACGACTCGTCTGCCTCCCTGCGGGCAGCATACCATCCCATGTGCGCAAATACCGGAGTGCCGGCACAAAGCCGGGAAGGCCCCGGACGTTTCGGGTAATCTACGCGGCTGCACCGCCTGCGCGCGAAGACCCAGATCCCCGGCAAAGGACGTCGCTCCGTCATTCGCAATGAGTCCATCGGAACCCACTCCTCGAGCCCGCAGACTCGGGCTCGTCGTCATCGGACGAAATGAGGGAGAGCGTCTGGCACGGTGTCTGCTCTCCGTACGCTCCATCGCGAGCCGGGTGTACGTCGATTCCGGATCCACCGACGGCAGCATCGCACTGGCGAAGGGCCACGGGGTGACCGTCGTGGAGCTGACCGTGCCGCCGCCTTTCACCGCGGCGCGCGCGCGCAATGCCGGACTCGCCGCGCTGCTGGCCGAAGTGCCGGACCTGGAATTCGTACAGATGATCGACGGCGATTGCGAGATGCAACCCGATTGGATTCCCGTGGCTCTGGCCGCCCTCGAGGCCGAGAGCGACCTCGCGGCGGTATTTGGACGAACACGCGAGCGACACCCGGAGCGGTCGATCTACAACGCTCTGTGCGACGACGAGTGGAACCTGCCTGTCGGTGTGGCCGCGGGCTGCGGCGGCATCGCGCTGTTCCGACAGGCCGCCTTGCGCGAGGTCGGCTCGTTCAATGCCGCCATGATCGCGGGCGAGGATACGGAGCTGGCGATGCGCCTGCGCAAGGGCGGCTGGAACCTTCGCAGGGTCGATGCGGAGATGGCCCTGCACGATGCCAACATCACTCGCTTCGGGCAGTGGTGGGGACGCGCCCGCCGGTCCGGACATGCCTACGGCGAGATGGCCTTCCTGCATCCCGACGCGCGGGATCCCAACTGGCCCGCGACCGTGCGCGGCATCGTCGCATGGGGGGCGATTTTCCCGCTGGCGCTCCTGTGCGCCTGCCTGGCGGCCGTCGGTCTGGGCGGACTCTGGTGGCTCGCCCCCATCGCCATTGCGGCGGCGTGGCCGCTCAACTGCGCGCGCCTGGCGTTGCGGCAATCGCGGCGGCTCGGTCCGAGGGTCGCCTGCGCCTCCGGCATCTTCCTCATGCTCGGCAAATTCCCGCAGCTTCTCGGGCTGATCGCCTTCCACCGCAATCGCCTGTCGGGACGCGCCTCGCATCTCATCGAGTACAAAGGCGCCGAGTCGGGCTGACATGCATCGGATAGGGTCGTTTTCGTGAAAGACAGAGTGAAGGTCGGGCTGCTCGGCGCCGGCTACATATTCGATTCGCATGCAAGCGCGCTGGCGGCGCTCCCGGCGGTGGAGCTGCACGCGGTGTGCGACAACTCGCGCCCGCGGGCGCAACAGGCCGCGGCGAAGTTCGACATTCCGCGCGTGTTCGGCGCCAGCCGGGAGCTCGCGGCATCCGATTGCGACGTCGTTCATATCCTGCTTCCCCCCGCGCTGCACGTGGACGCCGCGCTAGAAATGGTGGAGGCCGGAAAGTCCGTGTTTCTCGAGAAGCCCATGGGGCTCGACAGCGCCGCATGCGCGGCGCTCTGCAAGCGGGCGGCGGAAAAGGGAGTGGCGGTTGCCGTAGGCCACAACTTCCTCTTCTCCAGGTCCTACGAGGATCTGCGCCGGGTCGTGAGGTCGGGTGAGCTCGGCGCCATCGATCATCTGGCGGTCAACTGGCATTTCGCCCTGTCCAATCTGCAGTTTGGCCCTTATGACAGCTGGATGTTGTCGGCGCCTGCAAACCTGATGTTCGAGGTCGGCTCGCACCTCGCCGCCTTCATCGTCGATCTGGTCGGGTTCCCGCAGATCGCCACCGCCGTCGCCGGCAACCCCATCACGTTGCCCGGTGCGCAAACGGTGTACCGGCAGTGGAGCGCGGTGGGCCGCACCGCCGCGGCGACCGCTCTGCTCTCCATTTCCATCACGCCCGGCCATGCCGACCGCATACTGCGCGTGCGTGGGCGCGGTGGCAGCGCGCAGCTCGATTTCGGGCGCGATATCGGCTGGCGCGAGTTCGCCGTGACGGACAATCCGATCTTCGACTCGCATCGAACGGCGGAGGCCGCCGGCCGCGCGCTGTCATATCAGGCATGGCACGATCGGATCCGGCGGGTGAAGGCTGCGCTCGCGAAGCGGCCCGACGCCAATCCCTTCGAGGAGAGCGTGTTCCGCAGCATCGCGGCGTTCTATGCCAACGGGGTCGGCCACGTGGACCCGCGCCACGATGCCGCCTTCGGCACTCAGGTGGTGCGTCTGTGCGAGGCCATCACGACGGCGGCCGGTGTAGGCGGACCGAGCCGCGCCAGCATCTCCGTGCCTCTCCCTCAGGCTGCCAACAAACCTACCGTGCTGGTGGTCGGCGGGACGGGCTTCATCGGCCGACGGCTGGTCGCCAGGCTGGTGAGCGGCGGCTACGGGGTGCGCGTACTGACTCGAAATGCGCGCGCGGCCGCCATGGAGCTGCGGGATCTGCCGGTGGAGCTCTTTGCCGGCTCGCACGGCGATCCCGAGAGCGCGCGGCGGGCTCTCGAGGGGATCGAGACCGTCTATCACCTCGCAAAATGCGAGGGCAAGCGCTGGCACGACTACGTCGTCGGCGACATCGAGCCGACGCGCGTGCTCGCGCAAGCCGCGCTGGCCGCCGGCGTGAGGAGATTCATATATACGGGCACGATCGCTTCCTACGCCTCCGATCGCTCTCACCAGCAGATCAACAACGATACGCCCCTCGACCCGGCAATAGGGCGGCGCGGCCTGTACGCGCGCTCGAAGGCGGCCTGCGAGGGGCTCCTGCAGCGGATGTGGCGCGAGAAGGGACTGCCGCTGGTGATCATGCGTCCGGCGATCGTGATCGGCGTCGGGGCGCCTCCATGGCATCCGGGAGTTGGCCGTTTCGCCAGCGAGACCCGGGTGGATTACTGGGGGACGGGCGGCAACTTCCTGCCGTTGGTTCTGGTCGATGACGTGGCGGATGCGCTGGTGCGCGGCATGGAGGCGCCGGGAATCGAAGGGCAGACGTTCCTGCTGACGAGCCCGCCGCTGATGACTGCGCGGGACTACGTCGCCGCCCTCTCCAAGAGGATGGATGCGCGGATCGACGCGCGGCCGCGAGCGGCCTGGCGCAACTGGATGTCGGAGTTGGTGAAGGAGCTCGCCAAGAACGCCATACGCCATCCCAACCGGCGCTGGCCGACATTGCACGACTGGCGGTGCAATTCCCACTCATCCCGCTACGACAGCGGCATGACCGAGGAAAAGCTCGACTGGCGCCCGGTGAGGGACAAGGAGGCCATGGTTGCACGCGGAATCGCCGATGCCGTCGACTGGTACATGCGCTGACAGCGATGCCGACACGTTTTGATCCGGCCCGGGACAAGTATGTCCTGATCATCGGTCACGGCAGATCCGGTACCAATCTCGCCCTGGATCTTCTCGACTGCCATCCCGCGACGTTCTGCCGCAACGAGCCGAACGAGATTCCGGGCTCTGCCATGAGCGCATTGGCGGGCGATCTCGTCAGAGCGGATGTCGGAGATCGGTTTCTCGACGATTGGCGCGAGGCGGCAGCGCTGTCGTCCGTGCGGCGCGGGTCGCGCGACAGGTTTCACCGCACCTACAAGCAGTACTATTCCACGAAACTGCACGCCATCCTCGCCGAGAAATTGCAGGGGCGGGGAAGGCTGCGAAAATATCTCGGCATCAGAGGAGGCGAATGGCAGGCGGCCGGACTGAGCGGTGACCGCGTTCCGGTGTTCAAGATCCTGCTGCGGCCGCACTGGGCGACGGAAACGCACGCGCATGACGCAAACCAGTACGTCATCCATGTAGTTCGAGATCCCGTCGGGTTTGTCCTGTCGTGGTGGAATAGATATATTCTTCACGACGCAGTGGGCGGACCGCGGGACGTATACAACGACAACCTGCAATCCGTAAGTGAAATCCTGGATTGTTACAAGGCTCGGCTGGCGTCGGGGAACGGGTATTCGGTGGAGGCCCTGATCGAAACAGAGTTGTGGCGATGGCGGTACATGAACGAATGGCCGCTGAAGCGCTTATCGGGCTCGGACAGATATCTGATCTGGAGGTATTCCGAGCTCAAAGCGAATGCCGGCCAACTCGCGCTGACCGCATTCGATTGGGTCGGCGTCGTGCCCGACGCGGGGACGCGCCAAAGGATTTCCACGATGAGAAATACGCTGTTCTCGCGCTCGCACAGCGCGAGCCTCGATCGCGAGTTGATAGCGAAGCTCGCGCGCCACGTTCTGACGGGGAGCGAGCCTGCCCTGCGGACGGTTGCCGGGGTCCCTGACTAAGGCACGCGCAGGGTCTGGATTGCCGGCAGGCGGCGATTTCGGGAGTGCAGGATGCTGTGCCGCCAGAGATCCCGCAGATAATGCGGAACGGAGGTGTGCGCCCGTGCGAGCAGGATGCGCTTGAGGTGCCCGATCGGATAGGCCAGCAGCACGAGCAGATCGGCCATCATCGCCGCCGGCGTGCCCAGGGTCAGCGCAAAATACCTGCGCCGCGATTCGAACCAGTACGCGGGCAGCCGCTTGAGCTCGCTCCACGGCTCGGTCACGACGTCGGTGCTCTGCCCCATGATGTGCATGACGC
>Ga0134126_10003785_pt1 | contig 18936 bp, 17 predicted proteins | sample KB31752_FD_96881 | JGI IMG/M metagenome (GOLD analysis project Ga0134126, IMG submission 96881) | Terrestrial soil microbial communities with excess Nitrogen fertilizer from Kellogg Biological Station, Michigan, USA - KB3-175-2 | ecosystem: Environmental > Terrestrial > Soil > Unclassified ...
CTTGCGCCCGGTGTAATACAGGATGCGCTCCGTCGTCGTCGTTTTGCCGGCATCGACGTGGGCGATGATGCCGATGTTGCGGATATCAGAAAGAGCGGTTGTACGGGCCATGACGAATTTCCGTTACGAATTTTCGGTTCACACTGTCGGGCGGCCGGGCAGGCGTGCTGGTCGGCTCATGTATCCAAAATGATCTGCGCTGAAGAAAGCAGCGCCCTCCTCGATCCCATGCCTGGCGCTGGCAAATCCGGGAGTCGAGGGCAGAAGGGGCCGGCATCCTATAGAGATGCCATCAGAAGTTCAATGGTGTCGTGCCGGTTTTGTGAAATGGAGAGGGGGCCAATGAAAACAATAGCTTAGGGCACACCTGAGCGGCCCGGGCGCACGCCGGTCGCCTCAATGCGCGGCAACCTGCGCATTGCCGCCGATCGGACAGCTGATTCCCGTGCCTTTCAGTCCGCAATACCCGCCGGGATTCTTCGCCAGATACTGCTGGTGGTAGTCCTCGGCGTAATAGAACCGCGGTGCGTCGTGGATCTCGGTGGTGATTACCCCCTTGCCTGCGGCCACGAGCCTCTCCTGATAGGCATGCTTGGATTCCTCCGCGAGCTGACGCTGATCGGCGTCGCTGGCGTAAATGACCGATCGGTACTGCGTACCGATGTCGTTCTGCTGCCGCATGCCCTGCGTGGGATCGTGTGATTCCCAGAACACCCTCAGGAGATCCTCGTAGTCGATCTTCTCCGGATCGTAGATCACACGCACCACTTCCACATGGCCGGTGAGGCCGCTGCAGACCTCCTCGTAAGTTGGATTCGGCGTGAAGCCTCCGGCATAGCCGACTGCCGTCGAGTAGACGCCCGGGAGCTGCCAGAAGAGCCGCTCCGCGCCCCAGAAGCAGCCGAGGCCGAAGACCGCCTCGCGCAGGCCAGCCGGGAATGGCGGGACGATGCGGTGGCCGTTGACGTAATGCGTCTGCGGCACTTCCAGAGGCGTGCTGCGGCCCGCCAGCGCTTCCGCGGCGGCCGGCATCGTGGTCTTCTTGCGAAGGAGGGCCATGGCGAGTTCTCCCGGTAACTATGCCTCAGTGTGGGGACCACCGGCGGGCAACTCAAGCGCCGCGGGCCGTGTCCTTGCACCCTCCTTGCACCTTGGCCTGCCCCCACCTTAAGCTTGCCGCCCCGATGGGTATCAGCCAGCCACAGAACCTCAGAGCGCCGGTGCTCGAGAAGCAGCGCCCCTACGGCATCCGCGTCAGCCTTCCGCCCGGCGATCCCTTCCGCAAGATCCTCGGACCCGAGTGGCACCGAATCCACTGGTATCCGACCCCCGATGAACGGGATACCGCCCTGGCCGAGATGAGCCGCCGCCACCCGTACTCCCGTGCCGGAGACCGGCCCTCACTCGTCTTCGACAAGATCGAGAACCTCGCGGAGAGTCGCGGGCTGTAGCCTGTCGGCTCCGAGTCGCCGCGGCGCGGTGCGCGCCCCCGTCCCTGTGCCGTCGGGCCGGCATTCGCCGCCAAATCGCTCGTGCGATTTTATGGGCGGCCAACCTAGAAGGTCCGGCCGAGGAACAGGTAGAACGCCTGGTCTCCGTGGTCGTCGAAGCCGCTCCCCAGGTAGACCGGCCCGAGGAAGGTATCGAGCCCCAGGAACACGCTCGCATCCTTGTGCAGGTTGTCGAAATTGGCATCGCTCATGTTCTGCCAGACATTGCCCGCTTCGACCGACATCCCGAGGTACACCGGCACGTCGAGATATCCCGGCCCGCCACGCCCGATCTTGCGATAGAACAGCAGCCGCCCGATACCGTAGTGCGGCCCGTAGAGCGAGTACTGCTTGAGGCCCGACAGGTTGAGGAACCCGCCGAGCGGGAAGTCGAGCCGCAGGTCCGTCACGCGATTGAGGATGCTGCCACCCGACAGCGAGAGTGAGAGCGTATTGCGCTCGCTCCACGTGTGCGCCGCGAGGAAGTCGAACGTGACCTCGTTGGAGTTCGGCTGTCCGCCCACGACGTTGCGTGCTCCGGTCCACTGCAGGGTTGCGCGCTCGCCGAAGTGCGGGAAGTTGATGTCGTCCAGCGTGTCGTAGCTCAGTCGCGTGAAGTAGGTGCGCGAGCCGAAGCTCTGAAAAGCGGGAAACAGCAGCTTTGGGTCGTCCGGATCACCGATGGTGAGGCGCGAATGACCCTCTTCGCGATAGACCCCGCTGCGGATCTCCCCCCAGTTGCCAAACTGCTTGCCGAAATCGAGGCCGTAGTCGAACGTGTGCACCCGATACTGTGCGCGCTCGCTCTGTCCGATGAGGAACGGCAGGTTGCGCGAGGCGACCGAGATGTGCGGCATGATGAACCAGCCCGAGAACTGCGAGAGCGGCAGGAACACCTCGGTTGCAAGCAGCGAATTCTGCCCGATCTGCGCATCGGTCACCCACTCCCCGCCGGAGCGCGTGATCTCGGACATCACGTAGCGCATGGCGGCGTCATAGGTGGAGTCGCCCTCGAAGTCGTCCTGCAGACTCAGCCCGAAGCGCACATAGTTGGGACCGATGGAGTTGCCGCGGGCGTCGATGAGGAGCCCGTACCGCTGATCCTTCTGCACCACCCGATAGTCGAGCGTATCGAGGCCGCCTTCGCCATAGAGCGTCGTGATGCGGCGGCCGACCGCGTCGGGGTCGAGTCGCTTGCCGACCATGTCCTTGAACAGCTTCTCGATCGACTGCGAGAAGACCTCGGAGCCCGTCTGGACCTTGACGAATTCGATACGCGGCGGCGGCTGGCGCAGCAACTGGCGCCGCTCCTGATATCCCGCGTATCGATTGGGGCTCTCCGAGAGCGCAGCGAGCTGCGCGCGCATGTCCCATGCTGCGCTCGCACCGACACCGAGGAGGCGATTGACGTTGCCGAAATCGAACGAGGAGGTATCTCCGAGCGCCGGACGGATGAGAATGTCGTGCGGCCCGAGGCGCCCGAGCTCCTGCTCGGACTTGCGCCGCATCAGGATCGCGAGCATCTGGTTGGAGATCGCAGTGACGCTGGTCAGCTTGTTGCGCGGCAGAAGCGGGAACCCGACATCCACCACGATCACGACATCCACGCCCATCGCTCGTGCGACGTCCACCGGCACGTTGTCGGAAACACCGCCATCGACGAGCAGCTGTCCTCCGCGCTCCACCGGAGCGAAAACACCGGGTGCGGAGAGGCTGGCGCGCATCGCGCTGGTGAGGTCGCCGGAGCCCATGATGACCTCCTGACCGTTCTCTAGATCCGTGGCGACGGCTCGAAACGGCGTCGGCAGGTCATCGAAGCTGGTGATGCGCGAGACGGGCAGTGTCAGGCGGCGCAGCATCTCGGTCAGGCCCTGCCCTTGAATGAGCCCCATCGGCAGCACGGGCCGGCCGCCCTTGATGCCGATCGGAAACTTGACCAGGAAGTTCTCATCCTCCTGCTTGCGCCGTAGCGTCAGGTCTTCCCGGGGCGGGCGGTCGCGGAAGGCCTCCTGCCAGTTCATGGAGCGGATCGTCCGCTCGATCTGATCCGGCGAGAGACCGCTCGCGTAAAGACCGCCGACCACGGCACCCATGCTGGTGCCGGCGATGGCGTCGATGGGCACGTGGAGCTGCTCGAGCACCTTGAGCACACCCACGTGCGCAATGCCGCGCGCGCCGCCACCCGAGAGCACGAGGCCGATCCGCAGCCGGTGCGGCGCTGCGGCGCCAGGCGGTGCGGCGGCTGTCACTGCGGGCTGCGGCATGACGCCCTGCTGTGCGGCGGCCATCGCTGGCAGCGCCAGCCACAAAAGAAGCCGCGAGGCCCGCGCGCGCGAGACTCGCACTCTCCGGCGGTGCCGTTCCGATCGTGACCACCCCATGACACCGAGCATATCGCATCGGCCAGCCGGCGAGGCCCGGCAACGGCTGCCGCGGCGAGATGCGTTACGATACGCGGATGCTTTTTCTCATCCTTTCATATGCCATTCAGGCAGCGCTGATCGTCCACTGCATCAAGACCGGTCGCAATTGGCTTTGGGTGTGGGTGCTGCTGCTCCTGCCGGGGGCCGGCGCGCTCGCCTATGTGGCGGTCGAGATCATCCCCGACCTCTTCCGCAGCCGCACGGCGCAACGCACGGCCCGGGGACTGAAGCGCGCCGTCGACCCGTTTGCGGATCTGCGTCGCTTCGAGAATGAGGCGCGCCTCGCAGGCAACGTCGCGGCCCGGCAACGCTACGCCGATGAGCTCGTGCGGCACGGCCGTTACGAGGAAGCGATCGACCAGTACCGCCAGGCGCTGACCGGACTCTACGTGCACGATCCCAACCTGATGCTGGGCCTGGCACGGGCGCAGTTCGGCAGCGGCGCCGCGGCCGCGGCGCGTGGCAGCCTCGAGGAGCTCTTTCGGCACAATCCGGATTTCCTCTCGCCCGAAGCGCATCTTCTCTACGCACGGGCGCTCGAAGGCGAAGGCAGCATGGCGAAGGCGCTGGAGCAATACCGGGTGCTCGCCAACTCCTATCCCGGCGCGGAAGCCGCCGTCCGCTACGCACAACTGCTCGATAACCAGGGCCAGCGGGACGAGGCTCGCAAGGTCGCGCGCGAGCTCCTCGAGCAGGCGCGCATCGCTCCCGGGCACTACCGGCGCGCGCAGCGGGCCTGGCTCGACGCAGCGGAAAGAATCGGAGGCTGAGTCGGGACGTCAGCCTGGGCTCAATGCCTGTGGGTCTGAGGTCGGATGCGATGCGCATCCCAGCTCGGAATCTGCTGCGTGATGCAGTGGATGCCGCCGCCGCCGAGGAGGATCTCTCGCGCCGGCACGCCCACGATCTGACGCTCCGGGCAGGCCTGCCTCAAAACCGCGGCGGCGTGATCATCCGTGCGCGGATCGAGTAGCGGCATGATGATCGCGCCGTTGGCGAAGTAGAAATTGACATAGCTCCCTGCAAGACGGTCGCCTGCGTGGCGCGGCTTCATGGACTCGCTCGGCACCAGCCCGCGCGCCTCCTCCTCGGTCATGTAGAGAGGCCGGGGCATCGGCAGCTTGAAAACCTCGAGGCGACGGCCGCGCGCATCGCGCGCCGCGCTCAGGCGTTGCCAGGCATCGAGAGAGATAGCGTGCTGGGGATCGCTGCTGTCGTCCGTCCAGGCGAGGCAGACTCTGCCCGGCCCGGCAAAGCAGGCGAGATTGTCGATGTGGCCGCGGGTCTCGTCGTTGAATACGCCCTTGCCCAGCCAGATGAAATGGCTGACACCGAGGTGCTCACGCAGCACCGCCTCCATCTGCTCGCGCGTAATGTCCGGATTGCGATTCGGATCGAGCGCGCATTCCTCGGTGAGGAGTGCCGTTCCCTCGCCATCCACATGTAGTCCCCCACCCTCCAGCGTGATCGGAGCCCGGTAGCGATCCCGCATCGGCAGCCCGGCGGAGTGCGCCAGCACCTCCAACGCAACGCGCCGATCCCGGTCGCAGGGATGATAGAGGCCGCCCCAGGCATTGAAGCGCCACTGTACGGCGCGAATCGTCTGTGGCCGCTCGCTCACCACGAAGGTCGGGCCGACATCGCGCATCCAACAGTCGTCGTATTCCATGCCGTGGACCTCGATGTCCTGCGGCAGTGCCGCGCGCGCCTCGGCTACGAGTTGCGGCATGACGCCGACGTGCACCCGCTCGAAGCGCCGTATCGCCGCTGCAACCTGCGTAAACGCGCCCTGCGCAGGGCGCGCGCGCTCGCGCCAATTGTCTTGGCGCGCCGGCCACAGGAGCCACGTCGCGGCGTGCGGCTCGTATTCGGCAGGCATCCAGAAGCCTTCCGCGGCAGGCGGCTGACTGCGCACTCCGGCAGCGGCCTGACTGGCGCTGTGGAAACGCTCACCCTCCGGGCCGACCCTCCCGCCGGCGGTCATGGTCGCTGCTTGCTGTGCTTGAACCCGTAGAGCCCGTAAATCGCCATGCCGACCACCGTCCAGATGACGAGCCGGATCCAGGTGGCGTTCGACAGGAAGTACGTCATGCCGGCACAGACGATCGCTCCCAGGGGGCAGATGAGCCAGGCCACAGGAACCCGGAAGGGGCGGTGAACATCCGGGCGGGTGAAGCGCATCACCAGTACCCCGATGCAGACCACCGCGAAGGCCAGCAGAATCCCGATGGAGATCAGATCTGCCAGGACATCGAGCGGAAATATCCCGGCGATCAGCGCCGCCCCGATACCGGTGACGGCAGTCGCCACGTGCGGGGTCTTGAACCGTGGATGGCAGCGGCTCATCGCCGGCGGCAACAGCCCGTCGTCGGCCATGGACAGCAGGATACGCGGCTGCCCGAGGAGTGAAGTCAGAATCACCGAGGTCATGCCGACGATGATCCCGAGGATCAAGAACCCACGCAGCCAGGAAAGCGCCGGGTGCGCATCGAGGGCCACCGCGACCGGCTCGGCGTTGTTCAACTTGAAGTACGGCACCATGCCGGTGACCACGGCTGCCGTCGCCATGTACAGCACCGTCGAGATGATCAGTGTCCCGATGATCCCGATCGGCAGGTCGCGCTGCGGATTGCGCGCCTCGAGGGCGGTGGTCGATGCCGTATCGAACCCGACATAGGAGAAGAAGATGATGCCGGCGCCCTGCAGCACGCCGGTCCAGCCGAAATGGCCGAACGTGCCCGTGTTGGGCGGAATATAGGGATGCCAGTTGCTCGAATCGATGAAGGCGAGCCCCGCGACCACGACGATCACGATCACGCCTACTTTGAGGGCCACCATGATGTTGGTGACGTTGGCGGTCTCCCGGATGCCGACGTAGCAGAGCCAGCTCATCGCGGCGATGATGAGCACCGCGGGCAGATTGATGATGGCGCCGGTCGCCACGAGATGCCCGGTCGCGCTCTGCTGCAGGGGTGCGTTGACCAGTATCGCCGGCAGATGGATGTGCCACTCTGCGAGCAGGTTCACCACGTACGCCGACCAGCTCACCGCGACCGCCGAAGCCGATATGCCGTACTCGAGCAGCAGATTCCAGCCGATGAACCAGGCGACCGACTCGCCGAGCGTGGCGTATGTATAGCTGTAGGCGCTGCCCGGGACCGGCAGGAAGGCCGCGAACTCCGCATAGCAGAGCGCCGCGAGCGCGCTGCCGAAGGCGGCAATGAGCAGCGACAGCGTAATGGCGGGTCCCGACTGGTTGGCTGCCACGGTGCCAGTGAGGACGAACACGCCCGTGCCGACGGTGGCCCCAACGCCGATGGACATGAGCGACCAGGCGCTCAACGCCTGCTTGAGGCGCTCTGCGCCCGCCCTGTCGCGCGCCTGCACCGGACGCACCGCGAACAGCTTGCGCAGAAGGGAAGGCTTGGCCATCGGCTGCGGAGCGCCGCCTTCGGTCGCGTTGTACATCCGCGTAAGTTTCGCACACTCACCCGCTTCGCGCAGGACGAGCCGGTACCTTTGAGCGACGACACTCAACGTGTCACCGCTCCAGCGAGCGCCCGCGCACGGCTGCACGGGCTCTCTGAGACCTGCCCCGACGAGAACCGGAGAGCACCGGGAAACGGGCCCTGCCGCCAGGAGATGGCCATGGGGGCGCACCTTCCCGCCAAGACTCGCGCGCCGCATAGCTTGTGCGCCATCCGGTAGCCCAAACCACCTGTGCTAGCATTCCGTGCCCGGCCGCAGCGTCCCGCGCTCGTGCCGCTGGCTGAATTCCCGCGAGGAGTCCACGCAATGTCCACGGCCGCGCCCTTGAAGCTCACGCCGCCCGCCCAGGGAGCCCGGATCACCCTGCGCGACGGTAAGCTCGTCGTTCCCGACAACCCCATCATCCCGTTCATCGAGGGTGACGGGACCGGCCCGGACATCTGGCGGGCGAGCGTGCGCGTGATGGATGCTGCCGTGCAGAAGGCCTACGGCGGCCGCCGCAGGATCCACTGGATGGAGGTGTTCGCCGGCGAGAAGTCGAACCGCCAGTTCAACAGCTGGCTGCCGGATGAGACGGTCACCGCCTGTCGCGACTACCTGGTCTCGATCAAAGGTCCGCTCACCACCCCCGTGGGCGGCGGCATCCGCTCGCTCAACGTGGCGCTGCGCCAGCTTCTCGACCTCTACGTCTGCCTGCGCCCGGTGCGCTGGTTCAAGGGCGTGCCCTCGCCCGTGAAGCATCCGGAAAAGGTGGACATGGTGATCTTCCGCGAGAACACCGAGGATATTTACGCCGGCATCGAGTTCGAAGCGGGCACGGCAGAGAACCGGGAGTTCCTCGCGCTCTTCAAGCAGCACTTCCCCAAGGCCTACGGCAAGATCCGCTTCCCGGAGAGCTCCGGCATCGGCCTGAAGCCGGTATCGAAAGACGGCTCGGAGCGGCTGATCCGCTCCGCGATCCAGTATGCCGTCACGAACAAGCGCCGCAGCGTCACCCTGGTGCACAAGGGCAACATCCAGAAGTTCACCGAAGGCGCGTTCCGCAACTGGGGCTATCAGCTCGCCGAGCGCGAGTTCGCAGGCGCCACCTATACCTGGGAGCAGTGGGAGCGCACCAAAGCCGCCTCTGGCGAGAAGGCGGCCAACGCCGAGATGGAGGAAGCGAAGCGCGGGGGCAAGATCGTCATCAAGGACGCCATAGCCGACATCACGCTGCAACAGGTGCTGACCCGGCCCGATGAGTTCGACGTCATCGCCACCCTCAACCTCAACGGCGATTACCTCTCCGATGCGCTCGCCGCCCAGGTCGGCGGCATCGGCATCGCCCCGGGCGGTAACATCAATTACATGACCGGGCACGCGGTGTTCGAGGCAACCCACGGCACCGCGCCGAAGTACGCCAACCTCGACAAGGTGAATCCGGGCTCGGTCATCCTCTCGGGCGAGATGATGTTCCGCTACATGGGCTGGGTCGAGGCCGCCGATGCGGTCATCCGCGCAATGGACAGGACCATCGGCCAGAAGACCGTCACGTACGACTTCGCCCGCCTGATGGAGGGCGCCAGCGAGGTCTCGACGTCCGCCTTCGGCGACGCCCTGATCCGCAACATGTGACGATGACGCTGCTCGATTGGGCCCGCAAGGTGCAGGCGATCGCCCAGAACGGGCTCGCCTTCACCAGGGACCCGTTCGACCGTGAGCGCTTCACTCAGCTCACCGACCTCGTCGCGACCCTTCTCTCCACGCAGCTCGACATTCCTCTCGAGAAGGCGAAGGGACTCTGGGGCGGCGATGAAGGGTACGTGACACCGAAGGTGGATGTGCGCGGCGGAATCTTCGAAGCGGATCGGGTGCTCCTCGTCAGAGAGCGCTCCGACGGCAAGTGGACGCTGCCGGGCGGCTGGGTCGACGTCAACGACTCTCCCTCGGAGGCGGTCGTGCGGGAGGTCTTCGAAGAGTCGGGCTACCGCGCCCGGGCGGTGAAGCTGGCCGCGCTCTTCGACAAGCGCCGCCATCCGCATCCGCCCGGACTGCACCACATCTTCAAGCTGTTCTTCCTCTGCGAGCGGACCGGCGGTGCGCCCGCGGTGAGCAGCGAGACGGACGCCGTGCAGTTCTTCCCGGTCGCGGCGCTCCCGGAGCTTTCCACCGGGCGCGTCCTCGCCTCGCAGATCGAGCGGCTCCATCAGCATCAGCTACATCCGGAGCTGCCGACCGATTTTGACTGACGCCATCCCGCTCGCAGCCCGCCGGATCGCCGGCGCCTTCGCCGAATACAACGCGGAGTTCCGGGCGATTACGCGGCGCGCGCCCGTGAGGTTCGACACCCGCGACTGGAAGGGCGGCCAGCGCGATGCGGTGGAACGCATCGAGCTCTACGACCGTTTCGTCACCCATACCGTCGCGGCGCTGCGGGCGCTGCTCGGCCCGCAGGCCGAAGACCGCGCCCTCTGGGTGAGCATTCGCGCCGACTTCGCCGCCCGCATCGAGGGCGTGCCCGATGCGGAATTCATCAAGACCTTCTTCAGCTCCATCAGCCGGCGGCTCTTCGGCACGGTGGGCGTGGCCCCCGATATCGAGTTCGTCGCGACCGATCTCGATCCGCTCGCGCGCGTAGCGACCACCGTGGTCACCAACACGTACATCAACCACGGCTCGCTGACTTTGCTGTTCGAAGACGTGCTCGGCGACGTTCGCTTCCGCTCTCCCTGGAAGGACCTCGACAACAGCATCCGCCACGTGGCCAGCGAGGTGCTGCGGCACCTTGCGGCTCGCCGCGAGCAGCGGGCGGTGCGGCGCGTCGAAGTGATCCGCCCGGTCTTCTACCAGATCTCCCGCGCCTACATCGTCGGGCGGCTGATTGGACGGGACTTCCTGGTGCCGCTGGTGATAGCGCTCAAGAACTCGGATGGCGGCGTGCTCGTCGATGCGGTGATGCTCGCCGAGGGAGATGTCAGCATCGTATTCAGCTTCTCACGCTCCTACTTCCACGCGGATCTCGAGCACGTTGCGGAAGCCGTGGTGTTCCTCAAGTCCCTGATGCCTCGCAAGCCGGTGAGCGAGCTCTTCACCGTGTTGGGGCGCGCCAGACAGGGCAAGACGGAGCGCTACCGTGAGATCATGCGCCACCTGGCCGGGACGCCCGACCACTTCGTGCACGCGCCGGGTGAGCGCGGCCTCGTGATGGTGTGCTTCACCCTGCCCTCCTTTGATGTCGTCTTCAAGGTGATCCGCGACCGCTTTCCGTGCCCCAAGAGCGTGCTGCGGGAGGACGTGCTGGCGAAATACCGGCTGGTCTTCCGCCACGACCGCGCCGGCAGGCTCGTCGATGCGCAGGAATTCCGTCGCCTGCGTTTCCCGAAAGCGCTATTCGCCCAGGAGCTCCTCGAGGAGCTCCTGACGCAGACCTCGCTCACCGTGCGCGAGGCCGGCGAGCACCTCGTCTTCGACCACATGTACATCGAGCGGCGCATGACCCCGCTCAACCTCTACCTGCGCTCCGCTTCACCGGCCGCCGCCGAGCAGGTGGCTCTCGACTACGGCCAGTGCATCCGCGACCTCGCCCATACCAACATCTTTCCGGGCGATCTGCTGCTGAAGAATTTCGGCGTGACCCGCCACGGACGGGTGATCTTCTACGACTACGACGAGCTCTGTCTGGTGACCGACTGCCATTTCCGCGACCTGCCGCAACCCGGGAACATGGAGGATGAGATGCGCGGCGAGCCGTGGTTCTACGTCGGTGAGAGCGATGTCTTCCCGGAGACCTTCGTCAACTTCATCGCCTTCGATGCGCCGCAGCGCGCGGCGCTCCTGCGCACGCACGGCGAGATCTTCACGGCCCGCTTCTGGCGGCAGGTGCAGCGCCGGCTCACCGAGGGCGAGGTACTGGAGGTCCTGCCCTACCACCCGCATCGCGTGCGGGTCGCGAGCAGCGCCTGAAAAGGCGCTAAACTTCCGGCTTGTATGAGTCGTCTGCTCATCGTCCTCGGCACGGTTCTCATCGTCCTCGGCCTCCTCTGGCCCTGGGTGCGCCGACTGCCGCTCTTCCGGCTGCCGGGCGACATCGTCATCGACCGGCCGCATTTCAAGTTCTTCTTCCCGATCACGACGATGCTGCTCGTCAGCCTCGTGCTCTCGGTGCTGGCCTGGATCTTCAGGCGTTGAGCGCCTGAGTCACGTCCGCGAGCAGGTCATCGATGTCCTCGAGCCCGATCGAGAGGCGCACCGTTCCTTCCGTCACCGCAGAGAGAGCCTGCTGATCGGCCGTCAGGTCGCGCCCGCCCATCATCTGCGCCGTGACGACCAGCGACTCGGTGGAGCCGAGGCTTGCGGCCATGGCGAAGAGCTCGAGTGCATCGGCGAACTTCCGGCTCGCCTCGAGTCCACCCTCGAGGTCGAAGCTCACAATGGTGCCGAAGTCCTTCATCTGCGCGCGCGCCAACGCGTGCTGCGGATGTGACGCCAATCCCGGGTAGTGCACTCGCGCGACCGCTGGATGCGAAGCAAGGAGCTCCGCGACACGTTGCGCGCTGGCCGACTGCGCCTCGTACCGGACGAAGTAGGTCTTGAGGCCCCTTAGAATGAGGTAGGCCGCATGCGGATCGAGCGTCCCGCCGAGCATGCCGAAGTCCGTCCGCAGCGAGCGGATGAGCTCGCCTCGCCCTATCACCGCACCACCCATCACATCGCCGGCTCCGGAAGCGTACTTGGTCAGGCTGTGGACGAACACGTCGACCTCGTACTCACCATGTTGGTGCAGCCCCGCGAAGGTGTTGTCCATCACCACGAGAGCGCCTGCGCCCTTGGCGAGCCGGGTGATCGCCGCGATGTCCGCGATCTTGGTCACCGGGTTGGTCGGGCTCTCGAACCACACGAGCCGGGTCGGATGCGCTGTGAGGGCGCGCTCGATTCCCGGAAGGTCCTCGATCGACAGCATGGTATGGGTCACGCCGAAGCGACCCAGGAGGCGGCGGATCAGATAGCGCGTCGGATTATAGGTCTCGATGAAACAGAGGATGTGATCGCCCTGCTTGGTCAGCGCGAGCAGCGCTTGCGCCACGGCACCGACACCGGAAGCCGCCACCAGACACTCCTCGCGTCCCTGCAGCTCCGCGAGCAGCAGCTCGAGCTGGCGCGTGGTGGGATTCGAGGCACGCGAATAGAAGAATCCGGGCCGCTCGCCGCGCAGATAGCGCTCGGTCTCCTCCAGGGACTCGAATTCGAACTTGACGCTCTGATAGATCGGCGCCACCACCGCATGGTTGTCGGCGGCGAGCTCTACCGGTGGCGGATGATTGACTCGGGTTGGTTTTTTCATGTCCTCATGCTCCTGCTCGACTCAAGCGCGCCGCGAGATCCGCCAGGCGCGCCGCCGCCTCGGCCAGCGTGTCGTCCCGCTTCGCGATACAGAGTCGCACGACCGAAAGCTTCGGCGGCTGCGCATAGAAGGGTGAGAGTGGAATGGTGGCCACCCGCGCCTCGGTCAGAGCGCGCTCCGCGAACTGCAGGTCACCGGGCGGCATGAGCCCGCCGAAATCGAGCAGCTGAAAATAAGTGCCCTGCGCCGGCGGCAGCACGAACCCGGATCCGGCGAGCGCGCCGCGCAGGCGATCGCGCTTCGCCTGGAAAAAGGCCGACAGCTCCCGCCCCGTCTGCGGTCGCTCGGTCAGATAGGCGGCCACGGCGTGCTGCAGCGGGTTCGCGATGCTGAACGTGTTGAATTGATGGACCTTGCGCAGCTCGCTCGTGACGGCCGGCGCCGCCACGCAGTAGCCGACGCGCAGCCCCGTGGCATGCAGCGTCTTGCCGAAGGAGTAGACCGCGAAGCTGCTCGATCGCAGCTCGGGATGCGACAGTACCGAGGCATGCGCCCGGCCGTCGAAGACCACGTGCTCGTAGACTTCGTCCGCGAGAACGGCAATGTCCCGACCCCGGATGGTTGCGGCCAGCTCATCGAGGTCCGCCGGCGTTGCGGCCGTGCAGGCCGGGTTGTGCGGAGTGTTGAACAGGATCAGGCGGGTCCGGGAATTGACTGCGCGGCGCACCCGGTCCCAGTCGTAACGGAAGTCCGGGGGCATGAGCGGCAGCCGGATGCACCGTCCGCCCGCCAGGCGCACGGCCGGCTCATACGAGTCGTAGGCCGGATCGAAGGCAATCGCTTCATCGCCCGGCCCTACAACCGCCTGCACGGCGGAGTAGATCGCCTCGGTAGCGCCGAGGGTGACGGTGATCTCCGATTGTGGATCGAACTCGCCTCCATAGCTCATCGCGACCTTGCGCGCGATGCGCTCGCGCAGCTCCGGCACACCCTCCATCGGGGCGTACTGGTTGTGACCCTGGCGCATCGCCTCGGCGGTGAGCTCCGCGAGCCGCGGATCGATGTCATAGTCCGGAAAGCCCTGGCCGAGATTGAGCGCGCCGAGCTCGCGCGCCCGCCGCGACATGATCGTGAAGATCGTGGTGCCGATGTCGGGCAGCTTGCTGCGGCTGGATGTTGGCATGGGAGCTGCTGCGGTGCCGCTAGCCGGCGCCCGCGCAGGCTTCCGCTGCAGCGAGAGCCGCTCCGAGAACACCCGCCTGATTGCCGAAGTGCGCCGGGCGGACCTCGGCCTCGCAGTGCAGGAGCGGCGCAAAGTCGGCGAAGCGCTCGCTGATCGCGCCGCCCAGGATGAAGAGGTCGGGCCACAGGAGCGCCTGCATCCGGTCGAGATAGACGTTGACCCGGTCCATCCAGGCTCGCCAGTCGAGATTGAGCGCAGCCTTGACGTGCGCCGAGGCATACTTCTCGGCGTCCCCGCCGTTCAACTCCATGTGCCCGAGCTCGGTGTTGGGGAAGAGCCTGCCCTCGACGAAGAGCGCAGAGCCGATGCCGGTGCCGAAGGTCAGCATCACGACCGCCCCGTTTATCCCCCGGCCGGCCCCGAGACGCATCTCCGCCAGGCCCGCCGCATCCGCGTCATTGAGGAAGAGCGCATCCCGGTTGAGCGTGCGCCGGATGAGCGCCGCGCCGTCTGCCCCGATCCAGGAGTGATCGATGTTGGCCGCCGTGCGCGCCCGGCCGCTCTTGACCACCGCAGGGAAGGCGAGCCCCACGGGGCCGGCCGCCGCCGGCAGCTTCGCGGCGAGCCCGGCGATCGTCGGCATCATGGCCGCGGGCGTCGAAGGCTGGGGCGTCGGCGCAGAAATCAGCTCCCCCACGAGGCATCCGGCCTCGATGTCGACTACACCGGCCTTGATGAAGGACCCGCCAACGTCGATGCCCAACAATCTGCGTGTCATATGCTCTTTCCGATCAAAGGTTGGCGGCAGCAGCGAGCTGCGCATCGCGCTCGCGTCGCCTCTGTCGATGACGCATCCACAACGTGGCGACCACCACTCCGCTCGCCACCACCGCGACCATCAGGGTGGCGAGCGCATTCACATCCGGGCTCACGCCGAGCCGCACCTTGGAGAAGATCACCATCGGCAGCGTGCTCGAGCCCGGCCCGGCGACGAACTGCGAGATGACCAGATCATCCCACGAGAGAGTGAAGGCCAGGAGCCACCCGGCCAGCACCGCCGGCAGAATGAGCGGCAGCGTGATGCGCCAGAACACCTTTGCCGGGCGGGCACCCAGATCCTGCGCCGCCTCCTCGAGCGACTGGTCGAATCCGGTCAGGCGCGACTGTATCACCACCGTGACGTACGCCATGCAAAAGGAAATATGAGCCAGCGTAATCGTGAGCGCGCCCATGCCCCGTGGCCAGCCGATGGCTTGCTCCAGGGCGACGAAGAGCAGCAGCAGCGAGAGCCCACTGATCACCTCCGGCATGACGATAGGCGCCGTCGTCATGCCGATGAGGAGCGAGCGCCCGCGGAAGGCGCCGTATCGGGCGAGCGCCGTTCCGGCAAGGGTGCCGAGGACGGTGGCCACGGTCGCAGCGCAGACCGCCACCCGCACGGACAGCCAGGCGGCACCCAGGACCTCACCGTCCGAAAAGAGCACCCCGTACCATTTGAGAGTCGGCGAGTGAGCTGCGTCCCAGACGGTGACCAGGCGGCTGTTGTTGAAGGAATAGACGATCATCGACAGGATGGGCACGTAGAGAAACACGAGCCCCAGCACGAGCGCCGTGCGCGAGAACACGCCCTTCGACTTCATGTCCGCGCCTCCGCCTCGCCCGTCATGATTCGCTCCCGGCGAATCGTTCCTTTCGCTCGACCCGCTGCAGCAGCACGATGGGCACGACGAGGAGCAGCAGGATGAGGATCGCAACCCCGCTCGCCACCGGCCAGTCGCGGTTGTCGAAGAACTCATCCGAGAGCATGCGACCGATCATGATCTGATCGGTACGGCCGAGCAGCGTCGGAATCACATACTCGCCGACCACAGGGATGAAGACGAGCAGCGAGCCGGCAGCAATGCCAGGCAGCGACTGCGGCAAGGTCACGCGCAGGAAGGATGTCAGCGGCCGCGCCCCGAGGTCTGCCGCAGCCTCGAGCAGTGCCGGATCGTGCTTCTCCAGGTTGGCGTACAGCGGCAGGATCATGAACGGAAGGTAGGAGTAGACGATGCCGACGTAGAGTGAGAAGTCCGTCTGCAGCAGAGTGATGGGATGGTGGATGAGGCCCAAGCCGAGCAGCACATTGTTGATGAGGCCGTCGTTCTGCAGGAGCCCGATCCATGCGTAGACGCGAAGCAGGAAGGACGTCCAGAACGGCAACACGATGAGCATCAGCAGAAAGGTTCGCCATGCCTCGCCGGCACGCGCGATCGCGTAGGCCATCGGGTAGCCGATCAGAAGACAGATGGCCGTCGAGACCGCCGCCACCATGATGGAGTAGAGGTAGGAGCGCAGGTAGAGCGGATTGGTGAAGAGGTAGGCGTAGCTCGCGAGATGAATCCTCGGAACCGGCAGCCCGTGCAGCCAGGTGAAGAGCGGCGCGTACGGCGGAATGGCCAGCCGCGCCTCCGAGAAGGAGATCTTGAGGACGATGAGAAACGGAATGAGGAAGAACACGGCGAGCCACAGGGCCGGAATGCCCGCCACGAGCCGCCGCCCTGCATGTTTCTCGGGCTGCTGCATGGGTCAGCGTGTCAGGACGACAGGGCTCGCTGCATCCCAGGACAGCGTCACCACGGCGTGCTTGAGATCGCGATGCGCTGCGAGACCGGCCCGATTGGAGAGGGTCACCCGCAGCACTTTGCCGGTGTCGATCTCGACCAGACAGATCGACACATCGCCCATGTAGGCGACCTCGCGAACCTTGCCACGCACACAGTTCGCCGCCGGACCCGGCGGCGCGCCTTCTGCGAGAAGGATCTTCTCCGGCCGGACCGCCGCCCAGACGGTATCGCCCACGCTGCACTCGAGGCGGCGCTCAGCCCGGACGGTGCAGCCCAAGGGCTCGCAGCGGATGGTCAGACCATCGGCGCCGAGACCCACCACTTCGCCTTCCAGCAGATTCACCGAACCGATGAAGTCGGCGACGAACCGGTTGACGGGTGACTCGTAGATCTCCGCCGGCGTCCCGACCTGCACGATCCGCCCGCGATCCATGACGCCCATGCGGGTCGCGAGCGTCATCGCCTCCTCCTGGTCGTGTGTCACCACGATGAAGGTGACGCCGAGCCGCTGCTGGATGTTGAGGAGCTCGAACTGCGTGCGCTCGCGCAGCTTGCGGTCGAGCGCCGCGAGCGGCTCATCGAGAAGGAGCAGCTTCGGCCGCTTCGCGAGCGCGCGCGCCAGCGCCACCCGCTGGCGCTGGCCCCCGGAGAGCTGGTGCGGCTTGCGGGCCGCGTACGGACTCATCTCGACGATCGCCAGGATTTCGCCCACGCGCCGGCGGATCTCGCCGGGCCGGAGCTGCTCCTGCTCGAGCCCGAAGGCGACGTTCTTCTCCACGCTCATGTGCGGGAAGAGCGCATACGACTGGAACATCATGTTGACCGGCCGCTCGTAGGGCGGCACTGCGCTCATGTCCTCGCCATCGATGTAGATGCGTCCGCCGCTGGGCGGCTCGAAGCCCGCCAGCATTCGCAGCAGCGTGGTCTTGCCGGAGCCCGAGCCGCCGAGGAGGCAAAAGATCTCTCCTCGCCGGATCTCGAGCGAGACCGCATCGACGGCGCAGAACTCGCCGAATCTCTTGCTCACGGCTTCGAGGCGAACATAGGCCGCCGCCGGATCGGGCGGCATCGACGGTTGGGCGTTCATCAGCTGGCTCGGATGTCGCTCAGCTTCCCGTTTTGAATTGCGTCCACGCACGGGTCAGCAGGCGCATGAACTGCATGGACTTCGCGCGCTCCGGGACCAGGGTGTGCATCACGGCAGGCGGCGGATAGATGCCAGGGTCGTCCCGCACGGACTTCTCCAGGTACGCCTGGGACGCGAGATCGCCATTCGCATACTTGACGAGGTTGGAGTTGCGCGCGGCGACGTGCGGATCGAGGAGATAGTTGATGAAGAGGTTGGCGTTGCGCGGATGCGGCGCATTGGCCGCAATCGCGAGCACGTCAAAGTTCTCGACCGCGCCCTCTTTCGGAATGGAGTAGGCGACGCTGTAGGTCCTTCCGGCCTGCTGCGCCCGTACGGATGCCTGCTTCACGTCTCCCGACCAACCGAGCGCGAGGCAGATCTCCCCGTTGGCGAGGTCATCGATGTAGCGCGAGGAATTGACGTAGCGCACGTAGGGCCGGATGGCCATGAGCACTTTCATGGCGGCGGTGAGATCGGCAGGCGACTCGCTGTTCGGGTCCTTGCCGAGGTAGAGAAGCGCCGTACCGATGACCTCCGTCGGCTCATCGAGCACCGTCACGCCGCAATCCTTGAGCTTCGCGACGACGGCCGGATCGTAGAGGAGGCGCCAACTGTCGAGCGGCGCATCGGGGATGTGGGCCTGGAGCGCCTGTACGTTGTAACCGAGGCCCGAGGTGATCCACATGTAGTCGGCGGCGTATCGGTTGCCGGGATCGTATTGGGCGACGCTGCGCTCGAGCGCCGGGTCGAGGTACTTGAGGTTGGGCAGCTGGGTCGCATCGAGCTTCTCGAGCGCCCCGGCACGGATCTCGAGCTCGAGGAAGGGAGCCGATGGCACCACCACGTCGAAGCCGGTGTTGCCGGTGAGGAGCTTCGTCTCCAGCACCTCGTTCTTGTCGTAGACGTCGTAGTTGACCTTGATGCCGTACTGCTTCTCGAAGTCCTTCAGCACCTGTGGGTCGATGTAATCCGACCAGTTGTAGACATTGACGACTCTGGCGTCCGACTGCGCTCCGCCGGAGCAGGCAGCGAGGAGCGCTGCCAGGCCGGCGGCCAACCCCGCGGCCGCCCACAGTCTCATCGTCCGCAAGCCTCGCATCATCAGACGTTCAGCAACAGGTGCTCCCGTTCCCAGGAGCTGATCACCTGCAGGAAGACCTCGTACTCGGCCTCCTTGACGATGGTGAACGCCGACACGAACGGCTCGCCGAGCAGCTTCACCAGCGGCTCGCTCTGGCGCAGCTCCCGCAGCGCCTCATCGAGAGAGCGCGGCAGGCCGAAGGGCAGCTCGTGCGC
>Ga0134126_10003786_pt1 | contig 18933 bp, 17 predicted proteins | sample KB31752_FD_96881 | JGI IMG/M metagenome (GOLD analysis project Ga0134126, IMG submission 96881) | Terrestrial soil microbial communities with excess Nitrogen fertilizer from Kellogg Biological Station, Michigan, USA - KB3-175-2 | ecosystem: Environmental > Terrestrial > Soil > Unclassified ...
CGGAACACGCCTGGCTGCGTGACCAGAAGCGGGTCGATTACACCTACGCGACCGATGACAAGGCGTTGGAGGCGTTCATGAAGCTGGCGCGGCTCGAAGGGATCATTCCCGCACTCGAAAGCGCGCACGCGATTGCCGAAGTCATCCAACGGGCGCCGAAGCTGGGCAGGGACAAGCTCATCATCGTGAATCTCTCCGGTCGCGGCGACAAAGACGTGGCGCAGGTGGCGGACAAGGTGCGCTTGCAAATGCCGAAGTGAATTGATCGTAGATTATCCGCTCCCCGATTCCCCGTAAGGGCGCCATGCTGGCGCCATCAACCGTGATAAATCGACGCTACAAAGCTACGATACCGTTGAGCGCAACCTTCCCTTCCGGAAAAGGATTCGCGTCACGGCTTCAGCCGTCATGAACCGAAGCCGGCGGAACCAGTCTCGCTGGAAACCCTGTTGCGCGTGCCGGATGTGTTGCAGACGGGCGAGAAACCGGCGGACGCCGAATCCGTCCTTGCCTGTAACCAAGCGCGGACAAAAAAAATCAGGGGCCGCGTCGCCGCGAACCCTGATTTGAATGGCAATGGGTTGAACTAATCGAGTAACTCTTCCGCGATCTGCACGGCGTTTAACGCCGCGCCTTTGAGCAGTTGATCACCAGAAACCCAGAAGCAAAGCCCGTTGTCGAGGGCGCAATCCGAACGGATGCGGCCCACCTGACAGTTGTATTTCTCCGCGGTGTAGAGAGGCATCGGATACTCCTTCTTCTCGGGGTCGTCCACGACGTCCAGCCCGGGCGCCTTGCTCAGCACGTCGCGCGCGGCTCCGACCGTCACCGCCTTTTCAAATTCGGCGCTGACAGCCACTGAATGCGCGCGATAGACCGGTACGCGAACACAGGTCACGCTCGCGCGGAACGCCGGATGATGCATGATCTTCCGCCCTTCGTTCTCCATTTTCATCTCTTCCTTCGTGTAACCCGAAGGCAGGAATGAATCGACCTGGGGCAGCACGTTGAACGCGATCTGATGCGGATACACTTCTTTCGTCACCGGTTTGCCGGAAACGATTTGCCCCACCTGACGTTCGAGTTCCTCAATCGCTTTCGCGCCGGTGCCGGACACCGCCTGGTAACTCGACGCAAAAATCCGGCGCACGTTGAACGCCCGATGGAGCGGATAGAGCGCCATCAAGGTGATGGCCGTGGTGCAGTTGGGATTGGCGATAATACCCTTGTGAAACTCCACATCGCCGGCGTTGATTTCAGGAATGACCAGCGGCACGGAGTCATCCATGCGGAACGCGCTCGAGTTGTCGATGACCACGCAACCGGCCCTGGCGGCACCGGGCGCGAACTCCTTTGAGATGCCACCGCCGGCGCTGAACAATGCGATGTCAATGCCGTTGAAAGAATCTTTCTTCAGTTCCTTCACTGAGGTTTCTTCGTCACGAAACTTGAGTTTCTTGCCAGCCGAACGGGCGGAGGCGAGCAACGTCAATTTGCCCACGGGAAATTTGCGTTTCTCCAGCGTTTTGATCATCTCGACGCCGACGGCACCCGTCGCGCCAACTACTGCCACATGCGGACTCATGTTCATAAAAAGGGGAGGCAATATAGCGACACGCCAATGCCTGTCAAACGTCCTGAAAGTGGCCTAAAGCCGCGGAAGAATAGGACGGAGACACGGGGACCGAATAAAAAAACGGAAGCTTCTAGAAAAAACCTTCACTCAATCCTTGGCAGTTGAACCCTTATAGGAGGCGACGCTATCTGTATACTGTCTATTTGCGCCATAAGAGTCGAAAGATCCCGGCTACGATGAAACCAACGATAACAAGAAATACAGAAGCTTGAATAACCTTGGCCTTAGAATGAGACCTCACTCCATTCAAAAACACGCGGATACCGACCGCGTTGACGTAAATCACCAAAAGCACAATCACTACTGGAAGCAGATACATCGACCATACGGCAATTATCTCGATCATGCGAGGGATTCGAAGGCCGCAAATACTGAATAAGAGGAATGGCAACACCAATGCGATAAACGCCATGGCGGACAACTTCACAGACAGTCTTAGTGTCTTCATGATGTGCGAAGTCGCCTAACTAGACTTACGCCAAAACTGGGTTTGCCCTAGCCCGGTTCGTTGGAACGTGATTTTACGCCTGTATCGGAGTGTTTGGCAATGGAAGGTTTGTCCAGGTATTTGCCACGCTGCCGGTTCGCTTCATAAAAAAACACCGCTGCCGCGTTCCCAACGTTGAGTGAATCGACGCCCGAATTCATAGGGATCGCGACAGCTTCGTCACACGCGGCCAGTACTTCGTCCGAAATGCCACAGCCTTCACTTCCAAACACGAGGCAACAGTCCGAGGTGAGATCAGCCCGTGGCAGCGAGTGCCTGTCGGTGTGCGGATGCGCAGCAATGCAGCGCACGCTGCTGGCGCGCAGTTCGCCCAGCGCTTTGGGAAGGTCAAGCTGCTCCACCACGGGCAGCCGGAAGACGGCGCCCATCGAACTCCGCACCGCGCGCCGAAGAAACGGACTTGCTGACGTGCTGCCGACGAACAGCGCCTGAACGCCAAACGCCGCGCAATTGCGCGCCACCACGCCAACGTTTTCCGCGTTGGAAAGCCCTTCGATTGCGGCGAACAAGCCGGACCGCGCGCGGCGTTGCAACACCGAGTGCAGCGTGTGCGGCACGGGAACTTTGCCAACCGCCAGTACGCCCTGGAACATCGAGAATCCGGTCAGCCTTTCGAGAACTTTCTTTTCGGCGAGGTAAACGCGAGCCTCCTTCGCCCGCGTGCGAATCAACGGTTCATATTCGACAAACCATTTTTCCGGCAGCAGCAGCGAGACAACCACAAATTCGCTTTCGAGCAGGCGGCGCACGACCTTTTCACCTTCGGCGACAAAAATTCCCTGCTGACGATGCTCCAACTGGCGGCGCATCGTCCGGTACGGCGCCAGTTCGGGCTGATCCAGAGAGTCAACCTTTTGAACGCGCAACATGGTTTCCAGACCTGAAATCCTACGAAGCATCAACGGAAATCGTTTGCCGAAGCGTCAATCGCTTTTCGGCCTGTCGCGGATTTGCCCGTCAGGTTTACTCCGTGATGAGAACGTGCGAACGAACATTGAAAGGGGGAAGCCCGCGCTTACGCACGGAAAGAAGCAGATCGAAGCTGAAACGAAGAGTCTGCCCACGGCCGAAAGGGTTGTTCCGGGATCTTGCGCTCCCGCAAGGTCAATGTTGGTAGAATATCTTTTGCCGCTTGCAGTCCAGCGCACTTTTACGGGTCAACGACTCGTGCTCGCGGTTGGCGCACTGCGCGGAATCGCGCTCGGAGCGGGAGGGTGCCGCCTGGCCGTGACCGTCTCGATCCACTTCTGATTCTTCAAGTACCAATCCACAGTCAACTTCAACCCAGACGCGAAATCATGCCGGGGTATCCACCCCAGTTCGCGGTGGATTTTCGTTGCGTCAATGGCGTACCGGCGGTCGTGGCCCGGACGATCCTTCACGAACGTGATCAGCTTCCGCGAATTTCCGCCCGCCGCCGGTTTCAATTCGTCAACCAGATCGCAAATCTGTTCGACGATCCGGAGGTTCGGCCATTCGTTGTTGCCTCCGATATTGTAGGTTTGGCCCGGTGCGCCCTTGCGGAACGCGCACCACAAGGCTTCCGCGTGATCGAGAACGAACAGCCAGTCGCGGACGTTCATGCCATCCCCGTAAACCGGGATGGATCTGCGATGGATTGCGCTCTGAATGACAACTGGAATGAGTTTCTCGGGAAACTGGTAGGGACCATAGTTATTCGAACAGTTCGTGATGACCGCTGGCAGTCCGTAGGTGTGATAGTACGCCCGAACAAGCATGTCAGATGAGGCTTTGCTGGCTGAATATGGCGAGTTTGGCGCGTACGGAGTTTCCTCGGTAAATTTGCCGGTGGGACCGAGACTTCCATACACTTCGTCCGTGGAGACGTGGTGAAACCGGCGATCGCTGAAATTTCCAGCCCAAAACGTCCTGCACGCCTCCAGCAAATGAAAGGTGCCGACCACATTGGTCTGGACGAAATCGTCCGGCCCTACGATCGAGCGGTCCACATGCGACTCCGCAGCCAGGTGCATGACGTGAGTAACGGCGTGCCGTCGGACCACGCTTTCGACGGCAGCCTTCTCGCGCAAATCAACCCGCTCGAACGCATACTTCGGGTGACTTTCGAAATCGCGCAGGTTCTCCAGATGGCCTGCGTATGTCAGACAATCGAGGTTGACCAACCGTGTCACGCCAGGCTCGTCGATGATGTGCCGTATCAAGTTTGAGCCAATAAATCCGGCGCCGCCCGTTACCAGTAAATTCATTGAATAATTCCTTCCGATCTTGTTCGCCGCTTCTCGCCTGGTTAGCTTGCTCACGCGGAGCGACGTCAGCAGTCCCTGGCTTCGGCAGTTCAATGTAAGTCAACCATCACAATTCCAGCCAGCGCCACGATCCAGAGAGAGCGCAGTTGGTCGCGTTCACCGCGTTGCTGGTCGAAGACCTTCTCTCAAGGCGCGGTGCCCTTGTTCCAACACGAGAGCAATCGGGAAATCAAGCGCGCGCCTTGAATCACTCAAACCCGGTTCCACGATTTTTGTTTGAAGCAGGTTTGTCACGCGAAGAAATTGGAGAAGCAGTTTGAAAGTGGTCAACTCCCGCCACCTCCGTTCGAGTGGGGTTCAGGAGGTGCGGGTGCGGTGGAGCAAGAGTCCCCCGAGCAACAATCCCAGTCCCACCACCGTCGCCGACGCCGGCTCCGGCACCACCGTGATCGTCCCGTCCGTGATCGTCGCCCCCAGCCCCGCAAAGTCCGTCGCCCCTTCCTGCGTGTTCCCCAGCGCAAAACTCCAGCTCCCACCAAACCACCCGCTCGTGTCCACCGTCACCACCGCCAGCAACCCGCTCGCATTCACCGTCCCGCTCCCCGTCGTCAGGCTCTCCGACCACACCTGCGGATCGGAGCGGATCGGCAACCGCGCCCCGCTGTTGTTCGCGAAAAATATCGTCGGGTTTGACGCCGTCCCCAGCAGATCCAGCCCCGTGATGTTCGGACCATCAACACTCCCTCCCGTCGGATAACCATCGGCCACCTGCACGTTGAAGTTCAATCCCTGCACCGCCGTCCCCCCGCTGACCATGATCGAGAGGGTCTGCCCCGGTGTGTTCGGCAGCAGCGTATAGTCCCCCACATCGATGACGATCTGTCCCAAGGCCCGGCCCCCGAGCAGCCCGCAGGCAATCAACCCGCCCAGCCTGCCCCACCTGTTCATCATGTTCAATTTCATTGCCGCACGTCTGCTCACCAGGCTCTTTGCCTGGATTCCCAGTGAATCGTTCTTTGTTGTTAATTGCAAGGCTATTGTGACACGATCCGGTAAAACTGTGCCGCCACTCCAGCCTGCTTCTTCACCTCGAATTCATACAGGTTGTTCGACAACTGGTTGAGCAAAGGTTCAGGGGACACCTCCTGCCACACCGCCTGCCCCACCTCCGCCGCCGACTGCAGCCGGTAAAGCCCCCCGTTCAACCCCGAAAATTGCACCTTCAGTGTGTCGTTGCCCGCCACGGCGATCGATCGTATCCTCAGCACCGGCGCCGCGACCGAGGACTGCAACCGCAACGGGCTCGAAGCTCCCCCGCCCCCGGCCACCCCCGGCACGCTGATCAACTGCAATGCCGTCAGCGAGGACGTCGGATTGTTCCGCGCGATGATTTCGTCCGTCGCGTTCACCTTCCCGTCCCGGTTGTAGTCATACGCAAAATCCACCGGCGCCTGCCCCAGCGCCCGCGGGTTGTTCCGCGCCAGAATCTCGTCCGTCGCGTTGACCCGCGCATCCGTCGTCGAATTGCCGCTCTCCCCCACCGCGTTGCCAAAATAAAACACATCCGGACTGCTCAGCCCCGTCGCCGCCGTCGCCAGCACCGTCACCTGCAGCCACTGCTTCTGGATCGCGTTGTCCGCCCAGATGATCGTCACCCGGTCCGAACCCCCGCTCCCCGCCCCCGAACGCACCGTCACACTCAGCGGCGCCGGCGCCGGCGCCCAGCCCCCGGGATTGTTGTCGTTGCCCACCCGGAACGTGAAATCACCCGCCCCCGGAACCCCCGGCAGCAGCGTGATATCCACCATGATCCCGTTGATCCCACGGCTGTAACTGGTGTAATTGCTAAAACTCCCCGTCTGCCCCCCCAACAACGCCACCTTGTCCGTCGCAATCGCCCCGTCATCCGCCCCGTTCGCCCCCGCGTCATTCCCATCAAAAATCGAGCCGTTGTAAAATATGTGGCGATCGGCCACGCTGGCGTCGTTCGAAATCCAAAGGCCAAGCAGAGTAATGGCATCCGCATTCAGCACTGTCGTGTCGATGGGAGGCATGTGGTTCGCTCCGAGGCCGGCCACCCGTAAGTACAAAACCGAGCTGTCAAGTGAACCGGGAACAACCACTCGATTATTGGGATCGCCCAGGTCATTGATTAGCGCGCCGTTGATTATTCCGGCATTGGTGAGCGGCGTCGTTATCCGTGCGTCCCAATTACCGAGACCGCCGCCGCCGGGCTGGTGGCACTGGGCGCAATTAGCGTGCAGGTAGGAACGGGTCCGATATTCCAACGAATAGCCGGCATTGGTCGCACCAACCAATGCCGTGAGAGTGCTCACATCGGATACGTTGGTTCGGAAATAACCCGCCTGGCTCAATGCAAGGATCTGATTGGTCGTGATTCCGCCGTAATCCGTATCACGATTCATCTGCGGGGTGTTGAACCCCAGCGCGAAGCCGCCCGCGGATGTATGGCACCGCAGACACTCATTGCGCGCGGGGTAATGCCAGATCTGGGTGCGCACGATGCCTCCATCCTGAATCGCAAACGACTCGTCCATACCTTCTTCCGGTACCAGCACCGCGTTGGTCGTCGAATCACCCCAGCGATACGTCACTCCGTAAACTCCGTTGGTATTACGGACTATAAATCGCGTCTCTATTCGTTTTGTCGACTCCGGAACGCCGTTGGTCATCTCCAACTCAAAGTGTTTGATCCAGACGGCCCCGGTCGGAAACGTCCAGTTGCCGGTCGGATTAAAATCAATGAACTGGTTGGTGTCGGGGATCGAAAACCAACGACTTTTATTCGCGTGATCCGACCAGAATGGGACGTTGATCGAGTACGGAACGATGCCGGTGTAGGGCGTGAACGAAGACAGGTCGGAAAACGCTCCGGTGTCCGCCAGGGTTGGTGGCAACGGCGCACCGGAAACGAGGTTCGTATTATACACCAGGCGCTTCAGGGTGGCCGCGCCCTGGTCGGCCAGAAGGACGTCTCCGTTGCGCGGATCAATGCCGAACGCGGAGACGCCCGGATTAACCGTCAACAGGCTCCAAGAAGTAGCGTTAGTGCCGTCGTAACGCAGCGACCAGATGTTTCCGCTGACATAGTCGCCAAAAACATAGGCACCCGTCAGTTGCGAGATACGGTCGCCATGATAGACGACACCGCCAATGACGCAACTGCCTTGGTTGGTTCCCGGGCCGTGATCGTATTGAAGTATGGGATCAAGAGGGGAAAAACCAAGCGGCGGTATTCCAGTGAAAGGACGCGTTCCCTCGTAATAGTTCCAACCATAGTTGCCGCCTTTGGCAATTACGTCGATCTCTTCGGTCTTATCCTGGCCCACATCGCCGCAATAAAGCCGGCCGTTCGCTGAATCGAATGAAACGCGCCACGGATTTCGCAGCCCGACCGCCCAAAACTCTGTACGCACCCGGTTCGGATCCACCGGCGACCCGTTAAAGTCGGTGCTTCCAACAAACGGATTGTCAGGCGGGATGGCGTAGTTGACGGTTCCGGTGGCGTTGTTGGTGTTCGCGGGATGCGGATTTGCCGGCAAACTGTCGAACCGCAGGTCCACATCAATCCGCAGAATCCCTGAAAAGAAATTCAAATCGATGCGCTGGCAGTTGCCGTATTCACCGCCCGACCCGCCTTCATCACCCAAAGAAACGTAAAGGTAACCGTCCGCGCCGAACTGAAGATCGCCGGCATTGTGGTTGTCCGCGCGATCAAACTGACTGATCAGAATCGTCTCGGAGTTGGCGTCGCCAAGGTTCGGGTCATTAGTTGAACACTGAAAGCGGGATAATCGGTCGTTCAAACCATTGTCGTTGCTATTCCAAGACGTGTAAAAAAGGTAAAAGTATCCGTTTGTAGCGTAGCCAGGATGGAACGCCAGACCCAGGAGACCGCGTTCGCCAGCCGGCTGATCGCTTATGACCTGGCTCGAAATATCCAGGAACACGGAACGGTCCGGGCTCGCAAGATTGGTGATGACACTCACGACGCCGCGCTGTTCGACAACAAAAAGACGGTTGGTCTCACCGGGCGCGCTGACAATCGCCACCGGATTGGTAAACCCAACGCTTCCGAAGGCTTTGACGGTGGAGTAGCCGTATACCGGCGGCAACGACGGCATCTGCAAGGTCGTGTTCGCGACTCTCCCAACCGGTTGAGCTGATGCGCAGAGGATCCACCCGCATGTCAATCCAATCCCACATTGGCCAATAAGACGGAAGATCATGCGTACGCAAGAGGCCGAAAGCGCGGGTAGTGGCTCAGTTTGAGTTAATTGGTTTCTGAACTCGAATTTGAGCGACTGTAAGCAAGACCCGGCATTCACGCCACGGGGGGAGACACCCCACGGCAGGCACCGGAGATAAAAAACGCACCACCACCAAAGCGCCGAACGCCCATTATCAGAGGCTTTTCACCGCGCTGCTCACCGAGTCGATCACCAGGCTGGATTGAGACTCTGTAAGGTGCGGTCCGATCGGCAGGCTCAACACAGTGCCCGCCAGATCCTCCGCAAGCGGATAAGCCCCTCTCGCCATGCCCGCGTCCGCGTACGCGCCAGACAGATGCGGTGGTACCGGATAATGAATCAAGGTGCCAACGCCGGCTTCAGCAAGCCTCCGTTGCAACGTATCGCGTTTCGGGTGCCTGACGACGAATACATGCCAGGCGGGTTCCGCCCAGGTCGGAACAAACGGCAGATTCAAATCCGCCCGCCCACCGAACCGATCCAGATACTTTTGGGCGATCCGGGTGCGGCGCATGTTCCATTCGTCCAGCTTGTTTAATTTCACGCGCAGCAATGCGGCCTGCAACTCGTCCAGTCGTGAGTTGTAACCTTTGAGTTCGTTGTAATACTTCTTCTTCGACCCGTAGTTGCGCAACATGTGAATCTTGTCAGCAAGTGTGGGGTCATCCGTCGTGACCGCTCCGGCATCCCCAAAAGCACCTAGGTTTTTGCTCGGGTAAAAACTGTTCCCCGCTGCATCGGCGAGCGAACCTGTGCGACGGCCCTTGTATCGCGCCCCCTGCGCCTGCGCGTTGTCCTCGATGACCTTCAATCCTCGTTTGCGCGCAATCTGCACAATCGGGTCCATGTCCGCCGGCTGCCCGTACAAATGCACGGGCATGACGGCCCTCGTTCTGGGAGTAATGGCCGCTTCGATCCGCTCGGGATCAATGTTGAACGTCCGGGGATCGGGTTCGACAGGGACCGGTGTCGCGCCCGCATACGAAACGGCGAGCCAGGTTGCGATATACGTGTTCGACGGAACAATGACCTCGTCGCCCTCGCCGATTTCATAAGCACGGAGGATCAGATGCAGTGCCTCAAGGCCGTTCCCGACGCCCACGCAGTATTTGACACCACAATAGTCTGCGAATTCCTGTTCAAACGTCTCGACTTCCTTGCCCAGAACGTACCAGGCCGAGCGCATAAAACGACGATACGCCTCGTCGAGCTCTGCCTTGAGTTCTTCGTACGGCCCGACAAAGTCGAGAAACGGAACGTTCAAGCGGTCATTCCCCCCATCGCGCGCAGATACTCCCGGTAATCGCGGAAATAATCCTTCTCATCATAAGTCTCGGACGCAAGCACCAGACACACAGAGCCGGAGGAGAAGTTGTCGATCTCTCGCCAGAACATTGGCGGCAGGTGCAGACCATAATACGAACGATTCAATTGAAATCGTTCCTTCTCCTTGCCGTCATATACCGTCACGTCAAAACTGCCGGACATTGCGATCAGGAACTGGTGACACTTCTTAAGCGCGTGCCCGGCACGATCCGCCCCGCCAGGGACATCGTACAGATAAAAGACCCGCTTGAACGCGAAGGGCACGTGCCGCTCGCCCTCGAGAAAGGTCAAATTGCCACGCGCGTCCGAAATCTTCGGCAGTTCAATGATGCGGCAACGGTTGGTTTCCATAAAAAGTGTCAATTCGGTGTTCTCCACGGATCACGCGGTTTCGCGCCCTGTCGATGTGCCCGCTCCCAATCCCGAATCTGAGCCTCCGCGAGCCGGGCCACTGGCAGCAGGCGCTCACGCGCCTCCCGCCAATCAGCGGCACTGAGGGCCAGATGTACCATGTCCACTGCCTGGCTGCCAATTATCCGCGCGGCCCGCTCGATCCTGACCTGTTTGTAACCCATCTTCTGGTTGAGCGACAGGACCGGGCGGTTGCTGGCCACGGTTGTTCCGTGCAGTCGGGCGATGCCCAGAGTGTCAAACACCAGATCGAGCCCTACAATCGCGCTTGGAGATGCCGCAGGCACCCCGGGGCGGATAACCCAACGTCCCGACTCCGCGGTCCTTCCTGATATGTCGTAGATCCCATAGGTTCCGACCGGAGTGCCGGCGAGTGTCTCGACAATGAAATAATAATCGCCTTCGCGTTCAAAGTAAGCATCCAGCCAGGCTTTCTGACTCGTCACGTCCACCGCCGAGTCCCCGATGTTGCCCTTCGCATGATCCAAATTCCGAAGCCACACAATAAAGGCCGCGTCCGCTTCCTGGACCGGCCGAAGGCGCACGCCAAAACCCTCCCCTTGAAGCGAATGCCGCATATAACAGACTTCACGCTCCGAAGAGTCGCGAACTCGATTGCATTGGAACATCAAAATGATTGTCCGCAACCCGCACGGCCAAGTTTCTTGCTAAACGCATCTGACCTGAACACGGATCATTGCCGGACCCCGTACTTAGCCAAAAGCACCTCAATCGCATTCAGGTTCACGAAGTTCTCGGGCACGATATCCACGCCCCCGATCGAGATTCCATGAGCCTTGTCGAGCGCAGCGACCAGAGTGACCACATCAAATGAATCAAGAAGTCCGTCCGCGATGAAATCGCTGGAAGAACTGAAGTCAGATTCGGGCCTTACTTCTGAGAGGATTTCCGCAATGCTCTTCATGTTCGTCATGTCCTTCTTCCTACCGCAACATCACCTCAAGAGCCAGCCCTTCGCCGTGGGCTATCAGAGACTTGTCTCTGATCGTCAGTTTGTTGTCAATCAAACGACTATCCGGCGTCACCTGGTACCCGCCAATCGAGTAAGTGGTTCCCTCCAAAAAGACGTGCGGATCAGGGAAGACTTTGAATTTTCCGTAGTCCATTGACCTTAAGAAGGCGGACATCTTTCTAACGCTCCAACCCAAATCCAATACCCCGTCATTGGGGACATCCTTGGCCCGGTGGAGAACGCCATCTTCCTGAAGAGTGAGGCGGGTTCCTGAACACTCTCCGCGAATCAGCATTGGGATGATGCGTCCAAAAACGCCCGCTCCCACGTCCAATGTTTGGAGCGTCAACTCCAGTGCCGTCACCTGGTCACCGATTAAAATCGGCTGCTGGGCAATAACCTCCCCCGAGTCGATCTTTTTCGTAATTCGGTGCCAGGTGATTCCCGTCTCTTGATCCAACTCGAATATGGCCCACGTCGGAGCATTGCGCCCGCGGTGTCGGGGAAGGAGTGAATTGTGAAAATTAACGATGGACAGATGCGGGTTCTCAAGGACGCTGCCGGGAAACAGGTACCCATTATAGGCACTCACCACGAGTGTCGGAACCGCTAACTCCAAAAAGAAGTGTTTCAAAGCATCCTTCTCTGTAAGCAGGTGGTATTCTACATTGCTCCGGCGGCTGGCGGCTTTGAAAGGTGAGAATGCCTGATGTTCGGGCTCAATGCAGACCGGTTTTCGGCTGTGCGCGAGGCAGTGTTCGAGGCAGGCGGACGGCAGCCGGCCGGTCCCAACGATAACGATTTGCTCAACCATCGGGCTCGATTCGAAGAACTCAGGCAACACGCTCTAACAGAGCCTGCCGGTCGATCTTTCCATTCGGATTGCGCGGCAGTTGGTCCATACGATGGAACGCTGTTGGAAGCATGTATTTTGGTACAAACGCGGTCAACCGTTCGCGGATGAAGGCCGGGGACAGGTCTTGATCGCATTCGAAAAAAAGCGCGATTTCCTTCTTGGCCTGGTCATAGACAACGCAGCAGTTTCGGACGCCACTTACCTGCAGTACCGCGTGTTCAATCTCCCCGAGTTCAATCCGGTAACCGAGATGTTTGATCTGATAATCTTTGCGGCCGACAAACATGATCTCTCCTCGTCCGTTCCGGTAAACGAGATCGCCCGTCCGGTAAATCAATTCAGGGTAATGAGGATTGAGCGGATTTTGGACGAACGCCTTGGCGGTTCGCTCCGGATTATTCCAGTATCCGAGGGCGAGAGAACTGCCCCGCACGCAGAGTTCGCCCTGTTCCTCCTCCTGGGCGGGCTGATCCTGATCGTTAAGAATCAAAATGTCCGTATTGCGACACGGAAATCCGATGGGCAGCTTCTCGTCGTCCGAGAATTCGCGGTCCACAATGTAATACGTGCAGTCAACCGTGATCTCGATCGGTCCGTAAAGATTTACAAACATCGCCCCCGGCAGGTACCGGCGCCAGTAGTTGAGGTGCTTCGTTGGGAAAACTTCGCCGGCGAACAAGACCTTCGTTAATGCGCCAATTTTACGGGTTGCCAGCAAATCCTGGTTGGCAATGTTCACCATGATGGTTGGTACCCAGAAAATAAAGCTCACGGCATGGACGGACATGAATTCCAGAAGCCTCGCTGGAAATGCCGCGAGTTGCTCGGGGACAATGACCAGCGTGCTTCCCTTGGCAAGACAGAGATAAACCTCGAGCGTATAAATGTCAAAATAGAAAGGAGACAGGCTGCCGATGATTTCGCTCCCGTCCAACGCGAGCCGCGCAAATACCCAGTCCATGAAATCAATCGTGCTGCGATGGTTCAGGACCACACCCTTCTGTGTGCCAGTCGAACCCGAGGTATGAATGATGCATAGCGGATCCGTATCGATCACGCGCTCCAATCGCTCCAGCAACACCGCGTTGTCGTAGTTGTGACCCGACGCAAGCGCCTGCTCAATGAGTAAAAACCGGTCGTCCGGGATATCCAAAGCGCGCAGAGCCACCGCATGGGCCTCCGTAGTGATGATGAGGCCCGCACCAAGATTTTGAAAGATGCTTTTGAGTCTCTGCGGTGGTGATTTGACATCCAGATTGGCGTAACAGTTGCCGGTATAAAGAATACCGAGATCAGCAATGATGGTTTGGGCTCCCTTCGGCAGAAATACCGCTACAGGGCGATTGACTCCGGTGACCTTCTCAAGAATCAGCGCGGCGCAGTTCTTGGCGAGTCGTTCAATTTCCTCAAACGTATAGCGGCGGTCCTGTTCGATGACGGCCACCTTCGTTCCGCACTTGCGCAAGGCGCCTTGCTCAAAGTATTCAACGACGTTTATTTGCATGGTCCAGCAACGTGTCAAAGTCGGACTCTCAATCGGGTGGCCGCGGAAAATACCATTTACCCCTGTGCGTTGTCGGCCTGTTTGCGACGAACGAACGCGGCCAGTTTTGCCACGGAATCGAAGTTGTCCGGTGTCACGTCGTGCTGGCTGACCTTGACCCTGAAATTCTTTTGCACGAACTCCACCAGTTCAACCACGCCCAGTGAGTCAACGATGCTCTCCCGAAGAAAAGACGCATCGTCGGGATAAGCGAACCCATCCGGGCTGTAGAGGAGGTTGTTCGCGATGAATTCACGAATCGGTTGTTCAATTTGCTGGGTATCCGTTTTGTTGGTCATAAATTAATCGCTGTACTTTCGAATCCGTCCGACACGTTCAAGTTTCGTAGTGCCTCTTCACGGGATTTGATTATGTTGACACCGCTTTCGGAGCTTCCATCATCGGCGGTTGGAGCCGGAGAAACTCTGTTGTGCGTTGCTTGCGGGTGATATCATCGAACGCGCGCTGGACCTGGATCTCGGACAATCCCATCACCTTCGCGACCTCACCGATGGGCACGTTGTGGTCTAACGCGCACCACAGGAGATCAAGCGTCTCGAACGGCAACCGATAGAAAAACTCCTGCTGGTCACAAGGCGCGCTGTAGGTGTCGGTCGTCGGAGTGCGCTTTTGAATCCCCTCAATCACTCCTAAATAACGGGCCAGTTGATAGATCTGCGTTTTGAAAAGGTGCGCGATCGGCTGGATGTCCGCGCCGCCGTCTCCATATTTTACGAAGAACCCCTGTCCATGCTCGTTTTTATTGGCCGTCCCTATCACCGCATATTGCCGGGCTTCTGCGTGAAAATAAAGAGTGCTCATGCGCGAACGCTGCTTCAAATTTGACGCAGCGACAATCTCGAGCATCTCCCGCGGAGGCAACGGACGGGTTTCTTCGCGGCCATCGGGCGCGATGATGGCAACGGAAAAAACATTCAACGTGCCCGCCTCCAGCAGGTCTTGCGGCAAAACGATCTTCGCCTTGTAACCTTTGGCCGCGTCGTATTGCGGGAACACCCGGCGAATCGCATCGTCGCGCCGGCGATAGCAATCGAAACCTTCCAGCGCGTCCGTGATGTCTTCCAGGATCGGTTCCACCCCATAACTTGCGGCCAGTTCCCGCGCAAGTTTCTCGCTGATCGGATCCGAATCTTTGTCGGGCATCATCACGGCCACCACCTTTTGCGGGCCGAAAGCACGGACCGCCAGCGCCAGGACGATTGCAGAATCTATACCCCCGCTGATCCCGACCACGCCGCCGGAGCGTCTCATGGATCTACGGACGCTTTGTTGCAGAAATTCCACGATCCGGTTGGTTTCGCCTGCGGGGTCGAGGTTCAGCGCCTTTTTAGTGAATTGCATGGAGTTCTTTCTCAGTGGGTGAGTTGATCCGACACACTTTAACCGGGTCTTTCTCAGAAAGCGGCTCGGGTCGTCGGAAGTGTTTGACGAACAAGTGATGCACGAGTTGAGTGGAGACAATGCCTACCAAAGCCATGTCGTCGGTTTCTCCGATAGTCGAACCATTTTCGATTTTGCGGACCAATTGTTCGACCGGGCCGGCTTTGAACAGACCTGAATCCCTGATGGAATCTGGCGACAACAAATCACGAACGTAATCCGGCGTGGCACCATTGAAGAAACTGCGATGAATCGGAGCGCGATAGGGGCGCTTGGGGCGACGGCTGATGGCGTCGGGCAGCCATGCCTGCGCCGCCCTTTTCAGCAACCATTTTTCGCGCAGGCAGCGCAGCTTCATTCGCGCATCCAACGCGTTGCAGAATTCCACCAGCCGCACATCGAGAAACGGAAATCGTCCCTCGATGGAATGAGCCATTCCCATCCGGTCCCCTTGCGACGAGAGAAGGTACTGCGAAAGAAAAACCAGGATTTCCAGGTACTGCGCACGCGCCAGAGGCGCCCAGTGCTTGAATCCGGCGGGCAGCATGGAGGCGAGATGGTCAAAAAACCGGGCTTCATTGTCCACGGCCACATCGTCATTGAAGAATCGGCGTGTTCGACGGTTGTTGCGCCAACGCACGGCGTGAGAATACCACGGGGACCCGACTTCATCCAATCCCTCGCCGAAAAAGGCCGATAAAAATGCCTGATTGGTTTGCCCGAGCCCTCCAATGTCTGGGTAAAGCCGTTTGAACAGAAGAGGTCTCCATTTCGACTGCGGCTGCCGCGCCCAAAAGCGCCGAACTTTGGCTTCCTTGAAAAGGTCGTAGCCGGCCAGAAACTCGTCTGCCCCCTCGCCCGTCAACACGACCTTGAACCCTGTCTCGCGCACGAGCCTTGAAAGCAGAAACATCGGCGCGGGAGCGGTTCGCATCACCGGGACTTCGGTATGCCAGATGACATCCGGGAAAGTTCGCCCGATGTCGGCGTGCGTTGCGCGAATGACGTGATGATCCGTCCCCAGGCGCGCGGCCATCTCGCGCTGAAAAGGACTTTCGTCGAACTGCTGGTCACTGAAAGCGATCGAAAAAGTCACCAGTTTGTTCGACGTATGGCGTCGCACGATTGAAGCAATCGTTGAAGAATCAAGCCCACCGCTCAGATAAGCGCCCACGGGGACGTCGGCGCGTAATCTGATCCGGCAGGCGTCGATTAACAGGGCCCGAAACTCTTCGACGATCTCCTCCACCGGCTTGGCGGATTTGCTTTCGCTCGAACCGTTCGTTTCAATCGGGAAGCTGCTGTTCCAGTACTGTTCGACACGAAGCGAGTCACGATCCGCGACGAGAAAGTGGGCCGGAGGCAATTCCACAACGCCTCGGAAGACGGTGTTTGGTGTAAGCGGTGCCCAGAATCGGAAGATCTGATCAACCGTCATCGGATCAATCTCTGCACTCATCCGCCGGTCGCTGAGAATGGATTTGATCTCCGAAGCGAAAAGCAGTGTGTTTTTCGCCGTCTCGGTGTAGAACAACGGCCGCACACCCAGCCGGTCTCTGGCCAGAAACAGGCGCCGGCGCAACGTATCCCAGATCGCGATCGCAAACTGCCCGTTCAATCTGTCGAGACAGCGCGGACCGAACTCCTCAAAAAGATGAAGGATGACCTCTGTGTCAGAGGATGTCCGGAAGCGGTGCCCGCGAGTTTCCAGCTCTGCCCGCAATTCGATGTAGTTGAAGATTTCTCCGTTGAACACGATCCATAAAGATCCGTCTTCATTGGTGATCGGCTGACTGCCTCCGCTCAAATCAATGATGCTCAGGCGGGCGTTGCCAATGCCGGCCTCGCGATCCAACAGCACGCCAAATTCGTCCGGGCCGCGATGGCGCAACAGTGCGAGCATCTGCCGCAGATCGGCTTCTTCAGCCTCCTGCGCGGCCGACCGGATGAAAATGCCAGCGATGCCGCACATCAGCGTAAGTCCACCTTGCGTATCTTGCCTGACCCGGTCTTCGGGAGTTCATCGCGGAACTCCACGAAGCGCGGCACCATGAATTCTTCAAGATGCGCTTTGCAATGCGCGATTACGACCGCGCTGGTAAGACCCGCCCCGGGCGCCACAATGAAGGCCTTGATTGCCTGTCCGATGGCCGCGTCTGGAACACCGATCACCGCGGCTTCCTGCACACCTTTGATCGCGTAGAGCACGTTCTCCACTTCGCGAGGTGCAACTTTTTCACCCCTGCTTTTGATAATGTCGTCCTTGCGGCTTACAAAGTAAAAAAACCCTTCCTCGTCCGTACGGAAAAGGTCACCGCTGTAACAGACCTGCTCGCCGGGTAATGGCCCGGGACGAAATCGCTGAGATGACAATTCGGGTGCCATCCAGTAGCCCCTCATCACGTGCCGGCCTCTGACGACCAGCTCGCCTATTACTCCAGGACCAACCCGGCGGCCACCCTCGTCTTCAATCCAAAGTTCAGTTCCTGGCATGGGAATACCGGCCGACGCCGGGCGGGCATCCAGCTGCTCGGGCGGCAAATACATGGTTCTGGCAACCTCCGTCAGACCGTGCATCAAATACAACGCTGCCGCGGGAAATTTTTGCTTCAATCGTTTTACATGATTGACCGGAAGGGCCGCGGCGGCGTTGGTCAAATATCGCAGGGCGGATAGATCCCACTGCCCAAGATCCATGCCGAGAAGCGTCGAGTAGATAGTGGGAACACCTGCAAATCCTGTCACTCTCTCATCGGACATCTTTTGCAATACCATTGCAGGATAGGCGAACGACTCTTCCAGCACGAGCGTCGCGCCAACGTGAAACACCGCCATCAACTGATACAAACCATAACTGAACGAAAGGGGCAGAACATTCAGTATTACATCTGATTCCACATTTTTAAGATAGGTGACGATCGAGTTTGTAACGAATGCGACGTTACTGTGACCGCACATCACCCCTTTCGATTCACCAGTCGTACCCGAAGTGTAGATGAGGCAGGCAAGATCAAGGTCAATGTTTTCTTGCCGGGGCCGCTCGGCTGGAAAGTCAGCCTCGATTCGCTCGAACTCGATCCAGCGCGAATCCTCGGCCCGCCGCGCCAGTTTCTCACCGCAGACGATGGAACACCGGACCGAGCCCACGTCACCCCAAATGCGGTCTCCGATCCCCTGCCCGATCGCGCGATAGTCGGTAATCACGGCTGCGCTCTGGCAGTTGTTCAATATCGAAACCAGCTTGTCAGGTTTGGTGTTACGGTTGATCATCACAAAAACTGCGTCCGCCTTCAACACAGCAAAGACCGATACCACTGCCTCAAGTGAATTATTCAGGTATATCGCAACGCGATCGCCCCGGCGCACTCCTTTTTCGCGGAGCGCATTTGCCAATCTGTTGGCCGTGTCTTCCAACTGTGCATAGGTATAACGTTGCCCGCCGCAAATCAGAGCGACCTTCGTCGGACGATTGTCCGCGCACCTTTGCAGAAATTCCTGGACTTGCATTCTTAAACCGATAATGAAGTCAAAATAAGCGCCTGATGCACGTTCGGGCCACGGGTGGCGCAGCGCGTTTGACTGTTTGAATTATACAACATCACGTAGTTTTTGCCGCCGAGAATCACGAGTCTCTCCTTCACCGACTCGGATTTGGTCCTGCGGAATGGGCGGAGTTGTGTCCAGAGAATCTGATCGCGCCTGAACATTAACGGGCACGAACTTCTTCGTTCGAGTGGGGTTCAGGAGGTGCGGGTGCGGTGGAGCAAGAGTCCCCCGAGC
>Ga0134126_10003789_pt1 | contig 18930 bp, 20 predicted proteins | sample KB31752_FD_96881 | JGI IMG/M metagenome (GOLD analysis project Ga0134126, IMG submission 96881) | Terrestrial soil microbial communities with excess Nitrogen fertilizer from Kellogg Biological Station, Michigan, USA - KB3-175-2 | ecosystem: Environmental > Terrestrial > Soil > Unclassified ...
GTGCGAGGATCGCGACCAGCGCCGCCACCCAGGGCACGCTTTCGTCACGTTCGTTCCAGACCAGGCCGAGTTGGCCGCCGATCTTCAGCGCCCGGCGCATCTCAGCGAGCGCGGCGGCGGTGGCGAACCAGTGGAACGCCTGCGCGCAGACGATAGCGGCGGCCTCGCCGTCGGCGAGCGGCAGCGCGGTGGCGTCGCCGGGCGGATTTCGGCGCCCGGCGCGGCCTCGGCGATGCGGGCGCGCATCTCCGCCACGGGCTCGACGGCGATGACGCGCGCCCCGGTGGCGAGCAGCCTTGGCGTGAACTTGCCGGTTCCGGCGCCGAGATCGACCGCCGTGCGGCCGGGGCCGAGGCGCAGCGCGGCGTTCAGCCAGCCGGCGATTTCGCTGGGATAATCCGGGCGGCCGGACGCGTATTTTCCGGCACCGGCGGAGAAGCCGGTCTTGGCGGCCTCGTGCAGTTCACTCATCGGCGGCGTCCCTGGCCGAGGCGGCGCTCCATCGCCGCCGAATAGCGCGACATCGCGTAGCAGATGGCGAAATAGAACAAGCCGGCGAAAGCGTAGCCGGTGGTGAAGATCGTCGGCCCCGCCCAGACAGGGTCTTTCATCGCGTGGTCGAGCGCTTCCAGGACATCGTTGACGCCGACGATCGAGACCAGCGATGTATCCTTGAACAGGCCGATGAAATTGTTGACGATGCCGGGGATGACGAGCACCAGCGCCTGCGGCAGCACGATGAGCGCCGTCATCCGCCAATAGTCGAGCCCGAGCGCCATCGCGCCTTCGTATTGGCCGCGCGGCAGGCTTTGCAAGCCGCCGCGCACTTCCTCGGCCATATAGGCGGCCGAGAACAGCGCGATGCCGACCAACGGGCGCAGGAAGCGGTCGGACTCGGCGCCGGGGGGCAGGAACAGCGGCAGCATGTTGTTGGCCATGTAAAGCACGGTGATGAACGGCACGCCGCGCATCACCTCGATGAAGACGACGCTCGCCGCCCTGACCAACGGCATGCGCGAGCGCCGCCCGAGCGCCAGCAACACGCCGAGCGGTAGCGAGACGACGATGCCGACCAGCGCGGTCAGCATGGTGACGAATACGCCGCCCCAGAGAATGGTGTCGACGCGGGCGAGCCCGAGCGCTGGCTCGCCGCAAAGCAGCACAAAGGCGACAACGGGATAGACGACGAAGAACAGCAGCGCGCCGAGGCCGCGGCGCGGCGCGCCCGGCCACAACAGCCAGACGATCAGCGCCGCGCCCAGCGCTTCGGTGAGATTGACGCGCCAGCGCAACGGCTCGGGATAGGAGCCATAGAGCAGATAGCCGAGCTTGCGGCCAATGAAGGCCCAGCAGGCGCCGTCCTGATGGGCGCGACACAAGGCGCCATCGGGGGCGATCCACACGGCATCGACCGTCGCCCAGGCGATCAGCGGCGGGATCAGCCAGAACGCCAACGCGACGAGCGCCAGGGTCACCGCCGCGTTGGCCGGCGAGGAGAACAGGTTGGCGCGCATCCAGGCGAGCGCGCCGACGCTCGCGGCCGGCGGCGACAATGCCGGCTCCGGGGCGGCGCGGACATAAGCGAGGCTCATGACGCTAGCGCTCCTTGAACGCGACGCGGGCGTTGAAGGCGTTGAGCGCCAGCGAGATGGCGAGCGAAATGGCGAGATAGACGCCCATCGTCACCGCCATCACCTGCATCGCCGCCTGCGTCTGATTGAGCACCGTACCGGCGAAGACGAGCACCAGATCGGGATAGCCGACGAACACCGCCAGCGACGAATTCTTGACGATGTTGAGCCATTGGCTGGTCAGCGGCGGGATGATGAGCCGCAGCGCCTGCGGCACGACGACGAGCCGCAGCGCCCGGCCACGCGGCAGCCCCAACGCCGCCGCCGCCTCGCTCTGCCCGCGCGGCACCGAGGCGACGCCGGCGCGCACGATCTCGGCAATGAAGCCGGCGGTATAGGTCGAAAGCCCGAACACCAGCGCCACGAACTCGGGATAAAGTTGCACGCCGCCGCGCAGGTTGAAGCCGCGCAGTTCGGCGTAGCTGAAGGAGATCGGGCGGCCAAAGGCGAAATAGGCGACGATCGGCGGCGCCAGCACCGCCAGCAGCGCCATAGCGGCGAGCGGCGAAATGCGGCCGGTGCGCGCCTGGAGGCGGCGCGCGTAGAGCCCGTAAGCCACCGCCGCCGCGATTCCAACCAGCAGCGCCAGCCCGACCCCCGCCGCGCCGTCGCCATAGACCGGGCGCGGCAGATAGAGGCCGCGGTTGTTGAGGAACGCGACGCCGCTGAGCGACAGCGATTGCCGCGGGCCGGGCAGCGTCTTCAGCACCGCATTGTACCAGAACAGCAATTGCAGCAGCAGCGGCGTGTTGCGCATCAGTTCGACATAGACCAGCGCCAGCCGCGACAGCAGGTAGTTGGGCGACAGCCGCGCCACACCGACGAGAAAGCCCAGCGGCGTCGCCAGCGCGATCGACAGCACCGCGACCAGCAGCGTGTTGATGAGCCCGACCCAGAAGGCGCGGCCATAGGTGGAGACGGCGGAATAGGAGATCAGCGACTGGTTGATGTCGAAGCCGGCGGTCTGGTTCCAGAAGCCGAAGCCCATCGGGATGCCGCGCGCCGTCATGTTGGCGACGACGTTGCGCCAGGCGAAGACGGCGAGCGCCGCCAGCAGGGCGAACAGCACCGCCTGATAGAAAACGGACCTCGCCCTCGCGTCTCTGAAAATGCCGCCCATCCCGCCCCCTTCGGCCCCGGCGACTTTGGGGCGCCGGCCGTCCGCCGCGCAAGCCCCGCCAGACGGCCGGCTTGACGGAACCCGCTTGGCCGGCCATGTCCCGTCGCGACAATTCTTTCGGGGCGCGGGTGACATGGCCAGGGACAAGGGACCGGCGGAAACCGGGACGGACGCGGTAAATTCAGGTCAGCTTCGCGCTTTTATCGAGCGCATCGAGCGGCTCAACGAGGAGCGCAAGGCGCTCGGCGAGGACATCAAGGAAGTCTATGGCGAGGCCAAAGGCAACGGCTTCGACACCAAAATCATCCGCAAGATCATCTCGATCCGGGGCCAAGACCCCGACAAGAGGGTGGAGGAGGAGACGCTGATCGATCTCTACCTCGCCGCTCTCGGCGCCAACTGACCGGAGGTCCGCACTTGACAGAAACTCTAAGCCCCGCCGCCGTGCGCATCGCGCAGGCCTTCGAGGCCTCGATGGCGGCGCGCCGCAGCTTCGACCGTCCCTATCCCCATTACCTCTTGGACAATGTGTTTCCGACCGCAGTCTCCGATGCGCTGGCCGAGTTGCCGTTCGCGCCGCCGGTGCTCGACGGCGTCTCCGGCAAGCGCGAGTTGCACAACGACCAGCGCAGCTATTTCGACGCCGGCGGCGTGGCGCGCTTCCCCGTTATGGGAGCGGTCGCCGAGGCGCTGCAATCGCGGCGACTCGTCAGCGCCATCCACGACGCCTTCGACGCCGACATCGACGATACGTTCCTGCGCCTCGAATACGCCCAGGACGTCGACGGCTTCTGGCTGCAACCGCACACCGACCTCGGCGTCAAGAAGTTCACCTGCCTGATCTATCTCTCGCAGGGACCGGGCCACGAGACGCTCGGCACCGACATTTACGAGACGCCTGAGAAGCATTTCGGCGTGTCGCCGTTCAAGCGCGGCGGGGCAATGGTGTTCGTGCCCGGGGAAAACACCTGGCACGGCTTCGAGAAGCGCAGCATCGAGGGCGTGCGCCGCTCGGTGATCCTCAATTACGTCACCCATGATTGGCGGGCGCGCGAGCAGTTGAGCTACCCGGAACGCACAGTGCGGGTCGCAGCCTAGACGCACGGCGGGCTCGGCGCCCGTCCTCGGATCAAATCCGCGGTCGGGCGCGACGAGCGAGCGCTACTGCTGCCGAAATAGGCGCGACGAGGCGCGCTTATTCAAAAATCGTATTAAGCGCGCCGCGCCACCGCGTTGTAGATCAGCAGCACGATGACGGCGCCGATGACGGCGAGCAGCAGGCTCCACAGATTGAGGCCGTTGACGCCGCCCAAGCCGAGCCTGGCGCCGATCTCGCCGCCGATGACGGCGCCGACGACGCCGATGACGACATCCAGTATGATGCCCGAGCCGGATTTGTTGACGATCTTACTGCCGATGAAACCGGCGATGAGACCAAGAATGATCCAGGCGATCCATCCCATTGGCAATTCCCCCTTGAGACTCGGACGCCGCAAGCGCCCCGCCCTCAGATTTGACGCGATGGACGCGAAAAAGGCAAGAAGCTAAAGTTTACGGTGGCGCGTGCCCAAATCTTTTCCCGAGGAGGAACGCATGAGCATTTTTGATAACGCGCTTCAGGACGCGGTGCCGGGCGGCAATATCGCCACGCCGATCGCCATCGCCGCCGGCGCACTGCTGCTGCACCATTTCTTCGGCGGCTCCAGCGCGCAACCCGCGCCCACGCCGGCCCCAGCGCCGGTGCCCGCCCCTGCCCCGCAGGCGGGGTCGGGCAGCTTCCTCGACGGCGGCGGCTTGCTTGGCGGCCTCAGCGGCCTCGTCAACTCGCTGACCAACGCCGGCGCCGGCGCGCAGGCCAATTCCTGGATCGGCAACGGCGCCAATCAGCCGATCGACCCCGGCCATCTCGGCCAGGCTTTGGGGCCGGACGTGATGGCCCAGCTCAGCGCCCGCACCGGGCTCAGCCAACAGCAACTCGTCGAAGGGCTGTCGAAGGTGCTGCCGCAGCTTGTCCACAACTTGACGCCGAACGGTCGCCTGCCGACGCCGCAGGAGGCGCAATACGGGCAGTGAAACTAGCGGCCGGCGCCTCGCGGCGTCGGTCAGCCCTTGCTCTTCTGATAGACGTCGATGCCGACGGCGGCGAGCAGCACCAACCCCTTGACCACCTGCTGCCAGAAAATGCCGAGGCCGATCAGCGACATGCCGTTGTTCATGACGCCCATGAAGAGCGCGCCGATGACGACGTTCATCACCTTGCCGACGCCGCCCGAGGCCGAGACGCCGCCGATGAAGCAGGCCGCGATGACGTCGAGTTCGAACGAATTGCCGGCGCTCGGCGTCGATGAATTGAGCCGCGCCGCCACCACCAGACCCGCCAGCCCCGCCAACAGCCCCATATTGGCGAAGGTGAGGAAGATCAGCCGCTCGGTCTTCACGCCCGAGAGCCGCGCCGCGAGACTATTGCCGCCAATCGCATAGATGCGCCGGCCGACGACCGTGCGCGTCGTCACGAAGCCGTAGAACAGCGTCAGCGCACCCATGATGACGAGGATCACCGGCAGGCCTTTATAGAGCGCCAGATTGTAGGCGACGGCGATGATGATGACCGCGAACACGATGTTCTTGCCGAGCAACAGCAGCAGCGGCTCCGCGTCCATGTTGCCGGCGCGCGCCCGCGTCCAGCGCCGCAGCGACATCGCGAACATGACCACCGCGCCGGCGACGCCGACAATCAGCGACACCCACTTGAGGTGCCCCCACGCCCCCAACGCCTTGTCGATCCAGGCGAATTCGGTTGCGTTGGAAATGAAGCCCGATGCTATGTCCTGAAAGCCCCTGGGGAACGGGCCGACGAACTGGCCGAGCAGCATGCTGCCGGTGAGTCCACGAAAGATCAGCATGCCGCCGAGGGTGACAATGAACGACGGCATCCGGCCATAAGCGACCAGCACGCCCTGCGCCGCGCCGATCGCCGCGCCGATCGCCAGACTGATGACGATGACCAGCGGATACGGCATCTTCTGGTAGACGATCAGCGAGCCGGCGACCGCGCCGACGAAGCCGACGATCGAGCCGACCGACAGATCGATGTGGCCGACGACGATAACCAGCAACATGCCCAGCGCCATGATGACGACATAGGAATTCTGCATCACCAGATTGGTGATGTTGACCGGGGCGACCGAGACGTGATTCTCGGTGATGACATAGAAGAAAGCGACGATCAGCAGCAGCGAGAACAGCAGGCCGTAGTCGCGCAGACTGTCCTTCAGCAGTTCCGAGCGCATCTCGCGCGTGGCGGAGGTGTTGAGTGCGGGCGCGGTCATGATTTGGTCCCATATTGACGCATGATCGACGCCATGATCTTCTCCTGGCTTGCTTCCCTGGCGGGCATCTCGTCGACGAAGCGGCCTTCGTTCATCACATAGATGCGGTCGCAGACGCCGAGCAACTCGGGCATCTCCGAGGACAGCACGATCACGCCCTTGCCCTGCGCCGCCAGCTCGTTGATGATGCCGTAGATCTCATATTTGGCCCCGACGTCGATGCCGCGCGTCGGCTCGTCGAGGATCAGCACCTTCGGTTCCGTAAACAGCCATTTCGCCAGCACCACCTTCTGCTGGTTGCCGCCGGAAAGATTGACGACGCGCTGATGGATGCTCGGCGTGCGGATGCGCAGCGCCTGCCGGTAGCGGCTCGCCACCGCCACTTCCCGCGCCTCGTCGATGACGCCCTGCTGCGAGACGCCTTCGAGATTGGCGAGCGTGATATTGGTGCGCACCTCCTCGGTCAGCACCAGCCCCAGCACCTTGCGATCCTCGGTGACATAGGCGAGCCCCTGGGCGATCGCTTTCTCGATCGTCGAAAGATCGAGCTTGCGGCCTTCGAGCGTCGCCGTGCCCCTGATGTTGCGGCCATAGGCGCGGCCGAACACGCTCATCGCCAGTTCCGTGCGCCCTGCCCCCATCAGCCCGGCGATGCCGATCACCTCGCCGCGCCGCACATGCAGGCTCACCCCCTTGATGACCTCGCGCCCAGAGTGTTGCGGATGCTCGACCCACCAATCGTCGATGCGGAACAACTCCGCGCCGATCTCGACGTTGCGCGGCGGATAGCGGTCGGTCATCTCGCGCCCGACCATGCCCTTGATGATCCGGCTTTCGAGGATCGGCTCCTTGGCGGTGTCGAGCGTCTCCACCGTCGAGCCGTCGCGCAGAATGGTGATCTTGTCGGCGACCTTGGCGATCTCGTTGAGTTTGTGGGAAATCAGGATCGAGGTCATGCCCTGCGCCTTGAACTCCAGCAGCAGGTTGAGCAGCGCGGCGCTGTCGGCCTCGTTGAGGCTGGCGGTCGGCTCGTCGAGAATGAGCAGCTTCACCTGTTTGGCGAGCGCCTTGGCGATCTCGACCAGTTGCTGCTTGCCGACGCCGATATTCGTAATCAGCGTGTTGGGCGATTCGCGTAAGCCGACTTTCGTCATCAGGGCGCGCGCGCGCTGGAAGCATTGCGTCCAGTCGATAACGCCGCCGGCGGCGGTCTCGTTGCCGAGGAAAATGTTCTCGGCGATCGACAATTGCGGCGCCAGCGCCAGTTCCTGGTGGATGATGATGATGCCCAGATGCTCGCTGTCGCCGATCGCCGCGAACTTGCGCACCTCGCCCCGATAGACGATATCGCCCTGGTAGGTTCCGGCCGGATGGACGCCCGAAAGCACCTTCATCAGCGTCGATTTGCCAGCCCCGTTCTCGCCGCAGATGGCGTGAATCTCGCCCTCTTCGACCATCAGGTTGACGTCGCTCAGCGCCTTCACGCCGGGAAACGTCTTGGTGATGCCCCGCATTTCCAGAATCGCGGCCATGCGCCCTCCCTGGGAGTCAGTCTGCCGCAAGCCGTGACGCGGCGCCAGAGTCAAAAAAGGCCCGCGCGAGCGCGGGCCCAGGAGTTCGCCGCGCTATTACTGAAGCTGGCTGAGCTTGTAATAGCCGGAGTCGACCAGCACATCCTTCCAGTTCGAGGCGTTGACCAGCACCGGCTTCAAGAGGTAGGAGGGAACGATCTTGACCTTGTTGTTATAGGTCTTGGTGTCGTTGATCTCCGGCTGCTTGCCCTGGAGCACCGCGTCGACCATGTCGGCGGCGACCTTGGCGAGGTTGCGGGTGTCCTTGAAGATCGACGAGTATTGCTCGTGAGCGATAATCGACTTGATCGACGGGATTTCGCTATCCTGGCCGGTGATGATCGGGAACGGCGTCCCGGCGGTGCCGTAGCCGACGCTCTTCAGCGCCGCCAGAATGCCGATCGACAAGCCGTCATAAGGCGACAGCACGGCGTCGACGTGCCGCTTGGTGTAATAGGCGGAGAGCAGGTTCTCCATGCGCGACTGCGCGGTGGCCGCGTCCCAGCGCAGCGTCGCCACCTTGTCCATGCCCGTCTGCTTGGACTGGATGACCAATGTGCCGTTGTCGATCTCCGGCTGCAACACGCTCATCGCGCCGTTGTAGAAGAAGAAGGCGTTGTTGTCGTCGGCCGAGCCGCCGAACAGTTCGAGGTTGAACGGCCCCTTCTTGCCGGCGTCGACGCCGAGGCCGTGCAACACCGACTTGCCCTGCTCGACGCCGACCTGGAAATTGTCGAAGGTGGCGTAATAGTCGACGTTCGCTGAGCCGACGATGAGGCGGTCGTAGGAAATGACCTTGATGCCGGCGTCATGCGCCTGCTGGAGCGCGTCCGACAGCGTCGTGCCGTCGATCGCCGCGATCACCAGCACCTTCTCCTTCTTGGTAATCATATTCTCGACCTGGTTGAGCTGGGTCGGAATGTCGTTGTCGGCGTATTGAAGGTCGGCCTTGTAGCCCATCGCCTCCAGCGATTTCACCATATTGTTGCCGTCGGCGATCCAGCGCGCGGAGGATTTGGTCGGCATGGAAATGCCGATGGTGCCCTTGTCCGCCGCCTGAGCCATGCTGGCCCACGCCAATGCGCCGAGCGCGACCGCGGTCGCGAGCGTCTTGATACCCATGCGTTTCCTCCCGTCGAGTGATGCTGCCCGAGCCCGCTTAGGCGCGCGACCGACCGGCGCGCCGGGTAACCCCGCCGCGCCCGTGACTGGTCTTCGTAGAGACTTCGGTATGACAGTCAAATGCGATGAGTGACGCAACCTATCCACTTCTGTTATAAGTATGCGTCCTTTCGCGAGTCCGCCCATGCCCAAGGCCGAACCCCGCTTGCGCCCGCCGCCGCAGAGCCGGCTGAAGCTGGCGCAATTGCGGCTGGTGGCGGCGATCGAGGACTGCGGCTCGGTCAGCGCCGCCGCCCAGGCGCTCAACATGTCGCAGCCGGCAGCCTCGCGCCTGGTCGCCGAGGTCGAGGCGGCGTTCGGCGCCTCGTTGTGCGAGCGGTTGGCGCGCGGCGTGCGGTTGACGCCGGTTGGCGCGGCGCTCGCCCGCCACGCCCGCTCGGTGTTGTTGCAATTGGCAGAGGCCGAGCGCGAGCTAGGCGATCTCAAGGAGGGCCGGCGCGGCGCGGTCTTCGTCGGCGCCGTCAGCGGCCCGGCCTTCGACGTCATGCCGGCCGCCGTGCTCGAAGTGCGCGCGCGGGCGCCCGAGATTGAGCTGTCGGTGAAGATCGACAGTTCCAACGTGTTGGCGCGCGATCTGCTCGCCGGACGGCTCGATCTGATGTTGGCGCGCGTGCCCGACGATCTCGACGCCGATGAGTTCGATGCTTACGCCCTCGGCATCGAGGAGGCGCGTCTGATCGTGCGGCGCGACCATGCGCTGCTGGCGCGTGGCGTGGCGAAGCTGGCGGACGTCGCGGCTTTCGAATGGGTGATGCAGCCGCGCGGCACGCCGCTCCGGCGCGCCATCGAGGGCTTGTTCCTGGCCGCCAATCTCGCGCCGCCGCGCCGGTTGCTCGCCACCACCTCGTTGACGATGACGATGATGACCGTCGCCAGGGCCGACGCCATCGCCGCCGTCAGCCATGAGGTGGCGCGCTTCGTCTGCGAGGCTGCGGCGCCGGGGGCGCTGGCGGTGCTGCCGACGGCGTTCTCGCTCGTCGTGCAGCCGTTCAGCCTCGTCTCGGCGCGCAGCCGGCCGCTGTCGCCGGCGGCGCGCACGGTCTACGAAACGGTTCTTCGGCTGGCGGCGGGGGCGCGTTAGCCGGCGCCGCCCCGGAGACCGGCGCCGGCCGCATCGCGGTCGAGAAAGCCGCGCCGGACGAGGCGGCGGGCCTTTACAAGCGCTGGCGACGATGATTTGACACGCCCGCGGGGCATGGGGGGCGCAGCGTGCAGGCAAACGGGGACGATATCCTCGTCACTGAGGGGCTCGGCAAGTCCTTCGGCGATTTCAAGGCCGTTTCCGATGTGAGTTTGCGCGTCCGGCGCGGCTCCATCCACGCGCTGATCGGGCCCAACGGAGCCGGCAAGACCACCTGCTTCAACATGCTGAGCAAATTCATCCGTCCAACCGAAGGACGGATCGTCTATAACGGCCGCGACATCACCGCCACCGCGCCGGCGGATGTGGCGCGGCTCGGCCTCGTCCGCTCGTTCCAGATTTCCGCCGTCTTCCCGCATCTGACCGCATTGGAGAACGTGCGCGTCGCCCTCCAGCGTCAGCGCGGCGACAATTTCGACTTCTGGCGCTCCAAGCGCATCCTCGCCCGCTACGACGCCCGGGCGCGCGAACTGCTCGCCGAGGTCGGCCTCGCCGATTTCGCCCATGCGCTGGCGAGCGAGATTTCCTATGGCCGCAAGCGCGCGCTGGAGATCGCCACCACGCTGGCGCTGGAGCCGGAGATGATGCTGCTCGACGAGCCGATGGCCGGCATGGGTCATGAGGACATCGACCGCATCGTGCAACTGATCCGCCGCGTCTCCGCCAACCGCACGGTGCTGATGGTCGAGCATAATCTCCAGGTGGTGCAACATCTCTCGGACGTCATCACGGTGCTGACGCGCGGTCGCGTGCTGGCGGAGGGAGATTATGCGACCGTATCCGAGAACCCGGAAGTGAAAGCCGCCTATCTCGGGGTCGGGAATGGTTGAGCCGCTGCTGAACGTCGCGGGGCTGCAAGCCTGGTACGGCGAATCGCACATTCTGCATGGCGTCGATTTCGAAGTTCGCCCCGGCGAGGTGGTGACGCTGCTCGGCCGCAACGGCGCTGGCAAGACGACGATGCTGAAGGCGATCATGGGCATCGTCGCCAAGCGCAAGGGCTCGGCCGAATATCTGGGGCGCGAGACCGTCGGCCTGTCGTCGGATCGCATCGCGCGGTTGGGGGTGGCGCTGTGCCCGGAGGAGCGCGGCATCTTCCATTCGCTCAACGTGCGCGAGAACCTGATGCTGCCGCCGCGCATCGCCGCCACCGGCGGATTGACGCTGGATGAGATTTTCGCGCTGTTTCCCAACCTGAGGGAGCGGCTTTCGAGCGGCGGCGGCAAGCTTTCGGGCGGCGAGCAGCAGATGCTGGCGATCGCCCGCATCCTGCGCACCGGCGCACGCTTCCTGATGCTCGACGAGCCGACGGAGGGCCTGGCGCCGGTCATCATCCAGCAGATCGGCCGCACCGTAAACGAGCTTAAGAAAGCCGGCTTCACGATCCTCTTGGTGGAGCAGAATTTCCGCTGGGCCTCGACGCTAGCGGATCGTTTCTACGTGATGGAGCATGGCAAGATCATCGACGCCTTCGCCGCCGCCGATCTCGCCGCCAACATGGACAAGCTGCATGACTATCTCGGCGTCTGAGCCCCGCCGCAACGCCCCGCGCCGTCATGCCCGGGCTTGTCCCGGGCATCCACGCCGCGACGCGACGCCGCGCATTGTGCCTTGCGACGCGCCCATGCTGCCGGCGCCTCGGCCCGTCCCGCCAACGGCGTTGCGCTCGTTGGCGTGGATGCCTGGGACAAGCCCGGGCATGACGGAGAGCGCGGCGGGCGCCAAGGTCGCGCAATGCTGCTGACCCTCTCCATCTCGCCGATGCAACTGTTCGGCCAGTTGCTGATCGGCCTCATCAACGGCTCGTTCTATGCGCTGCTGAGCCTCGGCCTCGCCGTCATTTTCGGCATGCTCAACGTCGTCAATTTCGCTCATGGCGCGTTTTATATGGTCGGCGCCTTCACCGCCTATTTCCTGCTGCACTATGCCGGCGCCAATTATTGGTGGGCGCTGATCCTGTCGCCGCTGATCGTCGGCGGTCTCGGCGCGCTCAGCGAGCGGCTGTTCATTCGCCGCATCGCCATGCTCGACCCGCTCTACGGCCTGTTGCTGACCTTCGGCATGGCGCTGGTCATCGAGGGCCTGTTCCAGAACGAGTTCGGCTCCTCCGGCAAACCCTACCCGACGCCGGCCCTGCTCTCCGGCGGCTATCTGCTGCCGTTCATGTATCTGCCCAAATATCGCGCCTGGGTCATCGTCTGTTCCTTCGTCGTCTGCATGGCGACGTGGTTCGCCATCGAGAAGACGCGGCTCGGCGCCTATCTGCGCGCGGCAACTGAGAACCCGACGCTGGTGCGCGCCTTCGGCATCAACGTGCCGTTGATGATTACCGCCACTTACGGCTTCGGCGTCGCGCTGGCGGCGCTTGCCGGCGTGCTCGCGGCGCCGATCTATCAGGTCAGGCCCGGCATGGGCGCCGACACTATCGCGGTGGTGTTCGCCGTGGTGGTGATCGGCGGCATGGGCTCGATCCTCGGCTCGATCCTCACCGGCTTCGCGCTCGGCGTCATCGAGGGCCTGACCAAAGTCGTCTATCCCGAGGCCTCCAATACCGTAGTGTTTGTCATTATGGCCATCGTGCTCATCATCCGGCCTTCGGGCCTGTTCGGACGCGCGACATGACCGCGCTCACCGCAACCCCGGCGCGCGCCCAGCATGAGGGCCGCGATTACGCCATCGCCGCTGTGCTGATGGTGGCGCTGATCGCAGCCGCGCCGTTCTTCGCCTATCCGTTCTTCGTCATGGAGATGCTGTGCATCGCGCTGTTCGCCTGTGCGTTCAATCTCCTGCTCGGCTATGTCGGGTTGCTGTCGTTCGGCCATGCGATGTTTCTCGGCTTGGCGAGCTATGTCTCGGCGCACGCCGCGAAAGTCTGGGGCTTAGACCCGCTGCTGTCGATCGCCAGCGGCGTCGCGGTGGCGGCGGGGCTCGGCCTGGTCTCCGGCGCGTTGGCGATCCGCAGCAAGGGCATCTATTTCGCCATGATTACCGTGGCGTTGTCGCAGATGGTCTATTTCTATTGTGTCGAGGCGCCGTTCACCCACGGCGAGGACGGCATCCAGTCGGTGCCGCAAGGCCATGTGCTGGGCCTGCTCGATCTGTCCAAAACGATGCAGCTTTACACGTTCGTGGCGATCGTCTTCCTGGTCGGCTTCTTCATCATCTATCGCACCGTCAACTCGCCGTTCGGCGAGATCCTGAAGGCGATCCGCGAGAACGAGCCGCGGGCGATTTCGCTCGGCTATCGCGTGCAGCTCTACAAGCTGACGGCCTTCGTGCTGTCGGCGGCGCTGGCGGGGCTCGGCGGGGCTACGAAAGCGCTGGTGGTGCAGAACGCCTCGCTCAGCGACGTCGGCTTCCAGATGTCGGGCGAGGTGGTGCTGATGACGCTGCTCGGCGGCATGGGGACGCTCTACGGCCCGGTGGTCGGCGCGGTGGTGGTGGTGTCGATGCAGAACTATCTCGCCCAATCGGGCGAGTGGGTGACGGTGATCCAGGGCGCGGTGTTCGTCGCCTGCGTGCTGCTGTTTCGCCGCGGCATTATCGGCGAGATCGCACATTGGGCGGGGTGGGAATTGTAGCGGCGGGCTCGCTTATTTCGCCGGGAAGAGCAGCGCCAGGCTGACGCGCAACTGCCAGTTCGGCGCGCCGTCCGGGCGCACGACGTTGTAGTAGCCGGACAGCGAAGCGTTGACCGGCTGATCGCCGAGCTTGAAAACACGGCCACCGCCGCCGCCAAGCGGCACGGTCCATTTGTTGTCCCCCGGCGCCTGTTCGCCGTCATGATCGGCGCCGACGTCAGAAACCAGCCGTACGGCATGTTATAGTTGACAAAGGGCTGGGCGAGGAAAGTATTGACGGATGGGCGCGACGGATCGCCCCCCGACCGACGATTGATTGTTGGGAAGAACGCCAATCACCCAGGAGCCCGGCGTCGGCGGGTTCGGCGCCTGGCGCAAGGCGGGCGGCATGGTCGAGGCGCCAAAAGGTTAGCGCGAATAGCGGTACATGCCGCGCCCGGTGCGCTGGATCAGCCCCGCCTGGTTCATACGCGACAGGATGACCGAGAGATTGCCGGGCGAGACGGTGAGGCCGTAATCATCGAGCGCGGTCTGCAATTCACGCACCGACGCCTCGTTCTCCTTGAGAATGGCGAGCAGCATTTCCTGCGGGCTCGCGCCGCCGTCGCCGGGGCGCGCGTTGTCGACGCTCCTTACGTCGCTCCGGCCAAAACTTACAACATTGGAGTCGAGCGCCTGCGCCGTTGGCGCCAGCGCGTCCATCATCGCGTCGCGGGCGGCGCGCTCGGCCTCGATGCCTTCCGGCTTGCCTTCCAGCCGCGCCACCGCCCACGCCAGGGCATAGGCGCGTTCGACGGCGTCGTTGAGCTGCTGCTTCAGCCGCACGATGGCCGTCCGATCGCCGAACTCCGTCGCGGCCATGCCCGCCCCGCCCCCAACGCAAACGCTAAGTGTAAATTTTCTACTACCAATCTTCGCACCTGACAACAAGACAACATTGCGGCGAGGTCGGGCATGCGAATTTTTAGACAATTAGTGTACATACCAAGAACATAACGAGGTGCACGCCTATCAACTTAACGATACGTTAACCACCTAGGCGAAAATATGTGGAAAACTCGTCGATAAGAGTTTACGAATCGTAAATCATGTTGTAGGAAATTTTCAACATCGCGAACGACAAGGCCGACGCCAATGCCCGACCCTACAGAACCGGCCTATGGCATGCTTGCCCTCTGCGTCGTCGCGCTGGTTCTTTTCATCCTGCTCGCGGTCAGCGTCAAGTTCCGCGCCTTCACCGGCCGCAGGCTCGGCGTGCGCGTCTATGACTTCGGCGCCGATCTCGAACTGCCGCCGGCCCTGCATTCGCGCAGCTATCGTTTCGCCCTCTATCTGACCATGAAATCGCTGCCGCGCGAGCCGAGCGAGCCGCATCGGCGCGTCAGCGCCGCCGCGCCGCGCTGACGATCGCCGCCCGCGCCTGCGGCAGCTTGAGCCCGCGCGGCGCGAACAACTCGCGCTCCAGGAAATGGCCGGTGAGGCGGAAGGCGTCGGCGATATCGTTTGCCGACGGCGCTTCGCCCGCCTCCTCGCGCAGAAACGCCGGCAGCGCCAACAGCCGCTCGCGATAGGGCGCGCCAGCCTCGGCGCTGACCGCCCGCCCCGATTTCGGCGATACATAGATCAGACCCTCGCGCGCCCCGGTCGCCGCGCATTCGTACAGATCGAGCGCGAAACCGCATTCCCCGAGCATCCGCGCCTCGAAACGCGCCAGCGTCGCCGGCGCGCTGGCCTCATCGTCGAGCGTCTCGATCACCAAAAGCAGCGCCTCGAACAGGCTTTCGTGCGGATCGCGCTCCGGCAGCAGCCGCAACAGCGCGCCGATCAGGCCGAGCCCGGCCAGCGCCGTCGCGCTCGGCAGGAAGCGCCCAGCGCGCAGCGTCAGCGGTTCGACGGCGAAGGCGCCGAGATGCTCGTCGAGCCGCGCCCGCCAGACCAGGCCAACGCTGTTGCCGGCCTGCAAAACCGCCGCCAGCCGCGGCGAGCGCGCGCCGCGCACCAGGCCGAGATGGCGCCCATGCGCGCGCGTCATCGTCTCCAGCACCGACGAGCCTTCGCCGAGCCGCTTGCAGCCGATCACCACGCCTTCGTCGCGCCATTCCATCGCCGGCTTATACCAGGACTCGCCGCGAGGAACCGATCAATCAGCGTGCATTGAAAATAGCCTCAGCCGCGCCGAAGGTGGGGCGGCGGCGGCGTGCGCGCCAACTTCAGCGCCGCCAGCAGCGCCAGCCCGAGCAAGGCCGCGATCATCGCCGCGACGCCGTTCCAGCCCCAATGCTGATAGGCGAGCCCGCCGGCCCAGCCGTTGAAGCTGGAGCCGACGTAATAGAAGAACAGATAAAGCGCCGATGCCCGCGCCCGCCCCGCATTGGCGCGCAAGCCGACCCAACTCGACGCGATCGAATGGGCGCCGAAGAAGCTCCACGTCACCAGCGCCACGCCGAGAATCGTGGGGATGAGATGATCCGGCAGCGTCAGCGCGACGCCGACGAGGCCGATCGCCAGCGCGATCCACAACACGCGCCGGCGCCCGATGCGGGCGGCGAGATCGCCCATGATCGCCGAGCTGGCGGCGCCGAGCAGATACAGCGTGTAGATGAGGCCGATGTGCGTCTGGCTAAGCCGGAACGGCGGCGCGGCAAGGCGGAAGCCGATGTAGTTGTACGTGCAGATGAAGGCGCCCATGACCAGATAACCGACCGCGAACAACCAACGCAGCCCCGCGTCCGAGAAATGCGCGCGCGTCAGCTTGACCAGGCTGGCGAAATCGCCGCCGCCGCGCGCCGGCCGCCGCTCGGCGGGCAACGCGCGGACGAAAAAGGCCGCCCCAAGCAGCGAATTGGCGCCGATGCCGACCATCGCCAACCGCCAGCCGCCGTAATCGGCAAGGAACCCTACAACAAGCCGCCCGAACATGCCGCCGAGCGTCGAACCGGCAATGTACATGCCCATGGCGAAGCCGAGCGACGGCCCATCGACCTCCTCGGCGAGATAGGCCATCGCCAACGACGGCAAGCCGGCGAGCGCCAACCCCATCAGCCCGCGCAACGCCAGCAGCGCCCCCCAAGTCGGCGCGGCGGCGACGGCGAGCGTCGCAAGCGCCGAGACGACCAGCGAGGCCGCCATCACCGTCTTGCGGCCGAATTTTTCGGCGGCGAAGCCGGCGAAGAACAGCGCGCACGCCATCACCGCCGTCGACACCGAGACCGTCAGGCTCGCCGCGGCCGGCGACACATCGAAATGTCGCGAAAATTCCGGCAGGATCGGCTGCACGCAATAGAGCAGCTCGAAAATCGCAAAGCCGCCAACGAAGAAGGCGGCGACCACCCGCGCAAAGCCGGGACCGCCGCGACGAAGCGTCATCGCCAACTCGGCAACCAGATCCGCAGCTCGAACGCCGCCGGCCCGATGCCGATTGCGGAAACCAGCACCGGCAGGAAAAACACGAACATCGCCATCGCGATGCCGAGCGTCGCCCAGGCGAAGGCGTCGCGCCACGGCCGCTCAAGCGCGCCCGCCGCCAGCGCCAGCGCTGGCCCCAGGCAAACGATCGAGGGGTAGAAGTAATAGTAGAATTCGAGCCCCTTCGGATTGACCGCCCACGGCAGCCATTGCGCGAAGAAGGCGGTGGCGACGATCAGCGGCGCGCGAGCGCGGCGGATGACGCCGGCGTAGAGCGTCCACAGGATCGCCAATTCACCCGCAAACAACACGAACGGGTTGGGCAGGCCGACCACCGCCGCCGCCTTGCCGGTCTCGCTCCAGCCGCCGGCCGCCTTGTCCGGCGCATCGAACAAATACCAGACCGGCCGCCACAGCGCCGGCCACGTCCACCACAGCGATTTATAGGGATGATCGGCCGACTTGCCGGTCATGATGGCGATCATGTTCTCATGCGTGGCGATGAATTCGTAGAGACTGTGGGCATGGATCAACTGCGGGACGTAGCAGAGGAAATAGACCAGGAACGGCGCCGCGAGATAGGCGGCTAGCCCCCCGGCGACGCCGATCGCCGGCGCGCCGGGGGCGTAGAAATCGCCCGTGCGCGCATCCTCGAAGCGGGCGCGCCAGACCCGCAGCAGCGCGATCGTCAGTTTCAGCGCGATGAGTCCGAAGGCCAGGAACCAGCCCGACCATTTGCAGGCGCCGGCGAGCCCCAGACAGCAGCCGGCGACGAGATGCCAGCGCAAGGCGCCGCCCTTGGTGACGGCGTTCTCGCCCGCCGTGAAAGCGGCCAGCGCCAGCACGCAAAAGCAGATGATGAAGATGTCGAGCATGGCGATGCGCGATTGTACGAACACCACGCCATCCAACAGCGTGATCGCCGCGGAGAACAACGCCAACGCGACGTCCGAGGTCAGCGCCAGCGTCCACAGCCAGACGCCGGTCACCGTCAGCGCGCCGAACGCCAGCGGCATCGCCCGCCAGCCGAAGGGATTGTCGCCGAACAGCTTCATGCCCGCCGCGATCAGCATCTTGGCGAGCGGCGGATGCTCGGGATGCAGCATGACGCCATTGGCGAGCCATTGCCGCGCCGTCGGCACGTACCAGGTTTCGTCGAAGTAGATTTTCTTCGCCGACGTGAAGCCCGGCGCGAGCGCTGCGAGCGCGACGAGGAACACCAGTGCGCCGATGATCGTCAGGTTGCGCGGATGCAGGCCGAGCCAGCCGCGCGGCGCGGAAGCGGCGACATTCATCAGCGGAGGCGAACCCAATCTCTCAATTCAGGCCCACCCCTCGCAGATTGGGGCTGCCGCGGCAAGCGCGACGCGCGGTCACACGCCCGCAAGCCTATCCCGGGACCGCCGCTCGGCGTCCGGCATGCCGAGTTGATGGGCCAAATCGGCGATGACTCGCGCAATGGCCGGAACCGCAAGGCCATCCGCATCAAGTATGTCCTGCAAGGCCTGCCGCGCGAGTTGCGGTAGATTGAGGCTGATATAGCTGCGAACCGCGTGCAGGCGGATAAAGGCTCCGGTGTTTACGCCGATCATAAGATCGGCGAGCCGCCGCTCCGCCTCGACTAGGGCCGCCTTGCGCACGAAAGCCCACACAAAGTAACAAAGACAACCGAAGTCGGCGTCTCGGACGTTCGCTGTTGCGAGACCAGGAGATGTTCGGTTTCGAAAATGATGGATTGCATTCGCCCGGCTGAAGGTGTGGGGCCGCTCGCGCGGCGCCGCTGTGTTTGGCGGCGCCGCGCACCCGGCGCGCCGGGTGCGCCCGCGCTCAGTAACGATAATGCTCAGGCTTGAACGGCCCGGCGACCGGCACGTCAAGATAGGCCGACTGCTTGTCGCTGAGTTTGGTGAGCTTGGCGCCGATCTTGTTCAGATGCAACGACGCCACCTTCTCGTCGAGGCGCTTGGGCA
>Ga0134126_10003790_pt1 | contig 18929 bp, 16 predicted proteins | sample KB31752_FD_96881 | JGI IMG/M metagenome (GOLD analysis project Ga0134126, IMG submission 96881) | Terrestrial soil microbial communities with excess Nitrogen fertilizer from Kellogg Biological Station, Michigan, USA - KB3-175-2 | ecosystem: Environmental > Terrestrial > Soil > Unclassified ...
GAAGTGCCATCGAACTCCACGTAAGAAGTGAAACCCGTGTCGCCCGTCGAAGTTGCCGGTACGGACTGTGCCGTAGCCGCGGCCGCCAGAGCCAGCGCCGCAAACAGCAATCTCCAGGGAAAAGCCAATCGTTTAGACATAGGCTGTGATCCAAATTCTCCCCACTCGTGGCCGGTTAGCCGAAAGTTACCGAAGTAATCAGCAATCGCTCGTTGAGCTCCTGCTGATTGTTGAGCATCCTCTACGCCATTCCGCTCGGTAGCAAGTAACCAAAGTGAATTGAGGTACTTACCTTTTTCCAAAAGGGAACACGGGGGCTGGCGGTTGGGAAGTTCTTGCCCAGTACGGGCAAGAATTGCAGGGCCGGAGCGGCGCCTGCCATAACTGCATCGGGAGCCCCCCTTCTGTCTTCTAGGCTGCCCCGGGCGCCGCAGTGATTGCAATCACCCGGAAATGTGAGGCTTGATGCGGGAGTGGCCGCCTGGCGTGCACCCTGGTGGCGAGAGAAGGCGCGCTCCTCCTATTGCGTCTTAATCAGCCGGATCGGCACACCCAGCGGACCACTGGCTTGCCCGCTGCTGCCGCTCCCGCTGCCGCTGCCCACGGCGCACGGACTGGCGTTTATCAAGTACGCCTGCACGTCGCCGCCGCCATTGACGTCGGCGATGAACAACTGGGCGAAACCTACTACTTTGAGGTTCTGTGCACCTGAACTCACCGGTGAGGTGCAATTGTTCCATATCGGCGTGACTACCACGTTGGGAGCTATGTCGTAATGATCATTGTTTTGATCTACATAATCCCCTAAGCCGGACCAGCTATAGGTCGGCGGGGTGCCGATCAGACCATCAATGCCCGAGATGGTCGGGCCCACCATGTTCCCCGTCTCAGTCGTCAGTGTGCTGCCGCAGTATTGCTGCGGGTTAGTGACCCCGCACGTGTTCAGGCACCCGCTCAGAGTACAGCGGTAAGTATTGGCTCCCGATCCATAGTCCACGGAAAAATACTGGCTGGGCACTAGAGCGCTCGGCGGGCTGGTTGGCCGGATAGTGTAAAGCTGGCGTGACGAGGTGCTCAGCATTTGCACGGCGTAGGGGGTCAGATTTCCGGAGTCATCGAACAGGGTTTCCCGGGTAGCGCTCGAGCACGGATTGCCAGTCGGCCCCAAGTTGCTAATCAGGGTATTGGGAATGAACAGCGGCTTCAGACAAGCGGTGGAGGTTCCGGTCACCGCTGCTTCCGCGGTAGCCTTCGCTGTGACGTTGATGCTGTTCCAGCCGATGGCTCTGGCGAAAAATGTGGCAACGCCGTTGCTTCCGGTCCGGGGCACGGTTACGGTAACCCAGGCGGGAACCCCGGTCGCCAGGTCGGGCAATTGCACATTCACATTGCTGGCAGTAATCGCCACCGACTGTCCCAGGATCTTAGTTTGTGCTGCCACTTGGATGGCTGCACTCGTGGCTGTACTGGGTTGGGGCAGCCCGGCGTTTGTAAACGTCCACGCTCCCGCCAGGGCCGCTGCATCGGCCGCATGTTGTGCGCTGGTCCGCGCCGTGTAGGCGATCCCCAAGTCGATGGCCAGCGCCGCCGCCACAAACAGCACCACAATGAAAACAGCCACCAGCGGCAACGTCATTCCTTGTTGACGGCTTCGCCTTGTGTCGCTAATCATTTCCCACCTCACTGGTTCCGCGGAACGGGCACTTACAGCGGCGTCGCCCCACGCCTCAACTCTTCCAGAAATTGCGGAATTCAGCTTCCCCAAACAACTTGACCACGTTGTTCACTCCAAACCAGGGCAAGCGCGGCAGAAAATTCAACTTGTAGCCACAGGTCACCGTTACTTGCGACGCGGGAATAAACACGCCACCGTTGGGAACCAGCACGGCTTGATTCACATTCACAACATAGGAGTTACAGGTCGAAAGGGCGGCCGTGGCCGGGCATGACGCCGGCACTTGGGCGGCTGGCGGCCGGATGCCGTTGCGGATCAGATAACACGTGGCCGTGTCCTGCAGAAAACCTATGTTGCCCGCGTTTTGCTGGAAGACAGACAGACGTGCCGCTTCGCGCGCTGCATTGTTCAGCACTTGATGGGCGCGGATCATGCTCGCGCCTTCCGATACCGCCAGAGCCAGAAACAGCAGCAGGGGAAGCACGAGCGCCAACTCAACCACCTGCGTGCCCCGTTTCGACTTTGTGTGTGCGCTAATTGTTTTCATTCCGCATCACCGCCTTGCTGCTCATGGTTACGGAAAATGGCAGTACCACAAACTTGTACGGGACCGAGACCCGCACCTCGGTGTACACAGGATTGAAACCGTTATCTACCTGCAGCGTCGAGTCCGTGCTTTGGCTGGCCCCTTGCGGGCAAAAAGATGTTTGCGGCGCGGGGCTGCCGGCGGCGTAAATGCAGGATACCTGGACCGTGCCTCCCCGGATGTTGGCCGCCGCCATGAATTGCTGCACGTTGGCTTGAACCTGGCTCGCCGAGGGGTCCGTGTAACTGTTAGCGGGATCGGGCGCAACTGAATATCTTGCTCCCTCGCGCGCTGCGTCGGTCAGCGTCTGGTAGATGTTGTAGGCGCGGCCAAATTCCACAATTGCAAACAGAAAAAGAAACAGCACTCCGATGGTCAGCGCTGCCTCGGCCACCACGGCTCCAGATTCGTGCTTCTGCTTAGACATAGGGATATGCACTAGCAGTACGCAGCGATTCACCCTTCTCCACGGATGAGCGTTACACACATATAGCGTTCGCCCAGTGTCAAAGCAAGCAGGCAGAAGTTCACTGTCGGCACGCGTCAGCATTGTCCGGAGGGTTTATGTCGATCGTGACATGACCAAAGTAACGTCGGGAGCGCATGCCCCCGCTCCAAATTCTTGTCCGGCGATCACAGAAAATTAACGACTCGTTCGGAATCCGCAACAATGGCATGAAATCTATTGGGTTGTTGGTGTTATTGTGGTAACCTCCCCGCCGAGTCACCACTTTGAGTCTTGTCCAATTTTGTTGTGAGGTGCGCTTGCGCTCACGCGTGTTTGCCGGCCTTCTCTGTCTTGCTCTGTTCCCGGTCTTGCTACTGGCCCAGCCGAAGGCCTCCGAGGACCTCATTCTCTCGACCATGTCGCAGGAGATGAACCGCTCCCTCGGGTATCTGAAAAAGCAGCCTTTAGCGCCGTATTTTCTCTCTTACGAACTCACCGACAATCACGCCATTAACGTAAGCTCTTCGTTCGGAGCCATCACCGGGCGCAGTGACCGCCGCACCCGGCTCCTTGACATTGACCTGCGGGTGGGCAGCTACGACATGGACAACTCCCACGCGGTTCGTGGCGACTTTGCCATGACCACTTTCGGGCAACTGGCGGGCAGGCTCCCTCTTGATGACGATCCCAAGGCACTGGCCGTGGCCCTGTGGCTGGAGACCGACCGCCACTACAAAGAGGCCGTCCAGCGCCTGGCAGCTGTAAAGACCAAGAACCAGATCAAGAAAGAGACGGAGGATGATTCTCCCGATTTTTCTCCTGCTCCTGCTGAGCACCACTTCGAGCCTATTGCCCAGTTTTCCTTCGACCGAGCCTCCTGGGAGCAGCGCTTGCGCCGCTACGGTGTCCTCTTCCGCGATCTACCGGATGTGCAATCGGCCGATATCTGGGCAAGCGGCGAACTTGAGACCCGCCGCTATATCAACAATGATGGCAGCGAAATTCGCATGTCGCTCCCGCTCTACCGGCTGAACCTTTCCGCCTCCATCAAGGCTCCTGATGGCGAAGTGCTGCCGCTCTACCGGCAATTCATGTCGTTCACGCCGGAGGGTCTCCCCGACGATGCCCAGGTTCTGAAAGTGGTTGGGGAAATGAAGAGCATGCTGCTGGCCTTGCGCCAGGCGCCCGCGGCCGACGCCTACACCGGGCCCGCCATTCTCTCCGGCCGGGCCAGCGCCGTGTTCTTCCACGAGATCTTCGGCCATCGCGTCGAAGCCGACCGCCTCAAGAACGATGATGATGCCCAGACTTTCAAGAAGAAGATAAATCAGCCCATCCTGCCCCCCTTCCTTTCGGTGTATTCCGACCCCACGCTGCGCCACCTGCAAAACTCTGATCTCGTCGGCTATTACCCTTACGACGACGAGGGTGTGCTAGCCCAGCGGGTCACGGTGATTGATCACGGCATCTTCCGCAGCTTTCTCATGTCCCGCTCCCCTATCAATGGATTCCCTTCCTCCAACGGCCACGGGCGCCGGCAGCAGGGCTACGACGTCGCGGCTCGCCAGTCGAATCTCATTGTCGAATCCACCAAGTCGGTGTCGCGCGACAAGCTGAAGACTCTTTTAATTGAGCGGGTGAAAGCGGCGCACAGGCCTTATGGACTGCTCTTTGACGACATTACCGGAGGCTACACCTTCACTACCCGTGACTTGCCCAACTCCTTCGCCGTCCTGCCCACCGTGGTGTATCGCATCTATCCCGACGGTCGCGAGGAGTTGGTGCGGGGACTGGACCTGATTGGCACGCCCCTTATTGCTTTCAGCAAGATCTCCGCCGCCGACAACGACGTCGGCATCTTCAACGGCATTTGTGGCGGCGAGTCCGGCTGGGTGCCGGTGTCCGCCATTGCCCCCGGACTGCTGATTGATCAGATCGAAGTGCAGCGCAAACCCAAGTCGCAAGCCCAGGACCCCATCTTGCCGGCCCCCGGTGCGGCCGAGAAGAAGGAAAATTGATGACCACGCCTTCTACGCGATCCAGACTGCTTTCCGTGGCGCTGCTGCTGGTTGCCCTTCCCGCCGCGGCGCAGAAACAGGATGCGGTCAGCCGCGCCATGCATGAGGAGTTGTCGCGCTCCGTCACCCGCCTCAGCCTCCCCAAGCTCGACAAACCCTATTTCATCGCTTATCGGGTAGATGATCTGCACAGTGCCGTTATTTCCTCGACCTTGGGCGCTTTGACCAACAGCAACGAATCTCGCACCCGCCTGCTCGCTATTGAAATGCGCGTCGGCGATTATGCCCTGGACAATACCAACTTCCTTGCCATGCAGTCCTTGCGCTGGAATCGCCCGGGTACTAACTCCCCCCTGCCCCTGGACGATGATTACGACCAGTTACGTCGCGCCATCTGGCTGGCCACCGATCGCGCCTACAAACAGGCGGCGGAGACGCTTGCCGCCAAACGCAGCGTGCTCGAACACCGCCAGGGCGGACCTGCCCTCCCCGACTTCTCCCACCAGCCACCTTTTAAACTGGAGCAGGCTCCTGCCAATATGAAGGTGGATGTCCCCTCCCTGGAGCAGTTGGCACGCACTGTTTCCGCCGTTTTCCGCGATTTTCCCAATATCTATGTCTCCACCGTGGACATATCAATCCGCGACGTATTCACCCGCTATCTGAATTCCGAAGGCACCTGGTTTACACGTCCTTCGCCGCTGGTGATGCTCAACGTCGCCGCCCAGGTGCGCGGCCCCGGTGGGCTGCCGCTGCAGGATTCTTTTCAGGTGTTTGCCGACCATCCAGATGCTTTACAGCAGGCGAACCTGGTGGCGCGCACTCGCAAATTTGCCGCCGATCTCGAGGCCCAGCGTACTGCCCCTAAGCTGGACTCCTATAGCGGCCCCGTGCTGTTCCAAGGGGAAGCGGCCGCCGAAGTCCTGGCTCAGGTGCTGGCTCCTGCTCTGACCGCCTCCCGTTTCCCTATCACCGACCAGCCGCAGTTTGAAGCGCAGTTCCAGCAAGTCATGTCCCGCTTCGGCGGCGGGTCGCTCGCGGATCGCATCGGCGGCCGTGTGCTGCCCGCTGGCTTCGATCTTGCCGATGAGCCCCGCACTTCCACTCTGGGAACCGTGCCGCTGCTCGGCGGCTCCCAAGTGGATGACGACGGCGTCTCCACGCTTGAGGTCAAACTGGTGGATCACGGCATCCTCAAAAGGCTATTGGCGACACGCGTGCCCACCGAGCACTCCAATCTCAGCACGGGAAGCCGCCGGCAACTCGGGCCTTCACCCTCCAACCTGATCCTGAGTGTCCGCGGCGGACTTTCCGAGGCGCAGCTCAAAACCGAACTATTGGCCCAAGCCAAGCAGCGCGGCCTGGACTCGGCCCTCATCATCCGGCGTGTTGGTCCTGCCGGATTAAGTTGGATTACTAAGCTCATGCAGTCGCGCATGAGCGGCAGCGCACCACTCGCCGCCGAGGTTTACCGCGTTTTCCCCGATGGCCATGAAGAGCGTGTTCGTCCTCCCGAGGTGCAGCCCATGACTGCCGCTGATTTCAAGGACGTTGATGCCGCTGGCGATACTCCTTTCGTTTACAACGGCGCGTACATTCCTTTGGCCACCTCCATTTTCGGCGTGCTCGGAGGTGGCGGACTGGGCGATTCCAACCCTTCGCTGGTCTCTTATGTCACTCCCTCTTTGCTCTTCGATGACGTTTCCCTTAAGGCGGACGCCGGCCCCGCTCCCGACGCGCCCGTAGCTCCCTCGCCTCTGGCTCAGTCCAGCGCACAGGAAAATCCTTAGATGGTGTTTGAAAACCCGTCGGACGGGAGGGTGCTGGCGCAAGAGCGACGGCGGAATTGAGCTCCCCAATTTTGTTCGCTTAGCAGACGTCAGCGCGGCGTGCCTACTCTCTCTGCTGGGCAAACCAGCATCTCGGCAGGAAGCATCTTACTGGTTCAGGGGCTTGGGGAGCAGGTCTCCAGAATCCCATGAATTGCTGCCGAACCCACACATGCCTCCCCGCAGGCCTTCTCCTGATTTTGATCTCCGGTTTAGCAGCGTGTGGTGGCGGTAGCCCATCCCCAAGCCCACCTCCGCCTCCTTCCGTGTCCCCCGTAACCCCGACTACGATTACGCCCACCACTACCCTCGCCGCCGAGACGGGCAACAACACAAGTGCGGCGGATTCATTCGTGCAGCAAACGAACGGGAATGCCGGCGCAGCCAATGTTAGCAAGCTGCCCATCCGCACCCTCCTTTATCCCGGCTCGACCACCAAGATTTTTGCCCATCTAGTCGGGTGGTTCGGCGGATCTGGACACATGAATGTGGGCTACAACTCCGCCGATCCTGCACAGGTGCATCGCCAAGTGGAAGACATGATCAGCCGCGGCATCCAGGGTGCGATCCTGGACTGGTATGGCGCTGCCAACGTCAGCATCAACCAAGCGGCCATAGCCCTGCAGAAGGAGTCAGAAGCGCATTCGGAGTTTCAGTTTGCCATTATGGAAGATGGGGGCGCCCTGTTTAACTCTGCCGTTGCAAATCATTGCGACGTCACCGACCAACTTCTGAGCGATCTAAGCTATGTTGCCAACCAGTTTGAAGGCTCGCCCGCTTACCTCCGGATCAACCAAAGGCCAGTCGTATTCATGTTCGGAGTGGAGAGTTTTTTCATAGATTGGAACCGCGTCCTGTCCTCCGCCGCCAATCACCCTCTCCTGCTGTTCCGGGGAACCGAAGGATTCAGCGGCAATGTAGCCAATGGCGGCTTTCAATGGGTGGACCTCAGCTCAAACGACCCTTTCGACCCCGAACTGGCAGCGCAGGACCAGTTCTATGCAGGCGCCGTTGCGAATCCCAATCGCGTGTCCTTCGGCTCAGCCTATAAAGGATTTAATGACACATTGGCGTTGTGGAGCACGAACCGCTTCATCCTTCAGGGCTGTGGGCAAACTTGGATGGCGACGTTCAGCGAGATCGCAAAATATTATTCGGCCCGCCATCAGTTGTCAGCTCTCCAACTTGTCACCTGGAACGATTACGAGGAGGGTACAGCCATCGAAACCGGAGTGGACAATTGCGTATATTTGACGCCCTCCATTTCCAACAGCACATTGAATTGGACAGTAGCAGGCGGCAGCGAGAGCACGATTGATCACTTCACCGTCTTCATGTCCGCCGATGGGCAGAACCTCGAGAAGCTGGGCGACTTGGCAAGAGGTATACATTCCTTCGACCTTACCCATCTTGGATTGGCGCCTGGCACTTATATCTTTTACGTGAAAGCGGTAGGTCTCCCCAGCTTCCAAAACAAAATGTCGCCCGCGATTGCTTTCCATCCCGCAGACCAACCGCCGGCGCCCTCCTTAACTGTCACTCAGACCGGCGACTTGACTGTCAGCGCCTCTACCCAGGGTTCTACCGACCCCGGCGGCACTGTGACAAAGTCAACAATTGATTTCGGAGATGGCGCGGTCGCAGCCGGTCCCAACGCTTCGCACACCTACGCGGTTACGGGAACCTACAACATCACCGCTACTGTGTTCGATAAAGCCAGTTCATCTGCCGTTGTCATCCAGAGAACCTCCGTGAAACCGGCTACGCCAGGAGTAACGCTGTTCACTCCCGGTAGCGGTTCAACGGTGAACTGGCCGACTGCATTAATCGCTTCGGCAACCTCAACAGTTCCCATCACGATGATGAGAGTCCTGGTAGATGGCCGGCAGGTCTATGCCATCGACCGCGACACCATCAACACCGCGCTAAAGATCTTCCGCGGCCCCCATCACGTGGTGGTTCAGGCATCCGACAGTACGGGAGCAACTACCACCGCGGCCGTAGACGTCACCGCGGAACCCAGCGACCCGGACCCCATCGCGGCCCTGCAGGTGCTACCCATGCCCACGATTGCTCCGAACACGGTATTGGCATGTACCGCCGGCTCCGTCGCTCCTAACGGCTTTTTCATTATGCGGCAAATACGGTTCTCTGATGGTGCGGTTGCCTTCGCCACGGGCGCGTTGCATACGTTCGCCGCGCCAGGAAATTTCTCTGCCACCGCCATCGTCACCGATCAATTCGGAGCCACGGCATCAGCATCAACAGGCTTTACTGCGAGTGGAACATCCCTGACAATAAATCCCGCCGAAACCAGGGGCTGGCCGGTCCCGCGCTACCCCATCTCTCCCTTGCGCAGGCCCTGAGAGCACCTTCTTCAGGAAATTAGGAATGTCCGCTTGACATATTCCCATATGGGAATGTATAGTGCATGTCGTGCCACGAGCAGCTACAACCGCCGATCCGTTCAATGCGGTGGCCGAGCCGCGCCGGCGCGACATTCTCACCTACCTGGCAGGCGAGGAGCGCTCGGTTGGCGAGATCGTCTTGCGGCTGCGCCTGGCGCAGCCCTCGGTCTCCAAGCACCTGCGGGTCCTGCGCGCCGTCGGCTTGGTGCGGGCGCGCCGGCACGGGCGCTCCATCCTGTATCGCACCGATCCGGCGGCGATCCGGCCGCTGCACGAGTGGACCAAGACGTTCGAGCATTTCTGGCAGCATCAGTTGCTGCGCGTCAAAGTACGCGCCGAAATGAAATCACGAGCACCCGATATGAATCGGGAGAAGGAGAAGTCATGAGCACCGCCGTTGCAGCACCCTCCGCAGTCGAGAACCTGGTCCTGAACATCAGCGAGGAGATCCACGTCCGCGCCTCGCTGGAAGATACGTTTGAATCTCTGCTCGAGCAACTCGGCCCCGGCGCCGATTCGCCCGAAGGCAAAACCATGCCGATGAAGCTCGAGCCGTGGCCGGGCGGCCGCTGGTATCGCGACCTGGGCGAGAACAACGGCCATCTGTGGGGGCACGTGCAGGCCATCAAGCGGCCGACATTGCTGGAGATCACAGGGCCGCTGTTTATGTCGTACCCGATCGTGAACAATGTGCAGTACCGGCTCAGCGCAGTGGAGGGCGGCACCCTGATCACATTCCACCACTTCGCTCTGGGCGCCATTCCTGACGACTACCGCAAGAACATCGGCACTGGTTGGAAGCACATCGTGGAGCGCATCCGCGCGCGTGCCGAAAAGAAGTGAAGCGACAATAAGATTAAAGGAGAAGGAGAACGAACATGACTACCATGCCAGTGCCCCTGACCGGGTCCACGGCCGTTGCGCCGTCAGTCCAACCAATTCTCAATGAGCTGCACGAGGAAGCTGCGGCGACGCGCCGACTGCTCGAACGCGTCCCCAATGACAAACTGGGCTGGAAGCCGCACGCGAAATCGCGCACGCTCGGCGAGCTGGCGAACCACCTGGCCAGCATTCCCATGATGGCCGAGCGGGTGGCGTCCACGGACGAGTTCAACGCGCCAGCACCGCCGCAGAATGTGCCGGCAACGGCCCAGGAGATCCGGGACAATTTTGAGAAGAACCTGCAGCGCGCTGAACAGGCGCTCAGCGACCTCGGCGAGCAGAAGGCGCACAGCGACTGGCGCCTGATCTTCCGGGGCAAAGAAGTTTTCAAGCTTCCGCGCGTCGCGATCCTGCGCAAGACGGTGCTCAACCACACCTACCATCATCGCGGCCAGCTCGGCGTGTACCTGCGCCTGCTCGATGTTCCGGTGCCGGTCGTTTACGGCCCGACGGCCGACGAGAATCCCTTCGGCTAGAGGAGTTTTGGACACGAAGACGCGATCGGCCTCAATCCGGCACAGCATGTGCTAGGAAACGCCGATTACGTGAATACCATCGACCAACTCATCGATACAATTCGCGAGCAGCATAAGGAAGGCTCCGACTTTGTGGAGATTTACGAAACCGGTCGCGACAGGTTTCGCGATGGACAATTCACCTCGCAATATCAGTACACCGAATCCCAGCTTGCTGCTGCGGTCGAGGAGGCGGCACGGCTGGGAACCAAAGTGGGCGTGCACTGCATGGGCGAGCCGGGCGCACTCTGGGCCGTGCAAGCCGGGGTCGAGTCCATTGAACATGCGGCGCAGTTGAGTGATGAGACCATGCGCATCATGCGGGAAAAGGACATTCCCGCCATTCCCACCTTTGCCATCTTCGAGTATTTCTCGGACCATGCGGAGAATCCCGCGGCGGTAAAAGCCGAACACGAACTCCTCGATCACCACCTGCGACATTTTAGAAGCAGATCGAGCGGGGATTCCGTTCGCGGTCGGCTCCGACGCCAGAAACCGAGTTCTCGACACGGATCCACTCCGCGCCCGTTCGGATTGTGGCGATATGGCGACTTTTGGTACCTACCTGAAAGGCTGTTTGAGTCGAAGCGGGTCGATAACTTGTGACCTCGCAGGTGTATCCGTGCTGTTGAGCCGGCAGCCCATATTTGAGCAATTCGTCGCCTGGATTTGTGGCGCAAATTGATTTATTTCATAGCGCCGGAGCTACCGTTGATCGGCAGTGTAAACGAGAACACAGAGCCCCTTCCCAACTGGCTGATGACGGTGATTGATCCGCCATGCGCCTCGACAATGGCTCTAGCGATCGGGAGACCCATGCCCGTCCCTTGGATGGATCGATGGCCCCGCCCTCGATAGAACTTCTCGAATATCAGCGACTGCTCGAAGTCGTCAATCCCGGGCCCGTGATCTGCAACAGTTACCCTGATATCTCTGCCTGCACGTTCCGCTGTCACGTGCACCGGAGTACCAGGCGGGGAATACTTGACGGCGTTTTCCAGCAGGTGGCGAATGACTTCGGCGATGCGCTGCCTATCGACTCGCACGCGAGGAAGATCCGAGGCGACTTTCACTTCCACTTCGCGATTGTCTAGCACCGCCCCAAGGTCCTTCAATGCGCTATCGATGGCGCTGCGGATATCCTGGGCCTCAAGTTCGAGGTGCACCTGATGTGCATCCAGTTGGGCCATTTCAGCGGCCTCGCCCACCAGCCGATTAAGACGGTCTGCTTCTTCTTCGACAACGGCGACCAGGTCGCGGCGAGCTGCATCGTCCAGTTGCACGCTCGACGCCAGGGTAGAAGCTGCGGCCTTGATACTAGTAAGCGGAGTGCGAAACTCATGGGTAACCGCGTCGAGCAATGCCGACCGCAGACGTTCGTTCTCTCGTGCCGCTTCTGCGTGCGAGAGCTTCTCCACCGCGCCCGCTCGTTCGGTGGCAATGCCCACCATGCTTGCGATGGCTTCCAACGTCTCATAGGAAATGTTGCCGATCACGCCCAAGCTGCCGACCGCTCTCACACCAATGCGTAACGGGATGAACGCAACGCCCCGTTCGCTTTGAGCGCTGGGCTCGCCGCGTGCGCCGACCGCCTTCAACTCGTCGGAAGAAAGCAGGCTGTGTGCACTTACGTCCGAGTAATACACCTTTTGACGAGAAGCCAAGAAGATCGCCGCCGCGGAGACAGAAAACTCATCGACGATCTTCCTTGGCAGCTCGTTTAGAAGTTCAAAAATGTTGTCCTTGGTCAGGAGTTGCTGGCTGAAAGCGTACAGGCGCTCGACCTCCCGGCGACGGCTTTCGGCGGCGGCAGCCTGTCGCCTCGCCTTATCAGATAACTGGCTGGCGATCATCGCGGTAATCAGAAACACGCCAAGAGCGACCCAGTTCTGCGAATCGGAGATTGTCCAGGTGTGCACGGGGGGAAGGAAGAAAAAGTTAAAGCAGGCCGTCGCAACCAATGACGTGTAGACCGAATATTTCAGACCCCAGGCAGCGGCAATCGTCAGGACGGCGACCAATAATGTCAATGCCACCGTCGTTGGATTGACGTGCAAGATGCGGATGTAGCCAGCCGTAATTGCGGCCACCACCGCGGAGCAAGCGGCAAACCGGAGCAGTACGCGCTTTATGGGATGGAACACGCACAAATTCTATTCGATAAATACATCTGCATTCCCCTTCGCAGCCGTGAAAAAGCATAAAAACTGCATAAAGGCTGCTGCATTCGGACGCCACTCGGTTGACAATAGCGCCATGGCTACTAAGACCCCAGAGCAGTGGCTGGAAGAGATGTCTCCAAAGAAGGAGGCGGTGCTCAAGCTTTTTCTCGGCTACGCTCCCGGCGTCGGCAAGACCTACAGCATGCTGAGCGAGGCGATTCGGAGGCACAGCCGCGGGGAAGATGTCATTGTCGGCGTTGTTGAAACACATGGAAGAAAGCCGATCGGCGAACTTGTGGCGAAATTGCCGAGCCTGCCCCGGCGTAGGCTCGAATACAAAGGGGCTCTGTTTGAGGAGATGGATATTGATGCCATCGTCGCGCGCAAACCTGCGGTGGCGGTTATTGACGAACTCGCCCATACCAACGTGGATGGCAGCAAGCACCGCAAGAGATACGAGGACGTGATCGACCTCCTCGATGCGGGAATCGACGTGCTCTCGACGATGAATGTCCAACACATCGAGAGCATGACGCCGATGGTGCGCAGCATCACGGGTGTGACTGTACGCGAGACCGTACCCGATTGGGTGATGCAGCGGGTCAACGAAATCGTTCTTGCCGACTTGACGCCCGAAGCTCTTCGCCATCGTATGGAACGTGGCGATATCTATCCGGTTGAGCGTGCAGAACGCGCGCTCGGACACTTCTTCCGGCCGGGCAACCTGATCGCCCTGCGCGAGTTGGCATTGCGTCAGGTCACACAAGTGGTTGATCGGAGCCTGGAATCGTACCTTGAAAAAGAACATGTCGAGCAGCCGGGTGTCCGTGAGCGCATCGCCGTCTGCATCAGTTCGAATCCAGCCGCACAATACCTGCTTGCGCGCGGCTGGCGGATGGCACAGGCCATCAGCGCGGATTTTGTTGTCTTGTACGTCGATATCGGCGTCGATGATAATCCCCAGGATCAGCGCACCCTACGGCACAATATCGAGTTTGCTGAGAACCTCGGGGCCGAGGTGGTGAAGCTTAAAGGACACAAAGTGTCGGAGACCGTTGCCAAGTATGTGCGCGAAAAGCATGTAACTCAGGTCGTTTTTGGGCATTCGGCAACCACCGGTTGGAGGCGATACCTATACATGTCAGCAATCCACAAATTTCTGCGCGACGCACCATCCGTGGACGTTCACATCGTGACGCAAACCAAATGACAGAACGCCATCACATCCTGGCTGTCGATGACGAACCGCAGATTACGCGCGTGTTGCGGACGGCGCTGACGGCACACGGCTATGACGTACGGGTGGCACATGACGGAGAGAGCGCTCTGGAGATGATGAAGGACTGGCGCGCCGATTTGGTCGTGACGGATCTTGCGATGCCCAACGTGGATGGCGTCGAGCTGTGCCGGCGAATCCGGCAGAAATCAGAAATCCCGATCATCGTGTTATCTGTGCGAGACCAGGAAAAGACGAAAGTTGAGGCGCTGGATGCCGGGGCCGACGATTACGTGACGAAACCGTTTTCGGTCGATGAATTAATGGCGCGAGTCAGAGCAAACTTGCGACGGTTGAAGGAAGTCTCTGCGGGCCAGACCTTGATCGAGGACGGCGACTTTCGGATCGATCTCGACGCTCACAGCGTAACCGTATCGGGGCGCGAGGTTCGACTCACGCCGAAGGAGTTCGATCTCCTCGTGTATCTCGCACAACATCCGCGGAAGGTCATCACTACGCGCAAGTTGCTTGGAGCGGTGTGGGGCGCCCACAGCATAGAGCAGCCAGAATACGTGCGGGTTTTTGTGAATCATTTGCGCAAGAAACTGGAGCGCGATCCCGACAATCCTCGTTATATTCTCAACGATCCTTGGGTCGGCTACCGCTTTAACCCTGGCGAATAGCCCCGTTTACGCTCTTTTAACGCACTTTCTATCCGCATTTTAGTCGCTCCGTATTCCAATCAGTTCAATGGACACGTCTACGCCATTCCTGGCGGCTGCCGCGACTCGCATGCTTGAAGGGGTCTTCGTCTTCGGAATTCTCGGCTCCGCACTGGTCATCATTTTTGCTGGAATTGAGGACCTGCGCGAGGTCTTAAAGAGGGACATGCCTGGCCAAGAGGAGACGGAGTGACTATGCAGGACCTGATCTTTGTCGCCCTCACCGTCGCGTTTTTCGTGGTAGCCATCGGATACGTTCGCTTCTGCGATCGCGTGAGGTAAGTATGACCGTCGAATCCATCCTTATTCTTGCCGCCAGCGCCTGTCTGACGCTGTATCTGCTTTACGCATTGTTGCGCCCGGAGAAGCTCTAATGACGGCAAATGGCTGGTTTCAAATCGTGCTGTTCCTGGCACTAATTCTTGCCGTAACGAAGCCGCTCGGTGTCTTCATGGCCCACGTCTTCAGCCGGGAGAAGACCTTCCTTGATCCCGTCTTGCGACCGCTTGAGCGTCTCATTTATCGCCTGACGGGTGTGGACGAACAGCACGAGATGCGGTGGACCGAGTACGCGGTGGCAATGCTGCTCTTCAGCACTGTATCCATGTTGGTGCTGTACGCCATGCAACGGCTACAGGGCGTGCTTCCTTTCAACCCCCAGAAACTCCCCGGTGTTTCGCCTGCCCACCTTGCGTTCAATACCGCCGCTTCATTTACGACGAACACCAACTGGCAGGCGTATTCGGGCGAAACGACGATGAGCTACTTCACCCAGATGGCAGGGCTCGCTTATCACAACTTTGCGTCAGCGGCGGTTGGCGTTGCGCTGGCGATCGCATTCATCCGGGGTGTCGCCCGGCGTCAGATGCAGACCATCGGAAATTTCTGGGTCGACATGGTGCGGGCGACATTGTGGGTCCTACTGCCGTTCTGCGTAATTGGTACGTTGTTTCTTGTGTCGCAAGGCGTGGTGCAGAACCTGAGGCCGTACGACAAGGTTAAGTTGGTCGAACCGCAGCGGGCGCAACAGACCGGCGCTGATGGCAAGACAACGATCGAAACCGTCCGCGAACAAACCATTGCGCAAGGCCCGGTCGCCTCGCAGGAAATCATTAAGGAGTGGGGCACGAACGGTGGTGGCTTCTTCAATGCGAACAGCGCTCACCCATTCGAAAATCCGACGCCGCTGTCGAACTTCATCGAGCTATTCTCGATCTTTGCAGTGTCCTCCGGCCTGACGTACACGTTGGGCCGCATGACAGGCTCACAAAAACATGGCTGGGCGGTTTGGGCGGCGATGGCCCTGCTGTTCGCGGCGGGTGTGAGCACGGTCTACTGGGCCGAAGCAAAGGGCAATCCGCTGCTCGCCGGCGTTGACCAGCGTCCCACGTCCATGCAGTCGGGCGGCAACATGGAAGGCAAGGAGGTCCGGTTCGGGATCGCCAACACTGCGTTATGGGCGACCGCGACCACCGACGCCAGTTGTGGCGCAATCAATGGTTGGCACGACTCGTTTACGCCTCTTGGTGGTATGGTCCCACTCGTCAACATCATGCTGAGTGAGGTCATCTTCGGCGGCGTTGGCGCAGGCATGTATGGAATGCTGATTTACATCGTCTTGACCGTATTCATCGCCGGCCTGATGGTCGGCCGCACACCCGAGTACCTGGGCAAGAAGATTGAAGCGTACGACGTCAAAATGGCAATGCTCGTTGCGCTGATCTTTCCGCTTGTGATCCTCGCGTTCAGCGCGATTTCGTTGGTCAACGGATTCGGCGCTTCCAGCATCGCGAATCCCGGACCGCACGGGCTGAGCGAGATTCTGTACGCGTACACGTCGGGTGCGGGAAACAACGGGTCGGCGTTCGGCGGACTCACTGTGAATACGCTGTGGTACGACACGACGCTGGGACTGACGATGCTCGCCGGGCGTTTTCTGATGATCATCCCGATGCTGGCTATCGCCGGAAATCTCGCGCAGAAGAAGTATGTTCCACCATCACTCGGCACGTTTCCAGTCACCACGCCTCTGTTCACCGTGCTGCTGATTGGGGTGATCGTCATCGTCGGGGCGCTTACTTTTTTCCCGGCGCTCAGCCTGGGGCCAATCTTGGAGCACTTGTTAATGCAAGCAGGAAAGACGTTCTGAGGAACCATGGCCAGTAAATCATCTCGCAAATCGTTGTGGGACCCGAAAATCGTTCGGCGTGCGGGGGTCGAGGCAGTCCTGAAGCTGAACCCGCGCAAGATGGTGGGCAATCCCGTGATGTTCGTCGTGGAAGTGGGGAGCGTCATCACGACGGTATTGCTGATCCGTCATCCGCACACGGCGTTCGGGTTTAATCTGCAGATCACGCTGTGGCTGTGGTTCACCGTTTTATTTGCCAATTTCGCCGAGGCGATGGCGGAAGGCCGCGGCAAGGCTCAGGCGGATACGTTGCGCAAGGCTCGCTCCGAGACCATTGCCAATCGGCAGGTCGCCGACGGCTCGATGGAGCAAGTTCCGAGTTCACGACTACGGACTGGAGACATCGTCGTAGTATCTGCGGGCGAATTCATTCCCGGCGATGGCGAAATCATCGACGGAGTGGCATCGGTAGATGAGTCGGCAATTACCGGCGAGTCTGCTCCCGTAATTCGCGAGTCGGGCGGCGACCGCTCGGCCGTGACCGGCGGCACTCGCGTGTTGTCGGATCAGCTCAAGATCAAAATCACGTCGAATCCAGGCGAAACCTTTCTCGACCGGATGATTGCTCTTGTTGAAGGTGCGGAGCGACAGAAGACTCCAAACGAAATCGCGCTCAGCATTCTGCTTGCCGGACTGACCATCATTTTCCTGCTGGCCGTAGTCACTCTCCAGCCCTTCGCGATCTACTCCGGTTCACCGCAAACGGTGTTCGTGCTCGTGTCATTGCTGGTGTGTTTGATCCCAACCACTATCGGTGGATTGCTGTCGGCAATCGGCATAGCGGGCATGGATCGTCTCGTTCAACATAACGTGCTCGCCATGTCCGGTCGTGCGGTGGAAGCAGCGGGCGATCTGAATACGTTACTGCTCGACAAGACTGGAACGATCACCCTCGGTAACCGGCAAGCCTCACGGTTCATATGCGCTCCTGGGATTAAAGACACCGAGCTCGCCGATGCCGCGCAACTGTCCTCGCTTGCCGACGAAACCCCGGAGGGACGTTCCATCGTTGTGCTCGCCAAAGAGAAGTATGGACTCCGCGGCCGAGCGCTTGCATCGCACCAGGCGCAATTCGTTCCGTTCTCCGCTCAAACGCGCATGTCAGGCGTGGACATGAACGGCTTTGAAATTCGCAAAGGTGCAGTCGATGCCATCGAACGTTACCTGCGAGAGAACGGCACGGCGTTTCCTGAGGAACTTCGTGGCAGCGTCGATCAGATCGCGCGCTCCGGAGGCACTCCGCTGGTCGTTGCTGAACGAAAGCGCGGCGCACTAGGGGTGGTCGAACTGAAGGATATCGTAAAAGGCGGCATGCGCGAGCGCTTCGGTCAACTCCGATCCATGGGCATCCGCACCGTGATGATTACCGGTGACAACCCACTCACGGCTGCTGCCATTGCACGCGAAGCAGGTGTGGATGACTTCCTTGCGCAGGCGACCCCGAAAGACAAAATGGACCTCATACGCCGGGAACAGGCCGAGGGCAAGCTTGTCGCCATGACAGGGGATGGCACCAACGATGCGCCCGCACTTGCGCAATCAGATGTTGGCGTCGCGATGAATACAGGCACGCAAGCTGCAAAAGAAGCCGGCAATATGGTCGATCTGGATTCGAACCCGACCAAGCTGATCGAAGTAGTCGAAATCGGTAAGCAACTGCTGATGACACGCGGCGCGCTGACGACATTTTCAATTTCTAACGACGTCGCGAAATACTTTGCCATCATTCCGGCGATGTTCGCCGCTACTTTTCCCGTCTTGAATGCGCTGAACATCATGCACCTCAAGACGCCGCAATCTGCAGTGTTGTCGGCAGTGATCTTCAACGCACTGGTGATCATTGCGCTCATTCCACTGGCGCTACGCGGCATCAAGTACCGTCCGATGAGCGCTGCCGCTCTGCTGCGCCGCAACCTGCTCATCTACGGCTTGGGCGGAATTGTCGTTCCGTTCATCGGAATCAAGTTGATCGATATGCTGGTTATCGCCGTGCATCTGGCGTGAGGTTCGTACGTATGAAGAAAAACATCAGGATTTCGGTACTGATGACGATCGTTACCACAGTACTTCTGGGACTCATTTACCCACTGGCGATGACTGCGATTTCTCAGTTGCTCTTCCATGAGAAAGCGAACGGACAGTTGATCGTGCACGACGGCCACGTCATCGGCTCGCGCCTCATCGGTCAGCCGTTCACCGGGCCAGGGTACTTTCATTCCC
>Ga0134126_10003791_pt1 | contig 18929 bp, 14 predicted proteins | sample KB31752_FD_96881 | JGI IMG/M metagenome (GOLD analysis project Ga0134126, IMG submission 96881) | Terrestrial soil microbial communities with excess Nitrogen fertilizer from Kellogg Biological Station, Michigan, USA - KB3-175-2 | ecosystem: Environmental > Terrestrial > Soil > Unclassified ...
ATGCAGGAGATCGCGGCGGGCGTGAAAGCGGGCGCCAAGCTGAAGGGACTGATTTGCGAAAAGCCGCTGGGTCGTAACATGGCCGAGGCGCGGCGGATGATCGCCCTGGCCCGCGAGACGAAGCTGCCGACGGCCTATTTCGAAAACCAGATCTTCATGAAGTGCGTTACGTCCCAGCGGATGCAGCTCCGCGGCGTGATGGAAGCGATGGGCGCTCCGCTCTTGACGCGCTCGGGCGAAGAGCACGCCGGCCCGCACAACGCCTGGTTCTGGGATCCGATGCAACAGGGCGGCGGCGTGATGAGCGACATGGGCTGCCATTGCCTGGCGGTCGGCTGGTACGCGCTGACGCCGCCCGGCAAGCCCGTCCGGTTTCTCGAGCCGCAGTCGATCACGGCCGATCTGTCGCTGTTGAAGTGGGGCCTGCCGCGCTGGCGAAAGGAACTGCTCGACCGGCACGGCGTCGATTACGGCCGCACGCCGGCAGAAGATTTCGCCACCGGCATGGTCACGTATCGCAATCCGGAAACCGGGCAGCACGTGAAAAGCCAGTTCAGCGTCTCCTGGATGTTCGACAAGCTCGGCATGCGTCTGGCCCTGGAAGGCATCGGCCCCGGCTACGCCTTCGACATGAGCACGCTCCGCTCGTCGCTCGAAGTTTTCATCGGCGACGCCGCCGCGGCCAGCCTGACCGACACCGAGGCGGCCTTGGAAAAATCGCAAGCCAGCCGCGGGCTGTTGGTCGTGCAGCCCAACGAGGCCGATCTGTACGGCTACGTCGACGAGAACCTCGACGCCGCCGAGGCCTTCCGCACCGGTCGGCCGCCGCTCTTGGATTGGGAGTATGGCTTGGAAATCGTGCGGCTCACGATGGCCGCCTATCTCTCCTCCGAGCGCCGCGCCACGATCGACCTGACCGACAAAGCGACCAACGAGTATTTGGAGAATTACATTCCGCTGATTCAGCAAGGCCGGGGCAAGGAAGTGCTGTAAGCGGCCGACGGCGAGACGAGCATTTCAGTTCCTGGACCTTTCTGTCTCCAACCGGAGCGGCCGTTGGGCGCGGAATCCAGAATCAATTTTGCCGACCGCCGCCCGGTTAGCTCAAACGTTAGGCGGTTAGACGCACGGTATCGCCATGACCCAAAAAGTCGAGATACACCTCAAGATAAACGCAGCCGATGGGGTGTCGGGAGATTTGGAAGCTGAGTTGGTGGTAGATGGCGAGGTTTTGTCCGCCTTTGACTACGGGCCGCTCGACCTTGGCGAGCTTGAGCTTAGCACCCAAGGCGACGGCACCCACTTCCTGTGGACGTGTGAGTGCGGATTTGCTGGTTGTGCTGGTCGCTTCAAGGGCGTGGTTGTGCGTCATCGGGGGGGCGAGGTCGAGTGGTGCGACCGCGACATGGAGCGCACATATTCATTCTGTACTGACGAGCTTCGCCAATCGCTTGTGCGCGCACTGGCAGAGGGCCAGCGATTACTGGCGGAGCGACCGGCAGTTGAGATCATCCCAGACCAGAATCGTGAGTATTTCAGAGTTCGCCATCCCGCCTAACAAGGCGCTGCAGCCAACGGCCGCTGGCGCTTCCGTTTTGTGAGTTTGAGGTTTTACACGGAAAAGGGGATAAGTTGTCAGGAACCTTTGTGTTGAACGCAATGCTCCCGTCGGCTGCGCGTCGCCCCTTTCCCCAAGGCACGCGCAGCTTCTACGCAGCGACCGGACGGGCACGCTAGGCAGCCATTTGGTCAGAACAGCCCGTCGCCATCCAATCCAGCTTCACGAACCCCCGAGCGTCTTCCGGCACTCGTCCAGCATCTCCGCCGTGCGGCTGGCGCCGACGCGGGAAACGCCCAAGGCGCGGACTTCGAGCAACTTGTCGAGCGTGCGCACTCCGCCGGCGGCTTTCACCTGCACGGCGGCGGGCGAATGCTTGCGCATCAGCTTGAGATCTTCGAGCGTCGCGCCCCCGTCGCCGTAGCCGGTCGAAGTCTTCACGAAGTCGGCGCCAAGCTCGCCGCAGATCTCGCAGAGCCGGATCTTGTGCGCGTCGGCGAGAAAGCAATTCTCGAAGATCACTTTGACCGCCTGGCCGCGGGCGTGGGCCGCGTCGACGACGGCCTGAATATCGGCGCGGACGAAATGCCAGTCGCCCGACAGCACCTTGCCGATATTGACCACCATGTCGAGCTCCTGGCCGCCGTGGTCGAGCGCTTCTTGGGACTCGAGCACTTTCATGCGCGTCGTGTGGCCCCCGTGGGGAAAGCCGATCGTGGTGCTGGCCTTGACCGTGCTGCCCGCCAATATTTCCGCGCAACGCTTGAGGTAGTACGGCTTGATGCAGACGCTGGCCACGTTGTATTCCAGCGCCAGCCGGCAGCCGGCCTCCAACTCGGCGTCGGAAAGCGTCGGCTGTAGCAGCGAGTGGTCGATCATCTTGGCAATATCGAGGTAGGAGAATTTCATGGCGCCTTCCTGTCGTCGGCGATCCGCCACGACCAATCGATGCCCCAATGGGGCGTGACCGGCGGAACGGCTGCACCGATGCAACCAGCCATCGATGCGCAAACAGCCGACGCCCCTCACGCGTGGCAACCAGAATACCAGCCCCATTGGTCGGCTGCACCAATTTTAAGTGACTGGCCAATTTTCCGCCGAATAGCGCCACTGGCGTGAAAGTCCTCCAACCGATAGCCGTGGCGGAGCCGCCCGACCCGCTCAGCCTTGCGGATTTTATGCCATAGCACTTCCCTCGTCCGCTCGCCGATTGCTTCCCGCTCCCATTGAGCAACGCTCAGCCGCCTGGAATGCGTTTCGTCACGGGCCGAATAGCAGTGAGCTCGCTTCCCGGCTGGCACGATCTAGGGCGTGGCTCTCAAAAGCGGGCGGAATTGCGCGAATGTGCGCGGCAAAAATGCTTGCTTTGACGCCTTGCGCGCGTTAGGTTCCAAGCGTCGGCTCGTTGCGGCGTAGAGGCCGCTGCAACGACCGTTCGGCGGGCAGCGCCACACACATCTCTCGCGCGGATCGCGTTCTGCCAGCCGCGCACGAAAAGGGGGCGAACAGAGAAGGAAAGCCGTCATGTTGCGCTCGATTGCGTTCATGTTGGGCGGCGCTTTGATCGGTTGGCGGCTCGCATCATCGCCCGTGAAGGTGGGCGAAGATCAAGTCACGCCCCGGCCGCTGCCCACCTCTCGGCAAGCGTTGGTTCTCGCCGCGCTGGAAAACCCCTGCCAGTGCGATTTCCAAGAACGGCCCCTGCTGGACGTTGTCGAATTCCTCGCCCAACGGCATAAGATTTCTATCCAGCTCGACCACAACGCTCTCCGCGATGCGGGCGTCGACGGCGACGCGCCGATCACCTGTGCGCTCGAGGGCGTCGCGCTTCGCTCTGCGCTGAAGTTGTTGCTCGACGAATTCGATCTGACCTATGTCGCAGACGACGGCTTCCTGCTCGTCACGACCAAGACCGAGGCCGAGAACAAGCTGTCGTTTCGGATCTATCCGGTCGCCGATCTGGTCTCGACCGACAGCGAATTCCGTTCGCAACTCGACCCGGGCGGAAAAGACGGCAACGACTATCACAGCTTGATCCAACTCATCGCGAGCAGCTTGGCGCCAAGGAGTTGGGACGAGGTGGGCGGGCCGGGATCGCTGAGCGCGCACAACAAGTCGGGAGCGCTGGGCGTTTCGCAAACCGACGAGGTCCACGAAGAGATCGCCGCGTTGCTCGCCAACCTCCGCCGGGTGCGCGACAAGCAAATCGCGGCCGCCCGCCGGCTTGGCTGTTTCCGCCGGCGCCCGCCGCCCGACGCCGCCATTGATGGAGAGTTCGAGGTTCGCGCTTATCATTTCTACTTTCAGCCGCTCATGGCCAATGCGCCCGGCGCCCCGCCGGCCGGCGACGCCTCGGCCGAGGCGAACCGCGCGGAAGCCGCAAAGCTGGCCGAGGCCCGGCTCGACGCCTGGACGAAAGTCATCGCCAAGCTCGTGCCGCAGATGATCGAACCCTCGAGCTGGGAGCCCGCCGGCGACGGACGAATCCGCGCGGCCTCGGGCACGATCATGGTCCGGCAAACCGCCGAGATCCAACAACAAGTGGGCAAGTTGATGTATCAGACGATGCTGCAGGGCTTCTCGCCAGTGTGGTATCCGATGCCATCCCTTCGCCGCAATCCCTCGGTGCGTCTCTCGCTGCCGCCCGGCAAGCTCGACTGGCCCCAAGAGGCCGAGCCGCCGCTTTGCGGCGCCGAAGCTCGCATCGGCGCGGCGCTCGAGGAAGATTTCGATCTCGATTTCGCCGAGCAGCCCTTGAGCGACGCGCTCGACGCACTCGCCGCGCGCCATGAGATTCAGATGCGAATTGATCGCAAGGCGTTCCAGCGCGAGGGAATAAACGCCGACGCGCCCGTCACATGCATGCTTCGCGGGGTGACATTAAAGGCCGCATTGAAACGGCTGTTGGACGAGTTAGAGCTGACTTACGTGATCCGCAACGAAGTATTGCTGATCACGACGAAGACCGCGGCCGACAACTTGCTGATCGCCAAGGTCTACCCGGTATTCGATCTTGTGGTGCGCCGGCCGGGCGGCTCGCCAAGGACGCCCGCGCTCGATTTCGAATCGCTCATCGAGGCCATCACCACGAATCTGGAGCCGACCACGTGGGACGAGGTCGGCGGGCCGGGCGCCGTCAACGAATTTACCAACGCCGGGGCGCTGGTGATTTCGCAGACCGCCGAAATCCACGATCAAATCGCCGCCTATCTGCGAGCCTTGCGGGCGGTAGCCGCCGCGCAGAAGTAGTCGTACTAAACATGCCGCCGGATCGTGGCAAGCCGCATTGATGCCCGACCCTCCAGTTCGCAGCTTTACCGCCCCATCTCATTATTCCGGCCGCCGAGCAAGCCTCCTTACGAGAGATCGCTCTGGCGCAAGCCGAAAAAGGGAAGCAGACCGCCGCGGCGCCGGAATTGCGGCCTTGCCAACGCCATGAAACTCAAATTGCGTGCGCCGCTGTCGCCAATGGAAGCCGAACTGGTCGATGAGATTCCCCGCGGGCCTCAATGGCAATACGAGCCCAAATGGGACGGCTTCCGCTGCCTCGTCTTTCGCGACGACAAGCGAGTCTCGCTGCAATCGAAATCGGGCCAGCCGCTCACTCGCTATTTCCCGGAACTCGTGGCCGAGCTGTTGAAGCTGCGTGCGAAGCGGTTCGTGCTGGACGGTGAGATCGTCGTCCCGGTCGGAAAGCAATTGTCGTTCGATCGGTTGCTCGCGCGCATTCATCCCGCGGCCAGCCGAGTCAAGAGGCTCGCCGAGGAGCATCCCGCCAAGTTGATCGTTTTCGATTTGCTGGCGAGCGCGCGAGGGGAATCGCTGCTCGACCTTCCGCTGACGGAACGCCGAGAGCGGCTCGAGGCATTTGCCGAGCGTTATCTGGACGATCGGAGTCGAATTCGCATTTCGCCCGCGACTACGCGGCTGTCGACGGCTCGCCGATGGTTCCGCGGCGCCGGCGGAGCGCTGGACGGCGTGATCGCCAAACGCCGGGATCTGCCGTATCAATCCGGCCAGCGCACAGGCATGCAAAAAATCAAGCCGGTCCGCACCGCCGATTGCGTGGTCGGAGGGTTTCGCTATGCCGCCGATGGAAAGTTGGTTGGTTCGCTGCTGCTCGGGCTTTACAACGATCAAGGGCTGCTCGATCACGTCGGTTACGCCTCCAGCTTCCCGATGGCCCAGCGGCGGCAGATCAGCAAGCTCGTGAAGCGGCACGTCAAGCCGCCGGGGTTTACCGGAAAGAAGCCCGGCGGCCCGAGCCGATGGAGCACCAAGCGCTCGGCCGAGTGGACCCCGCTGGCCCCCGCGATGGTGGCCGAGGTCGAATACGATCAATTCAGTTCGGGCCGCTTCCGTCACGGCGTCAAATTCTCTCGATGGCGTCCCGACAAAGCGGCCCGCGATTGCACGACCGAGCAAGTGCAATCGCACTCGGCCTATGGAATCCTGTTAGAGCGATAGAATTTTTGCACCTCGGAGCGCGCTCGATGCGGTACCTGGCTCTGGCCGTCGATTACGACGGCACCTTGGCGACGGATGGAGTTGTCGCGCCCGCCACGATCCAAGCGCTAGAGCGCTTATGCAAGTCGGGACGCAAGTTGATCATGGTGACGGGACGCGAACTCGACGACTTATTCTCGTGCTTCGGCCATGCCTGGCTCTTCGACTGGATCGTCGCGGAAAACGGGGCCGTGTTGTACCGCCCCTCGGATCAGGCGGAGCGGGTGCTCGCCAGTTCGCCTCCGCCGCAACTCGTGGCCGCGCTGCGGCGCCGTGGCATTGCGCCGTTGTCGGTGGGCCGCGTGATTTTGGCGACCCGGAAGCCTCATGAAACGGCGGCTTTGGAAGCAATCCGCGATTCCGGATTGGAGTACCAGGTGATCTTCAACAAAGACGCCGTGATGTTGTTGCCTGCGGGCGTCAACAAAGCCTCGGGGCTGGCCGCGGCGCTCAAGGAGCTGTCGCTTTCTCGGCACAATGTAGTGGGCATTGGAGACGCCGAGAACGACCATGCGTTCTTGAGCATGTGCGAATGTTCGGTCGCCGTCGCCAACGCGATTCCCGCCCTGCGATCTCGGGTGGATTGGACTACTCTCGCCGATCATGGGGCCGGCGTCGTGGAACTGATCGATCGCCTGCTGGACGACGACTTGGCAAGTTTCGAGCCGCGGCAGGAGCGGCATCGTTGATGGCTTTTAGACCATTCGCCATTCGCGATCGGCCGCGGGCGATTCCTCTTGCCGGCCGTCCGGCGTCAAGGTGGGAGTAAGCTCCAGTCCCCAGAGCCGATACCCGCCGCGAAAAGCACAAAGGTTGCTGCCTAGCCTGGACCAGGGCGGCGGCTCTTTCAGCTCTTTGGCGTTGCCGCCGCCGATCATCACGTAGTCGGCCAGGAAAGCCGGCTTCAAAAAACTGACCGCATCAGCGACGGCCTCGCGCCACTTGCGCAATCCGAGTCGCTTGAGACCGGCGCGGCCAAGATAGTCGTTCAAGGTCGACTTCCGACGAATTCGCAGCTCGCCCAACTCAAGCGGTAACACCGATCGCTGGGTGACCAGCGCGGAGCCCACGCCCGTTCCCAAGCCGATGAACAGCATCCGGCCTCCGGCATAGCTGCCGATCGCCTGCATCGCCGCATCGTTGATCACCTTGACCGGCGCGCCGAAAGCGGCGGCGAAATCGAAACCGACCCACCCGGGCCCCAAATTTCCGTTGTCAACGCGCGGGCCTTCTGGGCCGACCTGCCCCGCATAACCCAGCGAAACCGCTTCATAGTCCCAGCCCTGCGCAAGCTCACGAACAACCTCGACCATTTGCAGCGCGGTCATCGAGCGGCCCGAGGGCGCCTTGCGGACGTCGGTCTCCCCGGTCGCCAAGATCTTGACCTGCGTGCCTCCAAGATCGATGACGAGAATCTTTGCTGGGTGTTTGTCGACGGGCGGTTGAAGATGCAATGAATCTCTCCCCCGGCGTGCGAACGTCAATTGCGATGTGTCCGGCAGAACAAGTGGGGCGGCGCTACATTTTCTTCTTGGGCGCCTTTCCCTCACAGGGTCATGCGATTGTCCCCCTAATATGCAAACTCCATGCCGTGTGACTGTCCGATTCGAGCCCGGCAAGAGCGATTCACACCATCCCCTTTCGCGTTCCCATGCTTGAAGCATTACTTGCGGCCCGATTGGCTCGACGGATCAGTTGTCGCCACTGGCCTCTCGTTCGGGCAGTCCCAGGCACAAAGCGCTCGATGCGGCGGCGACGGCCGCAAAGACATAAAATGCGTCGGCTGGCTGGTGCAGACGGTCGAATAATTCGATTGTGCCCGCCGCCAACGGGCTGGCGAGCCCCCAGGTCACGCCCATCGTCAGCCCACTGGCGACGCGCTGGCCTTGGGGCAAGATTTCCTGACCGCAGCTTACCAACAGCGGCAACGTCGCACCGAGAGCGAAGCCGCTCAAAGCGACGCATGCCAGGAGCAGCACGGAAGTCGCGGATGGACAAACGGCCAGGCTCGCCGCAGCCGCCAAAGGAAGCGAGCAGAACGCCCTTCGCTCATTTGAGCGATTCGCGAACGCCGCGCATGCAATGCTTCCGGCGCCGATCGCGGCCATGAACAAGGACTGGGCGGAGCCGACGTCGTCATTGGCGCCGCCGGTTTCCTTGATGGCGAAAGCTAGGGCCAGCGGTACGCCCAATACGGGCGTCACGCGCAACACTCCCAAGGCCACCAGCAGAGCCACAACCTTTTTCTTGCCGCTCAATAGTTGGCCGAGCGGGATTGCCGCCGTCTCGGCATGAGCGACCTGCGTCGGTGCATGGCGCAGACCCAAGCCGACGACCACCAGGGCCATCCAGCCCCAGACGGCAGTCCAGGCGACCGCCGGCAGGCCGCTGGCCGCGGTCAGCTTGCCGGCATAGAACGGTCCAATGGCTTGGCCCAGGTATCCGCCGATCGAGAAAATCGACAACGCCCGGCTACGGTTGTTCGGAGCACACGAAGCGACCACTGCCGCGGCTTCGGGATGAAAAGCGGCGATGCCGGCGCCGCCCGCCGCGAGCAGCAGGCAGAGTCCCCAAAACGAATCGACCACTCCCACGCCGCCCACGCACGCGGCGGCCACGGCCGGGCCGGCCCAAATCAGCCAGCGTGCTTGATGGCGTTCGGCCCAGTAGCCGATCGGTAATTGGAGCAGCGAGTTCGCCAAGCTCCAGAGGATGAACGCCGCCTGGAACTGTGCATCGCTCAGCTTCAGGCCGCTCCGCAGGTCAGGCCACAGCGGTTGGACGACCAGCGCAATCGTATCGACCGCCAGGTGGGCGAAGGCGAGCAGCAAAAGCAGCTTCAGTCGAGGCACTGGCGGGAATCGGCGTCGCAGCGGTTGAGTCGGTCCCGTTGTATGCGGGACGTTGCGCTCGTGCAAGCTTGTCGGCGCGCTCGACCTGCGCTGCGGCGATCGAGGGTCGCGTCGTCGATTCCGCCTGTTTTCATTTCAACAGGTTGTGCGTCGTGCGGCTTTGGCGGCTGGCTTCGCCGGACGGCCGCACGTCGCGGATTCGGCCTTGGGGCCGCACGCGCTCGATCGCCACCGGCTCGGTCGAGTCGTCGATGCGGACGTTGCCCGCCTCGTCGCGGACTTCAAGCCGCAAGTAAACCTGCTTCGGCGTCCGTTGATCGATCCGCCAAACATAGCGACCGGAGTTTTCCAACCCCGACGCGATCGTGTGCCACGGGCCTTCCTGGGTTTCGCTCATGCGGAGCGAAACGGGCCGCGCCGCGAGCCGCTCGTCGTCGGCTTCCCAGACAATCACCATTTCGCCCGCCTCGTCTCCACTGCCTTGCTCGGCCGAGACCAGGCTGGCCGCGGGCTTCGTCAAATCGACGCCGACCCAGACATCGGGCAAATCGCCGTTTTCGGGCGCCGGCCCTTCCAATCCGGTTCCCGTCTTGACCACGACGCGGAACCCGTAAATTCCCTCGCGATCGACTTTCACCAGCATCGGGCTGCGGCTGTCTTCGTCGAGGCCGAAGCTCGACCAATGACCGCCTCCGTCGCGAGTGCCCCACAGTTCGACTTGCGCGATGCCCGCCGCGCCGACGGATTCCACGTCGTAAAGCAGTTCGAATTCGAGCTTGTTCACCATGTGGGGCCGCACGCCGGGCGGCAGAAGCTCTCCTTGGATCGGCGCCGCTTGTTCGTCCTGCTCGGCGGCGCCGGGGGGATAACGACCGGCCACGGGCGGACGCACGGCGTCGGCGACCGTCGTCAGCGGTTGCCGTGCAGGCGCCGCCGGCCGGCCAGACGGTTGCGGGGGCCACTCGGCGCTGTCGGTGCGCGGGTAGGGCGACTCGCCGGACGTAATCGGGAATGGGTTCGCACGGGCGCCGCTCGGTTGAGGGAACGCTTCGCCCATCTCGGGCGGGCGGTTGTCGATCGGCGGATCGGCGACCAGCGCCGGGCCAGCGGCTTGATGCGCATCGAAGGCCGTTGGCCCGGCGGCTTCCTCGGCGGCGGCGACGCCGTCGGCAGACGGCGCTTCGGCGCCCGGCGGCGCCACGGAGCGTTCGACAAGCGTTCGGTTCTTCGATTTGTCGCAGATTTCCGCCTGGACCGCGACGGCGCCCAAGCCGGCATTGCTCTGCGGCACGAAGGCGATCTCGCCGGTGATGCTCTCGCCGGCCTTGGCGGGCGGCGACGGATCGATCGCGACGCGCTGCCACGACTGCCCGTAGCCCGCCGCCCGATACCCGACTTTGAAGGTCTCTGGCGCCAGGTTCGCATCGCTGAGCTTCCAGCGAACGTGGACTTCGCCCCCTTTGCCGCGCACCGCCGACAAATCGAGCTTGGGTTGCGTCGTGTCGACGACGACCTTCACCGTGGCGGCGGGCGGACCGGCCGGAAGGAACTTGCCCGATGCGTACTTCGTGCGGCACATGAACCAGTATTCGCCGTCTTTGGGCGCGCGAAACTCGAAGCGACGCGCCTGGGGGGCCGCTTTCCGGGCCATCTTCCAATTGGCGCCATGATCTTCCGAGACGTGCAACTGGACCTCGACGGCCTGCTCTTTCTCCTCCGCAAACGTGAAGGGGACCGCCAGATCGGCGTATTCGACGTACTGCACTTCGACCTTGCGAGGCGGCGGTCCTTGCTTGGCGGCCGGAGGGGCGGCCGACGCCGCGGCGACCCATCCCCAGAGCATGATTGAAAGCACAATCCGCATCGCACCCTTCCTCGCCCAACGTCGGCAACTTGGCCCGCAGTTCGCCTTGGCAAGATGGGAAAATGGCGAGGGCCGGCGCGCAGCCGATAGCGGAACCGTTGCCCTGCTGTTATCGGACACCCGGCCGTGAGGCTTGAGCGGAGATTTCCGAAAGCGGAGGATGGGGCGGCTGGATGAGGCGCGACAGCCATCGGAGGGCCGCGCGGGCGGCGTTGGATCGCGCTATGCTGCCTGCGACGTGCCAGGATGTATGCCCGGCACGGCCCCCGCTTCCTGGCCGCTCTGCAGGGCGGCGTGGAGGTTCTCTTCCAGCACTACGATTTGGGCCTGCAAGCGGACGACTTCTCGCACCAAGCTCTCGCTGAGCAGTTCGAATTGTCGCACCGACTCAATCTGGTGGGCGTGCCAGACGGCCATTTGCTCCGTGAGACGGCCGATATGGCTGTTCAGGTGAGCGTCTACGCGGCGCATGAAGGGCCGGATGGCCGGAGAAACTCCATCCCAACAGACCTTGAATAGTCGCTTCACCGATTGACCCCGAGGCTGACGCTAAGCGGGCGGCTCTTTGGTTTCACCGGGGCGATGCAATCACCCTTGGAGTAGCTTCGTATCTGCCGGAGGGGCGCGTTGAAGATTGCCGCCCCGCGCAGTACGACCCGCATTAACCGCACGTTTTCCGACAAACCGTACCGCTTGGCTAGGATTTGCCAGTCGGAGAAAGTAGATTTTTGCAACTCGGATCAGTAAATTGGCGGAACGAACCCTCCTTACAAGCTCCCGCCGCCGCTTTGCATGTCCTCCTCGATACCCTCGATTCGTCCTCGTGCCGTCGTCTTCGATCTCGATGGCTTGTTGTTCAACACCGAAGAGCTATACGAAGACGTCGGGACCGAGTTGCTCCGCCGCCGCGGCCACGCCTTCGAGCACGATCTGCTCAAGGCGATGATGGGCCGGCCCGCGCGAGTGGCCTTGCAGATGATGATCGATCATCACGCCCTGAGCGACACGGTCGAGACGCTGGCCGCCGAAACGGCCGAGATTTTTCCGGCGATCTTGGACGCACGGTTGGCGTTGATGCCCGGCGCCGCCGAACTGCTCGCCGCGTTGGAGCACGCCGACATTCCCAAGGCGATCGGCACCAGCAGCGGCCGGCGTTTCGTGACCGGCGTGCTGGGGCGGTTCAATCTGGAACCGCGGTTCGAGTTCATCCTGACCGCCGAAGACGTGATCGAGGGCAAACCGCAACCGGAAATCTATTTGAAAGCCGCGGCGCAATTCGCCTTGCGGCCCGCGGAGATCGCCGTTTTCGAAGACAGCCAGAACGGCTGCCGCGCCGCGGTCGCGGCGGGCGCGGTGGCCGTCGCGGTGCCCGGCGGTCATAGCCGCACGCACGATTTCGCCGGCGCAATGCTCGTCGCGGAATCGCTGGCCGATCCGCGGGTTTATGAATTGCTGGGGTTGCCGCGGCCCGAGTCCGCAAGCCATTGAGGCTCGGTGACAGGCGGCTTCCGGTTGAAAGATTCCTCAACAAAAGGGATCTTCAGCGGAATCTGTTGATGGATTGAAGCTGTCTCGCGGGGCTATGGTGCGTTTTCGCAGGCATTGCCGGGCAGTGAATGGCGCGTAGGCGCAACCGAAGAAGGTGCAGTACAGGTGTTCGATGGATCTTGGCTGTATTTATTGCCCGGCAATTCCTCGGAAAACGCACCGTTGAGTTGCTCGCCAACGAAAAACTGCCCACAGATTCCGCCAATAAACCACCCAAAAAGCTGACTCCATGACTCGCCAAATCGTTCGCCCGGAGCAATTGGATCTCGACTCGCCCGGCCGGCGCGATTATTGGGCGGCGCTGGAGCACGACAGCATCTGGGGCGACCACTTGGTCCCGCTGACGGTGTTCGTCGGGCCGCAGGCGAGGGAGGGGGAGGGGCTGGTCGCCTTCGGCTCGAACCACGGCAACGAGTACGAAGGGCCGGTCGTGCTCAAGCATTTGCTGCGCGAGATCAAGCTGGAGCAGGTCACGGGCCGGCTGATTCTGATTCCGGTGCTGAACCCCGCGGCGTTTCTGGCCGGCACGCGCGAAAGCCGGCTCGACGACGGCGTGAACTTGAACCGGGCCTTCGTCGAAGGCGCCGGCACGACGCCCGCCCTGGCCGGCATCACGCATCGCATCGCCGCTTTCGTGCGGCAGTATATCTGGCCGCGCGTGCATGTCGTGATCGACCTGCACTCGGGCGGCAATGTGGCCCGCTTCGCGCTGTGCGCGAATTACCATCCGGTCGACGACCCGCAGTTGGCCAAGCAAATCGACGAAACGGCCCGCTGGTTCGGCACGCCCTGCCTGATGGTCTATCAAAACCTGACGCCGGGTCTGCTGCCGAGCGAAGCCGAGCGCTTGGGCAAAATCACCGTCGGAACCGAGCTTGGCTGGGGCTGCGCGATCAACGCCGAAGGGGTCCGCTACGGCCGGCAAGGCGTGTTGGCCGCGGCGATCCACAACGGGCAGCTGGCCGGCGCCATCGAGCCGATCGCCCACCACAAGGCCGGCACGCAGCTTCGTTTGGAGATGGTCGATCGCGATTGCTTCACCGTGGCGCCTTTCGCCGGACATTACGAGCCGCTGGTCGAATGCGGCACGCACGTCAAGCGCGGCCAGACGATCGGCCTGTTGCACGATTTCGACCACATCGACGCCGAGCCTTGGCCGGCGGTCGCCGCGCTCGACGGCGTCGTGCTGGTGCAAGCCTGGGTCGCCCCCATCCCTCGCGGGCAGCACATCGCAGTCGTCGGCCGCGTGATTTGAAGGCGGCGGGTTGAACCGGGCGGGCATCTGCCATTGGTCGCCCAGATTCAGCGGGTTAGAATCGGCACTCTCGACGCGGCGTTGACCAGGATCATCTAGCCGAAAGGAGTCGAAGATGACGGGCAACCTGGGGCGTTTCTTCGCGGCGGCGCTTCTGATCGCCGCGGCGCCGGCGCGTCTGCATGCCGAAGAGCCTGCTCAGGGCATCGATCCCTCGCTCATCATTGAGCAGTTCGACGTCTTCAACGACGGCGACTTGCTGTTGGTGCCGGTCACGGCGTTCGGCAAGACGCGCACCTTCGTGTTCGATACCGGCTGTGCGATCATGCTTTACGACAAATCATTGCGGCCATTCCTCGGAAAGCCTCGCAAGAGCGTCATAGGTTCTACTCCTCAGGGCAAAGTAACCGTCGAGATGTTCGATTCGCCCAAGACTCTTCTTGGCAAGCTCAGCCTTCATACCGAGCAGCCTGTCGGTTGCGTCGACTTGCGCCAGATGAGCCAACTGAGCGGCCACGACATCGCGGGCTTTGTCGGAATTTCGATGCTGCAACATTACGTCGTGCAAATCGATTTCGACGCAGGGAAACTCGCGTTCTTGAAACAGGTTCCCGAGCATGCCGGCGAGCGGTTCGAGTTTACGTGGCTCAACGGCGGAGTCCCGGCCATCCAAGCGGAGATGAGCGGCTTCGGCAGCGAACTTTTTCTGATCGATACCGGATTCTTATCGCATGACGCAGGAAAATTGAATCCCGAGACGGCCGCCACGTTGACAGCGCACAACCTGGCCGAGGCGAAGGAGCTGCGCACCTATTCTCGCGACTTATCGGGAACCATCGTTCAGAAACTGCTGAGCATCAAAGGGCTGCGGCTTGGTTCGCATCGTATGTTCGACGTGCCGATGTCCACGGGCGAGCCGAAGAAACCAAGCATGCTCTCGCTAGGCTTGTTGTCGCGGTTCATCGTCACGTTCGATTTTCCCAACCGCGCGATTTACCTGAAGAAAGGCAAACAGTTCGATCGGCCTTTTCGGTTGGCTTTGGGTGGAATCATTTTTGTGAGAAAAGGCGGCGACGTGGTTGTCGAGGCCGTTCGAGAAGATCGCCCGGCTGCCAAAGCAGGGATTAAGGTCAAGGACGTGCTGAAAGTCGGCGAACAAGAGACAAGCGGCGCGAGGCTGTTCAAGCTCTACGACGAATTCCGCTCGCCGGGCCAGATCGTCCGCGTGAAACTCATGCGTGGCGATCAAATCATCGAAGCCGACGTCAAGCTGCCGGACGAAGATGACAAAGATTCGGCGGACAAGCCCCAGGATGCCGGCTCGTAGAAGATAAAACGCTCGGCAAGCGCGGCGGCTGATAATCGCCTTCTTGGGCGGCGATTCCGCCGCGTAATTTATGCCGGCCGCCGTTGCCGGCAGGCGGCCAATTCTCATGGCGCCGTGCGCTTTTGGCTATGCCAGGTTGAATCGCCCGGTCGAGCGCGTCAAGATTGCAGGGCGGGCGAAACACGCGCGAATCCAGAAGTTCGAGGTTCCCCATCGAGGTATTCAATTGAACCGCACGGCCGCCCATAGCCAGCACAACGAGCGCCTGGGCGCGAGCAACTCGCCCGGCGTCTCGCGCCGCGACGTGCTGCGTTTTGGCGGGTTGGCGGCGATTGCCGCGGCCTGTCCGCTGGCCGAGCGCAAGCTGTCGGCGGAAGGCGCCGCGGCGCCTCGCGCGCCCGCCCGGTCGTGCATCCTCGTCTATTTGCTTGGCGGCCCGCCGCACCAAGACATGTGGGATCTCAAGCCCGAGGCGCCGGCCGAAATTCGCGGCCCCTTCAAGCCCGTGGCGACGAACGTGCCGGGGCTCGAAATCTGCGAACATCTGCCGCGATTGGCGCAAATGGCCGACAAGTACGCGGTGGTGCGTTCGGTGAGCCATCCGAACAACAACCACACGCCAATGATCTATTACACGCTGACGGGCCGTCACGTGCGCACGCCGGAGGTCGACAACGACGTCAGCCCGCCGCTGCGCGGCGACCATCCGCATCTCGGCTCCGTCGCGGCGCGGTTCAAGCCGGCCCCGCCGCGGTTGCCGGGCTTTATCGCCTTGCCCGAGGTTGCCGTCCGCTCGAGCGACGACAACGTGCGCGCGGCCACGCCGTTGCGAGGCGGTCGGGCCGGCTTCTTGGGGCCGCAGTTCGATCCGTTCATCATCAACGGCGATCCTCGCCAGCCGGGCGCCATTCCCGACGTGGTGTTGCCCGGCGACGTTTCGCCCGCGCGGTTCGAGCGGCGGCAGGCGCTGTTGGCCGCTTTCGAGTCGCCGAAGCCGGAAGTCGCCGGGGCCGCCTACGGCGAACTGCGGCGCATGGCCGTGTCGATGACCGGCGTCGCGGGCGAGGCCGAGTTGTACGACCTGCGGCGCGAGCCCGAGCGAGTCCGCCAGCGTTACGGGCCGCACCGCTTCGGGCAAAGCATGCTGCTGTCGCGGCGGCTGGCGGAAGCGGGCGTGCCGATGATCGCCGTGCATTTCAATCACATGACGAAGTGCGACGGCTGGGACACGCACGCCAAAAACTTCGACGCCTGCCGCGACGAGTTGCTGCCGCTGGTGGATCAAGGAATCTCGGCGCTGTTGGCCGATCTCGACGAGCGCGGCTTGCTGACTTCGACGGTCGTCGCCTGCTTCGGCGAGTTCGGCCGCACGCCGAAGATCAACGCCGCCGCCGGGCGCGATCATTGGGGACATTGCTCCTCGGCGCTGCTGGCGGGCGGCGGAATTCGCGGCGGCCAGGTCGTCGGCTCGTCCGACAAGCAGGCGGCGTTTCCGCGTTCCGACCCGTTCGATCCCGTCGATCTGCACGCCACGATGTTCGCCGTCCTGGGGCTGCCGCCCGAGCGCCTGATTTACGACGCCCTCGGCCGGCCGATGACGTTAAGCGCCGGCAGCCCGATCGCGGCGCTGTTCTAAGGGACGACGGGTATTCGGTAGGGTGGGCTACGATTCGATCGGTGCGGCCCGCGGAGGGCCGATCAGATCGACGCGCAGCCGTTCGCGCTCGCGATCGATTTGTTCCGGCGTGGCGCCGAGATCCTGCAACACCGATTCGGTCATGGCCAGGGCCACCTCGCCCTCGCCCGAAAAAATGGCGTCGGCGCCGGCGGCCCTCAAGGCGGCGCCCTCGTGCAGGTACGCGCAGCGAGCCAGGATGCGGATTCTTGGGTTCAACTCGCGCACCAGTCGAATCACTTCCGGATTGTCGGCGGCGCCCGAGGCGCTAAGCACGAAGGCGCCGGCCCGCTCGATGCCGGCGGCATGCAGCGTCTCCGGGCGGCTGGCATCGCCGTAGACGGCCGCGATCCGCTCGTCGTTCAAGCGTCGGAAGGTTTCCAGGTTCAGTTCCACGATCGTCGGCACGACGCCGTTCTCGCGCAGCAGCCTGGCGAGCGTCCGTCCGACGGGCCCGTAACCGACGACAATCGCCCGGTGCCGCGGATCGACGGCGTTCTCGCGCGCCGAGATGGCCGCCTCGGTCGCTTCGGTCGCCGCGCCGGCGCGCGCGTTCAGCCAGCGCCACAGCCGGGGACGACGCGCAAGCGAACGTTCGAGGGGGCCGAGCAACCGGTACAGAATCGGATTCAACGATATCGAAACGATCGCGCAGGCCACCAGGCAGTTGGTCAGACCATCGTCGAAAACCGCCAGTTGTTTGCCGAGCGTGGCCAAGATGAACGAAAACTCGCCGATCTGCGCCAAGGCGATGGCGACCGCCAACGCCACGCGAAGCGGGTATCGCAAGAACAGCACGATCGCCAGCGCCGCCAACGGCTTGCCTAGCAGCACGATCGCCAGCGTGGCGGCGAACAGCCCCGGCGATTTCGCCAACTCGGGAAAATCGAACAGCATGCCGACCGACACGAAAAACAAGACCGCGAAGGCGTCGCGCATCGGCAGGGCCTCGGCGGCCGCCCGCAGGCTGAACTCGGAGCGGCCGACGACCATGCCGGCCAGAAACGCTCCCAGCGCCATCGAAACGCCGAACAGTTCGGCCGACCCGACGGCAATGCCCAGCGCCACGACGAGGATCGTGAGCGTGAACAGTTCGCGCGAATGCGTCGCCGCCGCGAAGCCCAGCAGCTTCGGGACCACGCGCCCGCCCAACAGTAGCGTGCTGGCGACCAAAACGCCGATCTTCAGCAAGGCCGAAGTCATCGCCCAAATCAATTGCAGCGCCCCGGCCGGCCGGTCGCCGAAAACCACCGGCATCACGACCAGCACCAAGACGGTGAAGATGTCTTCCACGACGAGCCAGCGCACGGCGATGTGGCCGGTGGGCGCATGCAACTCGTGATTGTCGGACAGCACTCGCGTCAGGACGACCGTGCTGGCGACGGAAATCGCCAAGCCAAGCACGACGCCGGACGACCAATCGTAGCCGAACGCCGCCGCAGCCGCGGCGCCAAGGACCGTGGCGACCAAGCTTTGGCCGACCGCGCCAGGAAGCGCCACTCGCCGCACGGCCAATAGTTCTTTGAAATGGAAGTGCAGGCCGACCCCGAACATCAACAAGACGACGCCGATCTCCGCCAGTTCATTGGCCAGATCATGATTGGCGACGAATCCCGGCGTGGTAGGGCCGACCGCCACTCCGGCCAGCAAGTAGCCCACGATCGGCGACAGCCCCAGCCGCTGCGTGACGTATCCGCAGACCAGCGCCGCGGCCAGGCCGCCCGTGAGCGTCAGAATGAGTCCGGCGTCGTGCATGGGGGAGTATGGAGATAGGAGCGAGGAGTTAGGAGTCAGGAGTTAGGAGATTGGGACCAGGCGACAACTTACCGCAGGGCGCGGACATGGCAAGGCCGGCCGCGCCACACTCCTAACTCCCAACTCCTGACTCCTAACTCCCCTAACCCCCTCGCCTGCCCGCGCAACCGCTGCCTACTACCTAGACGGCACAGATTGAGGTACACTAGGCGCGACTTTGTGGACCGCTTCGCTGGACTACTCACCTTTGGAAGGAGAATGCTATGTCGAAACAGACGAATGGAAAACTTTCTCGCGCCGCCGTGGCCGTTGCCGCCGTGGGATTGTTGGTCATCGGCGTCGCCGCCGCGAAGAGAGGCATTTTGTTCCCCGAGTGGTCGAAGCCCACGAAGGGCTCCTATGAGAAGCCGGCCGCCGAGATCGGCAAGAAGGTGAATTCCGACCAACCTTGGAGCGTCACCACCGTGGCCTCCTCGATCATGGGCGAGCCGGTGGAAGGCAAAGCGGTTAGCGTGGTGGGCGAAATCATCGACCTGTCGTGCTACTTGCAGGTCGGCAAGCACGGCGACAAGCACAAGGATTGCGGCCA